>ENA-ORBV01014649-ORBV01014649.1-microbial-mat-metagenome-genome-assembly--contig:-NODE-14649-length-11677-cov-6.947241_pt1 | contig 11677 bp, 8 predicted proteins | sample MGYA00237777_ERZ505514 | MGnify/ENA primary metagenome ERZ505514 (study PRJEB26160, sample SAMN06269048) | microbial mat metagenome | isolation source: Oligotrophic lake microbial mat | place... | reverse complement strand
AATGATACGGCGACCACCGAGATCTACACCTCTCTATTCGTCGGCAGCGTCAGATGTGTATAAGAGACAGTTATAATTGTTGCTTGCACCAAAGAGATTTTGTCCAATGTGGCATGCGGCAAACAGAGGGGAATCAATCTTCCAGCATCTGATGGCTGCAAGCCTACACGAGCATCACAACAATGTGATTTCTTTTGCCATCATCCAACTCGGTTGTGTCGCCCCTCTGATCAACTAATGATCACAAAAGATTGTCTGTTAGAACATGACGTGTTTGCTTTCTGTTTGTCAAATGTCTTCTCTGAGACTTAATTTTGTTAGTGAGACATGCAACATGAAGAAGTCTCTGTGCATGGTGCTCACATTTGCAGATCAGTCATTAATTTTGCCTGCTCAAAACAGGAACTGAAGCAAATTGTTTCATGATTTGTTACCACAACCTCCAAAGTTAGTCATTGCAAATGCCAATGTTGCATCTGCAAACAGTTGTCAGTTGTCCTGTTGTGTCAGATTGAGTGCCCTTTTTGTTAACAAAAGAATCATCAGCAAGGGCCATGCCAGGTGTTGCAGCATCTGAAAGCACCAAGGATTTTGTTGTTCAGTCAACACATTCCTGTGTTGACATGAGCATGGTCGCATTGTCTTGGAGGGTTTTTGTGCAATTGGAATGGTTCACAAGGATTTGTTGATGGCTCTGAGTTGCAAGGACAGGCAGTGAAGATTGAGAATCAGGGCTGCACTGATTGGCTTCAACCAATGATGAAAATGTCGGATGGCGATTGCTAGCAAAGACATCGATTGGTCAGTGACAATTTCAAGTCAAGTTGCAATTGAGTGTCCATCCATGCAGAACATGCAAAATCCAATGACACAATCAAAATTGGAATGCATGCATTGAGTTTCCACGGCATGTTTTGTCACGACATTGCACATCTCTGTGGAAGATTCCTTGGATCTCACTGAGGAAGGTTGAGAAAGGAAGCAATCTTGTCAAATGAAATGGCAAAGGAAGAACAGAAAGTGGATTCAAATGATGTCATGATTTTCTCATTTGCACAACAACATGTCCATTTGAAGGTGAAACTTTGGAGCACAAACCTTTGTCCCCTTGAGGCATTTTCTTGACAATTGCACTCCTGTTTGTGAACATAAAATCAATTGTTGACAATTGTCATTTAGCTGCCCATCTTTGACGTGTGGTTTCAATGATTTGTTCACAAGGCACTCATTCAGCATGCGTCCTCCTTGGGAAGGCACATTGTGACATGCCAGCAGTTTGTGATGATGCATTTTCAGAATGTTTGGATGGTGCACTCATTCTGAGGAGGGCGTGGACAAACTTCCACATGGATCAGTTGTTAGTCCATCCTAACTCACACCCAGAAAGATGCAGTTTGGACCATAGCTTTGAGTGCAGAACAGGTTGACACACTGACAGGCTCACAGCTTTAGCTAACAGTTGTAGCAGAATCTTCCACTGGTTGTTCATGCAGAGTAGGCAATGGACAATTGTCATTGACGCATGACAGAATCTTGCCCAAAACTGCCAAATGATTCAACAAAATTCAACATTGGTCATCAATTGCAAATTGCATTCGTCTTTTTTGCTTTTTGTTTCAGCACAACCAGTGATTGTTGTGCATGGCAAACAAGGAACTCAAATGAAGACATTGGGAGGATTCCTTTTCAGAAGAAAACCATCCCTTCAATTGTTGGTTGGTCCATGCAAATGACATGGGATGGAAATCAAAAGAAAACTAAATTAGCGTGAATGATTTCTCAAATTCTGTTAGATGTCATAAAAATGTTTTGTGCTGCATCACCTTTCTTGTGATCCAATTGATGACGTTTAACTTCAGTTGATAGCTGAACAGCAACCGTCATTTCTGAACTTGCTACATGAACTCACATTGTGGCTCTGCTGATGAGTCATCACTTAAATTTCAGATGGACAAACTTGATTGTGTTTGGCAAAACTGATTTGCTCCTAAGAGCAATTGTTCATGATCGGTGTCGGGATCAGTCATGCTCAGATCCCATTTCTGTTGCTTCATGCTGCAACTGACAAAAGCTCTGATTTTTGGATGTTGCCTTTGCAGCAGATTTGACAATTCACTGTGATGTGCTTGTCAAACAGCCAAACCATAGACAGCCAAACACTTGGTGCTGCAACCAAATTTAACACAACGGCAAAACAGGATGTCTGAGTGTCCTTAAATCTTGACCAGCAAAGGAGGTCCAAAGAGCTTCTGGTCATGCACATCAACCTCAGCTGATGGCAAAACTGGTTGTCTGCATCCGGCACGACTGCATCAAATGAAAGACAGTTGACATGGATGAGCAAGCTGTTCATGCATCACATGCAAACATCAACCCAAGAAAAGCAATTTTTAACATCATCATTGTTCTGACAACATTTTGAAACACAAACTAACTTCAAAAGATAAATGTTCTATCATCCAAGCTGCCAACATTTGAGGTTTGCTTGAAAGGCACTCTGATTGAAATTGCTGTTTTTTATCTTTGTCTGTTCTGTGCAAATTTTTGTCATGTGCACTTGTGCATCTGGTTGTTGTCATTTCTTGGGTCTTGAATCGTTTTGCCACAACATTTGCAACACTTGCTGTTGTGGGTTCTCATCTGCTTTCAAAAGGAAAAACTGGGCTTTTGTTTTGTGCATGATGTTGTCAACAAAGATTTGCGATGGAGAACAGAGAGTGAGTGAGTGAGTGAAAAAGAAACCTGATTGTTCCATGACCATTTTTCCTGACAGTTTTTTGATTGTTTCTTGTCCGTTGACTTTCCATTGCTCAGTTTGTTGGCATTTTGAAAATGCTGGGGATCAAATTGCTCATCAGACTGAGATGTTTCATTGCTTTGATGCAATGATGAAAGATTTTCACCTCACAGCAGATCTGCATTTTCATTGACTGTGGTTGTCACACATGGCAGTCTTCGGTGGAGGAGTCGTCGTCTGACAAGGAAGATTCCGTGGAAGCTTCGACAGCTCGGACATTGCGATCGCGAGGTGAGCGACCAGTGTTGCCAGACTGTTGCGCAACAGCTCCACCACTAGGTCGACTGAAGCAATAGCAAGTGGCGTCAGATGGACGCGCAACCGCCAAAGTTGTGCCAGTGCTGTTGCTTGTTGCAGCAGGAGTGACAGCATGACGTGCACCAAGCAGAATGAAAGACGGACTTGCGATGCATTCCTTCAGTGTCGCAACAATGCGCTCTCACGAGAACTTGTTCTGCAACGCCAGGACATGCTTCTCTTGATTGCAGAGCATGCAAATGACATTGGAATGCAGACACGAATCCAACAAACAAATTGTGTGAATTTTGTCCGCCCAATTGTGAGCAGTGTTGAGATGACACCGCTGACCGCAGTGGCAAAATTCACAACGACAAAATTGCCCTTCCACAACTGGCCCGCTGACAACCTCCAATTGAATGCAAAATTCCAAGGCAACTTTGCTGTCCATGTGAGACTCAGATTTCCTGAAGAGCCATTTGTTGTGGGCAAAAGACACAGGTGTCAGCAACATCGCGTGACCAATCCAGGTCACATCTGTGGTTGTGAAGTCAGACTTGTTGTTTTTTGTCTTTTTGTCCCTAATGTTCAGTCCTGTTCTTTTTTCTGAATGATGGGCTTGAACATGCACCAATGTTTTCTTTATCCTTAATCTTTCAGATCCAGAAAAAATGAGGCGAAATCGATTGGAGCAACTCTTTCTTTCTCTGACGAAGTTTTTTCAATGTGGAATGACAATCGATGTTGTGCTTTGCAAGATCAACTTTTGCAAGACATTGTCTCAACATTCAGCTGTTGGAGCAATATTTTCTTATGTGCAAATGAACATGTCTGATTCATGAGTGGCTTTCAATTCTGGAACCCCCCTGACATGGGCAAATGACAACTCTTCATGTTGTTTGAAGCAGAGAGATCTTCATTTTCCTTCTGAAATCAAGCAATTTGTGCTGCAACAGTGGGTAAAGGAAAATCTGAAACCACCCAAGGTGTGCCGGTTTTAAACTTGAAACATTTGCAAACATGATTTTCCCAGTTTTGGTCGGCAGAAGTTTTGCTGGTGAAACCCTGCTGAGAGCGGTTCCTGGAAGTCATCAGTGTGCCTTTCTTCTCAACATTGACCCTGTTGTGACATGTCCCTCATGTGACAGGCATGCATGCAGAAACACAGACAGGTCAACAAAACTTTTAAATGTCCCACACCAAAGTTCAGGGCAAATGATGATGTTTCCTCCATGGCAGCAGCCATTGCTAGTGCAGTGCACCGAGCCACTGTGCGCACATGCACAAGGTCCCGATGTTTCGCAAGCAACTGGGTCGGAACCAAACGACTGTAAAATTGTGAGATGGCAACATCACGTGTAGGGTCTCCCGACGTTTTCTTCTAACTCTTGCGAGTTCTGGATTTCTCTGGAAATTCGCAGAAGGCTCTTTATTTTGTCTTACTTCAAGTACTCAAATATTTGGACGACTTGATTGGCTACAGCGCTGCTCTGACGTCGCATCTAAGTCTGGACAATAAGCGAAATATTTCTCAATTACCTAGTGCGATTTTTGAGCCAGCTAGGACGCTTTTAAATAGCATTCTAATAAATGAGATGCGAGTACTCAGTGTATGCAGTGTTGTATCACTGGTGAAGAGTGACTAAATGAGACCGACCGAAGACCAGTGGGAAAAAAATACTACTGTACGTGTAGGATGAGTGAACACGACCGCATTGTATGAGCAAAGGTAAAGTAACTGTTGCTTGTACTGGTTATATGTTATAATTATTTGTTGTTGGAACAAGAAGGCGGCTGTATTACAGTACCAGCAAAGCAGCATTAGAGCATCTCTTATCTTCGATGCAGCACACGATTGCTCCGAAGACAAAGGAAAGCGAACAGTCTCATAAAATCGTTCCAACGTTCGAATAATAGAGCAGAAACACAAGAAAACCTGAACCGAAACAATTGGTAAGTTTGCAAGATGGTTGCCCCTCTTCGGCCTCTTGACAAAGGGTTCTTAGCATGTTGAGTGCATGGCGAAGTTGTTGGCAGATGAAGGTTGGAAGCCAAGTGATCTTGCATACGCCCACTATCTATCTGAGGGACAGAGGAGGAGGAGGATGGCATGAAGAGGAGGAGGGGGAGGAGCAATCGCGTGATCTCATGGGGAACACTCGATCTGGATGCACAGTGCTGGGCGTGAGAAGTGCACTCTTAGGCGAAGTGGTACCCGAGAAACGAATCCATAGAGAGGGGGAGCCAGCTGGGTTGTTTCAATGCCTTTTCGATTCGTTCTTCTCCAACCCCTGCTCTGTCTATCTCTACTGAAGCGGGTGCTGCTGGTGTTTGCTTCTCTTCTGTTTTGTGTTGCCGCGGTTTCAAGCTTTTGTGGTTGTGTACATGCCTTATCGAGGTATCTCACTCTTGCTGTTGCTTCTGCTTGGCCCTGTGGGTGATGGTACCTCCCACTCATACAGAAAGAAGTTACAAGGCAGAAAGAACTGAACAAGATGACATCCTTTTCCAGGATTCCCGCGGTTGCCTTGCTGGTGCAGGTAGCATGCTTCCTTCTTTTGGGCAGAAGCAATGCTGAGATCACTTCCGCGACGACCTCTGCAAACACCGCCGCTACGACTGCTATCATTATGGACGGCACCAATCTCAAGCCAAAAGCACAACTGCGTTCCTCTTCGTCGTTGTTGAAAAACAATGCTGAAGATGCTCCACTCAAAAAAAGAAGGGAACTTGCTGCCGCTGCTACTGACAATGCTCAGTCGTCATGGGTTCAAATGGGCGATGACTTGAAAGGAACCGCCCAGGGTGATCAGTCTGGTTCCTCTGTCAGTATGAGTTACGATGGTACACGCATTGCCGTTGGTTCTACTTTGAGGGATATGACCGACAGGCAGGATGCCGGCCATGTCCGTGTCTACCAGTGGTCGGAAACTGCCCAACAGTGGTCTCCCTTGGGGAATGAGTTATTTGGGACTGCATCGGACGCTCAATTTGGATACTCCGTCAGTCTCAGTGGGGATGGAAAACGTCTCGCCGTAGGATGGCTTGTCGAGCCGCCCTACGGAAAAGTTCAAATGTACCAATACGATGGCACGTCCAATCAGTGGAAGAATATGACTGCCGTGCACTTGCAAGGAGAAGTAGGGTCGCATTTCGGTGCTTCGATTTCCATGAGCGAGACGGGAGATCGTGTCGCCATTGGAGCTCCTATGCACGGCGGCAGTATGAGGGGGCAAGTCCGTGTCTTTGAGTACAATACGACGCATTACGTTCAAAAAGGAAAGGCCATGGATGGGTATGCCAATGGTTTTTATTTTGGACAGTCGGTTTCTCTGACTGGAAATGGCAGGATTGTCGCGGTCGGAGCTCCCAAAGCGAACAACTTCCGAGGCAACGTTACCATTTATCAACAAGTAACTTCCACGTCCGATTGGACACGATTAGGAACATCATCGATTCTCGGAGATCAAGACAATGAAGAAAGTGGAACCTCTGTGGTAAGTACTGTAGCATTTGCTACTATTTTATTTGTTTTGGCTCCGCTCCCTCATTACATATTTTCTGTTCTTCCTCGTTTGCCAGGCCCTTATGTCCTATGGATTGACGAATCAACAATACAATCTCAAGATCATCATTGGAAGTCCTTTGTACGATGTTCCTGTACAGGGGCAAAATGCTATTAGTGACGCAGGACGAGTACGCTCATTTTTGTTAAATAAGCAAACCATGAATTGGTTGCCTGATGGACCGGAAATAATCGCCGGCTCGAATGATCTGAAACCTGTGGCGGGGCTACAGTTCGGACGAAGTATGTACATTACACGGTGTACTTTCAAGTGTTGACTATACTGGATGATTAGTGTATTGCCTCAAATCAAATTGCTAACGCTTGCCATTCCTCATTAACCCGTGTATCAAAAAGGTGTCGCCATTTCAGCAACTGGATTCTATATTGCTGTCGGCGGGGTACGTCTAACTCAATCTCTGGAGATGATCTTCTCTGTTTTGTGTTTGCTTTGTAACGGACTGCTTACAAATATAACATCATTTGGCTTTCTTTTTACTTAATGGCGACAGGCGTACGCTGGAAAGGACGCAAGTGTCGGTCACTACCATTACTCAGATGAGGAATGGACTGGCTGGAATATCACCGCCCTTGGTTCCGCTTCGTCGTCTGGCATGGGTAACGCGATAGCTCTATCTAGCACAGGCAACCGTTTGGTGGTCGGTTCTCCGGGAGCTAATGCGAACGGGGTCGAAAGTGGCAAAACGCAGGTATATCAACACGAGAATGCTATTTGGGATTTGACTTTTATCGATGTCGATTCGCAATTTGGCGAAGGCGATGCACCGCAATTCACAATTACATTGGAAGGGAGAGGCCCGGACACATCCACGGCACGAACGTTCACTGTCGAAATGTTAGATAGACTAACGTGTGCAGTACCTACAGCTGATGATGCCGTGAAGCCCGTTGCCGCGTCTGGCACTATCCCTGCAGATACCAAGGAGTTCACTATCACACCACAACTAAGGGTGGACTACAGTAAACTTGGCTCGTCGCCATATTTCACAGACTATAATAATGGCTTCGGCAACCTTGCGTTTTGCGTGAGGGTAGCTGTCATGGAGGGAACCGAAGCTAGGACTTTCAAGAAGATCAGCATGAATCTTGACATCTACTTGGGCACAGATTTCACTGCGACGTTTGTCCCTGGCGGCCCTATACGACAACCAACGTCGGTAAGTGATTTGTATTCTTTCCTCGTGTCCCACGCTTGTTAGTCTTGGCCCCTCATCTGAATCAATCATTCGGCAATTCGCACTACTACAGGTGACATTTAGCGAGTCTATTGACGTCGACTTTACGCTAGACACTTACATGTGTGATGAAAGTGGAGAAAGACTTGTCTCATCCATCCCGGTGATGCCCGGAGACACGGTCCATGTGTGCCTAGAACCAGCAACCGCTGGAGCAGCCATCGTGGGCAATGTTCTCTCCGGTACGTATTTCCTTGGCTGTCTGCTGACACGAATTTTTGAGATGATTTTTTTTCTAAACAAGGTTTGTACTGTTTTGTTCTATTTTTCACAGTGTCGTTCAAGAACTCTGAGGCTCCTCTGTTGGGCGTGGACCTGATCAACGACGCGGGGGTAGTCATGAACACGGACACGTCTGCAAAAAAGTGCGATCTGAAGCCGGGCATGTGTATGGTATCTGCCATGACAGAACCGAGGCTTTATGAGTATATTGACGACAATGGTCGTCCGGTGGACGTTTCCTCCGGTGTGTACATGTCTGGAACGGTAATTTTTCAGTTCCCAAAGGGACGTCGACTCCAGGATGGAACCACTAAAACAGATGCTTCTGAAGGTGAAGTTGTCTTTAATGTCAACATTAATTTGGCAACGCCTCCGGATCGAAGCAATCGGTATTCTTCGGGTGGTGCAAGCTCTTTCTTATTGTCGGTTGCCGTCATCGCTGCTTCGATTATGTTGAGTACAGCAGTGCTTGTTCTCTAAACACTTGACTACATTTGGCTGCAACACGCTTCATGAAAAAGTGTTGTTTTTTACATATTTACTACTACATAATTTCAGCCTGCTTGCCCCCGTAACCTAATTCCTACTGTATTTTATGGCTAGCTAGCAACGAATAAACAAGTTGAAGGATATACCAACGATGCTGGTCGAGGAGAATATGGTCTACTAGTTAGATGCCCAACAGAAGACGCGACATGCTAACAGGTGCGGGTACATCTGCGTCAGCCGCCGAAACAGCAATAGCTGTTGTATTGCCATTGCTGGCAGGTCGCGGAGCAGTATCCTTCGCTGCATCACCATGACGCTCCTGACTAGAATTCGCCGTTTCAATGCCCTCTCCCAATGTCCATCGACTTTGTAAGACCTTGTCAACGTGTTTCCGTAGCGTTACCGGGCAAGTAGGTGCCTCCAACAGTCCTCCCACGTCAATGGAACGACCTTTTTCCAAGACTTCCGGCGCCACTGCCGTGGGCGGTACCAATCGAATCTTTTGTTCTTGCAGATCCCGTGGTGTCAAGGCACCCTCGAGGTTCTTGACGGCCGATGATTCGGGTGTCAAACGAACCATCCCACCCCCACTACTGCTCTCGCCATGCTCCTCCAGATTGGGTGGTGGCAGCACTTTGGCGCGGACTCCACCCGATTGTTCCATACAGGTAAATTGAAAGGTGTGTTGCAATACCAAACACAGGAGTGGTTTGTTCATGATTCCAGTGGTCGGACGCAAATTGGCATCCAAACAACATTGCAACCACGTCGCCATCATAATTTTGGCCAATCCTTGTTGTCGGACATCATCGGTGACGCGAAGTCCCAAGAATTGACTGGTACCTTTTGTGGATGCTGTGGATGACGGTGACGTGGATGTGGTATCGTCCTTGTTTTTTTCTTCTTCTTTTTCTTCAGTATCAAAACTATAATTGGGAGTATTGATCATGAGCAAATAGCCCAATTTTTTTCGTTTCCCGCGTGGATGCGTGGTATTTTTTTGCAAGAACCAAAGTTGAATCCCATTTTTACTAGGATTCCGATGGGGATGCAAGCCGACCATAACGACATTGTCGTTGTCTTCCGTACTGTCCGTAGTAGAATTGTGGTTGTCGAGGACAATTTCCCCCAATTCCCAATAGGCATATTTTCCCTTGCCGTGTTTTGGTAAATTCCATTGATGAAAGGTCCATGGAAGTACCACCAATGGTATTCGTGGCTGTCCTTCCATATAATTGTTATCGATGCTGGTGGTGATGGTGTCGTCCTTCTTGTGGCTGACTTCTTCCGGCGGAGATGAAGTGGTGATGCGTCGGCGCTTGGTCGGAGGAGAAGAGACAGTATCATGGTTGTCGGTGTCGTCTTTATGACAATGGCGATGGTTGTGGTTGTGGAGATTGGATGTATCCAATGTTGTTTCTGTTGTTTCTGTAGTAGTGTTCGCATTGTGGTTGTTGGCATGCTTTCGCTTCAATTTGTTCTTTTTGGTGGCGGACTTGTCCGAACTGGGAAGTAGACTGGCCGCCTGCTGCAATTGTGCCAAGACAGACTTGTACTTTTCGTCCATACCATTGTTGTGGCTGTCACGATTGTCACCACGATGGTGATTCCCTCCCTTTCGGCGTTGCGCAATGCCCAGAATGGCCGAACTCAATCGATCGTAGGTTTCTTGATTGGGTCGAACGTCCGGATTCGATTCGTGGGTCATTTCGGTCAAGACCAAATCAATGGCTTGATCGAGGCCGCCCTGTTGTTGTTGTTGTTGTTGGCTATCGGATTGTGCCAACAAGGCAGCCATGGTATGATGATAGGAAGTACGATCCTTGTGGATTTTCATCTTGTCAAAATCGTGCTTTAAAAAGTGCAAGGCCTCGTTGCCACGTTGGGATTTGGCCAGAGCCGTCAAGACCGCATTCATGGTCATGGAAGTGACGAGGTGCGACGGCATTTTGGTTTGGACCACGTCCAGGGCGGCTTGCCACTTTCGACTGGTTCCGCACGCGGCAATGGCCGAGTGGTAGGGAGCAGGTGTTTTATAAGAATAGGGCATGTCCTTATTGGACGGCGTATTCCACAACAAGGACAAGGCTTCGTCAATCGCTTTGTTGCGACCGCAAATGGAAATGGCCAAGGCACGACATTGTTCGGAGTGTGGAATTTTGGTCAAGACGATTTGTACGGCGGATTGGTAATCCCGCGTTTTGCCACAAATTTGAAGGGCGGCCATGTAGGCTGGTTCCCATTGTAAATTATCATCCATACTACTACTAGTAGTAGGACTGCCATTTTGCGTCGCTTGTGCGTGTGCTTGTTTTTGCTCTTGCACTTGCTCCATCCAATCCATGGCCATTTTCGCCGTTCGACATTCTTTTTGAATCCGGTGTGCCAAAATGGTGGCTTCCACGGAAATGGGAATCATCGTGGGACGGCTTTTATTGGGAACATTGGTCTGGGTAGTACTCCTACTAGTAGAGTTGCTTCTTCTCAGTGTCTCAAAAGCTTCCGTTTGATCCATCAAATTCTCCACGTCACAAGTCGTTGTTGTCGACGTTGTTGTCGACGTTGTTGTTTGCTGTTGCTGCGACATTTGTAGCAAGAGTGGTTTGGGGATTGGATTTCTATGATTGTCGCTCAGGACAAATCCAGTACTTCTGGTAGTAAATATGCTAGTAGTAGTCCACAACAACAGTAGTATCAACGGCCGAATCCTCGATTTCATCTCGGTAGTACCATTCTTTTTTATGCCGAAAATTGCTAGTAGGCTGTATGTGTGGATGTGTGGATGGAGAGATAAATTCGTAATACTCTAAGTCCAGTCAACTCTACGTTTAGCAACGAGTGCTAGCTAGTAGACTCTTTAGCTATTCAGCTAAATCTGATACTACTAGTAGCTAAAGGTGTTTGTTGACTTCGCTGTTGTCGATGGTCGTCGCCATCAATGTTATTGCATGGTTGGAATAATCATGGATCCATGGTGCGTCGAAACTGCATTTGTAGGAATGTCTTAGTGACGTATATTGTGTCACTGTGACATTATCAATGTCGTAGTGAGTAACGGATGTTAATCCTTTTTATGCTGCATAATTTATTTTTCAATAAATAAAAATATGC
>ENA-ORBV01014646-ORBV01014646.1-microbial-mat-metagenome-genome-assembly--contig:-NODE-14646-length-11679-cov-3.537149_pt1 | contig 11679 bp, 11 predicted proteins | sample MGYA00237777_ERZ505514 | MGnify/ENA primary metagenome ERZ505514 (study PRJEB26160, sample SAMN06269048) | microbial mat metagenome | isolation source: Oligotrophic lake microbial mat | place... | reverse complement strand
GATTCGCCTTAGTCTCGTGGGCTCGGAGATGTGTATAAGAGACAGGTGCCGTTCACGCTGCGGCCCGCGTGGTCGAGCTTGATCGGCGCCAACCGCGCGATCGAGGAGGCCGCGCAGAGCCTGGGCGCGACGCCCTGGGTCGCGTTCTGGCAGGTGATCCTGCCGACCATCCTGCCGGCCATCGTCGCCGGCGCGATCATCGCCTTCACCTTCTCCTTCAACGACGTGACGGTCGCGGTGTTCCTGGTCGGCCCGACGACCAAGACGCTGCCGGTCGAGCTGCTCGCGCAAATCGAGTACACGCCCGATCCCACGCCGGCGGCGATCACCGCGATCATCATGGCGATCACCTTCGTCTTCTTCCTGATCGTCGAACGCACGGTCGGGCTCGACATCTTCGCGCGCACCGAATGAGCGCGCGTCATCAGGAGAACGGCATGAGCTTCACATCGGTCGATCAGCGCACGCGCGACTTCGTCGCGGGCCTGCCAAAGGCGGAGCTGCATCTGCACATCGAGGGCACGCTGACACCAGAGTTGCGTTGGAAGCTCGCGGCGCGAAATGGCATCAGGCTGCCCTATGCCGACATCCCGGCGCTCGAGGCGGCGATGAGATTCGAAGCGCCCGATGCGCCGAGCTACCTCACGAAATTCCTCGCGGCCTATTACGAGGGCATCGAAGTGCTGCGCACCGCCGAGGATTTTCGCGATGTCACGGTCGCCTATCTGCAGCGTTGCCGTGCCGAGAATGTTCTCTATGCCGAGCTGTCTTTCGACCCGCAGGCGCATACGACACGTGGCGTCGCCATCGACGCCGTGATGGAGGGGCTCGCCGAGGGACGGCGGATCGGCCGCGCGGAGTTCGGCGTCGAGACCAATCTCATCCTCTGCATCAATCGCGACCGGCCGGTGGATACGGCGATGGAGGCGCTCATCGCGGCGCGGCGCTTTCGCGATCAGATCGTCGGGTTCGGGCTCGACTCGGACGAGCTCGACAACCCGCCGATCAAGTTCCGTGCGGTCTACGATCTCGCGCGCAGCGAGGGCTATCGCCTGACCGCGCATTGCGACGTCGACCAGCCGGCGACGCGCGAGAACATCCGGCAATGCCTGGAGATCCTGAAGGTCGAGCGCATCGATCATGGCATCAACGCGATCGAGGATCCGGCGCTGGTCGATGCGATCCGCGCGCGCGACATCACGCTCACGCCGTGTCCGACCTGGCGTCCGATCGACCAGGCGCCGCGTCGCGTCGACCGCATCCGCGTGATGCACGAGCTCGGCCTGAAGGTGACGCTCAACAGCGACGATCCCGGTCTGTTCTCGAGCGGCACGCTCGGCCGGATGCTGCCCGCCGTCGCCGCCGCCGGCGGATTCACCGATCGGGAGATGGGTCAGTTCATGATCAACGCGTTCGAAGGCGCGTGGATCGACAAGGGTCGGCGTGATGCGTTCGTCGCCCGGGTGCGCGACTATCTCGCGCATGCTTGAGCCGCTCGCATCGGCTCTGCCCCAGGGCATCCGCGCGCGGTTCGTGCCGGGCATCAACGGTTTGACGATGCACGTGCTGGATGCCGGTTTCGAGACGACCGGTCGACCTTGCGTACTTCTGCTTCATGGATTTCCCGAACTCGCCTATAGCTGGCGCAAGATCATGCTGCCGCTCGCCGCCGCGGGGTTTCACGTGGTCGCCCCGGACCAGCGCGGCTACGGACGCACGACGGGATGGGACGGCGCGTATGACGGCGATGTCGGCTCGTTCCGCCTGCTCAACATCGCGCGCGATGCGCTCGGCCTGATCGCCGAACTTGGGCATCGGTCGGTTGCTGCGGTTGTCGGGCATGATTTCGGGTCGCCAGTCGCCGCGTGGTGCGCGCTGATCCGACCGGACGTGTTCCGCTCGGTGGTGCTGATGAGCGCGCCCTTCGCCGGACCGCCGGCCCTGCCCATCGGCGTCGCAATGCCCACGGCGCCGTCGCGGCCGACGATCCATCACGCGCTGGCTGCGCTGACGCCGCCGCGCAAGCATTACCAATGGTACTATTCGACGCGCGACGCCGATGGCGACATGCGCAACGCGGCGCAGGGGCTGCACGCATTCCTGCGCAGCTACTATCACTGCAAGAGCGCCGACTGGAAAGGCAACGCGCCCAACAAGCTCGAATCATGGACCGCAGCGGAGCTGGCGAAGCTGCCGCGCTACTACGTGATGGATCTCGACAAGGACATGGCGCAGACGGTGGCGCCGGAGATGCCGTCCTCGGCGGAGATCGCTGCATGCGCGTGGTTGCCCGAGAGCGAGCTCGAGATCTACACCGCCGAGTATCGCCGCACCGGATTCCAGGGCGGCCTGCAATGGTATCGCTGCGGCACGAGCGGCCATCACGTTTCCGAGCTGCAGCTCTTCGCCGGCCGCACGATCGACGTGCCGTCCTGCTTCATCGCGGGCAGGAGCGATTGGGGAGTCTTTCAGAAGCCGGGGGATTTCGAGGCCATGCAGCGCAGCGCTTGCGCGCGCATGCTCGGCTGTCATCTCATCGCGGGCGCTGGACATTGGGTGCAGCAGGAGCGTCCCGAGGAAGTGTCCCGGCTGCTGATCGAATTTCTGCGGCGCCAAACGCCATGACCAGAGGAGAAGAGGCATGAGCAATTCACTCACTGGCGGGTGCCTTTGCGGCGCCGTGCGCTTTCGTCTCGACGGACCGCAGCGCGATGTCGTGCTGTGCCATTGCGGCCAATGCCGCCGCTGGCACGGGCATGTCGGCGCCTACACATCCGTCGACAGCGATGGGCTGACTCTCACCGAGCAGCGCGGGCTCGCCTGGTTTCGCTCGTCGAGCTTTGCGCAGCGCGGCTTCTGTCGCGAATGCGGCTCTTCGCTGTTCTGGCAGGCGGATGGCAAGAAGATCATCTCGATCACGGCCGGCGCGCTGGACGCGCCGACCCACCTCGCCACGACCATCCAGATCTTCACGGAGGATCGAGGCGATTATTACGCGCTCGACGAGTCGATCCCGGTAAGACTTAAGACCGCGTCGTCCGGCTGAGGCGGATAGACCCCTTGCCACTCTCGCAGGATGGAGGAGTTTACGTGACCGACCAGGCTTTTCAGGTGGAACTACGCCGCGATGATTTCGCAATGAAATCGGGTCGCGGGCAAAGCGAACGCTGCGGCGCCGACGGCGCGACGATTCTCTTCGGCCGTCACTGGTGATGCACCCATGAAAGTCGCGACGATCGAACTGCTGCAATGCGACGCCGGGTGGCGGAGCTACTATTTCGTCAAGTTGACCACCGATTCGGGCATCGTCGGCTGGAGCGAATACGACGAGGGCTTCGGCTCACCGGGCGTCGGGAGGGTCATCGAGCGCGTAAGCGAGCGCGTGATCGGCCAGGACGTCAACGCGCATGAACGCATCTTTGCGGAGCTCACCTGCATTACGCGCCCCGGCACCGGCGGCGTGGTGGGCGAGGGCTTGGGCGCGATCGAGAATGCGCTGATCGACGCCAAGGCCCGCGCGCTCGACGTGCCCTGCTACGAGCTTCTCGGCGGCAAGATCCGCGATCGCATCCCGCTCTACTGGTCGCATTGCGCGACGTGGCGCATCAACCACCCCAGCTTCTACAAGCCGGCGATCACGAATCTCGACGGGGTGCGAGCGATGGGCGCCGAAGTCCGCGACAAGGGTTTCAACGCGCTCAAGACCAACATTTTCGTCGAGCAGGACGGTCGCTTGCGCGGCTGGCGGCCAGGTTTCGGCGTGCCCTTCGCGCCGGCGCTCAATGTCGATCGTCACGTGCTGCGCGGCTTGCGCGCGCATCTCGAAGCGTTTCGCGATGGCGCCGGGCCGGATATCGACATCCTGCTCGACCTCAACTTCAACGCCAAGACCGAGGGGTATCTCGAGATTCTCCGTGCGATCGAGGATCTCGACATCTTCTGGGTCGAGATCGACAGCTTCAACCCCGAGGCGCTGGCGCATATCCGCGCCCGCAGCCCGCATCCGATCAGCTCCTGCGAGACGCTGCTGGGCCTGCGCGAATTCCTGCCGTATTTCCGCGCGCAGGCGATGGACGTCGCGATCATCGACGTGGTGTGGAACGGCGCCTGGCAATCGATGAAGATCGCCGCCGCGGCGGACGCGTATGAAGTGAACGTCGCCCCGCATAATTTCTACGGCCATCTCTGCTCGATGATGAACGCGCATTTCGCCGCCGCCGTGCCCAATCTGCGCATCATGGAAATCGACATCGACCGCCTGCCGTGGGACCATGAACTCTTCACCCACGTGCCGCAGATCGAGAATGGCTGCCTGGTGATTCCCGATCGTCCGGGCTGGGGAACGGAGCCCAACGAGGCGGCGCTCCGCGCCCACCCGCCCAAAGCCCGCGCCGGGCTGATGCACTACAAGGACGAATGATGACCTCAGCAGCGCTCATTCGAGCAGGGACGTCGAGGTGATCGTATGATCGGACGGCGGGCTGCGCTGGGTATCGTCGGAGGCGGTGCGCTGGCCGGACGCGTAGGCGCGCAATCCGTCGGTCGCGTGCGGCGGATCGCTGTGCTGCGCTGGGACACGTTGGAAACCACATCTACAGGGTTGGCGGTTTTCCGTGATCGGCTGGCGGAGCTGGGCTGGGTCGAAGGACGTAACCTGGCCATCGATCTCCGTTTCGCCGGTGGCGATCCGGTCCGCGCGGCGGCGCTGCTGACCGAGATGCTTCGCAATGATCCCGAGATCATCGTCGCGTCGTCGACACCTGCGGTCCGGTCCGCGATCGCCGCCACAAGCAGCGTCCCGATCGTCATGGCGCCGGCGGCGGATCCGATCGCCAATGGCTTCGTCAGTCAGCTCGCGCGTCCGGGCGGCAATGTGACCGGTGTGACGCTTGGTGGACCCGATGTCACGGCCAAGCAGATCGAGCTGCTGCGCGACATCATCCCCAATCTTGCGCGCATCGCCTTCCTGGGGTCCTCTCGCGATCCGGCGGCATCGTTCTTCGCTGCGGCTGCCGAAGCGGCGGCGCGTTCGGTTGGCATCGAGCTGACTTCCCATTTCATCGCCGAGGCGGGCGAACTGCCCGCGACCATGGCGGCAATCGCGCGCTCGGGCGTTGGCGCGCTGCTCGTGCAACCGATCTTCGTCTTCCAACGCGATGTCGTCGCCAGTCTGGCGCTGCAGTATCGCCTCCCAGCGGTGTCGGAGCTGCGTCCTCTCGCGCAAGCCGGGTTGCTTCTGACCTACGGCACCTCGACTGATTTCGGCCTGGGCACTGCTGCGGCCTATGTCGACCGCATCCTCCACGGCGCTCGACCAGGGGATCTGCCGGTCGAGCGGCCCACCCGTATCGAACTCGTCGTCAATCTGCGTACCGCGCAAGCGCTCGGCCTGACGCTACCGCCCGTCGTTCTCGGTCGCGCCGATGAGTTGATCGAATGAAGCGCCGCGCGCTCACCATGCAGCTCGGCGCGGTCGCGCTCGGTCCGGTCATTGCGCGCGGGCAGACCGCCGGACGCTCCCGCCGCATCGGTGTGTTCATGGACGTCCCGGCCGGCGACGCGCGCGCGCAGCCACGGCTCGCGGCCTTTCTGCAAGGCCTCCAGGAGGCGGGATGGAGCGTCGGGCGCAACGTGCGGATCGACTATCGCTGGCGTCCCGTGGAAGCCCAGGATTGGCGTGCCGGCGCGCGCGAGCTGATCGGCTTGGCGCCGGACGTGATCCGCGGCAGTTCGACGCCGGTGATCGCCGCGCTGCAGCGCGAGACACGCAGCCTGCCGATCGTGTTCGTGACCGTCATCGATCCAATCGGAGCCGGGTTCGTCGAGAGTTTCGCGCGACCCGGCGGCAACATGACCGGATTCACGTCGATCGACTTCGACCTTGGTGGAAAATGGGTGGAGATCCTCAAGGAAGTCGACCCGAGGCTTCGCCGCGTGGCTGTCCTCAGCGATCCATCGCTTCCGTCGACGGTCGGACAGCTCAAGGCGATCGAGGCCGGGGCGGTCGCACTCCATCTCGCGCTGACCACGATCGACGTTCGCGATGCCACGGAGATCGAGCGCGCGCTCGTCGCCTTCGCCCGCACGCCGAACGGCGGCATCGTCGTGACCGCTGCGTCGGCGACTGGCGCCCATCGCGAGCACATCATCGCGCTCGCGGCGAGGCATCGGCTGCCGGCGGTCTACCCTTACGATCATTTCGCCGTTGCCGGCGGATTGATCGCCTATGGCCCGGATCTCGTCCTCCCGTTTCGCAGCGCCGCGGGTTATGTCGGTCGCATCCTCAAAGGCGCGCGGCCGGCCGACCTTCCCGTGCAGGCGCCGACCACGCTCGAGATGATCGTCAATCTCGCGACGGCCAAGGCGCTCGGCCTCACCATTCCTCAGACGATCCTGCTGCGCGCCGACGAGGTGATCGAGTGAGCGTGCGCGCCCCCCATCCCAACCTTCCCCCATTGCGGGGGAAGGTTGGGATGGGGGGAGGGAGTGATGATGCGTGAAATTGCAATTGCGCGCGTGGTCGGCGCCGTCGCTTTCCTAACCGTGACGATGAACGTCTCGGTCGCGGCGGCGGAGAGCGAGTGGCTCTCGCTTTGCGGCAAGTGCTTGAGTCCCTCCGTCACGTCAAAATCGGGGATCGGCACCGCGCAGGCGCGCGCCGAGGGCAGGATCTCGCGCGGGGATGCCGAGGGTTGGTGCCAGAATTGGGAGCCGCAGACACCGCTGCAGCAATGCGTGCGGCTGCAGCTCGGCTCCGAGGATGCGAAGCGGGTCTATCGCGCCAGTGCGGATTGTACGGCAGGCAAGATCACGCCGATCGACGGCGGGTCCTATACGCTCGCCGGCAAATGGACCAACGATGTCGGGCGTGGCCGGTCGCGGTGGCGTGACGCCTCGGGGCGTATCGTCGGGCAGGACAATGCGAGCAACGGGCTCGCGATCTCGCAGCAATGGGAACTGCTCTGCCCCGCATCGACGACCGCTTCACGCGCGCCGACCGCTGCCGCTGCCGCACCGAAGGTCGCGGCGGCTCCGCCGGCCGGCGACTTCGCGGTGGGACAGGTGATCGAGGCGAAATTCGGTCGCGAATGGGTGCGCGGCCGTGTGACGAAGATCCGGCAGGTGAACGGCGCCAAGGGGGCGGAGCTCAACTACGATGTGAATCTGGACAATGGTCGGCGCGGCGTGCTGCCCGCGCGCATGGTCAGGGCGGCGCAATAGGCGGCGATGCCGTCAGCTCGAACCCGCCAGGCGCTGGCTCGCCTGCATCGCGGCGAGGTCGTTGAAGAAATGCGTGCCGAGGATGAATCGACGCCCGCGCGTCACCGCGTCGACCTCATGCAAGAGGGCGCAGGACCACACGATGGCGGTGCCGGGTTCGACGTCGTAGGTCTGCGCGCCGTATTCGGGAAAGCGCAATCCACCGCCTTCATACTCGCCGGCATTGAGCTGGATCGAGACCGTGAAGACGCGATGGCGCGTCATTGCGGTGGGATTGTCGCGATGGGCGGGCAGCGAGCCGCCTTCGCTGGCGTCGTAACAGGCGATGCGGAGATCTTCGCGGTAGCCGACATCCTGCTGGAACGCCTTGCTGATCTGCGGGATCACGCGGCCCATCACGCGCTCATCGAGATGATCGAACAGCGCCGGCTCGCGAATCACGAACTGGTCGGTCTTGCCGTAGGTGTCGATGCGGATCTTGAAGTCGCCGGTTTCATGCTGATAGCCGGTGCTGCGGAAGCCATCGCTGTGCCAGAGCTTCACCGGCCGATGCCAGACCTCGATGAGCCGGGCGCATTCCTCGCGGCTGAGCACGCGCGGCAGCACGAGCACGGGAGCGTGGGTCCGCACTGAAACCTCGCTGCGCATGGCCGCGAGCCGCATGACGCAGTCGCGCGCCGTGGCGACCGCGGCGGCTGGATCGGTCACCGCGCCGATCGACGCGATGCGCAGATTGTGATCGATGACGATCACGCTCGACGCGCCGTCGAGCTTCAGGCCATAGGCCCTCGCGGCCTGGCGCTGCGGATCGGCGAGCAAGGAAAAACTCAGGCCCAGCTTGGCCTGGTTGGCGACCAGATCGGAGATCGCGGTGGGCAGGACGACGAAGACCCGCGGCGCGTTCTGACCAGTCGTGTGAAAACCGGCGTGCAGTGCGGTGAGCAGCGCGGTCAGTTCAGAGCCCTCGGCGCGATTGCAGAACACGACGACGACGGCGTGGCCCGCGACGGCATCACCATAGAGCGCGGTCGGTTTGCCGGCATGGTCGGGCAGCACGAAGGGAGGCGCCGCATCGCCGATGTCGATCGTGGCGGTTGCAGGGGAATGTGTGGCGGGGTTGGCGCTCATGATCGAACCTCGTCGTCAACCGGACATCGACATTTCAGCGAGTGTACGGCGCATCGCGTCGATTTTGAAACCTGCCGCTGAAGGATTGACGCTGCGACCGGAACCGATAGCTTCGACGGCGCCGTGCCGCGCCGAAGTCCGGCGATGCCACACTATCCACCCGATCAACCCGAAGGGACGAGATGAAACCAGACTCATCCGACACCAATGCCGCGCTGCCGGCGCGGCTGCGTGCGGCCGGCGTGAAATTCATGCTGCCGAGCTATGTCGACATGCACGGCGTGTCGAAGAGCAAGATGGTGCCGATCGACCATTACGAGCAGATGCTGGGCGGGTCGGAGCTGTGTACTGGCGCGGCGCTCGATGGCGTGCCGCAGGAGATCCACGAGGAGGAAGTCTCCGCCCATCCCGATCCCGCCTCCTGCATCATCCCGCCCTGGCGGTCCGATCTCGCCTGGTTCGCCAGCGATCTTTGGTGCGAGGGCAAGCCGTTCGAGCCGTGCAGCCGCAACATTCTGAAGCGTGCGCTGGCCAAGGCCAGAAGGCTCGGCTTCGGTTTGAATTTCGGCATCGAGGCGGAGTTCGGTGTTCTTGAACGGCCGAAACGTCGCCGCGAGCGCGGCCTGATTGCGTTTTTGGTATTCGAAATCGCGCCAGGATTTCTTGTCTTGCGTGACGGCATTCACGCGAACGGCGAACGTGTCGCCCACGCTCCGCGCCACATCAATGCTTCCCCGGTAATCTTCCCAACTGCCGACGCGCAGCTTCAGGTTGCTGACGTTTTGGCCGATCAGCGCGCGTTTGGTGGACGTATTGAGAATTCCGCCCGGTCCGCCGATGCCGAAGAGGATCGAGTTGGGACCGCGCGCGAAATCCAGCCGCTCGATATTGTAGGAGTCCGACGAAAGGGTCCACTGGAAGTAGTTTCTCCCAAGGGAGGCACCCACGAATCCGCGAAACTGGAGTTGAAGATCGTTGTTTCGCGTGCCGTTGCCGGTGAAGTCAGTTAAGTCGCGTTCGCCGTTGAGCGCATAGGTCAATGCCTCGGTGACGTTGAGTGCCCCCGTGTCTTCGATGAATTGCGAGGTGAAAACGGAGATCGCCGCGGATGTGTTGCGCAGCTGGGTGTTGATGCGCGAGCCGGCGAGCGTGCTGGTCGCGGTGTAGCCAGTGTCTTTGTCCGATCTCACCTCGAACGGCGAGAGCTCGACGGTGGCGCGGCTCGCGGGATCGGATTCGGCAAGGCCGGCGGTCGCGCGGGCGAGGCGGGCGGCGCGACCGTCATTCGCGCCGCCCTCCCGAGGGCCCACATTTGCGGGATTTTCGGGTTTGGCAGTCTTGCCGGAGGGATCGGACGTCGCTTTGGGTAGCGGAGCCGGCACCGCCGCGACGACGAATTTGCCGGCGTTGCGAGTGACCGCAAAGCCAGTTCCGCGGAGCAGCAAACGCAGGGATTCTTCCGGCTCGAATTCACCGACAACTGCCCGCGCTCTCACCTTCTTGAGGTCGTCGAACGAGAACAACACCTCGGTCGAAGCCTGTTTTGTAAACGCAATCAGGGCGTCAGCGGCGGATTGCGCGGGGATGTCGAATCTGACGGGCGCGGCGCGGGCGACGACGGCCGCGGCTATTGTCAGAACAAGCAGGCGCGCGTGACGCATCGCGTAGGAGAATGCGCTGGGCATAGGGCTGGAGTTGGGTTGAAACGCCCCAAAAAATGTGCGGGCGTTACTGGCTCGACACATTGCTCGCCACAAAACGCCATCGCGGCGCGCACTTTTCCAAAAAAACCGTCCGGTCGCAGCGTCCGCCTTGTGCGGAAACCGAGGCCGCTCGAACGCGACGTCAGCGTGACGGGTCGCGACCGTTCACGCGGATGGCGCCGTCCGCCTCACGCACGATTTTTACGGGGAAGGCGGCTCCTAGCGCAGAGAGAAATCCATCGAGGTCGTCGAGGCTAAAGCGGCCGCCGAGTCGCAATTCCTTCACTGCTTCGGCGGCGACGATCCTGCGTTGGTGATACCGGGCGAATCGCTCGAGCGCGGCGGCCAGCGGGGTTCCTTCGAAGAGTATTCCTCCGTCGCGCCATGCGACGACATCCAGGAGAAGCGCCGTTTCGAGGTTGCGGACGTCTGCGGCGTTGATCGGGGCGGTTCCAAGCGAGACCTGCTGACCAGGCGCGAGCTTCAGTGCCGCCGCAGGCTGTTCGCCGGAGGCCGCAAGCGGCCGCACGTTGGGCTCAACATCGACTGAACCTTCCAGCACTGTTACCTCCAGTCGACCTTGCGGACTCGTACGCACATTGAAAACGGTTCCCGTGACGCGCACCAAACCCGCCGGCGTCTCAACGATGAAAGGACGGGCCGGGTCTTTCGCGACGGAAAACATCACCTCACCCCGCGTCAACCGCACCCGGCGCTGGGTGTCGCTTAGCGCTACAACTACATCGGTCTGCGTGTTGAGATCGGCTCGCGTGCCGTCTGCAAGATGCAGAGTCTGGCGCTCGGCGTGCGGCGGCCCGCTGGCATCGGTAAACGCACGGATCGAAAATCCGATGACCGCGGTGGCCGCCGCCACGGCACCCAACCCGGCGAACCAAGCGAGCGCGGGCGCACGGCGCGGCTTTTCCTCTGGTGCCGCCGCGGCCGAACCGCCTGCGGCCATGGCGGGGAGAACTTCGTTAAGCCGTTCGGAAAACTGCTGGTATTGCGCATAGCAAGCCCGGTGCGCAGTATCGCTACGCAGCCATTCCTCAAACGCGGCGTATTCATTTTCGGACCCATTGCCGCATTCGAAACGCGCGGCCCAGCGAGCCGCCTCGGATTCGATCTGCGAGGCGAAATATTTCTGGCGCCCGTTCATTGAGCCCTCGCTCCGTTGGAGGAAACTTCGACACCGATCGATCGGGGCCGAAGTTCGACATCCGCCGCGTCTTCGGGGCGGAACGACTCGCGCAGCAGCCGAAGCGCACGAGCCAGGTGTTTTTCCACCGAGCTGCGTGCAATCCCAAGGCGATCTGCGATTTCATCCGGCGAGAGTCGCTCGACGCGTCGGAGCAGGAGCACTCTCCGGCAACCGGCCGGAAGCCCGGCGAGCGCCGTCTCGAATTGTTCCCATTCCTGCCGCGCGATAACCAGTTGCTCGACGCCAGGCGTCGGCGAAGGAGTCGTTTCCTCGATCGTTACGGAGAGGCCGGAAATAGGCTCGAGGTGACGGCGGCGTAGTTGGTTCAACGCAATATGTTTCGCCGCGGTGTAAAGACTGTCTCTTATACACATCTCCGAGCCCACGAGACTAAGGCGAATCTCGTATGCCGTCTTCTGCTTGAAA
>ENA-ORBV01014645-ORBV01014645.1-microbial-mat-metagenome-genome-assembly--contig:-NODE-14645-length-11680-cov-4.893907_pt1 | contig 11680 bp, 9 predicted proteins | sample MGYA00237777_ERZ505514 | MGnify/ENA primary metagenome ERZ505514 (study PRJEB26160, sample SAMN06269048) | microbial mat metagenome | isolation source: Oligotrophic lake microbial mat | place... | reverse complement strand
GCTAATGATAATGACAACTAATGATAATGATCATCTTCATCATTAGTGCTAATGATAATGACTAATGATATCCTAATGATAATGATAATGAAGTGTTACCAAACACTAAACCCAACAGCACCAATTAAGTGAATGCTTGGGCGAGCTATGATCAAACCGCCAAGAATGCCAGGAGCCTCTCCAATCGCTTCCGGAATAGTCGAGGCAGGTTTCGACGAATTTTAACCGAGGATAATGATCATGACGATGGCCTTCCCATTAGTCGTTCGTGGCATGGTGATCGTCACCACGAGGTTATGCTCGCTAATGCGAGTCTTCACAGCGTTCCCTCACTGTTCTTAGACCGGAGTCGACATGCGCAAAGAGAAATCCTTCTTCCATCGATGGGTTCACCCTTCCAAGGGGGTATGGCTACTCCTATGGTTGTAGAGGAAGGACTCGACTATCATGAAGGACGAGAAATTATGTCTGGTTTCTTTGAGAAGAAACTTCATGATATCGAGGCAGGATCTGGTGTTGTTGGTGGCAGCAGTTTCTTGGCAGCTACTTCGTCGGCCATGGCCGATGAGAACTCGAGGTCGGCAGCGCCACTATCTACTGTGATGCGTGCTGAAATCCTGGATATCTTTGCCGTGTTTTTTGACGCCGTCCACGCCACTTCGAGTACTAGGTCGGAGCGAGAAGAACCACCCAACTGGTTTCGATACCATGTCATCGACACCTTCAATGCCACCATGCCTTGGATACAACCCTACCTCTTGAAACGGGCCCACCAAAAGGGTCCCGCCGGTATCATGGCGAAAGTTTTGCTCTTTGTGGACTTGTGTTTGCGAGGCATCAGCCAAGTATACTTTCAAAACAATCCACTCAGTGGATTGTTGATTTTGATTGGCATGTACATCCGGTCCACTCGAGTTGCCACCCATGGTGTCGTGGCCTTGGTCAGTGGCAATTTGGCACCCATCTTATTGGGATTTGATGAAGGATTGGCCATGTCGGGATTGTTTGGTTACAATTCCTTCTTGGTGGGCTTGGCGTTGGCAACCTTTGATTCTCAAGCAACTACAGCGTTCGATTATCATGCATCAGTCCTAGTCGCGTCGGTTGTCTTTGGCATGTTTTCCAGCATTTTCTTTGTCGTGCTGGGCAAGCTTCTGGTACCCTACAAGTCCCCACCCTTGACATTGCCCTTCAACATTGCCGCCATGATGTTTTTACTGGGCATGGCCAACATGCATCGTGTCGACATGGAGTCTGTCCGACCGGTGGCTCTTCCCATATATACAAATGACCCTGATATGGCGTCCGCTATGATCAGCGCTCAAGATTTCTTGGCGGGTACGATCCGAGGTATCGGGCAGGTCTATCTAGCTAGCGGATAATCTGGTCTCGGGTGTTTTGGTCTTGCTGCAAGGTCCGGTAAATGGTGTCTGGTACAGTCTTGTTTGGGTTTCAAGCGTTTCAACAGTTTCAAGCATTTCAAGCGTTTCAAGCATTTCAAGAGATAGCAGCACGTTTCCAGAGTGTTTCAAGAGATTTCAAGAGATAGCAAGAGTTTCAAGAGTTTCAAGAGCACAGTTCAAGAGGGTTCGAAACCATTTTAAAATTCGTGCCGGCGTTCCCCGTGTTCCAGGGTGAAAGTGCGCGCCGGCACAAATTTTAAAATGGTTTGAGTTTCAAGCGTTTCAAGAGTTTCAAGAGATAGCAGCACGTTTCAAGAGTATTTCAAGAGATTTCAAGTGATAGCAAGAGTTTCAAGAGTTTCAAGAGCATGTTTCAAGAGTGACTAATAACACACGACTGAAATATTCCATCCACATTTACCGGACGTTGCTGGAATTGCTGTGTGTTCTCGTATTGGTGCCGTCGCGGCTCTGGTTGGATCCGCTCTAGGTGCGGCAGGAGGATTGTGTGCGGGCGTTCCCACTGCTGCCATTACCAGTGGTAGGATGGGCTTCAATGCCAGTTTAGCCTTTACAGCCATGTTTTTCTTTTATGCACCCAGCAAGGGCAGCCTTGTATTGGGTGTGTTTGCTGCCTTCATGACGGTTGCAGCACAACAAGCATTGGCAGCCTTGTTGGAACCGTGGGGCCTTCCCTTTATGACGCTGCCCTTTTGTGTAGCGACATTGCCGTTTGTGATTCTACAAGGTACCGCTTCTATTGTGATTGCCATCCCATTGGCAAGCATGACCGTTCCCGAAGATCATGTCCGCCGCGTCCGGGCATTGGACGATGGAATTTCCTTCCTGATGGATTCGATCCACAAAAGTGGCCGATCCGATGATGATGGGGACCTCATAGCAGACAACAGAAGTGGTGGTGCAGGAGGTAGCCACAAGGGTAGTCGACGTCATTTGACCGGTCAATTATTTGTCAGCGAACGATTCAGCCGCCACATGACACGATCCCTCAGTGAACTTTCTGGGGCCATTCAAGAGAATCGCAAAGCAGCGACGAGCGAAAAAGAAGAAGAATATATTCCCCGCCAAAGTAGAGTCTTGCGCCGATCCAGCAATATTTGGACAGAAGGTGGAAATTGGGACGAAGGAGGCATGCGTCAACGGGCCTGCTGCATGTTTTATGCTTTGGATACCTCCAGAAAAGGCAGCCTCCGCTACGATCAAGTGACCAATGCGTTCAAGACGTGTGGCTTGACGGATCCGGAAGGTCTTCATTTTGCGACCCTCGTCTTGAAATTGCTGGATTTGGATCGTTCCAATACCATTGAACGAGACGAATTCATTGCTTTCGCTTTAGTGTCGCGTTCCATTCGTACCATTCGCCGAAAGATTAGTCGATTCTTTGACTTTGTGGACGAAGCTGGGACTGGAATGGTAAATTTTGATGACATTGACTGTGCCCTTGAATATTTGGGACAAAACGTGATGAGTGATGAGGACAAGGATAAGATTGTGAAAGCCTTTTCTGCGACACATGGTGGAGATGGTGACGCTACGAATGGCTATATTGAGATGGATATTGTGGAGCTGATCAATTTTTCAATCTTTTCCAAAGTCCAAGAATTTGTTTCGCTATATCACCATGTTTCTTTTGACCCTATGGAGGAAGAGGATGAAGTGTCTGCATGATTTTTGGATAGTGCTGCATACTGTAATTGTTTCCATAATACATATTTTTAATCCCTTGGATCTGTTACTACTGCTGTCGCCGTCCTTGTTGGAGCAACGCAAGGGCTGTCTCGCACCATTCTCGTTTGATTCCCAATCCTACTCCACCGCCGCCAGAAACACTCTTCTTCTCATCATCAGTAGTAGTAGTAGTAGTGTTGTCGTCGCAGGACAGGAGTGGTGATACGGTATGACACTCTGGGCAGAGCAGATATTCGGCCGAGTCCAATACCACCAATGGCAGGGTACATCCCAAACACGTGGCAACGGCAAATCGACCATCATTGACAGCCTTCCAAGATTCCTGGGATCCTCTGTAGGGAAGAAAGAGGTTGGGTGCAATTTCCATCACCGTGTCGGTGGTAGTTGTATCGTGGTGGTTGCTAGGGGTGTGGTGGTGGCTGTTAGTTCCGTCGATGCTGATCCTTTGGACGACCGAATCAATTTCCGAACCAAACGTAGGGAGAGGAATCATGGGTGCATGTGCCATGCAAGGAGTGCTGTGGAGACTGCTGTAAGAAGCTGACCCAAAGGATGATAAAGAGGAGGAGGAGGTAGTAAAAGATGTATCTTCCTCTTCCTCGTTTCTGGCAATTCGAGCTTCTTTCGCCAAGGTTCGTTCCAATAGTCGTGCTTGAAAGGAAATGAAGCGACCACGACCACGAGCGTTACTTTGGTTGGATGCAGTGGTTGGACCAACAACATCTTCCTCGTTTCTGGCAATTCGTGTTTCTTTCGCCAAGGTTCGTTCCAGTTGTCGTTCTTGAAAGGTAATGAAGCGACCACGAGTACGACAACTTTGGTTGGATGCAGTGGTTGGACTATCACCCGTAGTGCGCACCCTCCGAGCCAAACAAGAGTCATTTGGGGGGTGGTTGTTGCTCGTTGATTCTCGATGACGATGATGATTGGCTCGTCGTCTTTGGATGTTTGTGTTGCTAGCAGGAGGCGCTGTATGACAACGACGCAAAGGAGCCTTGTGTGCTTTAACGTTATTCCATAGATCTGCCGAGTCTTCTTCCTCTTTTGGAAAGACAAGTGGATAGAAGTGCTCATCCGCAAGTTTCATAGAAAGATTGGAAATATCATGTTCCATATCGTCAACGACCAAGGTTAACAACACACTTCTTCTCGCACGGCTGTTGCTGTTTATGTTGTTCATGTTGTTCATGTTGCTCATGTTGCTCATGTTGCTTTTGGAAAGAAGAATCAAACTTTTGAAAGGAGGTATCAAACTTTTGGTCCTGCTATTATCGGTCTGGTTCGTTCAATTGGCTTTTTTGTTGTTGTGACCCAACTAACAGTTCCAGCTGCTAGCTAGTCCAGTGATGATGGGGATGTGAGAATTATGAGGGTTATTTGTTGGTAGTGGCCGACTTCTGTGTTCGAGTAGGTTCTAGTCTACTAGTGTTCGTAGAGACAGAGTGGAGGGAACCAATATTCCGAGTAATCTGTTAGGTGGATGACCGTATTCCGAGTAATCTGTTATTGGGATGTGCTCAATCAATGGATGGAAGCTCTGTCATTGGCGGAAACCTACTGTTATATCTGTAATTATCTACCAACTAGAGCACTCCGAAGACATGTGTTACTTAGGAGAATCGGAGTGCTATTGTACTGTATTCAGGCATGTTGTGCACTTGTGCTATTGTACCGCCACGTAGTACACTTTCGGTCGATGGCCGGATGAGTTGCTGAATCTTGGGGGCAGTACAGGGATGGTTTTCAGTCTTTTCACTGAGTCAGTCTTTTTTGGCAACTATGCATTACCTGATTTTCCTTCGGAACACAAGAAAGGGGCACGTAGCCAGCGAGGAGCCGAGGACATCGTGCTCACATCATAGCCCATGCATATGAGTGATATGACTTACATGTGACATTGCCCACATCTGCTTCCGTATAAATTGGATTTCGGATGGTACATCTGTGCAGCATGCCTGCCTTGTTGTGCCGTTCTCGGTCTACTGTGTTGCCGTTCTCGGGCTATTACTAGCACTGCAGTGGAGCTAATGCTGCTGCACAATAACTGGCACGTCGCCAAATTAGTGCAGGTCAATTGTGCTACATTTCCAATGTTGTTACATTCCCCGGAAGATTTGAATTTTTTCAAGTGTGCTGCATTTTCCATGCACAACAAAGCCGGCCAAAAGCTCATTTTTCACCTCTGCCGCCAGGCGATGTCACAAAATCGGAAAGATTGCTGGAAACAGCAACACCCTCTGCAGGCAACCCCATCCCTTGCACCTCATTTAACTCGGTGTTAAGAAACAGTCCTTTTTGCACAATCAAGATCTGTCCATCGACATGTCGCCTGCTGTCAAAGCAATCCAGGAATTCATGGCAAACAACGCTGATGCTGATCCCTGCTGCTACATCAAGAGCACTGGCACAAGGAATGGCTGCTGCTGCAAGTGGTTGCTAATGAAAACCAAAGGTTGTGTCCCATTTGGACACATGAGAGGCAAACATCGGTTTTTGCTTGCAACGTCGACAGTTGACAGTGTGACAGTCCAACACTTGATGCTGACAAAGCAAGGTTTTCCTTTGACACAAGAGATGGATGACGTTCTGGATGTGATGGAGGCATGGGGACGAAAGAAAAACGTTTGCTGGCACAAGGAAGCGTTGCGTGCATTGGAAACATCAATGGACGAAGCAATGATTTCTGCGAAGGACATGTGCAAACGTTGCATCTCTGTGCAAGTCAGGAGGATCATTTTTGAGAGGATGCGTCTCAACCCTGCTGTGGGTTTGTCTGTCTGTTCGGAGTGGGTCAAAGCATTTAAGGATTTGTTTGATTGCAGGACCCGTTGCTGTTGCGAGTTGTGCATTCGCAGTTTTGAGCATGTCAAAATTTGCATCAGTCAAGCTGTGCGGTGCGGAGTCCTGACGCCTTGTGTTGATTCTGATTCTGAGGTGAACAACGAAGAAGAAGAAGCGCCTGTGTTGCCGGTTGTTGTTTCGTCCAGTGATTGATCCAGTGGTGGAATGCTTCTGGTTCAAGTTGTCAGTGGGCAGTCACCAGCGCTTCTTTGTTAAATGAGGTGCACTTGTCCATGCCACAGTTTGTAGGGACTGTCATGCTTTGGCTTCTTCTTGCAGCATGGTCCCATCAGAAATCCGTCGTGGCGCTGTGACAGTTCCCCGCAGTTTGCACAGCGATTGCGTGTGCACTTGCTTCCAAACCGTTCCTCTTTGGCATGTTGCTTCTTTTGGTAGCCACAGGTCATGCACCACCGCTTCCTGGAGAAGCTAGTCAGTGGATTTGTCGGCCGACACAAGCTTGGCCCCTGCACGTTCCAAGGCGTGACACTTTGTTCATTGCAGTCGTTCCGCACAATGCCTTGTCGCCCAATGTCAGCATTTAAGGTCGGTGGTGCACCAAAAGGTGTGCCAAGGCCTGTGGTCAAAAACTGTGCTGGTGCTGCAATGCGACCCGTGGGCGCGGCCGTCATCAGTCTGGCATCCTTCACAACTTGGTTGAAGTCCTTCATTTGCCGGCTGTTCGACAGGCGACCGATTCGCTCACTTTCAATGACATCGTCATGGTGTTGTTGAAGTTGAAGATAGCTTTTTCTCCGAATGAGAACTGTGTTGTTCATGCAGTCGTTGTTCATGAATTTTCTGTGTCGTTCCGCAACTTCTAGATTCCAAGCTAGCTCGAATTCCTTGTAGCCAGCACGAGCTGTGCCCGGAGAGAGATGTCGCTTGCAATTCTTTTTCATTCGCTGGAACAGTGCGTGTTCTTCGAAATCTTGTTCCGTCTTTTCAGCAGATGAGTTGATTGGCCTGAATGGTGTCCACGGTTCTTCATTTGCAAGTCGACTGAACGTTTGAAGTGATGTCTCTGGGTCCCGTGTTTCAAGAACAAGAAGGTGCTCTGCTTCCGCGTCAATTTCACACTGCAGTTCAATGTTGTCATTGTCTTCTTCGTCCGCGTCTTCTTCTTCACCTAACCGAACAGGTTCTTGCACTTCGTCTTGCTCTTGAAGTTCCCCAGTGACAGGCTCTGGATCGTCGTCAGTGATCGCATCGAAATCGATCGCCAGCAAGCAGTCCTCCACTTCTGGATCAAATTCTTGTTCGTCATTGGTAGGGTTGCACACAGTGTCGTGCTCTGGACACCTCCAATTAAGGCCAAGAGATTCTTTGAATCGATTGGGCAGCAGAGACGGTGTGCTGAGCGATGGAAAGGGAAGCTCTGTCACACTGTGTCCCGCGCCCGAGGCAATGCTGTTGAGCAGTGCCAACACTTCAGTTCTCGATGTTCCACAATCTGTCTCCCCAAGGCGATGGATTCGCCTCTGGTCGTTCATGACTTCAAAGAAACCACAGAGCAGTCTGTCAGCCCTCTCGATTCCAATGGAATTGCCCAACAATGCGTTCATGTGCCGATTAAAGACCTCGTTGTGACTGGTTCCACGAGCACAACAGTGGATTCCAGTGACCGGATTGGTGATGTGCATGTCACAGTTAGCAGGATCACTCAAACACCCTTTGTCAACGTGGTGCATCTGCCGCATAATTAGATGCCTCACTTCACCATTTACTGGTTTGAAAAAATGTGGTAGAGTTGATGGCGCTCCTCCTTGTAGTCTTTGTCGTTCCGTTGCTCCATCAACGTGCAAGGCGCAATTAATGACACCCATGACGCGGTCTCGCAAGACTTCTGGTTTGGGTGTTGTAGTGCGAGCCTCCTTTAGCGTCTCTTTGGTGGTTGGTTGTCGCCCCTTCTTTTGTTTGAGGACTTCTTTTGCGCGTTGGAATTCTTCCTCATTCACTACAAAGAGGGCACGGTGAAGCATGGAGCGAAACAAGCCGGCCTCTTTTGTAGTCGCCGACACTAGAATCTTGTCAAATCGCTTCATCCAGTGAAAGGGATCAAGCTTGATTGCAGCATTAGTGAACATCTGTTTCAATTGCCCATCCACGTTGGAGACTGTGCAGCAGTTGTCGATGTAGCAACTCACGACAGGGCATTCGGTGGCTCTTGCGTCACATTGTGTGTGTCGTTGAAGCGCGACGAGATCAGCTTTTACCTCCTTAAATGATTCAGGCGATTTCAAAGCCTTCCAGTAAACACACATGCCAAGTTCATTGAGGACTGTCAACATGCAGCAGCAGGGGCGGTAGCTTTTTCCAGGGCCGGTCCACACACGAATCTTTTTGGATGTCTCGCACTGAAAATCAAACTTCAATGTAGTTGCAGTCAGGCCTAGTCCGTCCTCAACACACTGTTCACTCGAGACCATGAAAGGTTCTTTGCATCACATCCCATTCGATCATCAATAGCGGAGAAAACAGGAGGCAAACCGTTGTCTGGGTCCGTCTCAGTTGCCTCCGCGGGTTGATTGTTTCTTTGTTCTCGCTCTGCGGACAGAGTGATGTTCTGCAAAAGTTGCTCCTCCGTGAGATCATTCACGGTTTCCTCTAGCTCTTCAACATTGTTTCTTATTTGTTCAAAATGGTCCTCTACTATTAGCTTCCAATCGCTTTTAACGTGTGGATGCTCGCTGTCAAGCAGTTCCTGACCCGTGCTGATTCCTAACTCTAGCAAACGCGACAGCTTGGCAATCCGCAAATGCCAAAGTGAAACTGCAACCTGATTCCGATTGTGCTTCTGGTTTACAATGCTCTGCAGTGTAAGCCCACTGTCAAGTTTGCTTTTGGCAGTTGCTAGCTTCCTTGCCACGTGATCAAGCTTCATCTTTACAGTGTTGCTCTTCCGTTCGTTGGCTGTTTCTTTTTCCTTCTGGCGACTGAAATGACTGTCGATTCTTTTCTGACTGTGGACGTTGGTTCTCGGTCGAACGCGGTTGGATCTCACCAGACAAAGACAGTGCTGATGGTCGTTGTGGTAGTTGTCTCTGCACATTCGTTTCAAATGGTTGACAATCGACGTTGTTGTTGAGTTGGCTGAGTTGACTGTAAAGCTGTGCAGCTCGTCATCCACTGCAAAGCGTTCAGAGAGATTGAAGGGAAAGAAACCAAGCCATTCCTTGGAATCTAGTTGCATGCTCTTCTTGTCATAACCAGAAAAACGTCTTCTGCATGATGAACACCAATGCAGCTTGGCATCTAAACAACGATGGGACTTTAAACCAAAAAGAATCTTTGGACAGTTGATCCACCTAACATTCGTTCCGTGTGTGTCAACTTTTTCCTTCTTCTCGCAATGCGGACAGCTGGGCACGTGGTTTGGCAGCAGCAAATGCGGGACAAACGCAGCAATTGGTTTGATGTTAAATGAGTTAACATCAATCGTTTTGTTGGAAGCAACAGGAGTGTTTCGTCCTCCCTTGGGACGGATTTCTCTCCAGTCATTGTCACCAAAAAACCGTTTGGGATTAGCATCAATCTTGCCACGCGTTGCCTTGACAAAATCAACTTGCGCCTGGCAGAAGGGAGCCACAATCACACATCAAATGCAAAGACGATTGTTGTGATGATCCTTGTCAGCCGTGCTTGTGCTGTGTGTTAGTGAGGGTAGCTACGGCAGCTGCAGTGCTGACATCTGCGTAGCCGAACAAACAGCTCGCACACATGTGCGCGCTGGCAACTGCGCGCCAAACAGAGGGATGCAAGTCGGGCCTCTAGCACATCCAAGAAGCCCCACTTTCTTCTCTAAGTAAAATAGTCGGCATGGCCTTAATAGAAAAATTTAGCTGACGTTGAAATGCTAAAGAGAGGGTTTGTGACTGTCGGATAACAGTGTGTTTGAAACACTTGTTGCTGTGCCATTTTCAGTTCATTGAATGAGGGTGGATGCTCTCAAAAGACATAAAGTGCGACAATTCTAATCAATCAAAACACAGTGTTGCATTGGAGGTGCTGCATCGATGCAGCACATGTTGATTGCATTAGATGGTTTGGCATTGTGGTGCTCTAATCAAAGACATAGGAGCAAGCAGTCACACAGGGTGACATAGAAGGGGTCAGTCTGCGTCTTTTTCTTTTCTTTTTTTTTCTTCGTCGCAGAAACGCATCATCACACGCACCCAATGACTAGCTTATGTTTCGACACAACCGGGTTGTGGATCGGGAGCCTGACAGACCGGATGCCGCACAAGCGCAAAACGCCCTTGGCGTCGCGGAGCACCGCAGACATCAACCAGTTGGGCAGTTCAAAATTTGATTTCTCGCGAAATCATGACCATGATGAAACCCTCACATCAGTGTCCTCTTGCTGCCGATTGCTGCTGCCAGCCTCTCCATCTGCTGTGGCAGATGCAGAAGACAATCTGGATGATGCAAGGTCAGTTGGAAGGCACACCAGAAAAGTCAGGTGAGGACGAAGCCGATTCCCAGTGTCGTTGTGCCTGCAATCAAGGAGGAAGGCAGTTGCTTCTCCCAAAAGACTCTCAAGCTTGTTGTGCTCGATCGAACTGCTGAGCAAACACATGACATCGCAAAACATTGCTGGGCCATCATTCAACCAGCTTCATGCTTGGACTGGAACAGAACTGCAACTGCAAAGCCAACCAATGACCACAGCAAATGTGTCTCTGTCCGACACTTCAGAATTTCGCGAAGCATCATTGTGCTTCTGTCGATTTCCAAAGCCCCTTCATGCTGCACTTGGACAGCACATGGGTTTTGTCGCATCTCTGAAGACCACACTGACTCAGAGTGTCCCGGCATTTCACAGCACAAGAAACGCATCCAGTTGTGTCCACATCATTGACACAATGCACGTCGCAGCAAAGTCTGGACATCCTCCTCTGCAAATGCCTCCTGAATGCAAGACATGATTGACCCCATCCAAAAGAAACTTTCACTGATTCTGCTGTGGTGTGGTGCAACAGTTCTCTTTCATGCTGTCGGTGTTTGGCACAGCTGATGCATCAGTTCCGCGCGGATTGCCAATCTGTCTGCGCTTGCGTCTCTTGGTGGAATGACATGAACACAGCACAGAAGATGCCACACTCAATGTCATTTCAGACGGAAAGGGCAATCTGGCTGCACTCCAGTGGCCACAGTTCCTGACATAATTGTTTGCACCATTTCTTCCCCGTGTGTTGTCAGCCTTAGCTCATCAGAACTAGTCTAGCTAGTCCAAAGCATCTGCAAGTTGCGCATTTGGACCCTAATTGAACGAAACACCGTCAAAGCCGTTGAACAAATTGGATCTTGTTTGTCCCCTTTTGCACCTTGTTTAGACCTGTTAGGTGGGTCCTAAGACCAGGTACTTAAGGTCCTACTTAAGGTCCAAGGGTATTAAGACCCATGTTCTAATTCACTACATAACAACACACATTTTACTCAGACTCTATGTGCCCTTTGGACCCTTTCAGACCTGTTCAGAGGCCTGTTTCGACCTGGGTCTTAAGACCCATTGGGTCTAATTAGATCTTTATTTAGACCTTAAGACCTTAAGATCTTAACGGCTATTTACTCGCCAAAATGTGGGTCTAAGAGGGGTCTTAATCCCTAACTTGCTGAGGTTTGCAGCCTGCAATGCCCTAATTTGCCTACAATTGGCTATGCACAGAGTATCCTCATGCGGGACTCACGGGGTCGTGACTCATTCACAAAAGACACGCTTCTCA
>ENA-ORBV01014644-ORBV01014644.1-microbial-mat-metagenome-genome-assembly--contig:-NODE-14644-length-11680-cov-6.077221_pt1 | contig 11680 bp, 8 predicted proteins | sample MGYA00237777_ERZ505514 | MGnify/ENA primary metagenome ERZ505514 (study PRJEB26160, sample SAMN06269048) | microbial mat metagenome | isolation source: Oligotrophic lake microbial mat | place... | reverse complement strand
ATAGATATGTTTTTTATATATTACAAAAAGATAATCCTGAAACAGGTAAAAAGACATATGAAATATATAAAACAGAGTACTCAACAGATGATGTCGGTAAACTAGAATATTCTAAAATAAAATCTATAGAGGAATATGAGGTTGATAATACTTTTGAGGTTCGATATTAGATATTTAAATTAAAACAATGAATCAACAGCGTTTTTAACATCCATTCCTTCTGCTTTTCCTTTTAAGTCTTTCATTATTTCTGACATAAGCTTACCTTTATCTTTTGCATCAGTTATGGCAAGTTCGTTTTTCTTGGCTTCGACTATTTTTTTTACATCATCATAACTCATCATTGTTGGTAAATACACCTCAAGGTATACAAGTTCAGCTTTTTCATCATCAGCAAGGTCTTCCCTACCCCCTGTTGTAAATTGTTCTATAGAATCTTTTCTTTGTTTAACAGCACGTCTGATAACAGCAAGAGTTTCCTCATCTGTAAGCTCTCCTTGAGGTGTTCTACCTTTGTCTACCAATTCATTTGTTATAGATGAAGAAATAATAGCACCATTGTGTAGCACTGTTATATGAGCAAATGGAATTCGTTGACGAGTTTCTTTATCTTTTACTATCCCTTTAACTACGATTGTATCCTTAGTTTCCCCAATTAAATTAAAAAAAGATAATTTGACTTTATAAAACGTACTTGCTTTTGCATCATCAACTGTAAATAAACTTGCTCCAAAACACAATAGTGTGGCTAGGTAAAACTTTTTCAAAAAAGCGAAATGCGCTTTCTGAACTTCCTTGTCTAAATATTGTTCTTGTAAAACACGAACAGGAATATGTCCGCACAAACCGTCTTTACTTTCTAAGTACGCCAATTTTATGGCATCAATACTTGAATTAGAGAAATCATAAACTTCTTTTTTACAAGAAGAACAAAATTTTCCTTTTTCAGAAATACTCATTTTCTCCCAGCCTTCATGGCAAGGCTCTTTTATAGTAATAAAGCCGGATGTGTTCATTATGTCTTTTTTATAAAAGATGCATTCGAAAAAACAATTCCATATCAATAAATATATAGATATTTGTCTACAAAAATAAGCTAATAAAAGATGGATAATACAGATAATCTAAAAAAATATTTCAACTCGAAAGAATACGCCACTACTATAATTGGAAATACCGAAGAAGTGAGTGCGCCTGTTACAAATGAAGATAAAATGTCAGCATTGATTTCTTTATTAACCGACCCGGCAAATAAAGATGTGAAAGAAGAAACGCTCTTGACATTAAAAAAAGAAAAAGGTGGAGATACTTTGCTGCTTGCAATTGCCAATCCTAAAGCAAAAGAAGTAAGACATCTATTAGTTGCTGCATGCTGGGAATCAGAAATTAATTATAGCAAATACTTACCTTTCTTTATCTTATTAGCATTGGATGAAAACTATTTAATTTCCTTAGAAGCGATTACCACGATTCAAAATATGGAAGGGCCCTTTACGGAGACGGATGTAACAACCGCAATCAAAAAAGTAAAAGAAGCGAAGAAAAACATCACTACAGAAAAAGTAGTTTTGGTAAATGATTTGATTGATACGTTGACAAGTTTTTTGAAGTAGAAACGTTTTCAAAATCGAAATGTCGCGCTACCACATGGCATCTTCCTGTTGTTTGCGGTTCCATAATGATGAGATCCCGTTTAGTGGCACGGGATGACAGTACGTTTATAAATACAATTAATTACCTAGTTACCTAATCCCCTAATTACTTAATCACTTCTTCTTATAATACTTCATTGCCTCGGGCAAAAAAGCTTTTATATCAGCAATACGAGTGGCATCACTTGGGTGAGTACTCAATAGTTCAGGTGGCTTGCTTCCACTACTTGCTTGTTCCATTCGTTCCCAAAATGCAACCGCTTCATTTGGATCATATCCTGCAATAGCCATAAATACCAAGCCCATTTTATCCGCTTCACTTTCATGTGTTCTGGAATATTTTAACATTCCCAATTGAGAAGTTAATCCATAAGATTGTAAAAATAAATCTTGAGTCAATTGTGGCTTTTGTGAAAGTGCTACCGACAAAGCCGCTCCGCCCACTTGTACTAATAATCCCTGACTCATTCGTTCGTTACCGTGTCGAGCAACTGCATGTGCAATTTCGTGTCCCATCACACAAGCCAATCCTGATTCGGTTTGTGTAACTGGTAGCAAACCTGAATACACAACCACTTTTCCGCCAGGCATACACCAAGCATTTACTGAATTTTCATTCACCATATGAAATTCCCATTGATAACCTTCCAAGCGGCTCGATAAACCTTTTTCTGCCATAAATATTTCTACTGCTTTCTGCATATCTTTCCCAATTTTAGAAACCATTTTGGCATTTGCATCCGATTCTGCAACAGGAGGATTCTTTGATAAAAATTCAGCATAACTGGTCAAACTCATTCCAATCATTTCGGATTCAGAAATTAAACTCATTTGCTTCCGCCCTGTAATAGGCACTTTCTGGCAGGCAATGACTACAATTGCTAATACACAAATTGCTAATAAAACTTTTTTCTTCATAATTTTTTTTTATTTTACTCAATCTCCGCAGTAATTCCTCTTTCAAGCAATGCAGTACACATTGGCTCCAATGCTTCGTATGAACCTTTTTTTACAGAACATTTTCCTTTGTAGTGAATTAAGAAAGTACATTGTTCTGCTTGAATCGGGTCATGTTTGCAAACCTTAATCAATGATTCAATTACATGATCAAAAGTATTGAAATCATCATTATAAACGATGAGTTGTTTGTCTTCTACAGCAACTTCTTCCGGAGCTAATAATACATCTGAGTCAGTATCTAATTCGTGTTGTTGCTTATCAAAATCTTTAATCTTCATTTTTTATTTTAAAACTATTTATTGACCACTTAATGCTCTTGCTTCGTCAATTGCAATTTTATTTCCATCTTTATAAGCCACAATAAAAGCATCATTGATTGCTGCTTCATTTACAACTTCCGTTCTAACAACAATGGCTTCAGCGTATGTTTTATAGGTTCCAACGGTGTAGATAGTTAAACCGTTTGCATCTTTATAATTCTTAACTCCTTTTTTAGCAATCTTCAAAAATTTGTTTGCAATTTCTAAAGGAACTTCTTCCTTGAATGCACCTATCTGAACTTTAAATACAATTCCTGAATCAATTTGCATAACATTACTGGCAGCCGCTTCTGCTTTTATTTGATCATTCACAACAGTTGTTACAGGTGTAGCAACACTTGTTGTTGGCTGGTTATTATTTAACGTTGTAGTCGTACTTGTTTCAACTGGTGTGGTCGTAGTTGTTTCAACTGGCGCAGTTGTAGTTGGATTATCTATTACGGGACTTGGAGTTATTGGTCGAGGACTCACAGGTGTTGTTCTTGGTGCAGACGAAGCTGAGAACGTTGGCAATGCATTCATATTCGAAGCTGTAGAAAAAACAGCAGAACCGTCAGCTAAAAACTTTTCTGCTTCCGGTAAAGAAATACGTTTTCCATTAAGATATGCAGTCACAAATGCATCCTTAATTCCAACATCAACAATCATGTTTTTTGCTTCTACAGCACGTGCAACCGTGTTATAAATTCCTGTATTGTATCTAAAGTTGCCATTCGGAGCTGTTTCGGTATATAATGGTTGAATGTTATACAATTTACTAGAAGATACTACTTGAGAATAAACACCAATTTGAACGGTATAAAACAATCCACCTACCGTAGCAATATTTTGTGTGTTCGCAGGAGTATTTGTTTGTGCATTAGAATTATTGACAGGTGTATTTGCATTTGTTGTGACAACTGTATTGTCAACCACCTTAGTTGTATTTTCAATAGCAGAAGTATTCGTTGTAACTTGATTGTTTGTTGGCATAGTTCCACCTGTCATTGCCATTGCTTCAACCATCGGAATGCGTTTTCCATTTAAAAATGCAACAACAAATGCATCTTTGTAACCTAAATCTCTGATTTCCTGTTTTACTTTATCTGCAGTAGTAAATGTTGTAAATAATCCTGCTGTATATCTTGTAAATCCTTGTGGTGTTGTTTCACCTGTTATTGGCGACATTCCAGTGAATAAATCTTGCGGGATTGGATTTCTGAATGCACCAATTTGAACTTTAAAAATCAACCCTTCAGGTAATTTTTCATTTACGGGAATTGGCTTTGAAGCCGAGTAAACAGGAGCGGTTGTTTTCACAAACACTTCATTTGTAGTGGAAGTATTGTTTACAGCGACATTATCTACTGTTTTAGTTGTGTTGTCCGCAACAGTATTACTTGCAACTATGTTGTCTGTTGTTTTCGTTGTGTTGTCAACTACAGCATTATCGGTTGTTTTTGTTGTATTGTCAACTATTTTGGTTGTATTATCAACCACTGCATTGCTTGCAACTATGTTGTCGGTTGTTTTCGTTGTGTTATCAACTACAGCATTATCGGTTGTTTTTGTTGTATTGTCTACTGTTTTTGTTGTATTGTCTACTGTTTTGGTTGTATTATCAACCACTGCATTGCTTGCAACTATGTTGTCTGTTGTTTTCGTTGTATTATCAACTATTGCATTATCAATAGTTTTAACAGCAATATTGGGAGTATATTTTAAATAGATATCAGTTGCTTTCTTTTGCTTTTCTAAAGCAATCATTTCATTTTTATAAGCATCTTCTAAAGCTGTTTCTTTTTCGTAGAAATCAGTTGCTGAATTCGCAATCTTACGCGATTCTGCTGCTCGGTTGAAATAAATAACGGCTTCATCTTTCATCATTTCTGCCATTGATATCTCATCGGCAGTGTTTCCTTTAGTTGCAACCACAAACTGATTTAGTTTATTTTGATTGTCGGAATATTCTTTTGCATTTGCTACTCCAATTATTTGAGCAGACTCTAGTTGTTTTTCTTCTGATTGGCTAGCAAGCTTTTCCGCTTCTGCATAAATTGCATTCTTTGATGTTATATTCTTTTCAGAAGCTGCTTTTGATTTTAAATCATTGGACTGAGAAGTCAAGTCTTCTGCCTCTTTTGAAAGTGTTTTTGCTTTTGTTGCTTGCTCTACAGCAGTTTGTGAAGAATACACAAACCCGGTTTCAGAAGTTGCATCTGTAGTTTTTGTTGTGTTATCAACAACAGTATTACTTGCAACTATGTTGTCCGTTGTTTTTGTTGTATTCTCAACAACTGCGTTACTTGCAACTATGTTGTCAGTAGTTTTCGTTGTGTTATTTACTGCAGTATTATCCGTTGTTTGGGTAGTATTATCTACAACAATATTATCAGTAGTTTTCGTTGTATTATCTACTGCAGTATTATCCGCTGCTTTGGTAGTATTATCTACGACAATATTATCAGTAGTTTTTGTTGTATTTGTAACAACATCGGCATTTTTAATGCTTTCTACTTTGGCTAAACTTTGTGCGGCCTCTTTTTGTTTCTCTTTTGATAAATCTTCTCCTTGCTTAATCTTCATAGCAAGCAATGCTTTCATTTCCGAATCATCACTGGCTTGCATCTCTATTTTTTTATTAGCAACATATTCATCAATTGCTTTACTCCAATCCATCAGCACATCTGCTTTTGCTTTTTCTCTCTCGGATTCATTTGCTATTCCACTTGTTGCTGCAACATCTTCAGCATATTTTTTATTTGTATTTACTGCCGATGAAGTAGTTGTATTGTCTGCCGTTGTATTATCCGTTGTTTTAGTTGTATTATCAACTACTGCATTATTGGTTGTGGTTGTATTATCCGCAATTGCAGCATCTTTCTTTAACTTTTCAATTGTAGCTAATGTTGCTGATGTTGTTTTTTGCTTCTCTTTTAATTCTTTTTCCAATGTAGCAACTTCGGCATTCAATTCTTTTTTCTTCGTCTTGTCTTTTTCGGATTTTGCCTCCGCTTTTTTACTTGTGATATCTTCAGAAAGAGACGATGACCATTCTTTTAATAAATCAGCTTTTTTATTTTCACGTTGTAAGTCATTTGTGATATTATCTGCAACAGCAAGTTCAACTGAATATTTTTTAGAATAATCCACCTTTATTTCTGTAGAATTATCAGTAGCAGTATTATCTACTGTTGAGTTGTCTGTTTTTGTTGTATTATCTACTACTGCATTATCAGTTGTTTTGGTTGTATTATCTACTATAGCATTATCTGTTGTTTTGGTTGTATTGTCTACTACTACATCACTTGCAACTATGTTGTCAGTTGTCTTCGTTGTGTTATCAACAACTGCATTGTCGGTTGTTTTTGTTGTATTGTCAGTTGTCTTTGTTGTATTGCCTACAACAGCATTATCTGCTGTTTTGGTTGTGTTATCAACTACAGCATTGTCAGTTGTTTTTACAGCAACAGTATTATCTGTAGTTACTGGTGTATTTTTAATTGTGTTTATTTGAGCTTCTAATTTTGCTTTATCAATCATAGCAACATCAGCAGCAGCCTTTTCATTGGTAGTTGTTTTTGCTTTATCATACACGTTACTAACCAAAGCAGTTTCATTTACAACACCATTATATTCTTTTTGTAGCTGTGCTACCTTTTGATCATTCAAGGCTAAATCTTTTTTGCTATCCTCGGTATCCATCTTCAAACCAGTTACCTGATCAAGCAAACCTTGTTTTACTTTTGCATTTTTTTCTTTATCAGCTTCTGTCTGAGTAGCAATTATTAAGGCTTCATTATCAGCAATTTCTTGTTTTATATCAGCAGATGTTTGAACTGCCTTTTCCCATTCACGTTTTTTGTTATCTACATCCATCTTTAAGCTATTCGCTAAAGTCGGGTTGTTATTTTGCTCCGCTAAATCATCCAATTTTTTCTGTTGTTCTTCCAGTTTAGCAAACAAAGCCGGATCAGAGTTTTTTGACTTCACTGCCGCTTCCAAATCTTTTGCATATTGCAACGACAATTCAGCTTCCTGATCTTTTGCCACTGCTCTGAATTCTATTTTTTTGGCTAAATTAAATGCAGCAACCGTTTCTTGATTTAAATTTTCTGCTTCTTTTGTTACAGCATTTGCTTCGTCAAGCGTTTCTTGTTTCTTTACATTGTCATTCATTTTAGAAGCATCATTCACTAGCTGCGCTGCCTCTTTTGCTTTGTTGATAGCTAATTCATTTTTCTGATTCGCCAATACCAATGCAACATCCGCTTGCTCTCTTAAATCTTTTGCTTCTTTAACTACATCTTGTGCATCCGAATAACCAATCTTCACAATATCTTCATTTGTTAGTTTTGTATTTGAAATATTGTCTTTTGTAACATTATCCTTAGTTGTGTTTGTAGCAATATCAGTAGAGCTTGTTGTATCTTTCACTGCAGAAGAAACGGATGAATTGTTTGCTTCTCCAACATTCACTTCCATCTTTGATTTCTCTTTAATGAAATTAAGTGCGAGCAAATAACTTGCATCGTCCAATACTTCATCAAATAAATTTTCAATGATAAGTTTATCTGTTCCCAATTCATAACTAATCTCCTGTTTCATTGGTCGGAACACATATTGCACAGGCACATCCACTACATCCGATTGAGTTGCAAATCCTGTTGCTTCCACAGTAAATAAAAACTTTCCTCCATTTGGAATGTTGATTAAATAAACTCCATTAGATGCTTTTGAGTTGAAAATACCCAATATCACATTGTCGGCTAAATCCTTTACAGTAATCTTAACATCGACTGCTTGATTATCGCGATTTTTTACAACTGCACCTTTAATGATCGCAATGTCAATTGGTTTGCGTTCTACATTAATATGATACACTGCTGTTTTACCACTTTTACTTGCACGGGCTGAAGAAAAGTAAGCTTCTTTTTCATCCTCATTTGTAACATACAAAACATCGTCATCAGGAGTATTAACAGGAAAGTCCAAGTTAACAGGTTTGTTCCAAGTATTTGTTTCCTCATTCAATGTGGTTTTATATATGTCGTATCCACCCATAGAATTATGTCCTTTGGAACAGAAATACAAAACTTTTCCATTGGGATGAAGGAAAGGAAAATCCTCATCGTATTCAGTATTTACAGGATAACCAAGTGTTTGTGGCTTACTCCACTCTCCGGTAGGAAGCTTACGAATAATGAAAATATCTTTCCCTTGATCCATGTTATCTCCATAGCTGGAAAAGAACACTTGACTATTATTGCTTGCTAAATAAATAATGGATTTTTCTTTTTTCTTTTTATCCAAAGCCGTTTTAAATACGTCTTCATCGGGCTTAGATAAAAGCTTTCCACCTATTCCGGAAATATCATAAGAGCGATAAAAATCGGTGCGACTCATTTCTTTTTTCTCAATAACAATCAAATCAGTCAAGTTGCGCAAAAGTTTTTTACCATTTCTACACATCTCAATTTGTCTGTCAACCATCAGTTTATCTGCCTTAGCACCTGATGCAACACCTTTGTATCTTGTATATTCTTTGATGGCGTCATCAAAACGATAATTCAAATGATACGCTCTTGCTAGATAATAAATCGCTTCTTTCTCTACATCAGGTTTGGCTACGGCAAATTCCAAGAAAGCAATAGGCTTCTCTTTGTCATCACTTGCATAAAGCATACAAACACCTAAACGATAATTGTAATTGGGATCTTTGGGATAAATACTGGTAAGTTGAGAGTATAAAGGATAGGCTTCTTCAAACTCATCTTCATCAAACAATTTGGAAGCCTGTGCTTTTAATTCTTCTTCCGAACCAAAAGTGGTTTGAGCCGAAGCAATGCGCGTGCTAAATGCAAACGTAATTAGTAATAAGTAAACTACCCTTACCTGCTTCATATGGAGTATTCCCGTTTTATTGGGAGAAATGTGCTTTAATTGATAAATTACAAAATGGTGATTTGCAACACGTTGCAATCTAAAATAGGATATTACAAGCCACCTTAACATACAAATTTAAGTTTTTTTATTGATTGATGCTATTTCTTAGGAAATTCCATAGATTGAGGGAGAAATGCGTGATTTTCAAATTAGGCCCCTCTGGGGCCAAAAATCATTTTCTAGCTGTTCTTTTTAGAAATGTTAGGCCCTTCTAGGGCCAAATAACAGGAAAGAAACCTTCTACCTATAAAATAATAAGTCACAAAATTCGTTTCCTTTATCGCATACACTATCTTTGCAACATGAAACTTAAACAGATTCTACCTTTTTGCCTTTTATTTATAATTGTTTTATCGTCTTGCAGAAAAGATGAACTAATTACCGACTCTTCTGCAAAACTTGAATTTTCGGTAGACAGCGTTTTGTTTGATACCGTTTTTCACTATGCTGGTTCTACTACTAAAGTATTCCGCATTTATAATAAACACGACCAACCTATTAATATTTCAAAAGCATATTTGGCAGGTGGAACAGGTTCTGCATTTAAACTAAACATTGATGGAATTTCTACAACAGCTAGCATGCCTGTTCTAACCGACATTGAAATTTTAGGTGGAGATAGCATGTATGTTTTTGTTCAAGTATATGTCAATCCTTCTGGAAGTATGCCTTTGTTGATAAAGGATTCTATCATATTTGAAACTAATGGAAATATTCAGGATGTAAAATTGACTGCAATCGGGCAAGATGTTTATTTGCATAAACCAAACGTCTTTCCAACAAATGGCTTTCCTCCTTATTCTATTATAGGAAGAGAAGGGTTTGATACTATTTTGCCAACTGATAAGCCACATTTGTTTTTTGGATACACAATAATCGATTCTGATTGCATCCTTACTATGGACCAAGGAACAAAATGTTATTTTAATAAATATGCTGTTTTGATGGTGTTTGAAGATGGCACTTTGAATGTTACAGGAGTCAAAGGAAATGAAGTTACTTTCCAGGGGGCTCGTTTAGAAGCGGAATACAAAGAGGTTCCCGGACAATGGGGGAAAATATGGCTTTATCGTTTGAGTAAAAACAACGTAATAGACTGGGCAATTATAAAAAATGGCGGAATTGGAATTCAGGTCGATACTGTTGCATCACTTACCACTCCTACTCTTCGAATATCAAACACCATTGTAAAAAACATGTCGGCTGCAGCTTTATACGGACAAGGTGCACACATTCGTGCATGGAATTGTGTATTCGCAAATTGCGGACAGTTTGTTGCAGCGCTTACCATTGGCGGGAAATACAAATTTGAACATTGTACCTTTGCAAACTATTGGTCATACGATAGCAGAACAACTCCTGCCATTTTACTTAGTAACTATTATGAATCCAGTGCAGGAACAATTCTTCGTCCGCTCGACAGTTGTTATTTTGGTAATTGCATTATTTATGGAGATATTGCTGAAGAAGTTGGAATGGATTCCTCAGCAGCTGCGGGACCAGGATTTTTCAAGTATGAATTTGAAAATTGTGATATTAAAACACAACATTCCTTTGATGGACACTATACATTTTGTGTGAATGGTGATCCGGGATTTGTTGATGTTACAGTTAACAACTATAAATTAGGTTCTGCCACAGCATTTGCTGTTGATAAAGGAACTACGAGCATTTTTATTTCTCCTGATTTGAACAATTCACCACGACCAAATCCAACTACATCCATTCCTGATCTGGGTGCATACGAATTTTATTGATGAATTTTTTTCCATAAAAAAATCCCCGTTGTCATTTCGAGCGGAGTCGAGAACAAATTATATTTTACTTAAAACCAATAAGTTATATCTAATTAAGAATACTGGTTGAAGCATGGTTAAAACAATTTCTTAATTTTTGATCGTGCCTTTATATTAGGCAAATTTAAGAAAAGAATTGGACTTTCTTAAACCACACTTGTTCTTCTGAAACCTAAATCTTGCTTTGAAGATAAGTGAAGTTGTTTTTCACCTTATTGAAATCATAACTAACCCATATAATCCTGCCACAGGATAAGCGTGTACTTACCATCTTTTAAATCCCGAAAGCCATATTCATAGCAAAAGAGATAAATGTTTCCATTTTTTGCTTTCCAATCATGGGTGTAATATTTAAAATCAAATCCTTCTTTTAAAAGTAACTCTTTTCGAATTTGGGACTGACCTGATTGGTTGTATTTTTTTAGAATGCTTCGATTAAGTTTTAATTGTTCATCTATTCGAACGTAAGTGCTAGGCAATTTGAGTTTGTTTTTTTTATAGTGAAACGATGATTTGCAGTATTGAGAACAAAATTTTTGACCTTCTCTACCACCTAATTTCTCCTCACATTCCAAACACTTTACCATAGTTGAAAATTTTATATTGGTTAAATAAACGATTATTATCCGTATAAATGTACGAATAAATTTGGTTTCCGTTTTATGTTAACATTCCTTTGTTGCTATTGATGTGTAAAATAAAAAAAACATGAATGCAATTAAAATAGTTCATCATAATGAGAATCGAATTAAGGTTGATTTTCCTTATAATAATAACATTGCAGCTACGCTGAAAAAAATTCCGGATGCCCACTGGAGCAAAACGCTTAAGGCTTGGCATATCCCCTACACAAAATCAGCGTTTGACCTATTGAAAAAATCATTTCCTGATATAGAATATCCAACAAAGTCAACAAACTTGAAAAGTGTTGAAATAGATAAATCCACCGACTCTATTGCTGTCTCTTATACACATCTGACGCTGCCGACGAATAGAGAGGTGTAGATCTCGGTGGTCGCCGTATCAT
>ENA-ORBV01014642-ORBV01014642.1-microbial-mat-metagenome-genome-assembly--contig:-NODE-14642-length-11683-cov-4.305101_pt1 | contig 11683 bp, 6 predicted proteins | sample MGYA00237777_ERZ505514 | MGnify/ENA primary metagenome ERZ505514 (study PRJEB26160, sample SAMN06269048) | microbial mat metagenome | isolation source: Oligotrophic lake microbial mat | place... | reverse complement strand
GCGACCACCGAGATCTACACCTCTCTATTCGTCGGCAGCGTCAGATGTGTATAAGAGACAGGTTGTAGTGCAAGCCCACGCAATCCATGTATTGCGTCGCCCCTGCCGCCGCCATCTGTTGCATGAAGACGTCATCATTACAGCCTTGAGCGGTACAGCCTGCTGCGCCGAAGAAACCCGTCGGCGCTGGAGCGCCGCTGATCACGATGGTGCCGCCATTGCGCGACTTAATGGCATTGAACGATGCCGCCAACAAGCGGGTATAGTTCGCGCCGTTGATTTGTCCGGCGGGCCATTCGCGGTCGATGTTCGGTTCGTTCCAAACTTCAATGGCGTCGGCACCCAATGCTGCCACCCCGCCGACGAAGTTAGCGTATCCTTGAATATAGGCGTCGCCACCCGCGCCCAGTTCGGACGGGTTGCCGACAATACCGAGCAGAATCTTGAAGCCGTTCGACTTTGCCGCATTGATCATGCCAGCCGCCGTCGCCGGGTCTTGACCTTGAGCATAACGGAGTTGTTTCTTCACCCACACCATGCCCGAACGACGCACCAAACTGACGGTATTGGCGTTGAATTCGAGGACGTGACCACCCAGTTCAAAGGAACCGGTGGCACCGGAGCCAGCGACTGGGGCAGGAAGATTAGGGTTCGCACCGGGGACAGCGGTTGCCGCCGCTGTCGTCACGGTGACGGTGGGGCAGGCGGTGATAATGGAGGCATCGAAGCTGGAACGACCCTCAAATTGGCGTCCATCCAAGCCCGTGACGACAAAACGCCATCCGTAATACAGTGGACGCGCGGCGTTGGGGTCATCCAAGGTCAAGCATGAGTCAATGCCGCCCAAGAATTCGGTTTCGTCGAAGGTGTAGCGGGTGACATAGGTCAAGTCGGTATTAAAACGTTCTTCCAACGCCTCACGAACAGCGCGGAAAGCGGTAGTGAGTTGGTCAACGGGCACTTCTTGGGCAGCAATGGGTGCAATGCTCAATAGAAGCACGACAATGGCGAGAACGGTAGCAGATAAGGTACGAGTGATGGGCGTAAATTTCTGACGCATGGGGTGGTTTCCCTCTCCTATATTGCAATTGAGGCGCGCAGTGTCGGCGGTTGATTAAATCAGACGCCACCTTTTTATGCACGCAGTACGACGCCGAAATCTACAACAAATTGGGGAATAATTCCATACCCGTAGGGCAATCGTAAGATACAAAAGTGTGTTTGAGGGGAAAACCAAAATTTGGGGCTTGGCATGAAAATGAGTATTGCCTAAATAATTGAACGCACTTGCTCACCTTTGAGGTGTACTACCTAATGAAAATTAAGTCAGTTTTTGGAGGTGTCATGCCCAATGATTTGAACCAATCGCGTGAGCGGGTGTTAGATGCTGCCGAAGCGTTATTCATTGCCAGCGGGTATGCCACAATCAAGCTAAAACATATCGCGGAGCGGTTGGAGGTCAAAGAATCGTCGATCTATTATCATTTCCCAAAAGGCAAGGAAGAACTGTTTGTGGCGGTCATGCACCGCACCTTTAATCGCCATCGGGTGGGGATAGCGCAGGCTATTCACGCGGCTGGCCAGGATTGGGTGGCACAACTTCGGGCGGTTTGTCACTGGTTGATATCGCAACCGGCATTGGATGTGATGCGCATGAGCAAATCTGACCTGCCGGCTATCGATCCGCTCGTCGCTTACGAACTAGAAGAAGAGGTGTACGTGGCGCTTAATCTCCCTATTCGGGAAATTCTCGAACGCGCCCATGAGTCGGGAAAAGCGGTCGTGCCGGATGCGGATTTGATCGCGGGGATGGTCATTGGCATGGTCGGGGCAATTGATATCATCAAAGGGACATGGAACCCGAAAACAAAAACAGAGATGGTTGATATCTTGTTAGAGTCGTGGGTCAACGGTTTGCGCCGCGTATGATCCTTTTTTTGGAGCTGCAACCTAATGAAAATTAATTAGACTTGCGGTTTGTATGTTCAATTATGTCTGTGCTGTATCAGAGAGGATCGTATCGTGAACCTTCGTCATCAATTGAAATATATCGCCATGATAGTCGTCACTGTAATCACCCTGATGACGCTCGCCAGTCTCGTCACGCATATTTACGTCGCGCCCGTGTTACAAACCGAACAGAGAATGGCGACCTCGTTCATTGCGGCGTCCCGACCGACCACCTCATCGTCGCCGGCGTCAGCAACTGGGGGGCATATGGCCTGGGCGCGGGTGTCGCGCTCATTCGGGGCGTGCAGTTGCCCGATGAATTGTTCGACCCGATTCGCGAACGGAAATTCCTGCAGATGATGGTCGAAGCGGCGTCCGGGCAGCAGGAAATGGATACGATGATGGCCACTCTGACCAGTGAGCTTGGAATGGACCCGCGCACGGTTCAGGAAGCCGCAATACTTTTCGACCGCGAAACCATCGATCGCACATTGGGTCCTATGGGCGTGCCGGCGGGGGGCACTGTCGGCTTGAAAAACAACCTCAAGCAGTTTGCATTGGCGATGCACAACATGCAAGATGTTTACCGTCGCTTTCCGGACGACGATGGGATTGACGATGAAAACGAAAACAAGGGCAACCTGAGTTGGCGAGTCTGGATACTGCCCTATCTGAACCAGGCTCCGCTGTTCAACCAATTTCATCTGGATGAACCGTGGGACAGCGACCATAACAAGACGCTGATCGAAAAGATGCCGCCGATGTTTGAGTCTCCCGGCGTGACCGAAAAGGGCAGGACATCGGTTCATGTCTTCACAGGTGAAGGGGCTCCTTTCGCAGGCGAAAATGGCCCGCGATTTCAGGACATTACCGACGGTACGAGCAACACGATCATGATGGGCGAGAAGAACCACACCGACCTCGACTTCGACACCTGGACCGGCCAGAACAGCGGTCTGAAAATGCACCAGGTTTCCGCGTGGGCGTGGATGGGCGGACGCAAAGGGTCCGCGATGCTCTTCAGCTCGTCGGCCGTGGCGGCGCGCTCCGACCAGTTCGACGTGAGCGATCCCTTGAGCAGCCCCAGGTCGCCCCACACGACGGCGAAGCCGAAGGCGTGCAGCGCGTAGATCTCGATGCCCCGCACGGTGTTCTTGTCGCCCGACGCAAAGACGCTGAGCGTGCGGCGTGCGCCGTTGAAGGCGCCGATGGTGACCACGGCCGGATGCAGCGGCTTGATCTCGCGGCTCACCACCGTCTGCACCTGCGCCACGAACTGCGACGCCGCGACGATGGGATCTATGGCGGCATAGGGGTGCGCCGCATGGCCCGATCTGCCGCGAATGATGAGATCGAAACGATCCGCCGCGGCGAGGCAGGCGCCAGGCGCGAAGCCGAAGCGGCCCACGGGCAGGTCCGGCTGGTTGTGGAAGCCGAGCGCGAGGTCGATCCCCTCCGCAGCGCCATCCTTGATCATCGCCGCCGCCCCTTCGAGGATTTCCTCGGCCGGCTGGAAGATCAGGCGGATGCGCCCCGCCAGCCTCGGCGCGATGCGCGCTTCCAGCAAAAGCGAGCATCGCAAGAGGAGCTCTGCTCTGTTTATGTTCTTCAACAAAGGCATTATTGGAAACTTTTCTTGTAACTGCATCACAGAATGCTGTGGCTGTCATGACAGGAGGTTTGTCACAAGTTCTTGAAATTGTTGATGTTTCTTTCTGTGGAACTGCGGGCGGCTGACGCGGGGCGAAAAATTCCACTGTCGCTTCTTTTGTCATGTGCCGGGAACTAAACATGTCTTCGTTGGCTAATTTGTCACTGAAATGCTGTTTCAAGCGCTTCTCTTCTTGTATGGAATCCAATGTTGTTGTGGAAACTACACCTTTGGTCTTTCTGTTATTCCAACACAATTTGTGGTGGGCTCTGTGAACATCTCTTCCATACAGCTTCCCTTTACACACTTCACAGTCCTGCTTCGGATCGAATGCCCTGTCGCCGAATAGAGTCTGCTGGTCTCCAGCCTTTAACTTTTTCTTAGGGCTGTCGCTCTTCATTTGATGGGTCCTTTCTTTCAGGGTAAGACGTCTCTGGCTTTGAGGACCCATTGTAGCTACATTTGTGGGAAAAACCGCCACTGCTGCTACCGCCGCTGCCACCGCTGGCTGCGGCGGCCTCTTGTATGGGTTATCTATTGTAGCCATGTTGTTTCTGTGGATGACAGTGCTACCAATGACCGCCGCACTTAGCGTCATTGTCGATGGAATCCATCTTGTTGATCTCCGGTGTTTGTAATTCAAGCAAAATATCTTGCTAGTAAGGCTACATGACGTCACAATGTATGTCTTAGTCATTAAATCCAAAGTATGTCATACCAGTACCAGTTCACCCTTTTAACCAATCAGATCACTGCCTTATTAATCGTAATCCCCTAGCTCAGCTGTGTGAAAACCCTTGTGTCGCTTTCGTTCCGAGCGGTACAAATAGATGAGAACCCTTCCACAACTATAGTACCACATGTAGTATTTCGCTTAATAAGTGCGAGTAGGTGCTAGCTAGTAGCTACTAGCCTACTACCGTGGTTAGCTAGTAGAATTGGCACATGCCAATAGTACTCTTGGTTACTATTTTACGAGTAGTACTACAGTAGTTAAGTATTAGAGAAGTGGCGGCTACTGGTGCTGCACCGCAGAGCAAAGTGCTGTGTTATCAGCCGAGTCTGATAAAAAAATGAACCTCTGACTCAACTGGCCACAAGCTGAAGCATCACAGATGAAAACCTCTTTTCATACACAATGCCAAAACAAGAGCATTATTCCCCTTTTGGTGCTTCTGCTGAAAAGCAGGAAGCGATTACTGCCATCGCGAGAAGGAAAAAGCCAGCAATCAGAAGGAAGCTACATTATAAGCTACTGATGCTGACGTTTTTGGTTGGCGTTGGTATACTGAATTTCTATTCCTTTCAAGAAGGACATTGGGAAGACCTGTTTCGTTCCATTCAAACGTTATCCACCGAAGGAAGAAACGATGAAGAGATCCAAAAAATGACAACCACCATGCTCTTGGCCGACGACAATGGAAGAAGCGCCCGCACACTATCTGCCGTGACGACGTACGCAACAAAGAGTCCTGATGGACCATCCGATAATGATCTCTACGAAGATGGGTGTGGACTTTTGGAAGCCAAGGACATGTCGACGTTACAGCAACGACAAACTGCCGTCAATTGGGCCCCCTACAACAGTACTTCCGGCCTTGTCTCAGAGGAAGAAAGGACGTACTTTGCGAAAGTCTACGAATGTGCTAGACAATTCCCACATTCCTATTTTGAAACGATGGATACCAAAGACTTTTATTTGACAAAAGACAAGACCAGAATGGATAAATTACTGTGCAATATGAAAATCACTCATGATCGTGTTCTTGACACTCTGCAGCAGCACAGACACATTCTATTCGTGGGGGATTCAGTACTGCGCCAACAATACTTTGCATTCGTTTGCATGTTGGATCCCAAGGCTACACAAGGAAGTTTTGCCACATTTTACAACGGAATCGGCGAATCGGCCAACTTTGAGTATGTCTACAACCACTCTTCTACAAAAACCTCTACAGGCACCACAGACACTGCGAATGCCACAACAACCCTACATTATGCTGCGTTCGGACCGCAATATGCCCACCGCATGTTACATTTGTACGAGACGGCTTTTCCATATGCCGTTGGAAACTATTCTGCAGCGGATGCCATTGTCACGGATGCCAGTCGCCATTTTCACAGTGGCGACTTCCACTTGTTCCACTCTATCCTAAAGTATATGCAAGACTCCGCAAAAGCAAGTCCAGCATCCTTTTATTACATGGAACCCACAACCGAAGAGTATCCTACGAGCAATGGAATTTATTCCGGTCCTTGTTGGGAGAATTGTACATGTCAGCTCCACAATGATTGGACTCTCAAAGGAAGGGCAACGCCCATTGACAACTATCGCAAGCACGGCCAAAAGCTAGGCGCGCCAAAGTTTGAGGACTTTGTCCAACTCTACCCCGACCAAAATTGGACGCATTCGTTTACTACGGACGTCACCGACACCGATATGTCTTGTTTACCGGACTGTGTCCCCGCTGATTGGCGTGTTCGATTGGTGCGATCCAAGATGTTGGGTAATTCCTCCCAACACATGCCTCCAACAACAACATTTCAATTGGTACCCACCTTTTGGCAACTTGTTGGCCGCAATCATCATTCCTCTGCTTCGGTGCACCAAGATTGTACGCATCGTTCTTTGGATGCTATCATGATGATGAATGAACAGCTTGTGCGGTCCATGATTCGTCGGAAGATGACAGCGGCTACGACTACTACCTCGTAACTGGCTACAAGCAAGCAGCGAATCATAGAAAACAAGCGATTTGGTTTCCATGACGATACCACTTTCAGTCCCAGCATGCATGCTGGTCTCGAAAGGACAGCATCTTTGGATGGACCGATTTCAAAAGGGCCCTCACGAGGTACTAATTACACATTTATTTTATTACTACAGTTTTGTATGGTTTTTACTTTGACCTCTTTCGTCGACGCGAATGACACTTCCTACTTGTGAATCAATGGAGCCGAAGGTCTTGGGCACGCGAAACGCTGTCCTGATTGTACAGTAGTGCCATGCCCGAAATCCCGCATGCATGATTGCTACAGTAGCATGCTCATGCAGTGGAGGCATCTCTCAGTTGGGGTTTGCATTGCTGAAGTCTTTCTCCGTAACCAATGAATCAATTGAATAGGCTGAAGATCCATCTCTGGTGGGCCTGGGCCATGATTGTGGAATTTTGTCCATCAGACGCACAGGAACTCAAAAGATAATTCAGTCGTACCACGAGTCACGAAAGGAAGATCCGGATCTCCCGTGCGCTTGGTGCGTGAAAGATCATAAGATCGTAACAGTTGAGTATCATTAGTAACAGTAGCAACTCCTTGTTGTTGACCAACACAATTGAATAGAGCACATATCCAAAACTCATCACAACATGAAGAAGCTACTTGACCATATGATACAGGGTTGAAACCAAAGATAGGCTAGATATTCTTCCACCCTAATGATGCGTTTCATCTTTCACAGGAGTGTCATTTTGGTGGCATCGCTTTTCGTTCCACAGTCAATGCCGGGCGAATTACTGGTATCGGCTTTGGCGGAAAATTCCATCACAAGAATAGGACAAACTTCCGTTCAGATGGCAGCAATACGTGCACGCGCTTCTGAAAGTCCAGATTCACCATACTTTGAGCCAATGGCGCGGATATTTGCCGACTCTCTGGGTCAAAGAGAATCTAGAAACACTGTCGAAAAACGAAGCTGTATCTCTCCTCATGTTGCCCGTCATATGATGATAGACAAGCTGCTATATAATTCTTTATCTGAGTCGTGTCATTCGCCCAAACAGGTGGTGATTTTGGGTGCTGGTATGGAGACACGTGCCTATCGTCTGGGAGAATCCTTGCCAGCTGTCAAATGGTTTGAAGTTGATCTCCCCGAAATTGTTAGACTCAAAGAGGAGACCCTTGCTTCCAACGCCATCAGTGTTAGTAGGGGAGGTAAAATCACGAGAATAGGTCTCAACCTGGAATCAGATCTGGATCAGCTTTTGCCTGCGTTAAAAGAGAAGGGTTTTGAGCCTTGCGCGCCAGCTGCTTTTGTAATGGAAGGTCTCGTGTACTACATGGAACCTGTAGATGTCGCCAGACTTTGGAGTGCTCTGCCAACTGTACCTACGAGCTGCATGATTGTTTCGGTAATGCGAGAGAAGACGCGGAACCACTTCAAGCAAGGAACCGAGCGAGCTGGAAAAGCGCATCTTTGGAAAAGGCATCTTGAGCAGTTACGGAGGCAAGACATCTTCCCCCCACCCCATTGGAAGGTAGTACATGAGGTTCGAACGAACTCGCGTGGGGCTCGTCGTCTCGACTTGCGAGCCTCAGTTCCACGCATGAGCTTTCCAGCCTCTCTAAAATGCCCACCCGAATGCATCTTTACGCTAGAAAGCATATAGAAAATATGTATGTCAATACAATAAAATCCCAGTTTTATATCAAACCCCTCCCCAAGATCACTTCAGCATTTTAGTTAATAATGTGGTACCTGCTGCAGTTCGTTCAAGCTATGATTTCGAAAGCCCACATGGACCGTTTTCCCCTTTCAATGATGGATAGGGCGACTTGAAGACGGAAAAACTCAGAGGACCTTCTTCCGCGAAGCGCAAAAAGCGAACATCTTCATCGCAAAATCGGACCAAATTGCTACCAGGAGTTTTGAGAAAATCATATGTTGCAGCAAATTGTATGGGTCCAAGCTTCAAGGGAGCATCCAAGTGTTGGGGAATGACACGCTCAAAATTCCACTGTTGAATGGTATTCACCCACGCTGTAAGTGCCTCGGGACCACGAGCGAGGATAATTTGGATGATTGGCAACATGGTTGGTTTGCCATCGGCACTAAATGCCGCAAAATCCTCCAACTCCGATTCTTCGTCGTCCCACGAAACGGGTTTCCAACCACCCCAACCATACGTATTTTGAGGGGTCGACAACGCTTGTAAAATAGGCACCAATCCCAAGTCTGCTCTTCCAGATCCAGGAAAGAAGAAATTGAACAAGAGAACAATGCGTCGCCACCCCTTTTGTCGATTCTCTAGAGTGTCTGGTACAATATCATCTTTGGAATCTCGGGCATGAAATAGAAGAGCTCGGACATATTCGGGCTCTTGTGTTAAGATCACAGGTGGTTCCTTGGTTGTAGCAAATAAAGCATCACTGACCAAAAGTGTTTTGCTAGATTTATGCAGCAAACCAACATCTTGAAACATGGATGCGGGTCCTGGTTGGATGGTAAGAACTTCCCAGTCAAAATCGGACCCGAGCACCTTGCCCAACTGACTACTTTCTGGCAAAGGCTTGGTCCAGGATGGAAGGCCAAGAAACGTTCTGGCAGTGGCAGCGGAAAAGAATATTGTCGATCCGTCACATAAAAGTTAGCTTTTGGAAACTGTTTAGCAAAGGGTCCAGCCAGCACTTTGTGCTCCACTGCCACAGAAGGTAAAATTATGTTCTTCACAGGACCATGCCTGTCAATAATCTCTTGCAAGAGGTCCAAACATTCTTTTGTGGGGGCGACTGGTGCATAGACAAACAGCCCACCATCCTTGGCCGCTGCTACAGTCATGCGTATAGGAACGTGGACATAGTAAATGCCAATCATTTGATCAAATATCCAAACTTTGTCCTTGACAACCGTTTGTCGAATGGTTCGGCGTCTTGAATACGGGGCGACTGGTAGAGCCAGATACAGGGGCCATGTGCTGTCTTTTGTCATGGCTACTGCTGACTCTGGTTGGGATGCCACCGACAGGGTGGACACAGCGGCCAGTACAGCAGCTGTACGACCAAGATAGACCTTCGATCCGTCACACAGGGCGGCGGTGAATCAATATCCTTCAGCACATTCTTCTGATCACGTTCAATGCGCGCCGTACCAATTACCCATGTCGGACGTCGTTTTGTCGGTCGACAAGCAAATGCTGCTTGGAACGATGAGACTCGTTCTGTTACACATAAGATGGCAAGAAAGCCTAAAACGAGTGCATTTTGAACATGTGGCATGATTGTACTTGTGATTTTAGAAAGACGAGGGTGATGTTACTGTAGCTGGCCAAGTAAAATTGTAGCATCAACAGCTAAAGATCGATCAAGCTGAAGATCATCCGCTGAAAAGCAAATCCGTGCGTGGCGGTCATAGCGTCAGGAATAATAGAGGTATAAATAATGCAAATTTGAAGTTAGTCATTCAATCATCAATTGATTAGGAGAGCTACAGTATTAGCAAAACATAATAGCCCCGGCTACAAAAGGCAAAGCGGCCACGAATTCCCGTAGACTGCTTCGCGCAAGAAGTCTCGCCGACGGCTTTTTATTATGGCGGGCCTGAATGGTCAGTGGGACAGCGGGCAATGAATGAGCAGTACATTCCATTTGCATTCATACGCATTCTGACTTGACGAACCCGCCAGAAGTCAGAAGCAAAGTGGCGACATGGACTGGTGAAGAAACTCTTGGTATTTGAACTGGAAAATTATTGTTTTTAAAACACTTATGTATGCCTTCAAGGTCAATTGTGTGCGCCATCGGATTACTGCAAAGAAAGAATGGAATGAGTAGAAGAGCCACCCCCAAACGAAAACAGATGCTTCAAATTGATGTATAAAATGGAAAAATCTCAATCCGAATTTTGCTTGAACGGGATCGATAATTAAGGAATCCATTCGACCGCGGACAATGACAATCAAACTGAGAGACTGTTGCAAATCAATCATGTGTGGATGATGCTCTCAAAGATTGATGGATGAATGGAAAGACGACATGGATCGGTAGGCGCTGTAGATGGATACAGTTTTAAAGAGTCAAGGCAAGATTGACATCCCCTCCTCCACCTTGCACATTTTCATCGATATGCGACTCCTTACCAAGGGAGGGATTGATAAAGTGTTCGCTATAAGCATGGTCGTCAAAAGGATTCGAGTCGTCCTTGACTGGAGTTGCTTCGTCCTTGGCCGTGGAATGATGGGACGATTCATTGTCCGAAGCAGATTTGTCGCGCCGAAACAAGCGACCCGAAAAGGTTCTTCCTGGTGTCTTTTTTCCATTTTTGCCTCTAGTGCCATTATTGGCATTGCCTGCCCAGGGTGCCGCTTCTGTTTTGGCGGCAGCAGCAGCTCCGCCACTGCCACGGTTGAAGAAATTACGAATGCGTGTTCCACTGCTACTGCCCCCCGAGGGTGTACGTTCGTTCGGCGTCACTGGCGGTGGTGTCGGCTTGGGGGGTGGGGTATGATTCGAAGTGGGGCTATGGCTGCTGTTATGATTGTTATGGTGCACGCGCCTCTTGCCCACAATGCGATCAACGATGGAATCTTGGTACTCCAATTTTTCTTGCAACGAGTCATTGTATTCTCGAGTACTGGCCAGTGCGAGACTTAACTTGGTCGCCTTGGCCAATGACGTATCTCTTTCTCGCTTCATTTGATTCCATTCGTCTTCTTTTTTCTTGAGGGCTCTGAGAAGGACGGCCGTTCCTCGTTCAGCATCAGGATCAGCAGTGCTTTTATTATCGTCTTCTGGATTGTCATTTTTTTCCATCATGCTACTTTCCAACATGGCCACACGAGCCAGTGCTGCATCTAATTCTTCCTGTTTTGCCGTCAACTGATTTTTGTAGTTCGACATTTGTTCATCGGACGTGTTGAGTTGCGTTGCCAATTTGTCCAACTGACTTGACAATTCCAAACAAAATTTCTCCTTGTCCGACACCTCGCGTCGTGATTTTTGAATGTCTTCTTGAACTTGTGCCAATTCCATGACCAACTTTTGATTGGTTTCCATCATGTATTCCAATTTTCCATGAGCACCATTGCTGTTATCGTTGTTGTTGTTGTTGGCACCGTCTTGTTTTTTCATGGATGCCATCATTTCCATATTGGCTTCATTGAGTTCCTTCAAACGATCAATTTGAATTTGTTGATCTTCGCATTTTTGTTCCAACACAGAAAAATTGGACTGCAACTCCGCCTTGGCCTTGGCTTCTAGTCCCACACGATCCCCCAATTCTTGAATCAAGTTCTTGTTGGCTTCTAATTTTCGCTCGTATATTTGGAGCTCCTTTTGTTCGAGTTCTTCGAGCTCCATTACCATGCG
>ENA-ORBV01014641-ORBV01014641.1-microbial-mat-metagenome-genome-assembly--contig:-NODE-14641-length-11683-cov-4.316905_pt1 | contig 11683 bp, 15 predicted proteins | sample MGYA00237777_ERZ505514 | MGnify/ENA primary metagenome ERZ505514 (study PRJEB26160, sample SAMN06269048) | microbial mat metagenome | isolation source: Oligotrophic lake microbial mat | place... | reverse complement strand
GGGCTCTTTCCGTTACCTAGGGAGGCAGGAAGCCCGCAATGACTCTGATTGGGGGGCCCTGCATGCTAACCTCAGGAGGGCCCGCTACAAGTGGTGCAAGCTCTACAAGCTTCTCCACAGAGAAGGTGCTAACCCCAAGTTGCTCACAGGTGCACACCTGCTCCTTATGGAATGCTAGCTGCACCAGCTGCACTTCCAACAGCAACATCCACTTCCATCACAACCTGAGTGCTGCAAAGGTCATGGTTGCTGGGTGGATTCTGCCTTGAAGCACTGCGTTTGCAGGCACAACTGAAAGATCCATCAAATGATTAGATGTTTCCGTGCTGTTTGATGAGACATGACATTGCTCGGCTTTGTCAAACAAATTCCAAACAAACATTGCACAAAGCTTCACTGTGCCTGATTGCTTTGGTTTTTCTCTATGCAAGGAATGGAGAGCTTCTTCAAATGCAAACTCTTTTGTTGAAAATCACCAAGTTGGTTAACAACAGAAAAATGCATTTCAGTTGCCGAACGATGACCAAAAATGTCTGTCCTTTATCCAATGACACACAAAAACACTTGAAATTCCCATGTCTTGAACTTACTGCACACGTCACTTCTGTTTGTCATGCTTTGGCACAGACAAAAAAATGTGCATCTGAAGAAAATCTTGTAAGCTTGAAACAAGCTAATAGACCCCCAAAAACCAATTTGGCGCATTTGCAAGAAACACATGAATTGATGATTGTGTAATTGATGCTACATTTCCAGACTTTAATGTCTATGTTCTCCCATGCTTGTTTTGTTGTCACATGCATCCACAATCCCTTTAGTTATGGTTGAGAGCAAGCATCATTGCTTATGTTCTTGTTGATGCCAAACCAAGCACATGTCTCAAAACACACTGATTCTTACCTTTTGATCATTCCCATGCTGCCTCAAAATCTCATTGATCCATGACAATGGACCACTGCATCAAATTATGTGTCCGCCATCAACTTAGATCTCTTCACTGCTTTGTTTGAACAATGTTGGTACCCATCAAACGCTGGTCATCCAGTGGCTAAAAAATTGCTAGCATGTGTCCAGGCCCTACCCTTTGCTGACAGGCATCACTTCAACCTCAATTTGACTGACCTGTTAGGCAAGTTCACACATTGCAAAAAGAATTGGCTACTCAACATCATAGCAACCAGACAATGGCATCAGTAACAACATTTTTGCTAATGCATGGACACAAGCTGTTATCCATGGATGCATCCAACTTCTTAAGTGGATGGCCACTGGCAGATCCTTTTAGCCAACAACAATGCCCTCAATCACATCCTCTCACTGGCCCAACCCACCAGGCCCAACCTTAGTCCCCAACCAAATGGGACCAAAAGATGCAGTCTTTGACTGATGACAAAGCAATCAAATCTGAATGGTTTTGCTTTTCAATGGCAACCAACCAGCCACAATGGCTCAACCCCACAAACACCACTCAAATCTCCATTGATCAATAGAAACTGCACCCATCAAAGACAGATCGACCCATCAAAATGCAGCATGATGGAACTCTCACGCCAATCTTGGAGCATCACGGCACATGCTAAACTTTGATCAATGCTCTTCTTCTCTCACAATGCCCTGCTCTTAAAACTAGTCAAAAGCACACCCTTTCTTGTTTCTGACAAAAACTACAGAAATGAATGCATCCAACATCATAGCCTTTCTACAGCACCTGCTCCAGCAATTTGGGGATCTCAAGATTGGGAAGAATCGCTCCAAGAACATCTCAATCTGGCACACGCGAAGCAACTCCTAAGTTACCTCCAAGGTGACAAGACCAGAGCCTTGCACCATGATGCAAATTCCTTCCCCAACGAAAAAGTTGACAAAGGCTTCAAGCTCACTCACTGCATGTAGTCTGAAATGGATAAGGAAATCACCAATGATTCGACTGTGAATGGATGACCCAATGACACCAAACTTGTCTGCCTTCTGCAAAGACAGCCATGTTGACCCTGATGGTGAAACCAACAAGGAGATCATCCAAAGAAAGAAGGTCTGTTTGTGCACACATCTTTTGCTTGAATGTTGAAGAAGTTCAATAATGTGGTTTTACCCTTTCTTTCTGCTTTGTGTTCTCAATTGAATCTCACATTGTGATGAAACGCGCAACATCATCTTATGAGCAATGAGGGGTGGTTGTGTAACATCGAGTGTCTTTTAAAGTTTCTTCGAAACAGTGCCAGGTTACCACTGACTGTAGTTTACACTAATGATGCTTGTCTTTGAGTTATTTGATAGTGACTGCTGAACATGTGCATGTTGATTGACAGCTATGAAGTTTTATTTGTGGTTGTCTCACTAACAACATTTCTTTAAATCACTATGGACTAACTAAATGACATGTGTTAGCATTGTCCAATAAAAAATGATTCGTGCATAACAACAGCACATGTTGTTTTCTCCTGACATTGTCATGCATTGCTCAAATGTGTTAAATCACCATGCTGTAGCTACTTCACAATGCAAAGGCGTTTGGCAAATGTTAATAAAATCAGCCAAATCACCTTACTTTTGGCACAATGTATCAGCTCACATCAACAAAAGCCTTGCCTTCAAAGCACAACTACACATTTGTGACGAAGAACAAAATAGATATCCGAGTCTGAACCAAGTTGTTGGCATTGAAACAATCACAACATGAGAAAGTGGAAAGAAGTAACATTTTCTATTGATGTCACATGTTGGAAGTGATCCCTTCATTAAGCTCAATGTCACAAGCTGATTCTTCAGTCTTCAATAACAACTTAGGACCACACTGAATCCTCTTTGAAGTGAGGTGACAATGACTCTAGTGCTAACAGATTGCATGATTTGCATGGTGATGAAGAACAAACTATTTTGTTGTGAACATGATTGCTTTTTGTCTGGGTGTTGCAATGAAAACATCTGCTGATTGGCACTTTGGAGTCTCCACTGAGGGCCTTCCCTTCAGTTTGTTGACAATAATTGTCTACTGTAATCCAGCTCCAGCTTTTCACTCAAAACTCAACACACTGCAATGCCAGACAACAAGCCTCTGTCAACATTCTTGGCAAGCATTGGTGTGGACTATTCATCACCCGGCAGGAAAACACAGCATCGCTGGGGCAGCCTCACAACAGCAACACTGAAAAAGCAACCAAGCCAGACTTGGAACCCTCAAGAGCTTCACAAGGGGAGTAATAAATGCACAGCAATTTACCAGTAGAGCAACAGAAACTGAGATAAACAGATAACTTTTAGGAGCTATGACATTTGCAATTACACCCAAGGCAATGTTTCAGCATTTAAATGGGATTGGTTCATCTAATTTTGATGCACCTTGAACTCTTCTGGCTGAGGAAGCGTGGATTGCCTGCCCCTACTGGCACCTGATAACATGGCAAGAGAGGGTTGTAGCTTTTATTGGTTTGTGCAATTGACATGTTTTTAAAAGCTTCTTTGAACAGCTATTAATCTTATAACTACAATCATTTTTTACAGATAACAATGCTTTCTAAAGATGTTGAAGTTGGTTTTTTAATTTTATTTGGATGGCCCAAAAACAGTAGCCAGGATGGAGGCACTGCGCAATCTTGACATGTTTGTCACACTGAAAGGGGCAAGATCCAAGTGATCTTGAATTGGATGCAAAATGTAAACAAAGAGATAATGCCAATGTTACACAATGATGCACCGATGAAGGGAATGCCGCATGAGTCCAAAATTGATGCATCTGTGATGGTTGCCACTCAAGCTAACCAAGAGCTACATCTTTTGCCGATGCCAACAAGCACTCCAAAATCTCCCTTCAGTCAAGTTCCCACACTGCTTCCAACTCCTTCCATGATCTGTGCTGGAAACATTGGGAAAGGTTTGAACAGTCGGACACTGATTCATTTTGTCAAAACTCTGTTCTTGACAAAAATCACTAGGAGGATTACAAAAACATCGAACAATGCAAATCTTGTGTGGACCACCAAGCTGCTCTTGCCACCAGTCCATGTTCATCTACACATCAAAACCCAGTTGTCTCAGAGTCTCACATTGTCGAGAGCAAAACAACACCAAAAGAGATGTAGCATCAGCACTGTTTGTTTGGTTGTTTTGAAACATCTCTTTCAATTCTTGTCGAGATGTCACAGCATTTGGCTGTTTCCTGGTGAATTTGCTAATGGTCTCCACCTTCTCGGCCAAGGCAGTTTTCACCTTCTCGGCCAAGGCATTTGCAACATGCCGCTCTGTGTGATTGAGAAGCATGTCATTAGCCGCATCCTGCCGTCATGGACAGAAATTGGCATGTGCCTGTTGTGTTGTCATTGTCGTTGGTCTTGAGAGTGTCATTGTAACACTCTGCCATGATCATGTTGCTATTGTTGCTGATGAGTTTGTGGTGTGGTGGTCCATGGTGCCCATTAACCTGACTCTGATGCTTTCTGCAGGAAAATCGGAAAAAACAAAGACAAGACATCGGATGATTGACAACACTAATTTTTTCTAGCCAAAATTCCCATTTGGTAAATGAAGATGTCTGCAACAACGGTGCTTGTCTGGTTGTTTTGCTTGTGGCTTTCAGTGTTGTGTCTTGTTTTGTGAAGATCACACTCTTCGTTTGGAAACACCATGATGCCATGGCTGTGGATTTGACACAACCATTCAAAATGCTCGCTGCGGTGAACACAGCACATGCATCAGTGGACATGCTTTGTTCTTTCAGGTTTGAACACAGAATGCATCAAGCTTTGGCATTGCAACTCGGTGGGTAGAGATTGAGATAAAAATGAGGAAGCAGGACGGAGATGAGAGCAGGCAACTGCCATCGAGGCAGAGCCAAAAAGTGAAGAAACAATGCAGAAAGAGAGCACAAGTAGCATGCAGCACTGACAAATCTTCGTCTTGAGCACTTCACCTTGGCAGCAACATGCAGCACCTGGTTGCCAACATTGATCTCTTCACTGTCACTCTGAAGGAGAGGTTGCAACAGTTGGTTGTCAGCCCGTGGAGTTGATGCGTGCCTTTCGCATTGAGTTGTCATTGTGCTCTGCCGAACCTAAATTGAACATCGATCTTGGCTATGTCACAGCAGAAAGGGAACATCATGAGTGCTGCCACCACATGGCAGTTGAGCAACTCCTCACATCCTATGGATGTTTAGTTGTGGAGGGTGTGGAGGGTAAAGCAACAGCACCAACCACAAGCCCTCTGCCCTACACCGGCAGGAGATTTGCCAAACCAAACCAAACCAAACATGATGGATTGAAAAAAGTCAAGAATGACGAAATGGGTCACAAAAATTCCGGCTCCGGCATGTTTTCCGCAATTTTCGCTTTCAATTCGTCATCGCCCATGCAGTTGATGATTCGAAAGATCATGCAGACAAAAAAGGTCAAGACAAACAAGGGATCACTGATGGTGTCAATCAAACCCGATCCTTGAATGTGAAACAAGGATCGACATGGCTTGATCGAGGTCGTCGTCTTGAGGGCGGTCCGTCGTTGTTTTTCCACGGCGCTCAATTCGGCCGCATTCAAATCTTTGTTTTCCCAATGGCCGCAAAGATCAAAGAAGGACATGATGCAAAGCTGCGTCACGGTGTTCGTGGAGCCGAACAAGACTCGAAGCCTCCCGCAGTGAACACAGACACAAAGGTCACCCAAGAAGAAGAGAAGCTTCTCGCAGAAGACACGAAGCCTGCCAAAGAAGTTCTCAAGGCGCCTGCCCCAAAAGAAGCGAAGCCTGCCAAAGAAGTTCCCAAGGCGCCTACCCCAGAAGCAGCGATGCTTGCCGCACCACTCGCACAAGTTGCCGCACTGGCCGCACAAATTCCCAACCTCCCTGCCAATCAGAACGCCACGGCACAACTTGCCGCAATTGCTGCTCAACTTCCCAAGCTCCCTGATGATCAGAACGACATTCCCGCCTTGAAAGAGAAAGAATCCGAATCCGGTGTCCCCAAAGAGAACTCTGGTGCAAAGGAAACAGCCGTCACGGAAGAAGAAAACTCTGGTGCCGAGGAAACAGCTGTCATGGAAGAAGAAGATGTGAAAGTGAACTCTGACAACTTCCCACCGCCATTGCGCCTGCCACTGCCAGACTTTCCAACCAAGTTGATCCTTGCTTGATGGCCATGGTCAAGTGTGCTCTTGACATGAGTGATGATGATGATGATGTTGACAATGACACAAAGAAAGCAAAGCGTGCTCGCATTGCAGGTGATGACGATGCCGGCGTTGACCCTCTCAAAGATGCATCACAAGACATTGATTCCAGTGCCGTTGATGCTGCTGGGGAAGAAGAAGAGAACAAACAGAACGAGGAAAACAGCATCCAGGATTTGTCTCAGCATTCGTCCCAGGAATTGTCGCAAGAGCAGAATCCGGACAATGAAGATGGCAACGATGATGACGCTGTCAACCAAAAGGCTCTTCTTCTTTTCTTTCAGGCACCACAAGTTCCATTTATGTTTTTCAAGTTGCGCGATGACAACACGCTGCATTTGCATTTCTGACGCTGCCACGGTGCGCGATGCGCGACAACACGTGCATTCACAGCGCACACATTTCTGACACGCTGCCATGGTGCACGATGCGCGACAAGACGCTGCATTCATAACGCATTTGTGACGCACAATGTCTCTTCTGATCCATGACACAAAATGCCCCTTGAACTTGCATGCACAGTTCTGACGCACAGAGGCAGACGGGAGACGCGTTCCCTTCCCCTCAGTTTTGGGTCAACCTCAGGAACACCCCCAGAGATTCAGTGTGGCTTTGAAATGAAAACTGAAGACAAAGAGAATGCAGAACAAATGCAGGTTGACATGCAAGAACTGTTTTGTGTTGACATGCACTGTCCCAACAGAAAGCATTTCATTTCATGTCAACATTGCATCTTGGTGCCGTTGTTCCTTCAATTTGCAAGGAAAACGCTTTCAGAAAGTTCTTTGGAACCAATTGTGATTCATTTGCAAAAACAAATTGTCAAACAAATTGCAGTTTTTGGTCAAAGCCAGACATGTCACACTCCTCCAAGCTGACAAAAGCTAACTTGATTCAAACATGTGACAAATCATTGACGTTGTGCTCACGCATTGTTGGCATCCATCAGTGAGTCAAACCCAGTTTGCTAACAATGTTGTTGGCAGTTCAGTGCAGCAGAAATCAATGGATTGGAATTGTCGCCCATGTCTTGCATGCCCCCGCATAAGAAAGGGTGGCAATTCAAAAAGCAGACAAATTGCAGGGGCAATCAAATCAGAGAAGATTCCATTGTCACTTTTTTCACCTGCAAATCAGATCCAATTGTTTTGTCATTTTGAAGGAACCCCTGTGAATCAAAAGAAGACCTTGCAATGTCACAAACACCAATGCAATTTTTTTTGTTCAATGCATCCCCAAGTTGGAGTTCAAATTGCAGAAAAATTGAACATTTGCTTTGGCTCAAAAGCAGAGCAATTTTTCATTGCATCCAAAATCACACATTGCTTGTTGATGCGAATGAGTGCACAACCACAAGCACCACAAATTTCAATTTCACAATCAATCACAGTTTTTTTTCAATCCTCAATGATCAGGTTTGGACATCATTGACAAGTTGCAATTTTTGTCAGATGGACCTGGAACCAAATCATTTCAAAGATGTGTTGGTGTGTTTTTGATTTGAAGTCCAGTGGGCGGAAATCGGGGCAGTTGTAGACTTTTTTGTTCAAGCCGACGGAGAGATTGCGTTCCATGTGGTTGAGATCTTCAATGGTGTTGTCATCTGTTCAATTCCATCAAGTTGTTCACAAAAGTTGACAAAAGCTTGGGGGGGGGTCTGTTGTTGGAGCTGCCGTTGCTGTCAGAGGGTCTGCATGGGAGTCTGTTTCTTGCTGGCAGCAGCATTGAAAGATGTGTGCATCTCTCGCAAATGTCATTGTCAAAGAACAAATGAGTCAGTGCATGGAAGACTCTTGAATGTTCAACAACGCTGCTTGTCTGGCAACCGCGTCTTCCAGCAAAATGATCTGTCACATCTCTGACAAAGCAGAGCTGAGCAGACTTGCTCTGGTGAAACATGTGGATGCCATGTGAACGAACAATGACAATGCATCACACATTGAGGTCATTTGCAGTGAAAAGTCAACAACAATGTAGCCAAAAATGAATGATTTTCTCAATTTTTGTCTCAGTGTCTTCTCGTCTCTCCCAGCACAATTGAAGAGAACAACACAATTGCTGCTGCTGTTGATGCTGATGGCACTTGGCAGAGAAAATTGGCAACGGGGACTGTTGCTGTTCATGCACAAAAAAAACTTTGTGTGTTGAAGGAAACATCTTCTGAACAACCTGGGGCGACAAGCACTGGTGAGGCATCTGTCCGGATGGCAAGGAAAGAGGGTGTCGTCATTGATGTCACAAATGTGGCCACCACCACAAATGAGAAGCCTGAGTGCATCACGTGAAGACTGAGCACATTGAATGAAGACTGAGTTGAGCACATCACAATTGCAGGATGAGAAACTGGCAGCAACACATGTTTTGTAGCCAAGAGGGTGATCACAATTCTTTTTCCCTTCAGGAGAGAGCTGAGTTTGGTCTCCAATGGGGACCGCTGAGATTCAAAGGAGTGTGAGGGATTGGATGTTTGGCTTGGTTTGGTTTGGCAAATCTTGCCATGTCCCAGCTGCTGACAGTCAAAGATGAAGAAAGCAGACATTGTGTGCTGAAGATCAGATTAAGAACGAACACATCCATTTGATGGGACTGTGCCTGTGATGCCACCTGGTGGCTCTGCCAATGGCCCACAGTGTGGCGGGTTTGCTTTGGAGCCTGTTGACTGGTGTGACTGGAACTGGGACTGGAGTTAGGGGCTCAGTGAGTCCCATGAGAGTGCATTCGCTTCCACAACGTGTTGTTTCACCACAGGGGCGCACCCAGGCAGTCAGTTCATTTGGCAGTCCTGACTCGCATTGTTGGCACGTGTTCCGTTCTGTTAGAAGGTCCAGAGCTTCCTGTGTCCTCCCCCGTTGACCTGGCATGCAGATCAGACAGTGGTGGGATCAAAGTGGAAGCAGATGTGGGAAAGTCAGATTTGGAATGACTGACAGAAGCAACAGCTCCAGTGTCTAGACACACACTGACAGGCTCGTCGGCAACACCAGTGCCGTGATAGGCACCACGAGACTTGAACCGATGGAAGAGATGACGCTTGAGTTTCCAAGTGGCAGCAGGGGACAAAGGCTTGGCAAAGAGATCTGCAAGATTGGAAGGGTTTGAAGCAGCAGAGCTGAAGGACGGCGGTGGCAACAGCACCATGGGATGGCAATTAATAAAAGATTTAGGGAATATTCAAAAGAATAAGAGGCACTTGTCGCCGTCCATCCAACAGCCATTCAAGAGATCGCGACCAAACCCTTGCGTCGAATTCTGTGATGACGGGAACCTGAGCACGGTCCAATTTGCGATCCTGCATTTCCTCGACCAAAAGAACAAGACCAAGGGCGAAACTGTCAGCCACAGCCGCACTGACAGCTCCGACCTTGACCCCCGAAGCTCTGGCAGCCCTTACTTGTACCTGTTCACTTGGCTCCAGGGCATTGGAGAATCAACAATCACACACAGGATGTGTCAGACTCGCACTTTCCGGTCGTCAATCGTGTGTAGAATGGCGCGCGCGGTCGACTGATGAACGGACTGAATGGTCAATTGATTGTTTTCCGTTATCATAAAAAAAACATCTCTTCCACGCCAAACGGAGACATCATTACTTTGCTGTTGAAAATAGAAGGAACTTCAATAATCTTACAACAGTTTGTACTTGTATTGCCGCAGCCTACAATGTCAAAGGCGCAAAAGACGAGCTACGAGGAAACGGCGCCATCGGCCATGGGCAGAGCGTCGGCAGTTGCAAGAACCGCGAACACTCTTGACGAGACTTTGATTGCAAAGTGGACTCCGAACCGTGAGGAATTCATGAAAGTTACCAGTCTCCAGGACGGCAACATTCGCGGTGGATACTGGGTTCTGAATGCTGACGGAGCAAGTGCAACCATTGCCTTCTGCTTCAAGAACAAGGAAGGTCGCATCTTCGGTCTCACGACTGCCCACCTCTTTTCCACGGCTGGACGTAAACACGATGGTGTGGGCGAAGCTGTATTTGTGTTCTTGCTCCGAAACCCAACGGAGACCTTTTTCCCATATGTTCGTTCTGACACCATGTTGACTCAAATGGATTACGAAATGCTTGAAATTGGCGAGGTTGTTGCCGTCGACAAAACGACTGACTCTGCCATATTCGAGGTGACGAATGACGACGTCAAGGGCAGAGTTGATGTTCTCAAGCTCTTACCCAGGTCGGGGCTAGGGGATAGGGAGTTGGTGCTGCCACGTCCAAGTTTGTGTCCGTTGCTTTCAGAAGTTGGGACCAAATGTGCGCTTTACGGGGCAACCACCCGAGGAAACTTGTGTATCTTAGAAACCCCTAGTCTTGAAGCCAGCGATGAAGCGGCGATTGCAGGTAACGTTGGTTTTGAGAAGGAGTCAAGTTGCAATGAGCCTGCAACAAAAGACGGAGACTGTGGGGCAGCGTATGTGGATGTCACAGATGGCCATCCCATAGCCATACATCATGCTATGATTGCTTATTCTTGGCCAGGAGTACAGAAACCAAACGAACATGTGTCTTTCGGTGTCCCTCTTGCTAAAATCATGGCGAAGCACCCGAACTACTTTGGCGAAGACACGTATGGAAGTATTGAAGTACCCTTCAATGGTGGCGAACAGCAGCACGTCTCAGATTCTGGAATCCACCAGCGTCGCAACGGAGCGCACAGCACCCCGAGTCACCAGGTCAAAACGTTTCCTGTCAAAATAGTCAAAGGAAATGTCGAGGAGCTCCTACAAGAACGCCAAACAAATCCTTACGCAAATGCAAAAAAACTCGACCGGAGCAATGCGCGAAAAACTGTGAGTGGCCAAATTTATCATTGGGGCCATGTAAAGATTGGACACATGCGAGATCTAGAAAGTAAGTAGTGTTTAACTTGGGATCCTCCACCGAAGGCTATCTTGATAGGACAAAACGGGCCACAAGACTCGCCTCGATAAAAATTGCATAACAAGCGCAGCATGGCATTGTTCCCTTTATAAAATTTCGCACTGTAGCAAGAATGATGACATAAAAGCAATTTGACTGACTTTTAGAAAATTACCTAGTACAGTAGCTACTGCACTATCGTGTACGTACTGTTGTAATAGTAGCTCCCCGCCCATCTTGTATAAAAGCAGTGCACTCGAGGGCAAGCAGCTGGGAATGTCTACAAACGATTATCAAGGGTTCACATGTGCTCGAGCAATTGCGGGCAGACCACCAACTTATCAGTCAGCTGCATGGGTAGGATTCAAGTTTTCATTCTGCCTCGTCTCCAAATCACAGGTCCAAACCCATTTGCATTTTTGTTGTCTCTCCACGCACATCACTGAATTGTCCTTAGCACATGAACATTTCTCATAATCTCTCTGGTCAGCTTCTTTGGTGGTGTTCGGCGACCCAAAAATCTAAAGTGATAGGGAATTGAACCCCAAAGCTGCTATCCAGCCACTCTGGTCTAAGTCAGTAAAGTCCAGGCATGCAAAGTTCGCCTGACACCATCCCCTGCTCTTCACTGTGATTAGCGCGTGTGGAGCAAAGCACACACAGGCGATCC
>ENA-ORBV01014639-ORBV01014639.1-microbial-mat-metagenome-genome-assembly--contig:-NODE-14639-length-11684-cov-4.746618_pt1 | contig 11684 bp, 12 predicted proteins | sample MGYA00237777_ERZ505514 | MGnify/ENA primary metagenome ERZ505514 (study PRJEB26160, sample SAMN06269048) | microbial mat metagenome | isolation source: Oligotrophic lake microbial mat | place... | reverse complement strand
TTGTCCTTGTCCTTGTCCTTGTCCTTGTCCTTGTCCTTGTCCTTGTCCTTGTCCTTGTCCTTGTCCTTCCTTGACAAGGCCATGAGCAGCGGCAGCGCAGTGACAACTGACGCATGTGCGTGCATTTGCGTGCATTTGCGTGCATTTGCGTTGTCGTGTGCTTGGGCGTGTTGTGCAAAAAGGCGGGGCGATGTGCTCATCAAGTGCAATCTTGGTGGGTTGACCTGGTGCCTTTCTTGATTTGCGAAACAAAATTCAAGACAGTTTCAAGATTCGGAGCACCACTGACAACATTGTGCACAATCGGAAGAGCTTGCTCTTCAGAAATTGCGTGGTCACGGCACATCTTGTTGAACTTGAGGACTTGTGTCTTGTTGTGTGTCAAAAATTTCCTTGGGGTTTGTTCCTGTTGCAAAGGTGGAGCTTGACACTGGAATCACAGGCAAGGATGGAATCTCCATCCATCGATGTGACAATTGAATCATTGTGCACCTTGTGTGCTTCTTCCCAAATGGCGTGATCATTCTTGGTGCTGGCATGCGACTTGACAATGGACTTGACTTGATGACGAAGCAGTGAATCCTTTGTTGCCTTGTGCACACACTTTGGTTGAGCACCATGTGATTCCTTGTTGGCAACTCGACAGTTCTTGTCAACCAAGTGCGTGACTTTTTGGCTTCAAGAGTGATCATGAAAGATTCCTTGTGTTCGACCCAATTGTTGCTTTCCCGAAAAATCTTGCAGTCATGTGCACTCGGCTTGACCATCTTGTTTTGATCAGTGAGACCTTCGTTCTTTCACACCATCAGACAACACGGGACAATTTCTTGCTCAGGATGGCATTCACTCTTGCAATGAAGCCATCACAGGACTGCATCTTGTGGCTCATTTTGAGAGGAACAAGATCAACCTGCATTTTTTTGTGCTGAAGGAATTCAATGTCGCAAGCCAACATGTGGACAAAATCATCATGGAAGTGCAAGATCTCATCGTTAAGCAAAGCAAGACAGACATGATGTGCTTTGGCACTGGCATGCAGCACTTCCCACAATTTGGCGAGAATTGTCAGCAAACGCTTCTTCATTGTCGATCTTTTTCTCATCCGCTGAAGACGTCAATGCCGCCGATGTGGCAAGACCACTGCTCATCTTGGTCAGTTGCAGAACTCAACTGCGACACATGTCAATCTGACAAATGACAATTCATCACCGCAAAACCAACCGCAAACAAAGGATGAAATCAGCAAAGAAAATGCCCTAAGACAGCGACAAAGTCTTCTGCTTCAATGTTTCATCAAAGAAACAAAATCAGTTTTGCACAAATGAGAAACTTGTGAGTGTCACTATGCTCCATCTTTTTGCTCCATGTTTGTCTTCTTCTTTGACCAGATTGCCCATCTCGTTGGCAAGATTGATCACACGGTGCGCATGCTTTGATCATTGTGGCCCCACGTTCGTGAGAACACGCAACGTCGTGATGGAACACGCTGCACAAAACTGCTTCCAACTGTTCTGCTTGGTCCTTGTGTGCATTCCTTAGGATCCACATTGGTTCTGGGTCCAGAACTTGGATCATGACTTGACCTTTGGGGTTTCATCACGGGCAAAATTGCGCCTTTGCAAGTTGGGTCAAACTCAAAGTGTCTGGCGGATTGAAGAGAAATGCATCAACCACGGGTTTGTGTCAAGCTGAACAGCAAAGAGTGATAGATTTGTGATGAAGCACTCATGACAAATTGTTAGGGTTGTTGCTGTGATGGGAAAGGCATTTGCTTTTTTTTGAAGCCTACTAACCAAAGCCAAAAGAATCTTATCCCCAACCCTCCTCTTATCTTTCATCTATCGCGAGTTCGCGACCCAAGTTGAAGTCATCGGTGCCCTAGCCTCCCCCCAATTTCGCCATCATCGGTCACCATCTGTAATTAAGAATAACCGGTGACAATCCGTTGACTGCATTTCCCGGCAGACTGCCGTCTATCTACTACTGTAGGTACGATTACGAGTAGCCTTTTACGTGTGCATTTCGTTCGTTGAAGGAGCGGTTACATACACTTCTCAAGAAGACGCTACATAAATTTCTGTGAGTGATATATTTGCCCGTACACCCTTACTGGAAATCAACTATTCGCTGGCATTTGATCGTTGCATGTTCTTCGGGCTCTCTTATGGATCCAGGACAAGCACTCCGTCGTCGCCGTTATTGACGGAGTACAAGTGTACTACAGATCGACAGTCAACCTAGTGGTCAATTTTTGGGCGACGGAGGAGCACTTCAATGATGTCTGAAGCTACGTAGTACGTACTGGAGCACTCCTAGTACGTTCAGATAGTTGCGAGAATTCAGAACTTTGTTCTCAGTTGGTTAATTCGTCTTTGTTAAATAAAAGCATTTACGATCAAACAAGGGTCATCATTGTTGGGAGAATCTTCTTATATACTCCGAGTATTCAGTGACTGAGCCTGGCCACCATGAGTCCATGACCTTACGTTACCAATAACGTTGGCTGGTCAACATGATAGCGTTACTCTTGTACGGACATCCAATCATTCACAGTCGCTTTGCACCCTAACCTAGTGAAAAATATTAACTTTTGGCCGATACACAGTAGGGTACCGGCAGTCTTGTACTGTTCCCGTTACAGTCGGGCACGAATAAAAGTAACAGTATAGAAGATCCAGTACTGGTTTGGTCATTGAGTCGATAGTCATTGAAGTCTAAAACCAGGTACAGTACAAAATACAAAGGATCGGATGAGCAAAGCAAAAGATGCGAAGTCTATTTGATTTGCCATTCAAAGAATACCATAGAATCGTTACGTATCAGCACCGGTTTCCTTCTTCCCTGTAACCTTTTACCCTGTAAACAGCCAGCCAGCTCTAGCTATCTATCTAGCTAGTCAGCATATTGATTTCCTTTGTCAACAATACCGCCCTTCCTTACAATTCTAACAAGCTGAACACCCAAGTTTTACCTGTTATTACTCCTCCAAAAGGTCAACTTTCCCTTGGATATTAGTATCACCTCGGTTCCTGCTAGCAAGCAAGCAAACTACTGAATAGCTCTTCACTAGCCACTTTTGTGACTACCACCGCCCACACATCCACCCATCCACCCATTCATCAATCATGAATAATCAAGGAACTCGCAAAGAGCTGCCCCCCTGTTATCCACGCCGTGAGGTGAGCACTCATACCAGCGCACACACTGGCACTGGCACTGGCACTGGCACTGAAACTCCTGGCAGCATGAATCCAACAGGATCCGCCACTGCCCCTCGCAACAAGCCGGAACTTCCACCCAGTGTTCCACTCCGTCAAGTGAGCACTCATCATCATTACCCTTCTGCAGCTCCAGGAGACACCATTGTGGGCGCCGTCACTGCCGCAGTGGCTTCGGGTGCTGCTTGTTTGCCACGTCGCGAAGCCAGTGCCAATGGAGGCACTCGCGACAAAAAAGAAGGAGAACGCGCTCCTACCATGCCTCGCCGTCTTGTGAGCACTCATGTTAGCACTACAGCTGCTATTTCAACTCCTGTGGCGCTTCAAGAGCAGCAAGTGACGGGCGTCATGAGTCACCAAGAAAATCGCAAAGATTTGCCACCCTGTTTTCCTCACCGAGAAGATAGTACCAGCGATATGAACAATTCCAATGCCAGTGGCGTGAACCACCACCAGCCACAACGGAGTGCTCGTCGTCCCAAAACAACGGCCACGGCCATCGATCCCAATTCTAACAATATGAGTGTCTCGGAAATCTCCATGGATGCCGAGTTGCAGGCTTCGAGCAGTACGCATACCAGTTGTTCCGAGAACACTTGGGGCTTTCCTACCTTTCATACCGCCACGACGAGCATGACGGCCCATAAGAGAGAAAGTACCGGTACGGCTACTACCACTGACAGTGTCATGGAAGATGATCCTAGAGAACTTACCATTCTCGAAGAAGACGACGATGAGGAGGAACCCGTTTCGGAACATCAATCCTTGTAAGTTCTTCACGGTTGGTCTATATATGCTTCATGGTGATTTCTCTCTTGTCTCCTCACTTGTTTGGGTTGACTCCTTCCTTCTAAAACTACAGAGAGGTCAGTGAGAACTCTACTTGCATTCGAGTCTTGACCAGTCCTGCCTCCTATCATTCCCGTGCGACACGAACGCTGGACAGTCTCAGTAGTTACCGTACGGCCAGGAGTGTCAATATCTATGGTCCAGAAGACCACGAAGCCAGTGAACGCATGGAAGCATGTTTCAATGCCCTGAACTTGGATGATGAGGATGACAGTGAGGACTTGGACAGACCCTTTGAGGAAGACGTTACCTTTCGCACAGCGCATCGTAACAACCCTACTGGTAATGGTGCTGCCTCCCAACAAGATTTCACAGAGGTGCCTTTGGACAACGACCACAGTTCCAATCACTCCGAGTTTCATTCCGCCTCGGGCCATGAAAGTCTAGAAGACGGAGAAACGAAGAAAAAAGATGCCAAGAGTGACGATGATAGTTTTGCGAAGGCCGATGATGATGATTGCCAGAACGCAAGTGACGATGATGAAGATGAAGAATCCGCTCATAGCGGTAACAGCAACAGTTTCAAAGATGATGACGAATCGACGATTGACATGGTCGAACAACGAGAGAAACAAGTTCGGCGAAGTCTTCTTTTTTGCATTCTTAGCGCTCTCGGCGTCGTTTTGTGCGGTAAATTGATTTCCAAGCTCATTCAACGTTGTCGCGGTGGCAGTAATGAGGACGATGCAATGCAAGTGGCAGCCGATGTCGTCGGAGCCGATGATGTTATTGCGGTTACAAACACTAATGCACTGTAAGAAATGAAGGACGTCTGGCCGAAGTTGCCATCGGAACACATTGTAGCTCACCGTTTTGCCACGCCTTGTTTCTTCTTCACGGTGTCACAGGAATACGCAAGCAACGGCCCAGCAAATGGCAGTCCATGCATCGCAAAATGCTGCCTCGTCGGCCGCAAATGGAACTGCTGCGGCGGCGGGAGGAACGGGCTCCTCTACTGCCACATCTGGTTTTGCTGCCTTGGTGGCGAATACATCTGTAACGACTCATGTCGCCGTCGCAGTGGGGGCTGCTGCGGCGGTTGCTGCTGCAACCACTGGCTTGATCACGGTCATGGTGGGCGCGGGTGAGAACATTACCAAACTCGCTGCACTTGCCAACGTGACGAGTAACGAGTCTTCGATTTTCATTCCACAAGCACTCAACGACAGCCGTGCAGATATGTATGACTTCGGCATGAACAATGCATCAGGCGCTGTCTTTGATGAGTTGTTTGAAGAAGAAAGTGACGATACATGTGGCGCAGAATTTGAAGACGTTACCGAGCTCAAGGAAGGTCTTGTCTCGTACGTACTGGAAGGTTTTCCTGAAGGGTTTGTGCTCGATCACCAAGCCGACGTGGAAAATATTTTTCGGCTCGTGTATAACGCAATGTCTGGCATGTGCGAAGATGAGTTCCAACGGATTATTCGAAATGTAACTGTTTTGGACACCAATACAGTTCAAGCCGGACCGTTGACAACGTACACGTACTTGCGCCTTAAATCAACGATGACTTGTGTCGGTTGCGACGATGAAAACCCTCTGTTTGGCGATTCGGCAATGACTGCCGCCACAACTGCCACAGAACGAAGTGGCGGAAGAGCTCTAGAGTCATCTGTGTTGTCTGATAATGCGCTCTTCAACGATGTTGCCGAAGGCTTCATTTTTGAATTGAAGGCATCCTATCCATCAATCTTGGTGGAGGGTGATCAAAACCTGTTTTATGGGGCAGTAATTGATATCAACAACGCACAAAGGATTATTGCGGAAACAAGCTCGAGAGCTGCGACAGAGGATCGTGCTACGGAATTCGATGCAAGGAATCTCGTGCCGACGGCGGCCCCTACTGAAGAACCCACAGCAACACCCACAGCGAGTCCGACAGGTTCCAAGATCGACATGTCGGCCTACGCCAGTTTCGCGCTGCCACATCAAGATCCGACGAGCATGCCCACCTCAGCCCCATCTGCCGGGCCCAGTACCTCGGAGTCCGATGTTCCTACTGCCGATGAGGCGACGGGATCCGGAAGTTTCGCCATGGATTCTCCTACAGATGCAGCAGGGGATCCGCTCGTCATTGTTGTGCCTCCCAATCCCAACCTCGGTAAGCCCACAGCAACTCCCCTGGCAGCGGCACAATTCACACTGCCAGCAGCTCCTAGCCAGTCTCCCGTTGAAAGGCCGACCGAAACCCCTCTGGCAACGGCACAAATAACACTGCCAGGAGCTCCTAGCCAATCTCCAGTTGCAACAATGACTGCCACTGCTAGTCCAACCGCAAAGCCAACTGTAGCAACAATTCCTGGCGTGCCTACCACGCCGTCAAGTACCTTTGTTCTACCTCCTCAGTCGCCAAGTCCAGGCGTCCCGACCTCGACATTTGTTCTACCTCCTCAGTCGCCAAGTCCAGGCGTCCCGACCACGACATTTGTTCTACCTCCTCAGTCACCAAGTCCAGGCGTCCCGACCACGACATTTGTTCTACCTCCTCAGTCACCAAGTCCAGGCGTGCCGACCTCGCAGTCAAGTACCTTTGTTCTACCTACTCAGACAACCCCTCAGGACATGCCGAGCATGCAACAAGCTATAGCTGGTCTACTTCCTCAGTCGTCAACCCCGGCAGGTGTGACTGTTAGTAAACCCTCTCCCTTCCCCACGGGAAAACCGGTAGCAACTCAAGTCCAGCCAGCAAGCCAGCCCCCCCCAGGCTCGACACCTCGGCCTACACCAAAGCCATCGCCTGGTCCTACACCAAAGCCATCGCCTGGTCCTACACCAAAGCCATCGCCTGGTCCTACACCAACGCCTTCGCCTGGTCCTACTGTGGCTCCCGGTATGCCCACAGTGATGCCCACCCCGAATCCTACTGAAAAACCCACAGGGAAACCAACTGCTATTCCAACATCCGGGCCTGGTGCTACTACTTCACCAACTGGAAAACTAACTGCTCCTATAGCATCATCAGGCCAGCCGACACGTGTGCCCACGCCAGTGCCAGCTTCTCTGCCAACTGTTCGCCCAAGTGCCGCCTCAACCACTCAAGCAGCAAGCTCAGAAGGTCCAACTAGTGCAAAACCTACTGATAAACCTACCAGCGTCCCCACCACGGCAAGCCCCACTACGTCTGGCCCGTCAGCGGCGCCCGGCGTGCCAACAGTCAAACCAACTGCTGGTCTAACCTCTGCCCCAACTGCTGGCCCCACCATGGCCCCTACAGGATCCCCAACCTCTTCAACCTCACCAACCACTGTCCTGGCCCCAACAGGAGCACCAACCACATCCACCTCTCCCACTGCTGGCCCCACCATGACCCCTACAGGATTTCCAACCGTTTCAACTACCCCAACGACCGCCCCCACTGCTGCACCAACAAATGGCCCTACCATGGCACCTACAGGACCCCCAACCACTTCAACCTCACCTACCACTGTCCTGGCCCTAACAGGAGCACCAACCACATCCACCTCCCCAACGACTGCCCCAACTACTGGGCCTACCATGGCCCCCACAGGATCACCAACCACTTCAATTTCGCCAACAACCAGCCCGACTGCTGCGCCATCCACTGGTCCCACCGCTGCACCAACAAATGGCCCTACCATAGCTCCTACAGGATCCCCAACCACTTCAAGCTCCCCAACCAGCTTCCTGGCCCCGACAGGATCACCGACCACATCTGCCTCCCCAACTGCTGTCCCTACGGCTGGTCCAACCCAAGGTCCCACCGCTAAGCCAACAGCCAGTCCCACCGCTAAGCCAACAGCCAGTCCCACCGCTAAGCCTACAGCCAGCCCCACCGCCAAGCCAACAGCTGCTCCAGCCCCCGGTCCAACCGCCAAGCCAACTCCTGCCCCCACCGCCGGTCCCACCGCTAAGCCAACTCCTGGCCCCACTGCCAAGCCAACAGCTGCTCCAACCCCCACCCCTACTTCTGCAGTGACTTATGGCCCTACCATGGCTCCTACAGGATCCCCAACCACTTCAAGCTCCCCAACGATCAGCCCAACTGCTGCACCATCCACATGCCCAACTACTTCTCCAACTGCTGGCCCTACCATGGCTCCCACAGGATCCCCAACCACCTCAAGCTCACCGACCAGCTTCCTTGCCCCGACTGGAGCACCAACTACATCTACCTCTCCTACTGTTGCTCCAACCTCTGCCCCAACCACTGCTCCAACTACTGGCCCTACTGTGGCACCTACAGGATCACCAACCACTTCAACTTCCCCAACCATGGCCCCAACAGGATCTCCAACCACTTCAACCTCCCCAACCACGGCCCCGACAGGTTCTCCTACCAATGCTCTGACTTCAGGCCCCACCTCTGGGCCCACCGCTGCGCCCACCTCTGCTCTGACTTCCTGGCCTACTTCGGCGCCTACCAGTGGACCTACGAACGCACCTACGGCATCCCCAACTGGTGTCCCTACTCTGAGCACCCAGCCTACAGGTGGGCCGACCTCAGCCCCCACAGCAGGCCCCATCGCCGGGCCCACAGCAGGCCCAACCAGCGGGCCCACAGCTGGGCCTACGAGTGGAACTACATCAGCCCCAACTGCCTCGCCTACTGGGGTACCTACTCTGAGCACCCATCCTTCAGAAATCCCGACCTCGGCTCCCACGACTAGCCCCACTGCCGTGCCCACAACGTCTGCGCCCACTTCCAGTCCTACGACTGCACCTACGACTCTTCAACCCACGTCAGGTCCCACTGTTGCTCCTACGTCATGCCCAACGACTGGGCCTACCTCAAGTCCTACTTCTGCACCTACGGTAAGCCCAACTGTTGGTCCTACGTCAGGTCCCACTGTTGCTCCTACTTCATGCCCAACGAGTGGACCTACTACAAGCCCAACAACAGACGCGCCTACCAGCGTACCCACGGCAGGTCCCACTGATGCTCCTACCGCAAGCCCAACGATTGCGCCTACGTCAAGCCCATCAACCAACGTGCCTTCCAGTAGACCGTCGAAAGCTCCTTCAAGCATGCCTAGCGCAAGGCCATCGATTCATATGCCGGAAGTGGTCAGCTTTACAATAGTGGACGCAAAAAACGACAAAGATCTTGTCGTAATCACTTCAAGGGAATACAGCTTTGAGTTCACGCCCGATGCCAGGTTGTCTCTTCGTGCCAATGTCGATGTTGGGGATACTATTCAATATATGGAATTTTCCGTCAACGGCAACTACTATGTCACGGATAGTAGGCCTCCATACTCACTTGGAGACAACAGTGGTGACTATTCGGGCATTGCCATGCTGACGTCAGAACAGCCAGTAACGTTATTTGCTGAGCCTTTTCGAAATGGAGGAGCCGGAATTGCCAAGGACGTAATTCTGTACCCAACGCTCTGCAGCGGGCAGTGTCCAAATGCAATTGCATGAGGTGCGCTCTGTTGCAAGCGGTAATGGCGGAGAAGAAAATGAAAATCCCCAAGGAAGGCCGATGCTGCTATCGTGGCTCCTGTCTACGATTATTATGACCTGCATGTGGGACGGCCAGGTCTTGCTTGTGGTGTTTGGTGCTGACACACTGAAGATTACGGTGGTAGCTCAAATGGGACCAAAAAGGTTTTTTGAGATGCTCATTGGGACAGAAGGTCGCCGATGCCTACTTGTGATGAATCCACACCCAGCTACCTTGGTTCGGCATCGGCTCTGGCTAGTGCACATCTGACCAGACGGCGAGCCAGCCACGAGTTCTACTGTATTTGTCTCTCAGACGATGTTGCAAACGAATCCTTAATTGTTTTATAAAATTGCATTGCATTAAACCAGCGTGTTTAAGCTATTGTTTAGTTAGCTGTTTGATTTCGGCATGTATGCCAAAGTTGTGTCGCCTGCTCATAGGAAGGCCGGATCCGCAACATCACCGCCGCCAGAGAAAGTGTAAATATAAGGAAGACAAAGAAAAGGGGGGTCGTCCCAACAGCCCTAGTAGTAACAAGCGAGAAAAAGTGACTTTGGCTGGCACTGGTTACAGCGGCCGGCGTTCGCCATCGCCATCCCCGTCATTATCATTTTGGATGATGGAATCTAGGAGCACATCATCATCCAACTTGAAATTGCCATTGGTATCAGCAAAACCATTCCCCACATCCGCATCGTCCTCATTCGTAACAACTGGATTCTGTTGCTCCTGTTGATTATTAAGAGTGTGCGTTTTGGTACTCCTTTTTTTGTGATGTTTATTGTCACTTTTCGCTCCAATCGGTCCTCCGACAAACCGGGGTGTCGAAATGGTTTTGGATGTGACGGTATTGCCGGGAAAGGCCATGAATTTACAGGCCTGACATTCCAATCGGGGGACACAGAGGGGCAGAGTCGTGGTACCGCCTTTGGCGACGGCGGCCGTTTTTTCCAAGAGTCGAGTGGTCACAAAGGTCAATTCGACGGGTCCTTGACCGCATTCGGCACAGCGGGTATTGTCGCGAATCAAGGTGACAAGTCTTGTGGTTTCCAAGACGGCTTCTTGTCGTGGCGTTTTTTTGCGACGTTGGATGGCCTTCTTTTGGTCTGTTTCTTCTTCTTCGTCATCATCATCATCATCGTCTTCCTCATCCTCCTGACATTCCTCACCATTATTGTGCTTGCGTTTTTTCTCTTCAATCGCTTCCATCAATTGTTGTTTGGCGTGCTTATGTTGAAGGACTCTGCGTTGTTCTTTGGTGGGAACATCAAAGATGGAATCGCCTTCTACTTCGATAAATCGATGCAAGGAACTGAGGGGAATATCCAAGGCCGAAGACAAACTTCGAATCGAACGTTGGGCCGCCATGGGAATGCTCCAAATGGCTTGGCGGATCAAATCCTTGTCAAATTTGGCCGGTGCACCGACGGCCTTGCTATCGGGATTGACATTGTTCGCAAAAATGGTCGCGGCGTGTTGTTCAATGAGGATGGGATACAAGATTTCTGGATCAATGTACTGGTCGGGAGACAGGTTTTTCTCCTTGGCTTCTTGTTGGGCCAGGGCTTCCAATCTCTCGAGGGTTTGGTTCCAAAGACGCCACACGGTATGCCGATCCATTTTCAATTCTTCCGCGACTCGTGGAAAGCTTCCTTTCGGCAAGGTCTTTTTGGAAGGATCTTCCAAAGTAGGACGTCGTGCCTCCCATAATTTCAAAAACACTTCCTTCTTTTCGGGGATCGTGGCTCGTTTGATTTTTTTCTTGGTTTTTCCTTCTTTGGGTGGTGGTTGTACTGTTGGAGTTTCTTCTTGTGGCTTTTCTTGTGGTTGTGGCTGTGGCTGTGGATGATGTTTCTGTGTCTCTTGTGCTTTCTTTTGTTGTATAGGAGGTGGCGGTTTTGGTGCTTTCTTCTTGGTCGTCGTTTCCTTTTTGGAAGGCGGTTGTTTGGGACTCTTGGATGGTTGCTTTGTCGTAGCAGCTTGTCGCTTTGGTGGATCATTTTTCTGGTGCTGCTGATTCTTTTGTAGCTGCGGCTGTGGCGGAGGTCGACCGTGCACAAATCCCCGTTGCTGTTGCTGCATTGCCGCTTGTTGAAAAAATGCTTGTTGCTGAAACATTGCCGCTGTCATTGGATTCGTATTATTCATGTTGTTGGAAGGCATCATCATCATCATGGCTGGTGGATGCTGCATCATTTGTGGCA
>ENA-ORBV01014636-ORBV01014636.1-microbial-mat-metagenome-genome-assembly--contig:-NODE-14636-length-11686-cov-4.217934_pt1 | contig 11686 bp, 8 predicted proteins | sample MGYA00237777_ERZ505514 | MGnify/ENA primary metagenome ERZ505514 (study PRJEB26160, sample SAMN06269048) | microbial mat metagenome | isolation source: Oligotrophic lake microbial mat | place... | reverse complement strand
TTTTCAAGCAGAAGACGGCATACGAGATTCGCCTTAGTCTCGTGGGCTCGGAGATGTGTATAAGAGACAGAAACCAATCAGCCCCCACCCACCGACATCCAGGACAAGAAACTTTTCCTCGACAAATTCGAGCTGATGTTATCAATGGTCCAACTCGCCCTGGAATCCGACTCCACCAGAATCATCACCCTGATGGTTGACACCTTCATGACTCCCATCTTCAAACTCGACGGCGAGCACACCACAACCGACGGGTATCACAACCTCACCCACCACAGCCAAGCCCCGGAGAAAGTTAAGCAATTGGAACAAGCCGATCGCCAGCAACTCAAGCTCTTGAACAACCATCTGACCAACCTGGCAACCACCAAAGAAAACGGCCAACGCCTCCTCGATCAAACGATGGTCCTCTACGGCAGCAGTATGGGCGACGCCAACATCCACGACAACACCAACCTCCCCATCATCCTCGCCGGAGGAGGCTTCAAGCATGGCCAACACATCGCCTTCAAGAGAGACAACAACGCCCCCCTCTCCAACCTCTACCTCTCCATGCTCCACCGCCTGGGCATCGAAACCGACTCCTTCGGCACCAGCACCTCCACGATCACCAATTTAGAGAGAATCTGAATCGCTCTGCAAACGTTGCAACAATCGATTTCCCTTATAGACTGAATTCGACGATTGCCTTTAAACCGATGTTTGCTCCAGATTCCATTATGGGAGTGATAAACTTTCAAGAAATGTAATGAGCGAATCTATAAGCGCTAAGCAGCTAATACAAATGGCTTTTGATCGAGCGCGGCACTCAGGCAGAACTGACTGGTGGTCTATGGCGATTCCTGTTCTGAAGAATCGACTCCTTCAATTGACTAACCGTGATTTCCGGGAAGAGTCTTATGGAGCTCATTCTTTTCGAGACTTCCTGCGACAGCAATCAGATCTGCTCCGGGTAGAAGAGACGCCTTTGCCTGGTATTGTCGTATTGAGGTCTGCCGGGATCGAGCGCTCTGAGGCTCCAATTCATAAGCGCGCGGCTCCTGAAATCTCACCAGACCTCTGGCAAGCCATCCTCGACTTTTCTTCTGGAAGTAAGTACCTATGGGATGATTCAAGCCAAAAAGCAAGGAAAGCTGAGAAAGATGAATCTGGAATCGTTTTACCAACGATCACGGCTGACGAGTTGGACGTTTGGCGTTCCAACTTTATCCAGTTGCATAGTCCAGAGGACGACGATTCAAGAAGCAAGATCGACGAATGGTTGAAATCGCGACTGCCTACACACGCTCTTCCCGTTTCATTGCGGAAGCTTTGGAATAGAGATCTTACACAAAGAGTGAGGGACAGATTAAACACTTGGTTTGCCGAAAACGAGCTCACCGCGCCACTCCAGGTAGATGCTGCGGTTGCATTTGGCTCACCAGATAAACAGTTGGAGCAGCTTCGTAATTTTGTTATTGCATGTGTTGGTCGAATGTCGAGGCAAGAGTTGGAAGAGCTTCGAATCTCCCCGGTAGTTGCTTTGAGAATGACAAGAGGCTAGCTTCCCGTGGACCGTATAAATGCCTTGGTTTATCTTTTCTTCAATCAAAAAGACCTCGCGTCATCTCGAAAGATAAGAGACAAGGTCCGAGATATTTGCAGTGCACGCGGCTGGCGCTTCAAGCCTTGTCCTGTTGAAACTAGCCGCGATGCGAAGGGACGACCCGTAGCATTAGTCGCCGTGGACGTGGCCTCTGGACTCTATCCGCTCTGCCACCGATCACGAGTTGCAACCCTATCTCTCTCCAAGGATCCACGTGTTCCTTTGCATCCTCGCTCAAACGACGTTTTAACTTACAACCGGCACATCCCTCTTCGGCGCTTCGTCGCTCACAAGTGCTGCTGGTACCGGCTGCCCAATGACACGCTGAACGACACTTGGGCGGGCGTATTTGCAACTTGGTGCAATCGTATCGACTGCGAGAATGAGAGAGATCCCCGCTGTTTACCATTTCACTTATTCAATGGGCAAGGGAGAAATCTCTCTACGCCCTCTGAACGTAGTCAGTTCAATGAAAAATATGGCGTTTCAGATCGAAATGATGATTCGCAAACTAACTGGAAGTTGAATCCGAGCATTTTCCACGGTCAGGAGTCTTTAACTCTTGCCGGGTGCGCTCTTCCAGCAGGTACCCACTGGGACGTCATCCCTGGCTCAAAAAGGCAGATCTATGCGCCGAAAGGCGCTTGGGAAGTTGAGGGTCACTTTAACGCTTACCCTGACGCCCATATTCGCAAAGGGCGCGGTAAACTTCGAAAGCTTGCTTAAAGAAATGAGACCCCCGATATAACGGGGGTCTTAAAACTGTTTCGAGCCCTACCTGAGCAATCGAGCAGTACGGTTCCGGGACCTGGTCGGGCAATGAATTATAAAATTCCGGCTCGAAAAAAGCGCGAGTCAGGCATTCAGAACTACTTTGTTTCGTTGCTGAACTCTTTGGGAGCTACCCAAAGTTGTTCCTTCAGAAATCCAAGGATTCCTGATCACCTCCAGTATACGCATTTGGCAAGGCAATACAAAGCATCTTCTGTCAGGTTTTCCCCTCGCAGGACCAATGCATAGAACCACTGACTCAGTTGCGTGCCGTGCTAAGTTGGCAGAAAAGTGGAAAGTGATCTAGCGCTTTCGTTTTTGTGGGATTTTCCATCCATCAGTAAATCTTGCTACAATGATCGACTAGATGACATTCAGCAGCGTTGAACGCCGCGAGGCGCTCCAGGAAGCTCTCCAAAACCGTATCTTGATCCTCGATGGCGCAATGGGCACCATGCTCCAAGAACGCAACCCCACCATCGAAGACTGGGGCGGCAACGCCTTTGAAAACTGCCCCGAAAACCTCCTCTACACCCGGCCAGACTGGATCCGCGACATCCATCGTGAGTATTACCAGGCCGGTGCCGACATTGTAGAAACCGACAGTTTCGGCGGCCACACAATCACTCTCGCTGAATTCGGTCTCGCTGATAAAATCCACGAAGTCAACGCCCTCGCCGCTCAAATCGCCCGCCAGGCCGCCGCTGAATTCGAAGCAAAAGACGGCCGTCCCCGCTTCGTTGCCGGCTCCATGGGCCCCACCACCAAAGCCATCACCGTCACCGGAGGCACCACCTTCGCTGCCCTCCGCGATGGCTATTACAAACAAGCCAAAGGCCTGATCGACGGCGGCGCAGACATCCTCCTCATCGAGACCTGCCAGGACACCCGCAACATCAAGTCCGCTCTCCTCGGCATCAATCAACTCGGCCGCGAACTCGGCTACACCATCCCCGTCATGGTCTCCGGCACCATCGAAAATACCGGCACCATGCTCGCCGGCCAAGACGCCGAAGCCCTTTACAACTCCCTCTCCCACGCCAAGCTCCTCTCGATAGGTCTCAACTGCGCCACCGGCCCTGAGTTCATGACAGACCACATCCGCAGCTTGCATGAGATAAGCCACCACTGCATCTCCTGCTACCCCAACGCCGGTCTTCCCAACGAAGAACTCAAGTACAGCGAGACCCCGCAGACTCTTGCCGTGCAGATCGAAAAGTTCGTCCAGCAAGGCTGGCTTAACATCGTCGGCGGCTGCTGCGGCACCACTCCCGATCACATCGCCGCCATCGCGCAGATGACCAAAGCTTACGCCCCCCGCAAGCCCAAAACTCTCACCCACCGCGCCTACTTTTCAGGCATCGAAATCGTCGAAGCCGACGACACTACCCGCCCCCTCCTGGTCGGCGAACGCACAAACGTCATCGGCAGCCGTCTCTTCAAAAACCTGATCAACGAAGAGAAGTGGGAAGAAGCCACAGAGATCGCCCGCCGCCAGGTACGCGGCGGCGCGCACATCGTAGACATCTGCCTTCAGAACACTGAACGCGACGAACTCAAGGACATTCCGCCCTTCTACGAAAAGCTCATCCGCAAGATCAAAGCGCCGATGATGATCGACACCACAGACCCCCAGTCGATCGAACTCTCTCTCAGCTATTCGCAAGGCAAATCGATCATCAACTCGATCAACCTGGAAGACGGCGAAGATAAGTTTGAGCTCATCTGCCCGCTCATCCGTGATTACGGCGCAGCCGTAGTCGTCGGCACCATCGACGAAGATCCAGTTCAAGCTCAGGCCTTCACCCGCGAGCGCAAACTGGCTATCGCTCAACGCAGCGTCGATCTGCTCACAACAAAATACGGACTCGAACCCGAAGACATCATCATCGACCCACTTGTTTTCCCCTGTGCAACTGGAGATGAAAACTACATCGCCGGCGCCGTCGAAACCATCGAAGCGCTCAAGCTCATTAAGGCGAATATCCCCTTCGTCAAGACCACTCTTGGCATCTCCAACATCAGCTTCGGCCTCCCCGCCAACGCCCGCGAAGTCGTCAACAGCGTCTTCCTCTACTACTGCACCAAGGCTGGTCTCGACCTCGCCATCGTCAATACTGAAAAGCTCGAGCGCTTCGCCTCAATCCCCGCCGAAGAACGCAGACTCGCCGAAGGCCTCCTCTTCAACTCCCCTGTCAATGGCGAGCCCGAAGACTGGCGCCAGCAAACCAAACTACAAAAAGCCGCCCTCAACAAGCACCACATCGACGCCATTGCGCTTTACTTTCGCAGCGCCACAGCCAAAGTCAAAGTCAGCGCCGCCACCCTCCCCCTCGATGAGCGCCTTGCCAACTACATCGTCGAAGGTACCAAAGATGGCCTCGTCGAAGACCTCAACAGGAAACTCGCCGAAGGTGCCAACCCCCTCGACATAGTCAACGGCCCCCTTATGAAGGGCATGGATGAAGTCGGCCGCCTCTTCAACGCCAACGAACTCATCGTCGCCGAAGTCCTCCAGAGCGCCGAAGCGATGAAGGCCTCCGTCAGCCACCTCCAGCAGTTCATGGAGAAAGCCGACACCGCCAGCAAAGGCAAACTCCTCCTCGCCACCGTCAAAGGCGACGTCCACGATATCGGCAAGAACCTCGTCGAGATCATCCTCTCCAACAACGGCTTCGAAGTCATCAACCTCGGCATCAAGGTCCATCCAGAAGAACTCATCCGTGGCTTCCGCGAGCACAAACCCGACGCCATTGGCCTCTCCGGCCTCCTCGTCAAGAGCGCGCAACAAATGGTCATCACCGGCAACGACCTCAAGGACGCCGGCATCGACGTGCCCCTCATGGTTGGCGGCGCAGCCCTCAGCGACAAATACACCAGAACCAAAATCGCCCCCGCCTACGGCAGCCTCACCCTATACGCCAAAGACGCCATGACCGGCCTCAAACTCATGCAGGACATCATGGACCCTGCTGCCCGCGAAGCCCTGGCAAAAGCCGACCACTCCAAGGCCACAGACAGTGTCGTAGCTGAGCCCATGGGCAACCCCGAAGCCGCTCTATCCACCGTAAGAAGCACCAAAGTCCGCCTCGACCTTCCCATAGCGACAGTCCCCTATTGGGACCGCAAAGTCCGCGACATCCCACAGCTCAAAGAGCTCTGGGAATACATCAACCCCTTCATGCTCTACGGCAAGAATCTCGGCTACAAAGGCAACTTCGAAGCCAAGCTGGCCGAGCGTGAACCCAAAGCGATGGACATGTTCCACAAGGTGGAAGAAGTTAAGCTTTGGGCCAGCGCATTCCTCCGGCCCAAAGCCGTCTGGCAGTTCTTTGAAACCGAGCGCGAAGGCAATTCGGTCCACCTCTTCCGAAAGGGCGAATCAAGCCCCGTCCACACCTACAACTTCCTGCGCCAACCCAAAGATAATGGCCTCTGCCTCAGCGATTACATCCTCGATGCAAAGCAAGGCCAGCGCGACGCCATCTGCATGATGACCGTAACAGCCGGAGGCGAATTCCGCGCCAAGGCAGAAGAAGCCAAGAACAAAGGCGAGTACTTCAAGAGCGTAGCCCTCTTGGCGCTGGCAACAGAAACAGCCGAGTCTACGGCCGAATGGCTCCACCGCCGCATCCGTGAAGACTGGGGCTTCGCCGACTCCCCCGACATGACGATGCAACAACGCTGGACCAGCCGTTACCAAGGCAAGCGCTACAGCTTCGGCTACGGTGCCTGCCCCAACATGGAAGATCAAGTCGCGCTGTTCCAACTCCTGAACCCGGGAGAAATCGGAATCGAACTAACCGAAGGCTACATGATGGAACCAGAAGCCAGCGTCTCCGCGCTAGTCTTCCACCACCCCGACGCCGCCTACTTCACCGCCGCCAGCGCCGAAGACCTCCCTGAGTCTTGAGGCTGGATCGTTGCTCTATTTGCCGCTTCTGCGCTTCGCTCTAGATCAACTGTCAAGTGTCTGCTGGTTCAGTACACGACGAACTAATTCAAGGTTTACTGCGGTGGCCTCGGGGTCTACTCCATGCTTACTGAAGACCTCCTCGAAGTCGCTCCACATCACGAAAGTGAGATTCTTTGCAATCTCTGAAAGGGTACTTTCGTTCCTATGCGGCAGCGCTTTACACAGCAAACTTGAATCTGCCTTGTAGCTGCTCATTAATTGAACATATGCCCTGTCGGGCTTTTGATCCTTTACAATCATCCAGAAGATCGGCACTCGATTGCCAGCGCTTGCGATGAGGCAATCGATGTTGCGAACGATCTGGTTGCGTTGAGGGTCGTAGCTCGTACTCATAGAGATGTCAGAGCCAAGCTTTGCTTCTAGGAAGACCACGAAGTCTGCGTGGTTGAAGATTACATCAATTTCGGATCGGCCTTCGACTGGCCTGGTGTCCTTTGCTCTTGATGTCCATTGATTGTTGGTTGAGTCAAGCATACTGGCTCTGCGCTGTGCTTCGTATTCTGATGGTGGCCGAACGGCTGACCAAAACTTCGTGTCTGGAACTGATTGGTGATTTAACAATGAGGTGAGGTGGCTATTGCGTCGACGAGCAAATCCGACAAGAGTTGGCCACCAATGCCCTGGGCATTCCCGAAAAATTGTCTGGAACCAATTCCAAGTTACCCAATCCTCGCTGTTTTTTGAATACAAGATGCGCTTCATATCAGCAGTTTTCTTGCTTTTCGGATGACTCCTCAATTGTGGGAAGTTGAGGATTGGGAAGGGACGCGTTGCCGTGGACGGTTCGAGTTGGTCCGCAGGCCCAGCCGCTATCCTTAACGCATTCGATTCGATGTTAACTGGCAATTTTGTGACTCGAAGAAATTGCCTGTTGCACCTTATTGTATGTTCATGCCAAAAGCTGAGGTCAGTTGTGCTACGAGTTGGGGCATTGAGGGAATGGCGTGCTCTTTGGTGAACATCATCCGCTCGCCACTCAAATTGAGCGGGACCATAGACCCGAACCTGACTGGCCGTTGAATAATCTCTGATACTCCAACTTGTTCCGCTCTCCCCTCGTTCAAAGAACAGAACAAACGAATGGGGATTCAATTCTGGGATCAACAGCATTTTGCGCTTGGGCAATACCATATTTGGAAAATCCTTTTTCGTCTCGTCCAAAATCAATAAACTTTGCTGACTATTCTGAAATCGGCAGAAGTGCACAGAAGTTTATGAAACGGTACCGAGTGGACTAACGACAAATGAAACTGCTTCACTTACTACATTTCCGATCTCAAAGCAGATCTGTCGCACCGCCCTACTGGCGCTAGCAACAGAAACCGCCGAATCGACAGCCGAATGGCTCCACCGCCGCATCCGTGAAGACTGGGGCTTCGCCGACTCCCCCGACATGACGATGCAACAACGCTGGACCAGCCGTTACCAAGGCAAGCGCTACAGCTTCGGCTACGGAGCCTGCCCCAACATGGAAGATCAGATTGCCTTATTCCAACTCCTGAACCCAGGAGAAATCGGAATCGAATTAACCGAAGGCTACATGATGGAACCAGAAGCCAGCGTCTCAGCCCTGGTCTTCCACCACGCCGACGCCGCCTACTTCCACCGCCGCCAGCGCCGAAGACCTCCCCGAGTTTTGAGCTTAAAATAGAACCAGGAAGTCGAGGAAGCTAAAGCGTGCCCATTACCATTCATCCTGAACTTGAAGCAGAGCTAAGGTCTCAAGCCGAGCTGACAGGCCTAAGCGTAGAATCCTTTATCGAGCGCATCTTTCGGGATACCCAATCAGTGGATCATGAGCTGGAGACTTTGGCTCTTGAAGGCCTAAACTCAGGTGACCCAATCGAACCTGGTCCCAGTTACTGGGCCGACAAGCACCAACTCCTCGAAGAGCGATTTGGCCAAAATCGAATGCGGTGAAGAGGGGATACGTAGTTCGCCCAAAGGCGAACGAAGACCTCGACGCCCAAGCGCTCTACTACGCAAATGAAGTCAGCCTCGAATTGGGTCATCGATTTCTGGTGGCAGCCGACGATACGTTCTCTCTCCTCGCGACTCAAGCCCAAATGGGTTGGCAATCAAAAACGAGGGGTCCAAATCTCGAAGGGCTTAGAGTTTTCCGCGTCATCGGATTCGAGCGAATTTTAATTTTGTATCGCCCTCGCCCAAACAGGATTGAGATTTTCCGCGTCATACACGGATCAAGAAACCTGCGTTCCCTGTTCCGTCGCGAAGGAGTAGAATGAGCAGCTAGTAACCTCCGCAAGCTCAAGCGTGCGGCAAAAGAAAATCAAACTCATCAAACTAAGCTTCCGGAAACATGGTGTGAATACTCCCCAACCTAACCCCGGCGAAAGAGTTCGTCATGTCCGCTTCACGGATGACACTATCGCTGTCGACCTTCTCGATGGACGTACCATCGTAGTGCCTCTCGTCTGGTATCCCCGCCTTCTTAGCGCTACTCACGCACAACGATTGAATTGGCAGAAGTGCGGCGCAGGCTTCGGCATTCACTGGCCCGATCTGGATGAAGATTTGAGCACGGAAGGAATACTCCGTGGTGCTGCCTCTTCTGATGCGCTACGTTCAAAGACTGCCTAAACTGCCAATTTAGCTCGAGACCAATTCCTTGCGCGAGTTCTGCTTCGTCGCCCCCCAAAAAAACAAACACCGCCCGAAGCCCGCGCGATGGCAAAGTCCAAAACTGGCGCATCATCTTCCGCTTCGAAGACGGCGATGTATGGGATGTCGATCTCGTCGATTACCACTGAGAGAGGAATACAAATATGAGAATGAAAAATCCCCCCCACCCCGGTAGATCCATTAGAAACTCATGCTTGGAGCCTCTCGGCCTCAGCGTCACCGATGCAGCTAACTTGCTTGGCGTAGCCCGCCATACCCTCTCGCGTGTGATCAACGGCCAAGCTGCAATCTCCCCCGAAATGGCCATCCGCCTCGAGAAGGCCGGCTGGTCGACCGCCGACCAATGGGTGCGCCTTCAGTCCGCCTACGACTTGGCGCAAGCCCGTCTTACCGAACACACCATTCACGTCAAGCGCTTCGAACCACAGCCAGCTTGACAGCGTGTGCTATCCTCTCCCCCAAATGCGCATCACCGCAAACCTCCAGCTCATTCCCTACCCCCGCCTCCCTAAAAGCAGCGGCAATGCGCATCCTCACCTCGACTAGCCTCTAGTCCAAAACCCCAAATCCCAAAATTCAAAAAACACAAGGAGCCCTCACCCAAGGGAAATCCATATGGATATTAACACCCAAATTTTTGAAGCCATCCGTGACTACGAAAGTCAACGCGACACCCGCCGCGTCTTCCCCACCCAGGCAACCATCGATCAACTAAACACTCTCCCCAAGGCCCTCCCCGCACAAGGCCTCCCCCCGCAAGAAATCCTGAATCTCCTGATCGAAACCGCCGCCCCAGCCACCGTCCTCACCACCTCCGGTCGCTACTTCGGCTTCGTCACCGGTGGCGCACTCCCCACCGCCCAGGCTGCCAACATGCTGGCTACCGCCTGGGATCAAAACACCGCCCTCACCGTCATGTCCCCAGCCGGCACCCACATCGAACAAACCGCCCTCAACTGGCTAGCCCAACTCCTTCACATCCCCGCAACCGCCGCCGGCGCTTTCGTCACCGGAGCCACTATGGCCAGCTTCACCGGCATGGCCGCCGCCCGCCACGCCCTCCTCAAGGCCAAAGGTTACGACTGCGAGTCCCAGGGCCTCTTCGACGCCCCAGCCTTCCCCGTTGTAGTCAGCGAAGAACGCCACAGCACCCGCTTCAAAGCCCTCGCCATGCTCGGCCTCGGTCGCGATCGCGTCCTCAAAGTCCCCACAGACGCCCAGGGCCGCATGAACCCAACCCTCTTCCCAACACTCAACCAACCCGCCCTCGTTTGCCTCCAGGCCGGCAACGTCAACTCAGGCGCAATGGACCCCGCCAACCAACTTATCCCTCTCGCCAGGCAATCCAACTCCTGGGTCCACGTCGACGGTGCCTTCGGCCTCTGGGGCGCAGGCAACCAATACGCCGAAGCCGACTCCTGGGCCACCGACGGCCACAAGTGGCTCAACGTCCCCTACGATAGCGGCATCGTCTTCGTTCGCGATCCCCAAGCCCTCACTGGCGCAATGGCCATCTCCGCCAGCTACCTCAATTCCGCCGGCGGCATCGAGCCCATGCACAAATCTCCCGAAGGCTCTCGCCGCGCCAGAGGCATCGACGCCTGGGCCGCCCTCCTCTCTCTAGGCGAAACCGGCGTCCGCGAAATGATCGACCGTTGCTGCCAACACGCTCGCACCCTCGCCACAACCCTAAGCCAAAACGGCGTCCAAATCCTCAACGAGGTCAACTTGAACCAAGTCCTCGCCGCCCTCGATAACGAGGAGACAACGCTTTCGGCCGATCTGGACCTGGCTGCGCTCGTGGAATATCGAACGCGGCTGCCCTTCTTGCAGGACATACGCCTGGAATTCTTTGCACCGCACTCGTAGCTTTGATGCGAGATCCGCTACTTAGGCGATCTTGCTACGCGAAACCCGGTGTCGGTTGATGTATAGTGCGAAGCGGTCATCGAGAATCGATAAAATGAGGCGGCCGGCTTGGCACCGCTCTGCCAACTTCCACCTCGACAGCTATGCGAGGTAGTTGGTCCGCCGACCAAGTCCCCTTCGATCACCACCGGGTTGACCACCTTGTCGCCGGCGCGATTCTTATATGCTTTATCGTCGTAGACATCCTGGCACATTTCCCAGACGTTGCCATGCATGTCGTACAGGCCAAACGCGTTGGGCGGAAAGTTGCCCACCGGCAGCGGCTGTTCCCGATCGGGTCCTTTCGCCTCAGTTCCCACCGGAAACCGGCCTATAATGTTCGACTCGCGGCCGTTGGCACGGTTTCCATGGCTATAGGTGGTCGTGGTGCCGGCGCGGCAGGCGTACTCCCACTCCGCTTCGGTAGGCAGGCGGTAGCCCGGCCCACCAACACTCTTCACGTCGTAATAGGTGAATGTTCGATTCGCGCCGAAGACAACTTCGTTCACGACTTTCTTGTTCTCGATTACATAAAACGGCGGCAACTTTTCTTTTTCAGAAAGCTTGTTGCAGAACAGCACCATGTCGAACCAACTGAGGCTTTCAACCGGGAAGTTCGCGGTATCCTTTCCGGCCACTTTGGCTTTCTCTTTGCCTTTCCCAGTTGCCGAAAAACTGCTCGGGTTCTTGCCCGTCACTTTTTTGTACTCGGCTTGAGTTACCTCATAGCAGCCGAGCAAAAAGGAAGGCAGGCTAACCTCGTGTACAGGGCCTTGCGATTTGGTGTACTTGTCCAGTTCGCT
>ENA-ORBV01014635-ORBV01014635.1-microbial-mat-metagenome-genome-assembly--contig:-NODE-14635-length-11686-cov-6.095443_pt1 | contig 11686 bp, 10 predicted proteins | sample MGYA00237777_ERZ505514 | MGnify/ENA primary metagenome ERZ505514 (study PRJEB26160, sample SAMN06269048) | microbial mat metagenome | isolation source: Oligotrophic lake microbial mat | place... | reverse complement strand
GAGCGCCCCCAGCCCTGGCTTCGCCAGGCCCCCCGAGGGGGTGTGAGGAAACTTGGGAGCGGCCCGGCGTTTCCTCAGGAGCGCCCCCAGCCCATTTCCATTTCCATTTCCATTTCCATTTCCTGTAGATCGAGACACGATGTTGCAACTGAAAGACCCCTCCCTGTTCAAGCAGCAGGCCTATGTGGCCGGCCAATGGATAGCGGCCGACGACGGCAAGACCGTCGCGGTGACCAACCCTGCCAATGGCGAGACGCTCGGCACTGTGCCGGTATGCGGCGCCAAGGAAACCGAACGCGCCATCGCTGCGGCCGACAAGGCGCAAAAGTCCTGGCGCGACGTATCGGCGAAGGAGCGCGCGGCTATCCTGCGCAAGCTCAATGACCTGATGCTGGCCAATACCGACGACCTGGCGCTGATCATGACGTCCGAGCAGGGCAAACCCCTGGCCGAGGCCAAGGGCGAGATCGCCTATGCCGCATCGTTCATCGAATGGTTTGCCGACGAGGCGCGCCGTACCTATGGCGACACCATTCCAGCGCCGCTGGGCGACCGGCGTATTCTGGCGATCAAACAGCCAGTTGGCACGACGGCAGCCATCACGCCGTGGAACTTCCCGACCGCGATGCTGACGCGCAAGGCCGGCCCTGCGCTGGCAGCCGGTTGCTCGATGGTCGTCAAACCGGCGACCCAGACGCCGTTTTCCGCACTCGCCTTTGCCGAACTGGCCGAACGTGCCGGTGTGCCCAAGGGCCTGCTGTCCGTGTTGACTGGCTCGGCCAGCCAGATCGGCGGCGAGATGACGCGCAACCCGCTGGTGCGCAAGCTGACTTTCACCGGCTCGACCGAAGTCGGCCGGCTGTTGATGCGCCAAAGCGCCGACACCATCAAGAAACTCTCGTTGGAGCTCGGCGGCAATGCGCCCTTCATCGTGTTCGACGACGCCGATCTGGACGCGGCCGTCGAAGGCGCAATGATTTCGAAATACCGCAACACCGGCCAGACCTGCGTCTGTGCCAACCGCATCTACGTGCAAAAGGGTGTGCTCAAGGCCTTCACCGACAAGTTGGTCGCCAAGGTCAACGGACTCAAGGTGGGCTCGGGTGTCGATGCCGGCGTCACGCAGGGGCCACTGATCGACGACAAGGCGCTGGCCAAGATCGAGGAGCACATTGCCGACGCGAAGGCCAAGGGCGGCACGGTGCTAACCGGAGGCAAGCGCCATGCACTGGGCGGGCTGTTCTTCGAACCCACCGTGGTCGGTGGCGCCACCAACGACATGTTGTTCGCCAAGGAGGAAACCTTCGGGCCATTGGCGCCGATCTTTGCATTCGACACCGAAGAGGAAGTGCTCGCGCGGGCCAACGACACCGAGTTCGGCCTGGCTGCCTACTTCTACAGCCGCGACGTCGGCCGCGTGATGCGAGTCGCCGAGCGCCTGGAGTCGGGCATGGTCGGTGTCAACACAGGCCTGATCTCGACCGCTGAGGCGCCGTTCGGTGGCGTCAAGCAATCGGGCCTGGGACGTGAAGGCTCGAGATACGGACTGGACGAGTTCATGGAGATCAAATACATCTGCCTCGCAGGCCTGGACAAGTGAGTGCGTTCGGCTGGCCGGCGTGCAGCGGACAGCGGACAAAGAACAGCGGTCGAGTGTCGGGGACGGAGCCCGCATGAAGCCGGATCAACGTAAATCGGTGCGTTGGATCGGCTGCTGGACGACCAACTCCGGAACGGTCAGCCCAAGCGCGCGTTCACTGTCATCAAACGATAGTGTTGGCTCCATCGCGCTGTAGACGAAGACGAACGCCACCCCGGCGGCAACCAGAACCATGTGCACGATGAAGGCGACCGGTACATCGTGGGGCCGCTTGATATCGGCACCCCGCGTCTGCGCGCTGTCGGCAATATTGCCCACCCACTGGCAAGCGAAGTTATCGCAGCGGTAACGCTTGATCGGTTTGAACAAGCTGTGCAAGCGGTCCACGACACGGCGGCGTTCACGCACCAGGTTGCCATGGCAGCACGGGCAGCCAACATCACTGACCTGCACATAGGCAGGCGGCGCATGGCGCGGTGAAATAACCTGCATCTCGCGCTCCTTTGCTCGAATAAAGCAGTGCGAATGCACTGCGTTTGCAAACTCACTCTATAAGCGGGCCCTGCATCGGTCTGTGCGATTGCGCACACACGGGACATTGCGCAGCATGCGCCACGAGCCGGCCAGGACGGTCATTGCGGCAGCAGCTGCGTCCGGACGCCTTTGCTGCCGGGGATCGGCAACAGCGGGGCCTACGCCTTAGATGCCCTCCTTCGTCATGCAGGCACGTGCGCCACCACACGACGATTGGCTGCTCAATTGCCCGCTCCGTCTGTTCGTTAAAGCACAGTCGACTTACAGTGTTTGTTGAGCGCATGTGGCCCTCGTAACAGGGCCCGAGTCTGGAGGCGCTACGCCGCGCCGATAATGGGAGACCGATCCTTCAGGAGTGGCCCTTGACGAATGACGCGACGCCGCCGACCAGCCAAGCAGGATCTGAAACCGACAGCATCTCGATCGCCCGCCAGGCCATCGTCGATGACAAGGGCAAGGTCTCAGCCCTGGTGGACTCGGACCACCCTGCCGTGCAGGCGTTTGCGCGGGCAACCGCGAAAGGCACCACCGACCGCGAACGTGCGGTCGCACTGTATGGCGCCGTACGCGACCAATTCCGCTACGACCCCTATTGCGTCGACCTGAGCCGCCAGGGCATGCGCGCGAGCACGGTTCTGGCGCAGGGCGTCGGCTGGTGCGTGACCAAGGCCGCCTTGTTGACCGCAGCTTGCCGCGCAGCCGGTATCACGGCCCGGCTCGGATTTGCCGATGTGCGCAACCACCTGTCCACCGAACGTATGCGCCAGCTGATGAAAACCGATGAGTTCGTCTGGCACGGTTATTCGGAGATCTGGCTGGACGGCGCCTGGCGCAAGGCCACGCCAGCGTTCAATATCGGCTTGTGCACCCGTTTCGGCCTGCTGCCGCTGGAATTCAACGGTGTCGATGATTCGATCTACCACCCGTTTGACACCCGCGGGCAACGCCACATGGAATACCTGCGCGAGCACGGCAGCTTCGACGACGTGCCGCTGGAACGCATACGTGCCGATTTCGCGAAATACTACCCGGGCTGGGGCGAGCCCACCGGTGCGCTGAACCAGGCTAACTTCGATGCCGATGTATCGCGCGAGGTCGGTTCCTGATCCGGTAGTGCCCGCTGTTGCGCAAGCAACGATACTTCGACCTCTGCCAATCCGGATCCGATCCATGACGCCATTTCGCCGCCGCGGCTCCTTGTGGGCCTTCGTGTCTTGTTTGCTGGCCGCGCTCTGGTTGTCACCTGCCTGGGCCCAGTCCACCATGGTTCGGCTGTTCACGACCCAGGGCCCGATCGACCTGCAGCTCTACGACACTGACACGCCCAAGACCGTCGCCAACTTCCTGGGTTATGTGCGCCGGGGCGACTTTGCAGACACCTTCGTGCACCGCAGCGTGGCGAATTTCGTCATCCAGACCGGTGGTTATGCGTTTCCGCCGTCCGGCTACGCAGGCCATATCCCGACGCAAGCGCCCGTGGTCAATGAATTCAGCGCCACGCGATCAAACCTGCGAGGCACGATCGCCATGGCCAAGACCGGTGGCAACCCGGACAGCGCAACCAGCGAGTGGTTCGTGAACCTGGGCAACAACGCCGCCAACCTCGATACGCAAAATGGCGGATTCACCGTTTTCGGCCGCGTCACGGCGCCGTCCATGGCCACGGTCGACAAAATAGCCGCGCTGCCCAAGGTCAATGCCGGCGGCGCCCTTACTGCTCTTCCAGTGGTCGACTTCACAGGTGGCTCGGTCCAGCGCGCGAACGTCGTGCTGATCAGCAGCGTCGCCGAACTGCCGCCGCGCGCTCAAAGCAGCACGGCAGACCGGGTCTTCGACTACCTGGAGGCCGCTTATCCGCAATACCTGTCCCCGTCACGCGGCGTGGCCGGTGTGGCTCTGGGCTACACGTTTCGCCATTACGCGCAGAGCAATGCCTACGTCGGCGTCAAGGACGCAAAGGTCTGGTACCTGGTGCCGTCGATCTCCCAGGACATCGGACTGCTGGGCGAACTGAGTGACTGGCTGAGCCTGGCCACACAGGCCGGTTACTGAGTACACGACGACGGCAGTGGCCCGGCTACAAGGTTAGCTGCGGCTCGGGCACATGAATGCAACGTGGCATGTCCCGGATCAACCATCTGGGCTACAGCGTCTGCAGAGCGTTCCGATCCGCGATGCGCGACGTAACACGCGACGTAGCTGCGTCGTGTCGGGCGTGAGCGCGCCGGTCCGACCCGGCGCCGGGGTAGTGGTCATCGGCAACGGCGAAAGCGGACTCTGTGGGCGCTTGTGCGATACCGTCTCTTTCCCGGGGAGTCATCATCCGCGCGCTTGCCGAAAACGCTTGCGCCAGGATGATGCTGGCGTTGGCGAGGTGCGCATCGCCATGCCCCTCGCCAAGACCTACATCCCCAGCTTCTGGCAGATGTCGATCAAGCGGGCTGTCGCCAGATCGTTCAGGCCATAGATGTGTTTGCATTTGGACTCGTCGGCAAAGTCGATCATCACCACATTCGGCATGAACATCTTCACGGTACCGCCCGCGGACGGCGTCATCGGGATGTGCGGTGGCAATGCTTCGCCCATGAAGATGTCGAAACCGCTTTGCCAGATCGATTGCAGTCCAGACTTGTTGTTGTCGTTCCACATCGCGGCGTCGCGATCGAGGATGCTCTTCTTGAGACCGGTCGTCGTCCAGTACATGACGCCGATGGCGCGTGGGTCTGCTGCGGCGCAGCCAGGCGTGACCTTGCGCGTGAAAAACGCCGTCTTGGGCGCCACGCCGGTCAGGGCACTGGCCATGACCTTTTTCTGCTTGGCAATGTTCTCCCGGATCTTTCCTTCGTAGCCCTTGTTGTTGATGCCGGTGCCACCCGAGCCCCAGTACTGGATCCCCTGGAAGTTGTTGTTGTAGTCCGATGGTGGTTTGTACAGGTTCTTGATTTCGGTGATATGGAGATTGGCTCCGGCGCTTCTCAGTTCGCGATACCCGGACGACATGAACGCGCAGATGACACTGCCAGACAGATCGCTGAGTTTCTTGGTATTCAGATTGCCGCCCTTTTTGTATATCGTGCCCGCCAGAACCGACCTGCAGGTTTCGGCAATAAGTTCCCAGTTGGTGCACTTGTCAAACTTCAGGATGAGAAATTCGCCCGCGAAGTCTGCGGACTTCACAAAGTCTCTCGCATCCTGCAGGATCTTGCGCAGGCCCATGCCTTCTGCGCCCTCCCCGAACTTCAACTTTGACCGGGTGACGTCACCTCGCCCATCGAACCCGACCACACTGCGGTTTTTCTTGTCCTTCCCGTGGATCAAACCGTCGGCGTGAAATGACTTGAGTTCAACCTGCTTGGCGCCGTAGGACGCGGCTCCAGTCGAAAACGCCGCAACCCGGATATCAAAGAAGCGCACACCGGCCCGAGCCTGCTCGCCGATATCGAGAACCTGTGTTTGTGCATTGCTCTCGCCTGCCGTGATTCCCGCATCGTGACTTCCTGCCATGACGATGTCATTGAGTGTTCTGTCGGCACCCAAATCCAGATACTTGATCAATTTTCGGCTCCCAAGGGTTTGTTGTCGGAAAGGCTATACAGGTGGTCCGTCACACGAACCCATCCGGACCGGACCACGCCATCAACCAATTGCCAGCGCACCAGGTGGCTCGGCAATCGACTGTAACCGCATCAGTTGCACGGCCGCGCGCTGACGGTGACTGAGCAGCGGCATCAGCCCGCACTCCAGCAGTGCCTGACCGGCGCGTTCACCCACGAGCGCCTCGGCGCAAGGCTGCAGTTCCGCCTCGCCATCGCGTGTATAGGTGTAGGCCGGCAGATCGTCGAGTTCGGTGACCTGATCGGCCGCGCTGTCGGGCTCGCCATTGGCGAGGGACTGGCCGACCATGAGCGCAACGGCCAGGGAACCCGGCCCCCATAACAAGGTCTCATGCTCGGGTGTCGCGCCCTGCTCCTCGAACGTAAACTGCTCGATCGGGTCGGTGGATCTTCCGTACGGCCGGCGCAACAATACCCGCGGCGCCACCAGTCCGATCAATGGTGCGAAGACACTTTTGCGCAGGGCCGACCAGTTCCGTGCCGCATCCACATCCAGGGGCGTCCAGCGCATCGGGTCGGGCAAGTCCGCCACCGCATCGCAGCCAAACAAGGCCGGTGCGGCGGCCGCGACAAACGCGCCACCGGCCAGGGACGCGACCGCGCCCAGGGTGGCCAGCAATTGCAGGTCTTGCACCGACGGACCGAATTCGAACAGCCCGGCGATCAACGACCACCCGCCATCCTGCGACGCCGCAAAGGACGGACCACACAAGGCGCCGGCCAGCGCCGAACGGGACACATCATCGCGAGCGGCCGCCATATCGGCCATCAACTCTGCCCGGCCGACGTCGAGCAGGTGCAGACGCACAGGACCGTCGAGTTCCATGTTGGAAACCAACCAATACACGCCGCGCCATGCCGCCTCCAGCGCGCGAAACACCGGGTCGTGCAGCAGGTCTTTCATTTGCTCGGTCGTCGCAGCGTCGACCGCGGCGCGCACGGCGGTGGACTGTGCAGACGTGTCGCGCACGATATGGGGGGCAACGATGTTGTGGATGAGCGCGTCCAGCCCGGTTGCCGGCGCTGCCGGGCGCGTCGGTACAGCCGCAGACGCAGCAGGCTTGCCCAGCAGATCGCCGAGCAGATCGCCGTGCTCAGTGCCAGGATCGGTACGCGCCTTGCGCAAGGCCTGAAACAGATCGAGCCGCGTGTACAGCTGGTCCGGGTGGAAGTCGTCGAGGTGCGCAAACGCCAATTCGCCGGCAGGCAGACGCAGGCCTGGCGCGATGCGCCGCATCACCTGGTCGACGTTGTCGATGTCGATCTTGTGCGTCGGGCGACTCGCCAGCGCGGCCCGGGGGGTTGATGATGCGTTGCCACTGAAGTCACCTATCAGCAGCAGGCGCTTCACACCATCGCTGCGTGCGCGTCGCGCTGCGCCGCGCGAAAAACCGAATTCAAGATCGAGCCGTCCTGGCATGGCGGGTTCCCATCGTAGAGTTGTGCGCCACCGGTCGACCTGGCGTGGCGGGTTATTGTGCTTGGGGGTCACCTCCAGTGTGCGTCAGGCCGGGGCTCGGACGCAAGCACTATCGGGCCGACGATGCTTTCCGCTGTTTGCGGCAGGCGTCAATGGGCAGTGCCCGCCTGCCGGGCTTTCCCCGATGACTCGATGGTGTGACGGGTCAGACAATACACACAGAGTTGCACTGCGAGCCTCAAGTGAACCTGACCCAATACTGTTCACATAGGGCCGTTCGCCCTGAGCTTGGCCTGTCCTGAGCCTGTCGAAGGGTGTCTCAGGGCTTCGACAAGCTCAGCCCGAACGGAAAATGGACTATGTGAACAGCATTGGAACCTGACCCCGTTCTTGCCGCAATTTGCTCTGGCCCCTTTTTCGGTAGCCCACTGCGTTCCCCCTAGCTGGTGTCGGTGGCGCCCTGGATACGCTGCACGCGCTTGCGGTAATCGCGCACGTTGTCGTCAGATATCCGCGACTGCTGCGTGCCCTTCACCTCGTCGACCTTCTGGTCCGAGCCGATCACCGGCTTGGCCTGGACGGCGGTTTCGTGTTCGAAGGCGTGCGACTTGTCGGTGTTGCGGTAATACCGGTACAAGCCCCAATACAGCAAGGTTGCGCCGGCCGGGCCCATCAGCAACAGCCATAGTCCGCCGTCGTCGCTCATGACGTACTCCCCAAGATCCAGAGTGCAATGACTTCGAGAAAGCTGCCGACAGTGAGCGCAGCCAGCAGGAGCTTCCACTGCTGCACCGGCACGCTGCCCATGGTCTCGCCGGTACGACCGTTCACAGCGATGTAGTGCAGCAGGCCGCCGTTGCTGCCCGGCTGGTGGTACGAATAGAGCCACACCGGCAGGTACATCGACACCCAGCGCGTACCTTGTACGCTCAGTCGCTCCTGCTCCCAGCGCACACCGCGATCGTAGCGGCTCACCGATGCTTCAACCTGGGCGCGGGCGATGGACAGCAACTGGTCCTCAAGGCGCGGGCGCAGGTGCTCCACGTCCCGGTTGCGCTTCTCCGAGCTGACACCTACCAGGTAGGACGCGTTCCACTTCACTGCGTTCTTGGTGTCGAACGGCAGGATCGTGTTGATGATGTTGTTGGTGTTGGTGCGCGTGTTCAGGTTGCCGCGTTCGGTGGAGGATTCCAGCGGCAGGTCGTCCACGGTGAAGTCCACGTGTCGCTGTACCCGGTACACGTCGGCATCGTAGTAGGTCGTCTTATTCTTGCCGCTGCCCTTCGTATAGCGGCGCGTCTCGATCTCGGCCTTGCCCGCGACGTCTGCGCTCGTGTTGCCATCGACGATCATGTACGGCAGGTAGACGCAGACGACGTTCTCAGGCGTGAACTGTTCCTTGAAGGCCTTCAGCGCGAACATTCGCCGTTTGTCCACGAACTGGCGGATGCGCGCGACCGCGTCGTCCTTCTTGATGTGGAAGGGCAATACCGCGTCGGGCACCGCGCCGTTTGCCACCTGTTCGTTGACGCCGAAGACGTGGCGGCACCAGTGGCAACGCGCGGTCATCGCGCTTTCGGTATTGACCGTTACCTCGGCGCCGCAGGCGGTGCACTTGAAGCTCATCAGACTGGCGGCATCGGCCGCGATGTCACGCGCACCGGATGCGATGACCGTGCCCTTGAGCTGCTCGATGCTCTCGCCGAGTCCGAATTCCTCCTCGACGCGTTTGCCATGCCATTCGTTGCGGCAGTACAAGCAGATAAGCAGGTCGCTGCCGGGCTTGTGCCGAATGTCGGTCGCGCCGCATTTCGGGCAGCGGTTGAGGCCGTCCTTGAGCTCGGCGGCGGAAGTGTCGATGGCGACCGGGTCGGGCGCCCGCAATTCATCCCGGATCGCCTCGGGCAGGGTGGCCGTGTTGATCGGGAAACGGCCCGGTGGTGGTGGCACGTCCTGCGGCGACCCCGGGCCAGCGGTGGGAGGCACCGGCGGCGGCGACGGCATGTCGGCGTTCGACAAGGCTGTTGCGCGGTTCGCGGCTTACAGACCCAGCGCTTTGGCTTTGACCGCGTCGTAATCGGTCTGCGTGATCAGGCCGAGATCGAGCATCTCCTTGGCCTTCTTCAATTTGGCGATCGGGTCGTCCGCAGCCTTTGTTGCCGGCGCAACCGGCTGCTGCAAGCTGCCGATGCCCCCTAACATGCCGGTCGCCATGCCAAGGCCCATGACGCCCGCCGCACCGCCGGTTTCGCCCGCCGACTGGATGCCCGAAGCGACGCTGGCCTGCAAATTGGAATTGCCGCGCGCACCGGCCAGCGCGTCGGCGCGCTGCACGGTCTTGAGGAGTTCCCGCGTGTTCGCGTCGTATTCGATGGAAACGATGGCGGTTTTGACGATCGCCAGGCCGCGATCGGTTTTCCACTGATAGGCATTCTCCACCGCATCGGACAAGCTTTTGGCGAAACCGACCGAATCCTGCTGGAGCTTGGTGATGCGATTGCCCTTGCCCGGGTCGTTCGTGTACAGGCTGAAGGCCGGCGCGAGCGAACCAACGACTTCATTGAAGAGCTGACTGGCGGCGGCATTGTCGATGTCGGTGAAGTCGAAGACCTGGCCGCTTTGGAGGTACGTGGCCGGCACAAAGTTCTTCACGAACAGGATCGGATCGACGATCCTCAAAGTGTAGGAGCCGCGCGTGACAGCGCCGACCTGCGTGTTCAGGAAGCCGTCGTCCCAGTAGATTTCGGATTGGGTTCCGAAGCGGTTGTCCGGCAGCTCCTTCAGCGAGATGAAGAAGGCGGCCTGCTGCGAACCCGGCTGGCCGCCAAACTTGAAACGCTCCCAGCTCTGCTTGATGAGCGAATCGACGAGGCCATCGCCCGAGAAAATCGACTTCGAGTTGAGATCGCTTGACCGCCACTCGTACCCGCCCGGCTCGGCAGCGAAGCCTGTGATCGCGCCACTCTGGAACAGAAGCAGCCCGTAGCCTTCGGGAACGACGATCTTCGAACCATTGGTGATGATGTTCGAGGAACCCTTTGTGTTCGAACCGCGTCCGGCATTGGTGCCGTGCGGCACTGCGGCGAACAGTGCCGCCGTTGCCGGCAAACCGCTTGGCACCGTGTAGAAGTCCTTCCACTGGTCGGCAAGCGCACTGCCGATCGAACCCACCACTGCCTGAACAAGACCCATGACATCTCTCCCCGATTCTTGGCCGGGCACGGTACCCGCCATACCCAGCAAACTATACATTCCCGTAAGGCGGGCGCTGAGCGCTCCAGTGCGGTGGAACGGCCCCGCCCGGTAGTGGCGCGTCGACCAACCCGTCGACAGCTTCTTGTCTCGGAGCACGCCGTTTCGCGAATGCGCTTGAACGTCCATTCGCGACCGATCCAAAGTGTGCGCCACGGATTGGCGTTGATCAAATCTGGCTACTAATGGCGGACAAACTCGGCTTCACGAAGCGAACAAGACATGACGTAGACACGGCAATTTGTCTAAGTCATTGATTGAATTGGTGCGGCTGGCGGGGATCGAACCCGAAACTCAGCCCCCTCTACATCACCAGTTGATAAGGCTCGTTTGTAGCAAACTTATGTAGCATTGAGGTGGCTGGGCTGTGTGCCCTAGTTTGGCGTGTGTAGCTACAGAACTTGTTGCACCTACAACAACTGAACCCGCCGAAGCGGGTTCTAGTCAGTCTCACGCAGCTCGCCTTATTGGAACCAGCGGCTCTCGAAGCGGCTTCTTCTCTTCCGCCTTGATCTGTTGCTCCAATATTTCCTGCAGCGCGCCCTTTACGAACCGATGCAATATGTCTCGCATAAGCGGTTGATAGCCGACCCCGTAGAAGCCCGCGATCAGTTTGTATTGCTTGATTAGCTCTATAGGCAGCCGGATCGAAATCGCCTGCATTTCCAAGGCTTCATTCAATGCGGCCTCATGCTCGTCACTGGCGACTTCAACAAACTGCGCATCACGACCCAGTTCACCATCCTCCCAAGCTTCGGAGGTGTCCTTGATCTTTGCGGTTGCCATCATATTTCTCCTGGAGGTTTCATTTAAGTAATCAAGCACCACCGTAACGGTGATAAATCGCTAGTTCATCAGAGTTCGGCTCGAACGCCGTTTTCAGATGGATTTCGAAGCCTTTCTGTATATACACTATCTTCAACCAACGGTTTTTGTTAGTAAGCGCCAGAAACCAAAGTGTGGGCGGATTGGTCTTTGTCAATGCCCTGTTGTCTACTAGCAGCTTACCCCTCCTATTGAGAAAGCGTTGCCTGATCTCAGGTATCGTCACATTGTGCTTTGCCTTTAGCTTTGCCTCACTTGCTGCCGAGATCTTTAAATTTTCCATTGAGGCCATTGTATATACAAGGACCCTCCTGCATCAGTAGTTTCACCTATGGCCCTGTAGGAAGAGCGCTCTTCCTCCGCAAAATAGCTCTGTCTCTTATACACATCTCCGAGCCCACGAGACTAAGGCGAATCTCGTATGCCGTCTTCTGCTTGAAA
>ENA-ORBV01014634-ORBV01014634.1-microbial-mat-metagenome-genome-assembly--contig:-NODE-14634-length-11687-cov-6.322997_pt1 | contig 11687 bp, 8 predicted proteins | sample MGYA00237777_ERZ505514 | MGnify/ENA primary metagenome ERZ505514 (study PRJEB26160, sample SAMN06269048) | microbial mat metagenome | isolation source: Oligotrophic lake microbial mat | place... | reverse complement strand
GGCCGGAACCACGCGGCGGAGTGACCTCGGAATCCGCGAACGCCCGCAAATGACGGAGGGACGGGAGGCCTTTTTCAATCTCCGCGTCTACCTTTGGGAGATCGGATCATTTATCCGATCTTCGTTCGCGTTCTTTCGCGTCTTTCGCGGGCAACTGCATTGTTCCGACTGGAGATCGCCCTATAGTATACGGTTTCCCTTACCCCAGCCACTGGTTTACCCGTCCAACAATCCCAACGCGATCGTGTTAGTGAAAGCGCAACTCGATCCATCGCCAAAAAAAATCATAACATGAAAGCGTCCCGAATCGTTTGTCTTCCCTGCGCCATGAGCAGAGGCGATCGCAACCCGGGTTTGGCTCGCGCAATCGGGACGTCGTTAGCTTTGTTCGCGGCCTCCGGATTCGGCGGATGCGTTACCGTTGACGTCGCCGTGCAGCCGCCGCCTATGCCGACCGCGTCAGCCGTCGCCGCGCCCGGGCGGCCTTCCGTTTCGTTCGACGAGGCGCTCGCCGACGCGCGTGGCGCGCTCGGCCGAAATGATTTTCCCGCAGTGGTGAGCGCGATGGAAACCCTTGCGCCCGGCGAGCAACCCGGCGCGGTGCGCATCCTCGTGCGCGATCTCGCAAAAGCGGATTTCACCATGGCAGAACGCGTCGCGGATGCTCTTCCGCGCGGGCAGTTTCTCCAGGCAGAGGCAGCGGATGTCCTCGCCCGCGCCCAGGTCGCGCGCGATCCGGCCCTGGCAACGCAGTGGGCCCTCGCCGAGGCGTCGCCGGCCATCGCTTCACGCGCGCGGCAGACGGTGGCGGAACAGTTGATCGCACAGGAACCGGAGACCGCGATGCAGCGCCTGCTCGCGTTGCCCGACTCCCCCGCGCGCCGGGAGATGCTCGGCTACGCCGCGGCCGGCTGGACGCAACGGGACGCCGAGGGCGCACTCGCCTGGGTGCGGACCATGGCTGCGGGCGAGACCAAGGACCGCATCGCCACAAGCATGGGCTTTGCCCTCGCGCAGTCCGATCCCGTGCGCGCCGTGGGCCTGCTCGCTACCTTGCCCGAGGGGCGTGATCGCATGGCCGTGATCGGCGCCATCGGCCAGACGTGGATCGCCCGCGATGCCGAGCAGGCGTGGCGTTGGGCCCGTCAACTTCCCGCCGGCGCCACCCGCGAGGCCGCGCTCGCCGGCATCGAAACCGGCCTCGGCGGCGCCGGCTCGCGCGCCGTCCGCGACGACCCGACCTTCACGGGCCGAGCCGGCAGTCTCGCGGTGGCGGGTGGCGGCGCCGCCGCACTCACGGGGCTGGCGCGGGACGACGAACTCCGCCGAACGTTCGCCGCCCTGCTCGACGAATCGCCTGCCCGCGCCGCCGGTTACCTCACCTCTCTGCCGCCGGCCGACCGCCGCGACGATCTCGTGGACGAACTCATGCGCCGCTGGCTGCCCACCAATCCCGAAGCCGCCCGCACGTGGATCGACCAAAACATCCTCAGCCAAGGCCGACGCGAGGAACTGATACGAGCGGCGGAAGCGCGGGGTTACTGAGCGTGGTCCCGGCCCCTTCCGAGGGCTCCTGCCGGAAAAGGGTGCGCGCGTTGACTCGTGACGGAAATCCGGACGAACCGAACCGTGCCGGGCAACCTACGAGTCAATCCTACTCGACGATCTTGATCCGGAGGCTGGGCCGTCGGGGCGCATCTCCGAGTCGGCGGTGGTTCGGTTCGGCTTTTGTAGGCAGCTCGCTTGCGAGCGCTCGGCGACCGGAGCGCTCGCAAGCGAGCTGCCTACCGCCAGTCGGCAGATGCGCCCGCCGTCGCCGCGTCCTCAAAAAGCATTGTCATGCGCCAGCCCCCGTCCCCTTTTTCTAGCCTCTGGCACGACCCCTGTTTCGCTCCCTCGAAGCTTTCCCCTCATGCACTTCAGCCCGCCTCGCGTCATCCTCGCCCTGCTCGCGTTCAGCGCCGGGAATATCTCGACCGCCGCCGATTCCCAAACCGTCGCGACGTTTCAAAAAACGGTCACCAAGACCATCACCTACCAATACCTCCTCTCGTTGCCTACCGGCTACGACGCTGCCGCCGACAAACAATGGCCCGTGATTCTCTTCCTTCACGGCTCCGGCGAACGCGGCGCCGATCCGTGGAAAGTCGCCGCCCATGGTCCGCCCAAACTCATCCGTGGTCTTGCGCCGACGCCCGGCCTCGCTCCCGAGACGAAGGCTGCTACGTCCGCTCCTGAAAATCCCACTGCCCGCACACGCCGCGAGCAATCCGCCGCGTTTCTCAAAGCCAACTTCATCGTCATCTCACCCCAGTGTCCCCCAGGCGTTTGGTGGGACGACGACGGTGTCCTCGGCCTCCTCGACGAGATCCTGGCAAAACACCAAGCCGACCCGACCCGCGTCTACCTCACGGGTCTCAGCATGGGCGGTTACGGCACGTGGAGCCTCGGCCTCAAATTCCCCGAACGCTTCGCCGCCATCGTCCCGATTTGCGGTGGCGGCGCATATCGCGATATCCTCGCCGCCTCACGCACCAAGAAGACCGCGCTCACCAGTCTGGGAATCTGGGCGTTTCACGGCGCGAAAGATCCCACCGTGCCCCTCCGTGAATCCGAGTCGATGGTCGCGGCGCTGAAACAAGCCGGCGTCACCGACCTCCAACTCACCGTCTACCCCGAGGCCAAGCACGACTCGTGGACCGAGACCTACGACAACCCCGAACTCTACCCGTGGCTGTTGCAGCACAAGCGGCCCACCCCTTCCCCGAAACCGGACGGCAAATGAGCGCCGATCCGCGGGAAAAGTGATCTGGCGATAGTCAGTTTGCGCTTCCGCGCTCGCCTGACCATCCCATGACACTTTTAGGGCCCCCGTGGATCGATTGTAGGAGCGAGCTTGCTCGCGATTCCTGGGACCAACATCACGAGCAATCACGCCTTCACCAAGTGCAGCTGGTCATCAGGTGCAGGTGCGAGCGGAGGACATCGGTAACACGTCGAATTGGAGCTGTTGATTACCCATGTGGTCGGGTCACGCTCTTCCTTGGATCGTCAGCAACGACGGTGACCCAGTCGCTCGGCCGTTCTGTCAACAGTCAACCCATGGCTCTTTTTTCTGGTCTTCGATGAAATTTATCACGGACTTCCCGCACGCGGGCGTTTGCCGGATTGACCAAGGTGTTCCTGCGATCACACACTCACCCTATGAGCGCCACCTCAAAGATCGAGTGGACCGACGCGACCTGGAATCCCGTCCGCGGCTGCACGAAAATTAGCCCCGGTTGCAAACACTGCTATGCGGAAACTTTCGCGGAGCGCTTTCGCGGGGTGAAAGGCCACCCGTTCGAGTTCGGCTTCGATCTCCGCCTCGTTCCTGATAAGCTCGGGGATCCGATTCGCTGGAGCACGCCGCGAAAAATTTTCGTGAACTCGATGAGCGACCTCTTTCATCCCGGCGTATCGGACGACTACATCGAGAAAATCTGCCAAGTAATGATCGCTGCCAACTGGCACACCTATCAAGTGCTCACAAAGCGCGGGGAACGGATGAGCCAACTGCTACAAACAAAACTGCGAAAAGCGGCAAATGCACCGCACATTTGGTGGGGTGTAAGCGTGGAGAACAAGGCGCACGGGCTGCCGCGTATCGACCAGCTCAGAAAAGCAAATCCCGCCATGACGTTTCTTTCGGTCGAGCCTCTCTTGGAGGACTTGGGCTCGTTCAGTTTGAAGGGCATCGACTGGGTGATCGTCGGCGGCGAAAGCGGCGCCGGCGCCCGCCCCATCGAGGCTGCATGGGTTCGCTCGATTCGCGCACAATGCCGCGGCCAAGAAGTGCCGTTTTTTTTCAAGCAGTGGGGCGGTGTGCGAAAATCCACGACAGGCAGAGAACTCGACGGCAAGACATACGACGAATTCCCAGATATCCGGACCCGGACCGTTCCATCGCCGGTGGATCGTGAGGTAATGCTCGTTGAGGTGTTGGCTGCGTAAGGCCTGAGCGCGGGACGCAACCTTCGCGAAACCGAATCATCGCCATGCAGTTCATCGAATTGCCATCCGCAGACCATAGCGCTTGGACTGATAAAATTTCCCATTTGGACAGTCTTCCCGTGCGAGAAAGCGGCAGCTGGATCGAGGACAAGCACCGCGTTCTCGTCTATTTTGCGAAGATGTTCGCCACGGGCATGAAGATGAAGTGGAAGCACCGGGTTTACCTTGAGCTATTTTCCGGCCCAGGCCGTTGCCACGTCCGCGACACCGGCAGCGAGGAACTCGGATCGCCCTTGAGAGTGATCGAACACGAGTTCACAAAATTCATTTTCATCGATATCAACACCGAGGCCGCTCGCTCGCTAGAGAAACGCCTTTCGGCATTTCCCAACGCCGACAAAGTGGAGATTTGGAACGGCGACTGCGCGGAAGCTATCAGACGGATTGAGATTCCGCGCGACGCGCTGACGCTCGCTTTTATCGATCCCACGGGCATCGCCCATGCGCCGTTTGAGTTGATCCGCACCCTCCGGGCGAAAACGAGATGCGACCTGTTGATCAACGTGCAGCACGGGATGGGCATCAAGATGAACATGCATCAATACACTCCTGATGCCGACGCAGATTGCGCCCTTACAAAATTTCTGGGCGACGAAAGCTGGAAGACTCTCTTGGGGCGCAGTCCGCGGGATTTTTTCCAAGCGTTTCTACAACTCTATCGCGAGCGGCTCCGGACCGAGGGGTTCGCGTTCTCCGACAATCAAGTCCTGATCAACATGCAGCGGAGCACGCCACTCTACCTGCTGCTATTTGCCTCCGCGCACCCGCTCGGACAGAAGTTTTGGGACAAAGCTGTCGAAGGATCCGATCCGCAGTTGAGCCTTGGGATAAGGCTAGAAAAGGGGCCATGGGTTGACTCTTGACAGAAGTAAGGGAGCGGGGTCTTGGGTTGGCTTTGGGCGGGGCGTGGATCGCAAATAAATTTGCTTCTAGGGGGAAGTGGAGAACATACCCCGGCGCGGTGCGCCACCCCTCTTGGTAAAGCGGATTTTGGAAGAAAAGCGAAAAAGGGGTCATGGGTTGACTCTTAACACTTGCCTCCATCGATCGGCCCGCGCCAACACGGAGCTGCTCATGAGTAGCGCGGGAAACAGGGCCAGCATCGGGTTAGGCTCATGCCGTTGTTTCTGCCGGCCCGGATTGTGTGAGCCGGAACTGGGCGGGATATGAGGGCGCGCAGGGATGCGGTTGCCTTACGGGGTCACGAGAAAAATCTGCTGCCTCAGTCGGTCTTCGGTAAGCACGCGTCGGTTGAAGGCGATGGTTTTCCCGTCGTGCGACCACACGACGTTTTCCGGCAATTGGGCTGTGGGCGCCGTCAACGCGCGCGCTTGGCCAAATGTCGCGCTCTCGGGTCGGGCGTCGCACACCGCCACCGATCCGTCGGTGACGTAGAGGAGCGAAGCGCCGTCGGGGCTCCACCGCACACAGCTCTGCACGGGCGTTGATGCCCGCGTGACCTGCACGATTTCACCGCCCAGCGGAGAAACTAGAAACGCCTGCACCAGCCCGGCATCGTCCTGCGCAAGAAAAACGATGCGGGTGCCGTCGGGCGATGAGCGCACCCAATGGCGCGGCTCGAGGACAACTCCCGGATAGTTCCTCGCCGCGGTAAACGTCAGCCGGCGTTGCGCGGCGCCGCGCGGCGGTTGCGGCATGGTCGTGGCGGTGCCTTCCAGCGGTCCCGAATCGCCGGGCACGTCAATGCGCCCGGGGATATCCACGATGAAAACTTCCGTCAGTTCGCGCCCATCGGCGGTGCGCACCGTGCCCAAAAAAGCCCGGGCGCGGCGCTGCCAAATGCCATCGGCACGACGGTAGCCGTCGCGTCCCACCCACGCATCTTCGAAGGCACGGCTGATCTCGTCCGAGCCGGGGTGCGGCTCCGGCACCACGCGCACCGCCACGGCGGCGAACATCTCTCCGTCATGGTTCTCCGGGCCCGGCGAAACGTGCACGGGACCGCTCCCGATCCGCGTAGCCACGCCGACGGTGCGGAGGTTTACCTTTTGCCCGGTGGTCGCCTCGATGTCGGCGAGGAGCGCGTCGTTGTAGGTAAAGCCAATCCACTTTCCGTCGCCGCTCCATTCGTGGCGATGGGTGCCGCCGCGCAGGGCTCCGGGCGTGAAGGGCGCGACGCTATCGCGCGCATCGAGAAACGCGATCGCCCCCGGCTTGTCGGGATTCACGACGGCGCCGCTGCGTCGCCACATCGCATAGGGCCGCGCTTCGGTCGCGCCGGTGAGCCCGCGAATAAACGCCACGCGACCATCGATCGGATTGACGTTGGCGGCACCCACTCCCGGGCCCCAGGGCCGGGCGGGCGACTCGCGGTAAAGCTCGATAGTCTTGCCGGTGCCAATTTCCACACGCGCGATCACGGCGTTGCCGGCGATCGCGGTGTCGTCTTCCCGCAGATCGTAAGCGAGCCATCGGTCGTCGGGCGAAAAATTATCGTTGTTGTCGAGAGTGTGGTTCTGCGGGGCGAACGTGAGTTGCCGCTCGGGCGCCGCGTTCGCCAATACCGAAAGTCCCAGGAGGCAACCGACACCGAGGGCACACCGTCGGGAGTTCATCAAGGCGGGACGCCAAAAGGGGTCCGGCTTTGGGGCTTGTGGCACGTTGGGATTGCTGCGGCCGCCGCGCTACGCCGCGACAAACGGCAGATAGCGGGGCCGGAGAATCTCATGCTGCGGCCGGCCGAGACCGGCCAAGATCCGGTTCGCCACCGCCTTCCCGGAGATCACCGCCGATTCCATGCCGTAATGGTAGGGTCCGTAGGTGTAATCGCCCGCCAGCCACACCCCTTTTACTCCGGTGTCGTGGCGACGCGGCACCGCCGACCAGTAACCGGGGCGCGTCCCGCAATACGTGCCTTTCAGCCGGAGCACATTCGCATCGGTGGGGGCGTGACCGCGGCACAACGGAAAGAACCGCTCCAAATCCGCGCGGGCTTTGGCGACCAGCTCGTCGTCGGTGAGGTGCAGCACATCGTCCGCCGCGTCGATCAGCACCTGCACGATACTGCCCGTGTGCCGCAGTCCGCTCCAGCCGCGCCAGTGGTGCGCTTTGTCCGCGACGGCGTCGAAAATCGGCCCGTGCTTCCGGTCCCGGTTGGAGATGTAGATATTCCCATCGGTGAAAACCTGCGCGTCATACCAAAGCGTGAGGGTGACGATCGGCGTCTCCGCCAGGCGGTGCAGCCCCGCGAAAGGCGGCTGCGTGCGGAGCGCGGCGGGCAACAAGGGCGGCACCGCGTAGCCCGGGATCGCGAAGATCACCTCATCAAACGCCCGGCTCTCACCGGAACCCAGCACGATGCGCGGACCCTCGCCGTCGCCGGCCAAGACACCCGAGACCGGAGTTTGCAAGCAGACCGCGGCGCCCCGCGCCCGCACGAATCGCTCCAGCGGGCCGATCAGCGCATCCGCCAGCGGCGCCCCGAAGAACGTCGTGTTAAACTGCCCCATGCTGCCATACATCGTGCGCAGAAACTTGATGAACGACGTCGCGCCGGCCTCCTCGGGACGCAGCCCTTGGATCGTCACGGCTTCGATCGACAACTGCTCGGCGACGGCCGGGCTCACGTTCAGCACCTTGAGAAATGCCGTCACCGACAGTCCGTCGAACGTCTCCGCTTCGGCGTCGCTCATCCGCAAAATCCGCACGACCAGCCCGCTCAATTCGAGCCGCTCGGTCAGCGTCAGCCCGGGAAACGTCGCGAGGCCGCGCAGCGTTTTGAAGACGGACTTTCCGGCCAGCAACGTGTCGATTTTCCCGGTCGCGCCGTTGCACACGTAATAATTTCCGTCGGTCTCCCGCAGCAGCAGCGGATGCCCGATGGCTTCGAACAGCGCGTCCTTGTTGCGATACCAGGGAAAATCCAAATGAATCCCGACCTCGACCGGCCGCCCCTTGGCGTCGAGCCAGGAGGCGCATTGCCCGCCGAGAAACGGCGCCGCTTCAAAGACCTCGATCTCGCACTCCGCCTCGGCCGACAGCAGCAGATGCGCTGCCGCCGAGAGTCCCGCCAGCCCGCCGCCGATGATTCCGATGCGTTGCTTCATGGGCCGGTAACGGAGCGGTGGACTGGTTTACGAGGACCTTCTGCACGGCGGGTTCGGAACGCGCACCGCGCTCAACACAGGTCAGTCTAGCCGCACCGATCAGTAGCCTTTGGCGACGCGGGAAACGTTCCATTTACCCTTCGCCGCACCTTCCTGTGAGGTGCTCTCGTAGGTGCCCGCCAGATCGTTGCCCTTCAATTCGCCGGTCAGCTTGGAGGTGGACGCGGTGCCTTGGATCTCCCAAGCAAACACCAGTTCCACCTTGCCGCCGTCCACCGTGATGGACTTCGCGGTGGTCGGCACCGGGTTGCCTTCGAAGGTGAAAACCGCCTCGAAGCTCCAGGCCTCTTTGCCCGGCGTGAATTTGAGCGTGAGCTGGCCGCCCGACTCATCCTGCCCCTGCCATTTGCCCCAGAAGTGACCCGCCAGCCCGGTGGCCGCAGGCGAAGTCGGAGCCTCCGCCGGAGCCGGAGCCGCCGCAGGCTTGGTTTCGGCACCGTTGGCGAGAGAGCCGGCGGCGAGCATGAGGACGAGCAACGAAGCGGAGATGACTTTTTTCATGAGGTATTAGAGGGGGGGTTCGAGTGGCCTAAGGCAGTTGCCGCACACTTTGTAGTCGAGCGAAAAGTCGGCTGCGCTGCCTTTCTTCAAGGTGAACCGCCGCGACTTTATAGGTTCAGGCCGGGGTCCGCCGCCGGCGCTCGATTCCACCGCCTAGTCGAGTTCGCGTTCAAGGTGAGACGCAATTTCCGGGAGGCAGGAGCCTGCTTGCAGGCGATTTGGAATAATGCGGTCGGCCGTCACCGGTGAAGTCGCCTGCGAGCGAGCTCTTAAAAAGGGAATCGCCGGCAAGCGAACTCCTAAAAAAGCAATCGCCTGCAAGCAGGCTCCTACAAAAAGCCGTTGTTCGTCTCACCTTAAAAATTCACGCGCCTGTTCCCGTTCGCATTAAAGATAAGACGCAATTTCCGGAGGTAGGAGCCTGCTTGCAGGCGATTCCGAGCAATGCTGCCGGCCGGCACGGGTGAAATCGCCTGTGAGCGAACTCTTAAAAAAGGGAATCGCCGGCAAGCTCCTGCAAAAAAAGCAATCGCCTGCAAGCAGGCTCCTACAAAAAGGCGTTGTTCGTCTCAGCTTGAAAACCGATCGGAATCACTTCGCGTCTCCGTCGAAGCTCGGCTTCGCCAGCGTCGGCTTCACGCCGATGTAGCGGCGCAGCCAATCTTGCATTTCCCAGTGCCAGTGGATCGCGTTCTGCGGCGTGAGGATCCAATGGTTCTCGTTGGGGAAAACCACCAGGCGCGAGGGCACGCCGAGCGACTGGAGCACGCCGTAGAGCTCGAGGCCGTTGCCGTAGGGCACGCGGTAGTCGAGCTCGCCGTGGAGGATGAGCGTGGGCGTCTTGAAAGCCTTCGCATAAAACATCGGGTTCTGCCGCTGCATGCCTTCGAGGTTCGCCCACGGCGTGCCGCCCATCACCTGCGGAAACCCGTGCGGCACATCGCTGGCATACATTGCGTAGGAGCTATTCACGTCGGCGTGATTGATGACGCACTGGAAACGATCCGTGTGGCCGAGCATCCATGCCGCCATGTAGCCGCCGTAGCTCGCGCCCGCCGCGGCGAGCCGCGCGCGATCGAGGTTGGGGAGTTTCTCCAGAAGAAAATCGGTCGACTTCATGATGTCCTCAAACGGCATGTCGCCCCACTCGTTGACGATACTCATGGCGAATTTCTCGCCGTAGCCGGTCGAGCCGTGGCGGTCCACCCAGGTGACGACGGCGCCGGTGGCGGCGAAGACCTGCGTGTTCCAGCGGTAGCTGAACGCGTCGCGGTTCATCGTGTGCGGGCCGCCGTGCATGAGCTGCACGAGCGGATACGTTTTCTTCGCATCGTAGCCCGGCGGGTAGACAAGCCAGCCGCGGATGTCGTCGCCCTTCGCGCCCTTGAACCAATAGCTCTCGACCTTCCCGAGATCGATGCCGGCCATGAAGGCGTCGTTGAAGCTCGTGAGCGCTTTCGCCGAGCCGTCGGCGTTGAGGGCGAAGAGTTCGGCGGGGCGGTTCGTGCTTTCTTGCAGGAAAACGACGGAGCGGCCGGCCACGTCGAGCCCCGTGATCGTGCCTTCCTTGCGCACCGGCACGGGCGGGCCCGAGCCGTCGGCCGCGAAACGGAAAATCGGCACCAACCCTTTTTCCTCGGCGGTCAGCCAGAGGGTGGCGCCGTCGTCGGAGAACTTGATCTCGTCGAACGACCAGTCGTGCTGCTCGGTCAACGGCGCATTTTTTTCCGTCGAAAAATCGTGGCGCCACAACCGGCGGCTCTCGCCGTTGTGGATCGTCGTCTCGGTGCGCGCGTAGACGAGCGACTTCCCGTCGCGGGCGAAGGTCGGCGAGGTGTCGGTGCCTTTGTTTTCCGCCGTCAGGTTGCGCGTCGGGCCGCTGACGTCGGTGGGGACCAGGTAGAGGTCGGCGTTGCTCTCCTCGCGGAACGGCGGCGGCGTGGAATTCATCGTAAGGACGATCGCCTTGCCGTCGGGCGCGATGTCGAAGATCGCGTCGCCGCCGTTGGAAAACAGGTAATCGCGCTTCGGCGTGAGATCGCGGAATTCCTTGGTCGCGGGATCGACGACGAGGAGGCGGCTCGCGAGGTTGTCGGTAAGCCAGGCGTCGAAGAAGCGATACTGGCGGTTCTCGGTGACCTTGGCGGTCATCTTCGAGTCTTTGCGCCGCTTGATTTCCTTCTTCATCGCGGCGAGGTCGGCCTTCGCCCAAGAGCCGACGAGTTCCGGGATGACCTTCGTTTGCACGACGACCGCCTTGCCGTCGGGCAGCCACTTCGGCGTCGCGAGCGCGTATGGCAGCTCGAGGATTTTCTCGGCTTCGCCGCCGTCGCGGCGAAGGACGTAGAGCGAGAGGTTCTCGTCGTCGCCGCGCTTCGAGAGAAACGCGATCCGCGTGCCGTCGGGACTCCACACCGGCGCCGAGTCGGAGGCCGCGGCCGTCGTGAGCCGACGCGGTTCGCCGCCCGCGACATCGACGAGCCAGAGGTTCGTCGTGCTCTTGTTCTTGTCGATCGACCATTCTTGGACGGTGAAGACGACGTGCTTGCCGTCGGAAGACAACGCCGGGCTGCCGACGCGCTTGATCGCCCAGAGATCTTGCGGAGCGAGGGGGCGTTTCTCGGCGGCAAAAGCGGCCGCGAGCACGGAGGAAAGCGCGAGGAACGCGCGGAGAAGATTCATAAGTCGGCGAAGTTGGGCGTCCGCCCGCCGCGAGTCAAAACCGCTGCGAATGCCCCTTGTCGGCGTCGCTTGCCTGCGGGAACCGAGGCCGCACGCGCCAGGCGCTCTCCGAGTTGGCCGGTGGTTCGCCTCGGCTTTTGTAGGCAGCTCGCTTGCGAGCGCTCAACGACCGGAGCGCTCGCAAGCGAGCTGGCCGACCGCCAACTCGGAGATGCACCCTTTCACCCCGCGGCATTCCGGTTTGGTTCCGTAAGTGTAGGCAGCCAGCTTGCTGGCGCTGTTTGAGCGCGAGCGAGCTCGCGGCCTACGGGTTCCGCGAGTTTG
>ENA-ORBV01014633-ORBV01014633.1-microbial-mat-metagenome-genome-assembly--contig:-NODE-14633-length-11688-cov-3.435363_pt1 | contig 11688 bp, 10 predicted proteins | sample MGYA00237777_ERZ505514 | MGnify/ENA primary metagenome ERZ505514 (study PRJEB26160, sample SAMN06269048) | microbial mat metagenome | isolation source: Oligotrophic lake microbial mat | place... | reverse complement strand
ACCCGGCAGGACATCGATTGCAGAAAGGCCTGCGCGACATGCCGCACGTCGGCGTCGTCTTCCACCAACAGCACGCGCAGACCGTCGGGCAGGCTCGTGGCCTGCGCGGCATCGGCGGCTGGGCCGTCGCCCGCTGGGCGTGCGCCGCTGGAAAGGGCGGGGAGGTACAGGGTCAGGGTGGTTCCGACACCCGGGGCACTGTCGAGTTCGACATGGCCTTGGGACTGCCCGACGAAGCCGTACACCGTGGCCAGGCCCAGGCCGGTGCCGCGGCCTGCGTCCTTGGTGGTGAAAAAGGGTTCGAAGGCCCGATCGCGCACTTCGGCGCTCATGCCGGTGCCGGTGTCTGTCATGCTGATCCAGACCCACTCGACCGCCGACGGGTTGGCATCGCCGATCGCACCCAGGGCACGCGTCGGCGCGCCGCTGCCGCAGCCCAGCACCAAGGTGCCGCCGTCGGGCATCGCGTCGCGGGCGTTGACAGCCACGTTGAGCAGCGCCGACTCGAGTTGCACCACATCGACCATGCAACGCGGGCAGGTCGCTGGCGTGTGCACCAGCACATGGATGTTTTCCCCCAGCGTACGGCGCAGCATGTCGGCCAGCGAGTTCAGCACGGCAATCGGGTCCACCGCGGTGGGATCGAGCGCCAGACGCCGGGCAAAGGCCAACAGCTTGCTGGTCAGGTCGGCGCCACGCTGCCCGGCACGGGTGGCTGCGGCCGCCAGTTGCCGGCCCAGCGGATCCATCGCCACTGCGGGCTGTTCGGCGAGCAACTGCAGGTTGCCCAGGATGACGGTCAGCAGGTTGTTGAAATCGTGCGCCACGCCACCGGTGAGCTGGCCCACGGTTTCCATGCGCTGGGCATGGCGCAGCTCGGTCTCGGCCTGCGCCCTGCGCAGGCTGGTCGAGAGCAGGCTGCCCAGCGCCTCGAGGAAAGCCACCTCGTCTTCGCCGAAGCGATGCGGCTGTGTCGACCAAGCCGCCAGGGCGCCGACCGCGCGCGCGCGGTCCACCAGCGGCACCACGACCCCGCTGCGGGCTCCGGGCGGGCGCTGATCGGCAGGCGTCTCGAAGCGTTGCTCGCGGTCCAGGTCGTCAATGACCAGCGGTGCGCGCTGGCCGAGCGCCTGGCCCAGCACGGTGTTCGGACGGTTGGCATACACAACGGTCTGAGCCGGGTCGGGCGCCAGGCCGATGGCACTCACTACGCGCAGCTCGGCCTGGTTGGGCGTGAGCAGGTACACCACCACGGCGTCGACTTCCAGCGCCGCTTGCACTGCCGAAGGCACGCGCCGCAGCAGTTCGTCGGGATCGAGCGAGTCGACGGCAACGCGGCCGAGCTGGACGCCGAAACTGCCGTAGCGCGCGCGTTGCAGCGCGCGCTGAACACGCGGGTAGGCGCCGATGCCACGCAGGGAGGCGACCACGTAGTCATGACCATCGACGTGCAGCGGGCTGAGGGCAATCTCGACCATCACCTCGCTGCCGTCGGCGCGCCGCGCCATCAGCTCCCAGTCAGTGCCCATCGGGCGTGTTTGCGGCGCCTGCGCATAGCGGCGGCGATGGGCGGCGTGCTGGGAGGCTGCCCGGGCCGGCACCAGGACGTCGACCGACACGCCCGCCAGTGCCTCGATGCTGTAGCCCAGCAGTGCGGCCGCCGTGCGGTTGGCCAGCACGACGCGGCCTTGCCCGTCGACCAGCAACACGCCGTCGGGATTGGCCTCGAACAGGCCACGAAAGACGCTGTCGGGCAGTGCCGTCATCACGCCAGTGGCGAGGTCACCAGCTGATAGCCCGCGCTGCGCACCGACCTCAGCAAGTGCGGTTGCTGCAGATCGTCGCCCAGCTTTTTGCGCAAGCGTCCCACCAACACGTCGATGGCGCGATCGAAGGGCGCTGCCTGTCGACCGCGGGTGTGCTCGAGAAGGAAATCGCGTGTGAGCACGCGCCCTGGGTGCTGAACAAACACCGCCAAGAGGTCGAACTCACCACCGGTCAGAGCGATCTCATTGCCATCCGGCGCAAGCACACGCCGGGTCGCTGGGTCGAGCGTGAAACCGGCAAAGTGGTGGCACGCGGGCTGTGCCGGGCTCAGCGCAGCCTCCGGGCTGGCGCTGGCGCTGCTCTCGATGCGCCGCAAAACGGCCTTCACGCGCGCCAACAACTCGCGCAGGTCGAAGGGTTTGGTGATGTAGTCGTCGGCACCGATTTCCAGGCCCACGACGCGGTCCACGGCGTCGCCGCGGCCGCTGACAATGATCACGCCGAGCGGTGCCGCGGCACCGCCCTCGCGCAGCCGCCGGGCGATGGCCAGTCCGTCTTCACCCGGCAGGCCCAGATCGAGCAGCACCAGCGCCGGTGGGTCGCTCGCCAGCAGGGCCGTCAGGTCGGCGTCGCGATGCAACTCCGAGACGCGATAACCATGGCCGCGCAGGTAGGTGCCGAGCAGCGCAGTGATCTCGGGCTCGTCGTCGAGCAGGGCGATGTGGGCGAGGGTCACAAGCGCCAGTATGCCGCCGTCTTGGTCGCGCGCTGTACGGAGCAGAATCAGCGCCATGATCCCTCCTGCGCGCGCTCTGGTTCTGCTCGTGCCCTGGCTGATGCTGGCCGGATGCGCAACCCGCTCGGCCGACGTGGCACCACAGGCCGCAGACCCCGCCGTGTTTGCGGCCCTGAGCTGCGAAGCGATGGACGACGAAGCCGACCGCATCCGGCAGCACGCGGCGCGACTGGCCTACGCGGTCGACGAGCGATCAGGCAACAACATCATCGCCCTCGGTCTGGGCGTCACGGTGTTCTGGCCGGCATTGCTGGCGATGCGTCCACAAGGGCCGGATGCCACGGCCCTGGCGCAATTGAAGGGGCAGGACGAGGCCCTGCGTTCGGCCCAGGCCGCGCGGGCTTGCCCTGCGGCGCCGGAGTTGCTGGCGCCGGCCCGTGTGGCTGCGCTGCCGATCGCCCTGGGCGAGCGCCTGGTTTACGAGGAGCGGCCAGCGGCCCGGGGCCCGGCCCGCCAGTTCGGCCTGCGGCTTCAGGCCCTGCGCCGCGACGAGTTGGAGTTCGCGGTCGACGTTGCCGGCCAGGCCTCGCCATTGCGTTGGCAGCAGGACCCCTGGGGCAACCAGCCGAACCTGGCCCCGGACAGCGGCTGGTTGCACTGGCAGCGGCTGTTGCGGCCCGATCTGGCGCTGGGCGACGTGCTGGCCGGCGAGGTCATCGGCGGCGAGAGCGGGCGCAGCGGACGCTTGCGCGGGCAGGTGATTGCCCTGGGGGTGCAAACCGGGTTGGGCCGGGCTTTCGACGCAGCCGTGATCGAGTTGTACGGTGACGCCCCCCTGGCCGACTACAGCACTCGCCTGGACGGCGTGATGGTGGTCGACCGCAAGAGTGGCGTGCTGCTGCGCCTGGAGTTGCGCAGCGGTAACCCCGAGTTCGCGCTGCGGCGAGTCTTGCTGCGGGTCGAGGGGACTGAGCCAGCGCCGTAGCGCCTTCGGCGCTCGGTTTACTTAGCTTTACGGGCCAGGCGTGAGCGCCTCACGCTGGGCGCGCATTCTTTGGTCTTCACCAACGCCTCAGGAGATCTCCATGACCCAGTCGACCTCAATGTTCTTCGGCCCTGCACGCCTGTTCGGCGGTGCCTTGCTGGCCGCCGCGCTCGGCGGTGCCGCTCTGTCGGCCTGGGCCCAGCCGGCAGACCATCGTGGCCACGCGATGCAGGCTGGCGGCGGCATGGGCGGCATGCAGATGCACGGCCGCATGGTCGAGAAGATGCTCGACCGCGTGAATGCCACAGCCGAGCAACGCGCCCAGATCAAGCAGATCACGGAGCGGGCCGCAGTCGAGATGAAGGCTCAGCACGAGTCGGGCCGGGCGCTGCGCGAGCAGGGCATGAAGTTGTTCACGCAGCCGGTGGTCGACGCCAACGCCGCGGAAGCTTTGCGCGCTCAAATGTTGCAACAGCATGATCAGGGCTCGCGCCGCATGATGCAGACCCTGCTGGAGGTCAGCCGCGTGCTGACGCCCGAGCAGCGCAAGACCCTGGCCGAGGGCATGGCCAAGCGGGGCGACATGATGCGCCGCCACCAGCAAGAACGGCAGTCGCTCGAGGGCAAGCCTGCGGCACGTTGAGTCGCTTATGCTTTCAAGCAGCGGGCCCCGGCGATCCAGTTCGCAGGGGCCCTTTCGCCTTTCACCGCATGCAACCCCGATGGCCTCTGCGCAACGCCTGCTGCTGATCGACGACGACGCGCGCCTGGCCACGATGGTCGGCGACTACCTGCGCAACGCCGGCTTCGCCGTCGATGTCGCCGCGACGCTGGCGCTGGGGCGCGAACGCTTGAAGGGCCAGCCCTACGACGCCCTGTTGCTCGACCTGATGCTGCCCGACGGCGACGGTCTGGAGCTGACCCGCGAGTTGCGCGCCAGCCCTCAGACTCGTCGCCTGCCCTTGCTGATGCTGACGGCGCGCGGTGAACCGCTGGACCGCATCGTCGGCCTGGAACTCGGCGCCGACGACTACCTCGGCAAGCCCTTCGAGCCGCGCGAGTTGCTGGCCCGCGTCAAGGCGTTGCTGCGCCGCGCCCAGCCCGATGTCGGGGCGGATGAGGTGTTGCGCTTCGGCCGCCTCGAAGTCGACCTCGGTGCGCGCCAGGCCCGCATCGGCGGCACGGCGTGCGAGCTCACCGGTCACCAGTTCGAGCTGCTCGTCGTGCTGGCCCAGGCGGCCGGCCGCGTGCTGTCGCGTGACCAGATCATGGACGCGCTGCGCGGCCACCCGATGGAGGCCTTCGATCGCTCGATCGACGTGCACATCTCGCGTATCCGTTCCGCCATCGAAGACGACCCGAAGAACCCGCAGCGCGTGCTGACGGTGCGCGGCGTGGGCTACCTGTTCGCGAAGCGCCAGGACGCGGGCAGCGAGGCATGAAGTCTCTCTACCTGCGCATCTACCTGACGGTGGTGGTGGCGCTGGCCCTGTTCGCCAGCGGCTCGGCTTGGTTGTTCCACCGTGAAGTCCAGGCCGAGCGCAGCCGCTTCGACGCCCAGGTGAGCGAGCGCGTCGGCGCCTGGGCCGACTTGATCCAACGCTCGCTGCCCGCGGCGGATGCCGATCGCACGCAGCAGGCTGCGGCCTTGAGCGAGTGGTCGCAGCGCCTGCGCCTGCCGCTGGCCCTGGACGACAGCGAGGGCCGGCGCATCGCAGCCAGCGAGTCCTACCTGCGCCGCACGGCCGACATGCCGGGCGTGCGGCACGGCGCGCCGGTGCGCCTGGACGATGGCCGCACGCTGTGGCTGCTGCGTGCCCCCATGCAGGCGCTGCGCGCCGACGCGGCGATGCGGCCGGGTGCCGGCATGGCCGGCGACGCGTCCCGGCCGCCGGTGCTGCCGCCGTGGCCGCGCGGCGCGGCGCTGGTCGCGCTGTTGGTCCTGCTCTTCGCCGCGGTGGCGGCGGGGGCCTATCCGGTGGTCCGGCGCTTGACGCGGCGCCTGGAGAGCCTGAAGGGCGGCGTCGAGCGTTTTGGGGCCGGGGCCCTGGGCCAGCGCGTCGATGCCTCGGGCCATGACGAAGTGGCCGCCCTCGGTGCCAGCTTCAATCAGGCGGCGGAGCGTATTCAGGCCCTGGTCCGTTCACATCAGTCGCTCCTGGCCAACGCCAGCCACGAGTTGCGCTCGCCATTGGCGCGCCTGAAGATGGCACTCTCGCTGCTCGACGACACGCCCGACGGTGCAGCGCGCGAGCGTCTCAAGAAAGAGGTTCGCACCAACATCGGCGAGCTCGATGCGCTGGTCGAGGAGGTGTTGCTGGCCAGCCGGCTGGACGCCCAGGCCGTGGAGCTCGTGCGCGATGCGGTCGACCTGATCCCGATCGCCGCGGTCGAGGCGGCCCAGGTGGGGGCCGAAGTGCAGGCGGCGTCGCCCAGCCTCACCGTGCAGGGCGACGAGCGCCTGTTGCGCCGTGCCTTGCGCAATCTGCTGGAGAACGCGCGGCGCTACGGCGAAGGCGGCGACATCACGCTGAGTGCCGAGCGCGTCGCCGGTGCACCGGCGCATGCCGAGTTGCGTGTCTGCGACCGCGGCCCCGGCGTGCCAGAGGCCCTGCGCGAGCGCATTTTCGAGCCCTTCTTCCGTCTCCCCGGTCACGCCGAACGCGAGGGCGGGGTCGGCCTGGGCCTGGCCTTGGTCAAACAGATCGCCGAGCGCCACGGCGGCCGCGTGCGCTGCGAGGCGCGGGCGCAGGGGGGCAGTTGCTTCGTCATCACACTGCCACTGGCATGATTTCCCGGCAACCGGGCCAGGGAGGGCAACTCGTCACTCATTGTTGTGACTGCGCCGTCTGTACTGCGCCGCGAGTCAGTCTTCACCGTGGCCAGACGGTCAGCGCTGTCGATGGGGTTCGCCGCCCCGAGTTGGGCGGCTGACGCAGCGATCGCCCCGGCCGCGATCGCCAGCCAGAAGCTCGACAGCGGCCCGGGCGGTCTGCCGCATTACAGCCATTGGGGCGATACGAGCGGGCGCTTGCCGGTGGTCTGCGTTTCACAGGCCCGCTAGACGACTCTGCTGCGGATCAGCTCCGCGGCGGATCAGCTCCGCGCCGGGCGCGCCACCCAAAGCAGGCACAGCACGAGGCCCAGTGCTGCCGCCGCGAGGCCCGCCGTCGAAGCCACCCAGTAGCCGCGAGCACCGTGCAGGGCCGCGGGCACGGCCCCGCCGACGTTGAACGCCAGCACATAGCCGCCGCCCATGCCCAGGCCCCAGATCGAGGCCGCATAGATCAACAGCGGAACGGTGGCGATGCGCCAGGCGCGCAGCACGAAGGCGGCAGCGATCTGGATGGCATCGACGAAGTGGAACAGCGCCACGAAGCCCAGCAGTGGCAGCGCCGCGGCGACGATGCCCTCCTGGCCGGTGTACAGACGCACGATCGCCTCGCGGGCGAGGAACACGGCCGCCCCGACCGCCAGCGCACACAGCGCTGCGAGCTGCATGCCGTGCCAGCCGATGCGCCGGGCATCGCCAGTTTGGTTGGCGCCGACGCGCTGCGCGACCAGGGCGCAGGTGGCACTGCCGACGGCCAGCGGCAGCATGAACAGCAACGAGACCAGGTTGGCCGCGATCTGGTGCCCGGCCACCGCTTCGATGCCGATGCGCGCAACGAAGAAGGCCATGAAGGAGAAGCCGGTGACCTCGACCAGGATCGAGCCGCCCATCGGGACACCGAGCTTGAGCTGGGCCCACAGCGCGCGGCGATCCGGCGCGTTCAGGCCGTGGCCAGTGATGGCGAACCGGGCGTAGAACGAGTCGCTCCGCAGCACCTGTCAGGCGACAGCCAGCTGGCACCACAGCACGATGCAAGTGGAGATGCCGCAGCCCGTGACCCCCAGCGCCGGCACCGGGCCGGCGCCGAACACCAAGAGCGTCGCCAACGGCAGTTTCAATGCCAGGGCGCCGAGCTGGATCGCCATCACCACCTTGGGCCGCGAGACCGCGTTGTTGAAGCCGCGGAAGGCGGAGAACAGCAGGGCTGCTGGCAGCGAGATCGCCAGCGCCATCAGGAAGCCGCGCACCTTGACCTCGACCTCGGGGGTGGCCTGGGCCAGCGCCAGGAAAGGCGCCGGGAACAGCAGCAAGGTGCATCCCAGCAGCGACACGCCGAGCGCCAGCCAGACGGCCTGGTGCAGCTGCGCGCCCGCCGCGGCATAGTGCCTTGCGCCGAACAGCTGGCCGGCGATCGGCCCGACTGCCAGGACGATGCCGGCCAGCCCGATGAAGGCGGTGATGTAGGCCGCGCCGCCGATGGCCAGCGCGGCCAGGTCGGCGGCGGCGTGGCGGGCGACCAGGGCGGTGTCACCGGTCGCGAAAGCCACGGTGGCCAGTTGGCCGACCAGCACCGGCCAGGCCAAGCCAGCGATCCTGGCCGTGCTTGCGCGCAGCGTGACGCACTCGGTAGCGGGCGAGGGCGAAGTCAAGCTGGGGTGCGCGGCAGCGGGTCGGCGAAGGCGGCCGCGTCCGGGTGGTCGGCGCCGGTGGCCACGCGGGCCCGTTCGGCATAGCGATTGAAGCGCCAGGCCGTCGCCTCCATGGTGATGCGGCGCCACACCACACGCTTCTCGGCCGGCGTGAGCACAGGCCACTGCTGCACTTCATCTTCGCTGCGGCCGCAGCCTTTGCAGGTGACGTCGCCCTGGGCGGTGGAGCAGATGGCGATACAGGGCGCGTCGGGCGTGCTGTCGTACCAGTCGAGCCAAGCTTGCTTGGCCACGGCAGGCATCGAGGCGTCATCGCACTGTGCTTCGTGGTAGTAGACCATCAGTGCGTAAACCTCGGCCAGCGCGCGCACTTCGGCGCAGGCGGTGATGCCGTCGGGCGAGGGGGAACGCTCACGCCACCAGTTGATGGCGCGCTCGATGTCTGTGATGTGGATGCCGGCCATGGGGAACGCTGCGAGGGGCGCGAAGCATAGCGCCCGCGGCGGTTCTCGCCGCTAACGCTCTACTTGGTGCTGTAGTTGGCTGGCAGCCAGCGGTAACCCCTGCCGTCGCGGCGCAACTGGCCGATGCCCGGAAAGGCAACGTGGGCGACGGCCACGTAGTAGCCCACCGCTGCGGCGTCGGCGTAGGCCTTCTTGCGCTGCGGCGCGGCGGCCTTGGGGTCGACGTCGTACTGGATCGTCACCGAAGGGTCCGGGAATTGCACTGCGGCCACGTGCATCAGGTCGCCCCACACCACCAGCTTCTGGCCCTGGCTTTCGACCACGTAGGCGACGTGGCCTGGCGTGTGACCGTGGGTGGCGAAGGACTTGATGCCGGGCGCAAGCTCGGTATCGCCGTCGAAGGGTTTGAACCTGCCGGCATCGACATAGGGCTTCATCGACACCATGGCACCCCTGAAGAAGTCCTTCATGGCGTCGGGCGACCTGTCCATCGTGGCGGGGTCGAGCCAGAAGCCGGCCTCCTTCTTGTCGGCGCGCAGGATCGCATTCGGGAAAACGGCCTTGCCGTCGGTCGAGGTGATGCCGCCGACATGGTCGGCGTGCATGTGCGTGATGTAGATCTCGTCGACCTGCTCAGGGGTGTATCCGGAGGCCTTCAGGTTGGACAGCAACTTGCCCAGCGTCGGGCCGAACAGGCCGCTCGCGCCCGCATCGATCAGCACGAGCCTGCTGCCGGTGTTGATGAGGTAGCCGTTCACGGAGGTCTCGACCGGCGCCTTGAGGTAGGCACGCGCCAGCGCAGCCTGGACCCTGGCCGGGGTGGTGTTGGTCAGCAGTTTGTCGACCGGCAGGTCGACCGTGCCGTCGGACAGGGCCGTGACCTCGAAGGCGCCCAGCGTCATGCGATACCAACCGGGGGCCTGGCCTTTGGCAGGCGGGGCGGCGGCGTGGGCCAGGCTGGCGCCGAACAGCAGCGCGGTCACGGCGAACCAGTGTCTCAGGGCTTGAAGGGTGCGTGGCATGGTGGCTCCGGCAAAGAAGGCATCAGCATAGCGAATCGACGCCACGCTTGCTGGCCGCGGGGCGCAGCAACTCCGCGTGGCGCGTGCCAGACAATCGCCCCATGAGCGACGAAGCCGCACCCCACAAGCGCCGCGTGCGCTACGTCGGCACGCACCCGCGTCGCTTCGAGGACAAGTACAAGGAGCTCGACCCCGCGCGCCATGCGTCGGAGTTGCACAAGGTGATGGCACGGGGACAGACGCCCGCCGGCATGCACCGCCCGATCTGCGTGGCCGAGATCCTGCAGATCCTCGACCCGCAACCCGGCGAAGTCGGCCTGGATGCGACGCTGGGCTTCGGCGGCCATGCGCAGGAGCTGCTGCCACGCGTGTTGCCGGGCGGGCGCCTCTTCGGCATCGATGTCGATCCGCTCGAGTTGCCGCGCACCGAGGCCCGCCTGCGCGCGCTCGGTTTCGACGCCGCGGCCCTGGTGGTGCGGCGGCAGAACTTCGCCGCCCTCGATGACCTGTTGCCCGACGCGGGCGGCGGCTTCGACTTCGTCCTGGCCGACCTGGGCGTGTCGTCGATGCAGATCGACAACCCGGCCCGCGGCTTCAGCTTCAAGGCCGACGGGCCGCTCGACCTGCGTCTGGACCCGGGCAGTGGGATGTCGGCCTCGACCCTGCTGCTGTCGGTAACGCGGCCGCAACTGCGCGATCTGCTGGCCGACAACGCCGACGAGCCACTGGCCGTGCCTCTGGCCGCGGCCTTGCAAGGCCAGTACCTCGAGACCACGACCCAGCTGGCCGAACTCGTGCGTGGGACCGTCAGCGCCGCCCTGCCGCGCAAGCTGCCCGATGACGAGCGCGAGGCCGAGATCCGCAAGACCCTGCAGCGCACATTTCAGGCCTTGCGCATCGCCGTCAACGACGAGTTTGGCGTGCTCGACCGCTTTCTGGCGCGCCTGCCGGACTGCTTGCGCGCCGGCGGCCGCGTCGCCATCCTCAGCTTCCACTCGGGCGAGGACCGGCGCGTCAAGAAAGCCTTTCAGACGGGTGAGCGCACGGGGGTCTTCGCCAGCGTGACGCCCGAGCTGATCCGGCCTTCGTTCGACGAGCGCCGTGCCAACCCGCGCTCCAGCTCGGCCAAGCTGCGCTGGGCGATCAAAGCCCGCCCGCGTTGAGCACGCGCCGCAAGCCCCCCGCGCGGGCGGCGGCCAGCGAAGTCTGGTTCCACGCCCGGGGCTGGACGCCTTTGGCCTTTCAGCGTGAGGTCTGGACTGCGATGGCGGCGGGGCAAAGCGGTTTGCTGCATGCCACCACCGGCAGCGGCAAGACCTACGCAGTGTGGTTCGGTGCCCTGCTGCGCGCGGCGGCGCTTGCCGCGCCGGCGTCGCTCGGCGTGCTGTGGCTCACGCCGATGAAGGCCCTGGCGGCGGACACCGTGCGCGCGCTCGAGCTGCCGCTGGCGGAAATGGCGCCGGACTGGCAGGTCGGTCGACGCACCGGCGACACGACCTCCGCCGAACGCGCGCGTCAGGATCGGCGCCTGCCGACGGCGCTGGTGACGACACCCGAGTCGCTGTGCCTGTTGCTGACGCGCGAAAGCGCCGTGCGCGAGCTGGCCGGCGTGCACACGGTGATCGTCGACGAGTGGCACGAGATGGTCGGCAACAAGCGCGGTGTGCAGGTGCAGCTGGCGCTGGCCCGGCTGCGCCGCGCCAACCCGGACCTGGTGGTGTGGGGCCTGTCGGCCACGCTCGGCAACCTGGCCGATGCGATGGGCACCTTGAGTGGGCCGGGGGCGCGGCTGGTGCAGGGCCGTGTCGAGAAAGAACTCGTCATCGACACGTTGCTGCCGCACGAGCCGGGGCGCTTCTCCTGGGGCGGCCATCTGGGGGAGCAGATGCAGCAACCGGTGGTGGAAGAAATAGAGCGCACCTTCCAGCAAGGCAGCGGCTCGACGCTGGTCTTCACCAACGTGCGGTCTCAGGCCGAGATCTGGTACCAGCTGCTGCTGGCCGCGCGGCCCGACTGGGCCGGGCAGATCGCGCTGCACCATGGCTCGCTCGACAAGGACGTGCGCGCCTTCGTCGAGGCCGGCCTGAAGGACGGCTCGTTGCGCGCGGTGGTGGCCACCTCGAGCCTGGACCTCGGCGTCGACTTCCTGCCCGTCGAGCGTGTGCTGCAGATCGGCAGCGCCAAGGGCGTGGCGCGGCTGCTGCAGCGCGCCGGCCGCAGCGGCCACGCACC
>ENA-ORBV01014631-ORBV01014631.1-microbial-mat-metagenome-genome-assembly--contig:-NODE-14631-length-11689-cov-5.764123_pt1 | contig 11689 bp, 10 predicted proteins | sample MGYA00237777_ERZ505514 | MGnify/ENA primary metagenome ERZ505514 (study PRJEB26160, sample SAMN06269048) | microbial mat metagenome | isolation source: Oligotrophic lake microbial mat | place... | reverse complement strand
TTTTCAAGCAGAAGACGGCATACGAGATTCGCCTTAGTCTCGTGGGCTCGGAGATGTGTATAAGAGACAGTCTGGCAGGAGGGCCCGTTCGACGGCCATCGCGCGGCGGACTGGTGCCGCGTTCACGGGATCCCCTACGCCCTTGTCTGCGGGACGGCCTGGGAAATCGATTGGCCGCCCGATTCGCGCCGGGAACTGCTTCAATCGGCGTTCGCCAAAGCCCTCGCCCTCTTCGTTCCCGGCGAGGGAACCCGCCAGTGGCTCCTCCGATTTCTGGCGGCCGACCTGCCCCGATGCGAGGTGATCCCGGCCTGGCACGACGGCGCCTCCGACCCACTGCCCTTCCCCGACCCGGCAACGTGGAACCTCGTCCACGCCGGGTCCCGGCCGCCGGTCGAGGCTGGGTTGGACCTGATCATCGAGGTTCTGGACACGGATCGCTGGCGCAATCGCCCGGTCACCTGCACCCTCCAGTGCGGGGGACCGCCGTCCGGGTGGGCCGCCGCAGCCGTGGCGCGCACGTGTTCCGATCGGTTCCGGGCGGTGCCCCCCTCCTCGCAGGCCGGCGATGTTTGGCGGGACGCGCATGCCGGCCTCTTCCCCGCTCGCCGCGGGGTGGTCACCCCGGAACTCCGCGACGCCCTCGCGGCCGGCCGGCCGGTGATCGCCTCGGCCACCGGCGACATCCCCTCCCGGATCGCGGGTGGCGTGACCGGGTTCCTCTCCCCGGCCGCACACCGGACTTGCCTGGCGGAAACGCTCGAACACGCCTGGGAGCGCCGGGACGACGGGCCCGCAATGGGACGGGCGGCCGCCACCTCCGCGGGCGGGTGGCTCCCGGCACCCGAAGCCGCGGCCCGTTGCCTCGCCTCGCTCCTCCCGCTGCTCCGAATCCCCGCCGTGCAAACGCCATGAATCGCCTCGCGATCCTCTCAACCAACGACAGCCCCCACCTCGGCGGCAGCGAGGAACTGTGGCTCCGGTGCGCGGATCACCTCCGCCGGACCGGAACCCACGTCGCGGTGTCGCTCAGCCCGAGAGTCCGCGGCTCCCGCGCCCTCGACCGGCTGGCCCGGGCGGCGGATGGCGTCCACTTCCGCGAAACAAACACCCCCGCCTCGCTCGCCGGGCGGGTGGCGGGCCGGTTTCGCAGCCCCGAACTCGACCGCTGGCTCGTGCGATCCCGGCCGGGGTTCGCCCTCATCTCCCAGGGCGATTATCTGCAGGGCTGGCGAGCCGCCCAGTCCTGCGCCCGGGTCGGCGTGCCCTACGCCCTGCTCGTCCAGGCGGCGAGCGACCACTTCGGACCCGATCCCGACACCTTCCACCCCCTGCGCGAAGCCTACCGGAACGCCGCCGCCGTTTACTTTGTCAGCCGCGCGAACCTCCGGGTCACCGAACGCCGTCTCGCCCTCGCTCTCCCGTCCGCACAAGTCGTGCGCAACCCGTTCAATGTTTCCTACACCGCCGCCCCCGCCTGGCCCGCCGCAGGACCGTGGCGGATGGCCTGCGTGGCCCGGCTCGACGCCTTCGCCAAGGGCCTCGATCTACTCTTCGAATGCCTTCGCAGCCCGGTCTGGCGGGACCGCGACCTGACCGTCCATCTCTACGGCAGCGGCCCGCACCGGGAGGCGCTCGCCGAATTGAAGAGGCGCTGGCAACTGGACCAAGTCCGCTTCGAGGGCGAAACCCCGGACATCGAGGGCGTCTGGCGCGACCATCATCTTCTGGTCCTGCCCTCGCGCCAGGAAGGGCTTCCGCTCGCCCTGGTCGAAGCGGCCCTGTGCGCCCGGCCCGCCGTGGTCACCGATGTCGCGGGCAATGCCGAGGTCGTGGACGACCCCCTCACCGGCTTCATCGCCAAGGCCCCCACCGTCGCCTGCCTCGGCGAGGCCCTGGAACGCGCCTGGCAACGCCGGGCGGACTGGCACGCCCTCGGGCAGGCTGCGGCGGATCGCATCCGCCGGATCGTGCCCGCCGATCCGGGCCTCGACTTTGCGCGGGAAATCGCGAGGGCTGCCGGATGGCGGTCCGGCGACGCCGCCGACTGAAACGGGTGCCCGGCCATGGACTTCACCGTTCTCATTTGCACCCACGATCGGCCGGAAGAGCTGCGCGTGACCCTGGAAGCCATGGCACGGCTCGAACTGCCCGACGGGCTCGCTGGGGAATTTCTAGTGGTGGACAACGCCTCCGGACCCGCCACCCGGACGGTCTGCGAGTCGTTCCGGGACCGCCTGCCGATCCGCTGCCTGCGGGAGGATCAGCCGGGCAAAAGTCGCGCGCTCAATCGCGGCATTGCCGCCGCCGCAACCCCCTGGATCCTCCAAACGGACGACGATGTGACCGTCGACCCGCTCTGGGCCGCCCACCTCCTCGCCGCCACGAAGGCCGATCCCGGTTGCGGCTTTTTCGGTGGACCGGTGGCCGGCCTGCCGGGGACGCCGATGCCGGCGTGGATGGCGGAGAACATGGATTGGCTGCGGTGCCACCCTCGACTCGACCGCGGGCCGCGACTGCTCGATGTCACCGATCCCTCGGATCTCTTTCTCATCGGCGCCAACTTCGCCTACCGTCGCGATCTGGCGATCCGCATCCCCCACACGACCACCCTCGGCCCCATCGGCAGCGACCGCCGCCGGGTCGGGGGCGTGGGCGGAGAGGAACGGGATCTCCAACGCAACCTCATCGCGCTCGGGTTTCCCGGACGCTACCTGCCCGGGGCCCGCGTCTATCACCGCGATCCGCCTCACCGGATGACCGGGCGCTTCGTCCGGCAGTGGTACTATCGATCCGGTTACACTGAAGCACTCCACGGCATCGAACCCGCTTGTCCTCCGCTCCTCTTCAACGCCCCGCGCCATCTTTGGCGCGCCATGGTGACCCGCGGGATCACCTACGCCGCCACGCGCACCTTCGGCTCCAACCGGACCTGGTTGCGGGCGGTGACCGGGGCCGCCACCGCCCTCGGACAGATCCGCGGCTTCCGCGCCGCGGCGGCCCGACGGCGGAGTTGACCCGGTCCGGCCGCGGGATCCAGCCTGACATGGCCTCCGCACGGGGCGACTGGGCGGAAAACGGATGAATTGACAACCCCCGCTGAACCCGCCCTAATTGCTGCTTTCATTTACCTGTGATTGACTGGTTCTACGTTCTGACCTCGCTGGCCAAGACGATCGGCATCGTCTTCATGGTCGTCATGCCCATGGTGGCCTACACCGTTTACGCCGAGCGCAAGGTTTGCGCCCTCATCCAGGACCGCATCGGCCCGAACCGCGTCGGAGCCCCGCTCACCCTGTTCGGGATGAAAAAGGATCTGCCGTTGCTGGGTCTCGGACAGCCGGTGGCCGATGCCGTGAAATTGTTCCTGAAAGAGGACTTCACCCCCGCCCACGTCAACAAGTTCTATTACTGGCTCGCCCCCGCGCTGGCCATGATCCCGTCCCTGATGGTCATGGCCGTCATCCCCTACGGCAGCACGTTGTTCGGGGAGAAAATGGTCATCGCCGACGTGAATGTCGGGGTGCTGTTCGTCTTCGCCATCGCCTCCCTGAGCGTTTACGGGATCACGCTGGCGGGCTGGTCGTCCAACTCGAAATACCCGTTCCTGGGCGGGATTCGGTCCAGCTCGCAGATGATCTCCTACGAGCTCGCGCTGGGCCTCTCGGTCATCCCGGTGTTTCTCGTGTTCGGGAAGCTCAACCTGTCCGACATCGTCCGCCAGCAGGCCGAGCACGGCTGGACCCTGGCGCCGTTCTGGGCGGGCGAGGAACCGCTTCAGAAACTGCTCCTGGCCATCCCGATGTGGATCTCGTTCGTGGTGTTCACGATCTCGATGTTTGCGGAGACCAACCGCACGCCGTTCGATCTTCCGGAGGCGGAGCACGAACTCGTGGGCGGATATCACACTGAATATTCCTCGATGAAGTTCGCCCTGTTCTTCCTGGGCGAATACGCGGCCATGATCGCCGGATCTTCGGTGATCGTGACGCTCTTTCTCGGCGGCTGGCATCTGCCGGGGATCCCGGACGGCTCGGCGGGCTGGGTCTGGGGGCTGGTGAACATCGGGGTGTTTTTCGCGAAGGTCGCCTGTCTGCTCTTCGTTTATATCTGGGTGCGCTGGACCCTGCCCCGCTTCCGGTACGACCAACTGATGCGCCTCGGATGGGTCTGGCTGTTCGAGATCGCCCTGGTGAATATCTTTCTGACCGCCGGGATCCTGGCCTTTTTCGCCCGTTCCTGACCATGGCCTACACGATCCGACGCCCCAAACTCAGCCTTGGCGACAAGATTTATCTGCCCGCCATCCTGGGCGGCATGATGGTGACGCTGCGGCATTTTCTAAAGGCGCTGTTCGGGAAGGGCTCGGTCACCATGCAATACCCCGAGCAGAAATGGGATACGGACCTCCCCGCCCATTACCGGGGCGCCCCTGCGCTGGTCATCGACGAGCAGGGCCGGGAACGGTGCGTCGCCTGTCAGCTCTGTGAGTTCATCTGTCCGCCCCGCGCGATCCGGATCACCCCGGGCGAGATCCCGGCGACCGACCGGTTCGCCAAGGTCGAGAAGTTCCCCGAGGCATTCGACATCGACATGATCCGCTGCATCTACTGCGGCCTGTGCGAGGAGGTCTGCCCCGAGCAGGCCATCTACCTGCGAAAGGACTATTCCATCGTCGGAACCAGCCGCGCGGAAATGGTCCACAACAAGGCCCGGCTCTATGAGATCGGCGGGGTGCAGACGGGGCTGGTCATCAAGTGGAACGAGCGAAAGTAGCCGCCATGTCCCCGATTCTTTTTTGGATTTTCTCGGGCCTGATGCTGCTGTTCGCGGCGCTGGTCGTGCTGCATCGCAGCCCCATCGCGAGCGCGCTCAGCCTCGTGGTTTCCTTCCTCGCGCTCGCCGCCCTCTTCGTCTCCCTCGACGCGTTCTTCCTCGGCGTGATCCAGGTGCTGGTCTATGCGGGCGCGGTGATGGTGCTCTTCCTTTTCATCATCATGCTGCTCGATCTCAAGGAGGAGGCGGCCCGCAGGATCAATTACACGGTGTTCGGCGGCGGCCTCCTGCTCACCGCCGCCCTCGCGGGGATCCTCGCAAAAATGGCGACCAGCTACCCCGGCGGACACACCCCGGCGCCCGCCCTGCCGCAGCATCCGCTCGATGACGTCCGCCACATCGGTCTCCTCCTCTTCTCCGAATACCATCTCCCTCTGCAGGCAATCGCCTGCCTGGTCCTCGCGGCCACCATCGGGGTCATCGTGCTGAGCAAAAAGGAGCTGCACTGATCCCATGTCCGGGCCCTCGCTCAACGATTACCTGCTGGTCAGCGGACTCCTCTTCGCCCTCGGCATGGCCGGGGTGATGTTGCGCCGCAATATCCTCGTCATCTTCATGAGCCTGGAACTCATGCTCAACGCCGCCAACCTTTCGCTGGTCGCGTTCTCGCGGTTCCAACCGGCCGCCAACGGCCTCCCCGATTTCAACGCGCAGGTGCTGGTGTTTTTCATCATCACGGTGGCCGCCGCCGAAGTGGCGGTCGGCCTCGCCATCATCGTCGCCCTTTACCGCCTGCGGCAGACCACCCACGTCGAGGACATCAACACCCTCAAGTTCTGATCCGCCCGTCCCGTCGCCGATGCATCCCGCAATTCCCTGGCTCCTGCTGCTCGCCCCGCTGTTTTCAGCGGTGACGATCACGCTGTTTACCCATCGAATGCGTGGCCTCAGCGCCACCCTCTCCCTCGCCGCCTGCCTGGTCTCCCTCGGCTGCTCCCTCTTGGTCTTCCTCGCCCCGCACGATTGGGAGCACGGACCTTCCGTGACGTGGATGGCCTCCGGCGGCCTGACCCTCAAACTCGGTCTCACCTTCGACCAGCTCGCCCGCGGCATGTTGCTCGTCGTCACGGGCATCGGCTCGCTGATCCATGTGTATTCGCTCGGCTACATGCGCGACGACGCCGGCAAATCCCGCTATTTCGCCGGGCTCTCGCTCTTCATGTTCTCGATGCTCGGGATCGTGTTGGCGGACAATTTTGTCATGATGTTCCTGTTCTGGGAACTCGTCGGCGTCAGCTCCTACATCCTGATCGGGCACTGGTTCGACCGACCCTCCGCCGCCGAGGCTGCCAAGAAGGCGTTCCTCACGAACCGGATCGGTGACTTCGGGTTCATGATCGGGATCCTGATGCTCTGGGTCTCGACGGGCACCGTGATGTTCGGGGAACTGCGGGAGAGCGTCGGGGCGCTGGCGCAACACCCGGCCTATCTCGCAGGGGCCACGCTCCTCGTGTTCTGCGGGGCGGTCGGAAAATCGGCCCAGTTCCCGCTGCACGTCTGGCTGCCCGACGCCATGGAAGGTCCCACCCCGGTGTCGGCCCTGATCCACGCGGCCACCATGGTGGCGGCGGGTGTTTACATGCTCGCACGGGTCTTCTTCCTGATCGAGGCGTCACCGGTCGCCCAGGTCGTCATCGCATGGATCGGCATCATCACGGCCCTCGGCGCCGCGCTCATGGCGACCCAGCAGAATGACATCAAGCGCATCCTCGCCTACTCCACCCTCTCGCAGCTCGGTTACATGGTCATGGCCATCGGGGCGGTGTCGGACACCGCGGCCATGTTCCACCTCACCACGCATGCCTGTTTCAAGGCACTCCTGTTCCTCGGAGCCGGCGCCGTGATTCATGCGCTCCATCACGAGCAGGATATCTGGAACATGGGGGGGCTCGCGGGCAAAATGAAAGGCACGTTCCTCACGTTCGCCATCGGCACCCTCGCGCTCGTCGGGTGCCCCGGCCTGAGCGGATTCTTCAGCAAAGATCTGATCCTTGCCGCCGCCTACGAATCCAGCCCGATCATCTTCTGGTTGGCCGTGCTCACCGCGTTCCTGACCGCCTTCTACATGACCCGGCTCGTCGTGGTCGCCTTCCTCGGCACATCCCGCTCCGACGCCGCCTCCCACGCGCACGAGGTCGGGCCCGTCATGCTCCTGCCCCTGGTCGTGCTGGCGGTGCTGAGCGTGATCGCCGGTTACCCGTCGGTCATCGAACGCATCATGCACGTGCCCCATGAGGGGATGCCCGGGGTGGTGCCGCTTTCCGCCATCGCCGCGTTCGCCGCCGGAACCCTGCTCGCATTCGTTCTCTATCGCGGACGCGAGAAAGACCCGATTCTGATCCCGATCCTGCGCGACCGCTTTCGGATCGATGCGATTTACGCCTCCGTAATTCGTCGGACCCAGGAGGCGGGGGCCATGGTGCTGGACTGGGTGGACCGCTGGGTCCTCGATGGGGTGCTGGTGCGCGGGGTCGCCCTGCTGACCTGGGGTGCCGGGTACGCGCTCCGCTGCATGCAGGTTGGCAACGTGCAGGCCTACGCGCTGCTGTTCGGTCTCGGCGTGGTTGCGGTTCTTTACTGGGCGCTGTTCTGATCATGAGCCTGCTCAACCTCCTGATCCTTCTGCCGCTCGCGGCTGCCCTGGCGATCTTCGCCGGAGCGCCGGCACGCCGGACCGCCTTGGGCGCGACCGCGACCGCGCTGCTGGTCGCCCTGGCCGCCCTGGTCGGCTACGACCGGACGGCCGGCGGGTTTCAATTCGCGTTCCGGGCCGACATCCTGCCGGACTGGGGGCTTGCCTATGCCGTGGGGGCCGATGGATTCAGCCTGTTGATGCTGGGTCTCACGACGGTCGTCGCGCTCTGCGCCATCGCGGTGGCCCCGGCCAACATCGGGAATGAGAAGGCCTACTTCGCCTCCCTGTTGTTCATCGCCGCGGGCGCAACCGGAGCGTTTGCATCGACCGACCTCTTCTTTTTCTATCTCTTCCACGAGCTCGCCCTGATCCCGACCTTCCTGCTCATCGGCATCTGGGGCACCGGGGACCGCCGGCAGGCCGCCTGGAAAATAACGATCTATCTCGCAGCGGGAAGCTTTGTGCTGCTGATCGGACTCCTCGCCCTCTACTTCGCCCTGCCGGCGGGGGTGCGGACGTTCGACATGGTCCGGCTTCCCGAAATCTTGGGGGCGACCCCCCTCGGCGCCGGGCCGCAGAAGTGGATCGCGCTGCTGCTGCTGACCGGGTTCGGGGTGCTGATCTCCCTGTTCCCATTTCACACATGGGCTCCGGACGCCTATGCCTCCGCACCCGTGCCCGCCGCGATGCTGCACGCGGGGGTGTTGAAAAAGTTCGGTCTCTACGGGCTGATCCGCGTGGCGGTGCCGTTGGTTCCAGAGGGGATGCGGCACTGGGCGGATCTCCTGCTTCTCCTGTTGCTCGGCAACATTTTGGTGGTGGGACTGATCACCCTCGCGCAGAAGCAGCTCGACCGGATGCTGGGCTGTTCGAGCGTGATGCACATGGGCTACGCCTTCCTGGGCATCGCCAGCCTGAACCAGACCGGCCTTGGCGGCGCCGCGCTGCTGCTGGTTGCCCACGGACTTTCCATCGCGCTCCTGTTTGCCCTGGCGGGCGAGATCCGGCAGCGGACCGGCTCGCTCGACTTCAAGGACCTGGGGGGTCTGTTAACGTGCGCCCCGTTCCTCGGTCTGATGTTCGGGCTGGCAGCGTTTGCGTCGATCGGGCTGCCCGGTTTTGCGAACTTTGCCGCCGAGTTGCTCATTTTCTTCGGCGCGTTCGGGAACGGCCTGCCGTTCGCGGGATTCGACTCCTACCAGTTCGCCACGACGCTTGCGCTCTGGGGCGTGGTGATTTCCGCCGTCTACATGCTTCGCGCCTATCGTGCGGTGTTTATGGGCGGGACCTCCGGGCGTTGCAAGGGAATCACCGATCTCCCCGCTGGTGCGCGCTGGCCGCTGGTGCTGCTCGTCGCCCTTCTCCTGCTCGCGGGTTGCTGGCCGCAACTCCTGCTCGATTTCATCCAACCCACCCTGAGCGGCGCTCCCGGCATGGTGGCCAACGTTCGATGATCCACCTTTTCCCCTCGCGCTGATGGCCCCGACGCATCCGATCCTCCTCGAAATCCTGGTGCTCGCACTCGGGTTCGGACTGCTCGTCCTTGAAACCTTCTGGGACCGGGCGGATCGGAGGGTGCTCGGATGGATCGCGGTCACGGGCATCGGCGCAATCTTCCTCGCGAGCTGGGCATGGGGTCCGGGCGCAGCTCCCGGGCCCGACGTGCATGGGTGGGGCGCGTTTTACACCACCGATTTTCTGGCCCTGTTCTTCAAGCGATTCGCCCTGTTGACCACCCTGGTCGTCCTCGTGCTGGCCATTGAGTTCCTGCCCGCCATGGGTCGGGTTCTGGAACCGGCCCGCCCGCAAGCCGGCTTCGGGGAGTTCATCTCCCTGCCGGTCATCCTCTGCGCGGGCCTGATGTGGATGGCCTCCTCGGCCGACTTCATCATGGTGTTCGTGTCGCTCGAATTGGTGACGATCTGCTTCTATATCCTGGTCAGCTTCCTGCGCCGCAGCGGCGCCTCGCTCGAGGCCGGCACCAAATACCTGATCCTCGGCGCCCTCTCGACCGGGTTCCTCGTGTACGGCATCACCTGGATCTACGGGGTGACCGGCCAGACCACCCTGGCCGGGATCGGGCAGGCGGCCGCCAACCCGAATCTCTCGCAGCCCCATCTCCTCTTCGGCATCCTGCTCGTCGGCATCGCTCTCGGATTCAAAGTCGCCGCGGTGCCGTTCCAATTCTGGGTGCCGGATGTCTACCAGGGCGCCCCCACCCCGGTCACCGCACTGCTGTCGGTCGGATCGAAAGGCCTCGGGTTTCTGGTGCTGATCCGCGTGCTGGAGGCCTTCCGCCCGAACCCCGGACTTTACGCGAAACTCCTTGCCGGAATCGCCGTGCTGGCCGGCGCGACCCTCCTGTATGGAAACCTCGCAGCCCTGCCGCAGAACAACCTCAAACGGCTGCTCGGCTATTCCAGCATCGCCCATGCCGGTTATCTCCTGATCGGGGTGACGTGCGCCGCGGGTGCCGCCATCGGTTTCTACCTGGCGGCCTACCTGTTCATGACGCTCCTGGCATTTCTCGTCCTCATCATCGTCGCCAACGCCACCGGCAGCGACGAGATCTCAGCCTTCAACGGACTCGCCGCCCGCTCGCCCTTTCTCGCCCTGGCGATGTTGATCTCCATGGTTGCGCTGGCCGGGTTGCCGTTCACGGCCGGATTCATCGGCAAATTCCTCATCTTCGCCGCCGCCATCGAGGGCGGCCACTGGGTCCTGGTCGCCCTGGGCGCCCTGGGCGTCGCATGCGGATTCTATTACTATCTCAAGGTCGTTCGTGCGATGTATTGGAATCCCGCAGCACCCGGCACCGCCGCCATCGCGGTTTCATCGTCGGCCCGCATCACCCTCGGGCTGCTAATCGCAGCGATTCTCGTGTTCGGCGTTTGGCCGACGCCCATTCTCTCGCTGTTGCAGTAAGCGTCCCCGGCGGGGAGGCGGGAAAGCCGCGGTCGGTATTGAGCGCTTGAGCGCGCCCTGCGGCGTTGCGACATGACCGCGGGCGATTACCATCGGAAGGGTGACCGGCATCCATCCCCCTGCCCGCGAGGTGCGTATCCTGGCCGTTGATCTCGGCACGACCGCGATCAAGGCAGCGCTCTGGGATGCGAATGGATACCGGGTGCCCGGCTCCGCGGCGCAGGCCGCCACTCCGTTCACGGCCGACGCCCTCGGGGCGGCAACCATCGATCCCGATGAACTTCAAGCAGCCACCGTGGACGTGATTGATCGCGCGCTGGCCGGGTGCGACCGACCGGTCATGGCCTGCGGTTGGTCTTGTTTCTGGCACAGCCTGCTCGGGGTCGGCGCCGATGGGGCACCGGTCACGCCCGTGTTCACGTGGGCGGACACACGGGCGGCCCCGTTCGCGGCGATGCTGGCCCGGGATATGGAGCCGGTGACCCTCAAGGCGCGCACGGGCTGCCCGCCCAGCCCGGTTTACTGGCCGGCCAAACTGCGCTGGGTACGGGCTGAGTTTCCGGACGAAGCGACGCGGGTATGGCGTTGGATGTCAGCGGCCGAATGGGTGATCGGACGGTTCTGCGGCTGCTGGGCATGCGCCACGGGGATGGCCACGGCGACCGGGCTGATGTGTCAGGCCGACGGAACGTGGGACGTTTCGGCCACGGCGTGGAGCGGTTGGAAAACCACCCAGTTCAATCCAATCTCGGACACCCCCCTGCGACTGGGTCCGGCGTGGGCCTCGCGCTGGCCGCAGCTCGCCGGGGCGGCGCTGCTGCCGGCGATCGGGGATGGCGCCACCGGCACCATCGGCTCAGGCGCCAACCACGAAGGGCGGCTCGCCGTGAACCTCGGCACGAGCGCCGCCGTCCGGCGGATGCTCCCCGCCGGAGCACCCCACGCGCCGGCCGGGCTGTTCGATTACCGGATCAATTCCGACCAACGCCTGGCCGGTGCGGCCGTGAGCAACGCCGGGAATGTCATCGGCTGGGCGGCGGGTCTGTTCGGGCTCGATGCCGGGGAGGCGCTTGCGAACATGAGCCGCAACCGATCCGGGAAGGACGATTTGGTGGCCGTGGCCGACTGGGTGGCGGAACGGGCTCCGGGCGCCGTCGCCGGGATGTGGCCGGGTGGAACCCTGCTGGGGATCCGTCCGGACTCGGATCGATTGGCCCTCTTCCGGGCGGTCGTGGATGCCGTGCTGGAAAGAGTTGCCGGGGTGCTGGATTGCGTGGACCCCGACGCGACTGG
>ENA-ORBV01014630-ORBV01014630.1-microbial-mat-metagenome-genome-assembly--contig:-NODE-14630-length-11689-cov-7.000000_pt1 | contig 11689 bp, 9 predicted proteins | sample MGYA00237777_ERZ505514 | MGnify/ENA primary metagenome ERZ505514 (study PRJEB26160, sample SAMN06269048) | microbial mat metagenome | isolation source: Oligotrophic lake microbial mat | place... | reverse complement strand
CCTTAGTCTCGTGGGCTCGGAGATGTGTATAAGAGACAGGGCCTCTATCCAAGGGGCGATGGAGAGCGGTGAGGGTGTGGCCGAGGCGATCTTGCGGCGGTGACGGTCGCGGACGCGGCGCGGGTCAAAAACAGGCTTCCCATCGCGAGGGAGCGGCGTTTTGTTGAGGGTTTATGGACAAAACCTTCGTCATTTGTAAGCCCGACTGCATGGCCCAAAAGCATGTCGGATACGTGGTCGACCGCTTTGAGCGCGCCGGCTTTGAGATCATCGGTTGCAAGATGACGCGGCTGGAGCCGGCGGTGTTGCGCGAGCATTACGCGCACGTGGCGATGAAACCGTTCTACCCCGAGATCGAGGCGTTCATGAGCTCGCAGCCGGTGATCATGCTCGCGCTGAAGGGGCCGGGGATCGTCGCCAAAGTGCGTGACCTGCTCGGACCGACGGATTCGCGCAAGGCGGCGAAGGGCACGATCCGCGGCGATTTCGGCACGGAGATGATGAAGAACGTGTGCCACGCCTCCGACAGCGACGAGAACGCGGCGATCGAGTTGGCGCGGTTCTTCAAGGCGAACGAGCTGTTCGGCTGAGTCCGGCGGGCGAACCGCCCGAGTTTTTTTCCAAGCCGCGCCGAAGACGACGCGGCTTTTTTATTTCTTGGCGCGGGCGCGGCGGGCGAGGCGGTCGAAATGCCAATGGAGCACGGGCGCGAGCAGACTGTTGAGCCGGGCGAGGGCGGTGACGGGGAGGCCGGGAGTGACGGAAAACCGGCGGCGCGCCAAGCCGTCGAGCGTGACGCGGGCGACCGCATCGGCGGTCCAGAGGCCGCCGCCGGCGGTGATGGCGCGCGTCTCGGCGGGTTTGGCAAGATTCTCGGCGGCGAGCTGGGGCGTATCGGTGTCGGGCGGGTAGACGATCAGCGTATGGACGCCGGTGTCGACCAGCTCGGCCCGGAGCGCCTCGGCGAGCCCGTGCAGGGCGAACTTGGTGGGGGAGTAGGCGGTGTAACCGAAGAACCCGTGCAAGCCGGCTCCGGAGGAAATGAGAACGACGGCACCGCGACCGCGGCTTCGCATCCCGGGCACCACGACCTTCAGGGCATGCACGGCGCCGAGGTAGTTGACCGCGATCGCGCGGGCGAAGTCGGCGACAGGAATTTGTTCAAAGTAACCGACCGGGGCGATCCCGGCGGAGGCGATCAGAATATCGACGGGGCCGTGGGTCTGCGCGGCGGCGGCGAGGGCGGCCTCGAGGAGGGAGGCGTCGGCGACATCGGCGACGACGGTGACGACGGCGGGGCCGAGTTCGGCGCGGGCGGCGGCGAGTTTTCCGGGGTCGCGGGCGAGCAGGCTCACGCGGGCGCCGGCGGCGAGGGCGCGACGGGCGAGGGCGAGGCCGATGCCGCTCGAGCCGCCGGTAATGAGCACATGTTGGTCGCGGAGTTCCATGGTGGCGCGGACAAGAGCCGCACGCGGCGGGGGGCTTTTCAACCGGTAAAGTGGTTCGGAGAGGACGCGGAGCGTTCCCGAGCGGGCGAAAAAAAGCCGCCGACCCGAGTGGGCCGGCGGCTTTTTGAGATTGGTGCCCCCACGGAGAGTCGAACTCCGCTTTGGTGGATGAGAACCACCCGTCCTAGCCGATAGACGATGGGGGCATTTGCAGGAGGGGAAAAACTCTGGATTCCGGGCGCTTCGTCAAGCGCGAGTTTTTCGGCGGGCGCGGGGCTTCGCGGCTTTCCGGATCGGGTAGGGGCGTCCCTCGTGGACGCCTGCGGGCGTCGGCAAGCGACGCCCCGACAAAAAGGCCAAACCGGAGAGCCGGGCGCGGGGCTTCGCGGGTCAGTAAAAAACCGCGCGGTCCAGGCTGCGGTATTGGATCGCCTCAAGCAGATGCGGGGCCTCGATGCGCTCGGAGGCGGCGAGGTCGGCGATGGTGCGGGCGACCTTGAGAATGCGGTCGTAGGCGCGGGCGGAGAGGGAGAGCTGCTCCATGGCCTGCTGCAGGAGATCGCCGAGGGTGGAGTCGATGCCGCAGTGTTTGCGGATCTGCGCGTGGGACATGCGGGCGTTGACCGTGGTCTTGGTGGTGGCAAAGCGCACCTGCTGGACGGTGCGCGCCGTTTGCACCCGGTCGCGGATCGCGGCGGAGGACTCGCCGGGCTTTTCCGAGCGGAGATCGTTGATGGCGAGGGCGGGGGCCTCGATGTGAAGGTCGATGCGGTCGAGCAGCGGGCCGCTGATCCGGGCGCGGTAGCGCTGGACCTGCGAGGGCGTGCAACGGCACTCGTGCTTGGGGTCGCCGAGGTAGCCGCACGGGCAGGGGTTCATGGCGGCGACGAGCATGAAGGCGCAGGGCAACGTGACCTTGCCGGCGCTGCGCGAGATGGTGACGTGACCGTCCTCAAGGGGTTGGCGGAGCACCTCGAGGGCGGAGCGTTTGAACTCGGGCAGTTCGTCGAGGAAGAGCACGCCGTGGTGGGCAAGGGAGATTTCGCCCGGACCGGGAATGGTGCCGCCGCCGAGCAGCGCGATGTCGGAGACGGTGTGATGCGGCGAGCGAAACGGCCGGGTGCCCCACGTGGTTTCGCCCGAGAGGGTGCGACCGGCGGCGGAGTGGATGCCGAGAATCTCCAAGTGCTCGTCGAGGCTGGGCGGCGGCATGATCGTCGGCAGCCGTTTCGAGACCATGGATTTGCCGGCGCCGGGCGGGCCGATGATCAGGATGTTGTGGCTGCCGGCCACGGCGACCTCGACGGCGCGGCGGAGGGCATGCTGGCCCTTGATCTCGGAGAAATCGCCGTGGGCCTCGACGGCCGACGAAGGGGGTCGGATTCGGGCGAGGGCGGGATCGAGCGGTTCGAGGTGATGCTCACCGCTGAGAAAACGGACGGCTTGGTCGAGCGAGGTGACGCGGTAGACGGCGACGCCCTCGACCAAGGAGGCTTCCTCGGCCGACAGGGCGGGAAGCAGGAGGCCGGGTTTGCCGAGTTTGCGGGCGAGGCGGGCCATCGCGAGGGCGCCGCGCACCGGGCGGGTGGCTCCGGAGAGGCTGAGTTCGCCGGCGATCAGGAAATCGTCGAGCCGGGGGGCGATCAGCTGCTTGGTCGCGACCAAGATGCCGAGGGCGATCGGCAGGTCGTAGATCGGGCCCTCTTTGCGCAGATGGCCGGGGGCGAGGTTGATGGTGGTGCGCGTGCGAGGCGGACGAAAGCCGCTGTTGCCCAGCGCGGAGAAGACGCGGTCCTCGGACTCTTTGACGGCGGCGTCGGGCAGGCCGACCAAGTAGATGCGCGGTTCGCCGACCTCGCCGGCGTTGACCTCGACGTGCACCGGCTCGGCGTCGATGCCTTGCAGGGCGGCGGAGGCAATGGTGGCGAGCATGCGGTCGGGGCGATGGCGGCTACTGCGGTTGGCTAGCCGGCGGGAAGCGCGCCGAGGCGCTGCCTGATATCGGAGATGTTCCTCTCGGCGGCGACGAGGTAGGGATTGGGGCCGTGGGGATAGGGCGAGGCGAGAAACCGATAAACACCGTTGAAGTCATCGTCGAGCCGGCGGAGGACAAAGCGTTCCCAGAATCGGGGGGTTTGCTCGAGCAAGTGCAGGGGAGAGGCAAAGGAACGCTCCAACGCCGGCACGTTGCAGAAGGCGTCGGATTCGGAGAACTCCGCGAAAAGATGCGGCAACTTGTCGGGATACCCGGGCGCCGCGAGTTGCCCAAGGTAGTCGGCGGTGGCGAGGGCGCAGCCGTGGACCAAATCGACCGGCTCGCGGAACCGCAACCGGCCGATCTCGTTGCTGGGTCCGGTGCAATTGATCGCACCGATCACGGCCTCGATCTCGTCCGGATTGGCGCCGAGGGTCGGCAGGTAGGACGCGGCGAAGGCGCAGCTGCGCAGCACGTGACAAAACGTATACTTGGCACCGGTGCCGCCGGTGTCGTTCCGCAACTTCAGATAGCCGGAGTCGTGCAGCAGGACGGAGGCGACGGCCAATTCAAACTTACGGACGTTCGTGCCGGGTTCCTCGCCCGCGCGGTGACGCCCGGCCAGCAATTCGACGAGGCAGACGGTCGCCTGGAGCGTATGCTCGAAATCGTGATAGCGCAGGTCGAGCGCGGCGTAGTCGGGATGGCGGCCGGAAAAAAAGCCGCCCACATCGGAGAAAATCCGCGCGATCAGAGTCGGGTCGGCTCCCGGAAAGAGTTCGCCGAAGACGCCTTTCACGAAGCCGTATACGGCTGACGGGTCGCTGGTTTCGAGCTGCGGGGGCATTGCGGGCGGTTCGAGAGATTCACATTGCTTCGACCGCGCTTCGGCGAAGATTTGTAGAAGTGATTAGGATTTCTGAAAATTCGTGCGCAAGCCCAAACCGGGCCGCGACCCCCGAGAATCCATGAGGCTCGGTCTGACCGGCGGGATGGGGTGCGGCAAGTCGACCGCGGTGAAACTCTTCGCGGCGCGCGGATACCGCCCGGTCGATTCCGATGCGCTGATACGGGAAAGGATCCTGACCGATCGTGAGGTGATCGATGCGTTGCGCGGTCGCCATGGAGCGGCGGTTTTTTCCGGGGCCGGCGAGATCGACCGGGCGGCGCTGGCGGCCCGCGTTTTTGCGGATGACGGCGAGCGGGCCTGGCTGGAGGCCCTGACGCATCCGCGCCTTTATGCGCTCTGGCGCGAGATGCTGGGAGCGGAACCCCGGGCGACGGGGTGGATTTTCGAGGTGCCGCTGCTCTTCGAGCAGCATTTGGAAAATTGGTTTGATTTCACCATCACCGTGGCGTGTTCTCGGGACCAGCAACTCGTTCGCTTGGAGCGACGCGGTCTCTCTTCGGTGCTCGCCGAGCAACGTATCTCCAAGCAATTGCCGCTCGCGCGCAAAATTGAGCTCGCCGACGTGGTTTTGTGGAACGACGGCTCCCCCGCCTTTCTTCAAACCCAGATCGACACCTTCGTTGCGTCTCTCGCCAGCCGAACTTAATCCATTTCCCCCGCTCCTTTTTCCTCATGGCTTCTTCTTCCAAAAACGACCCCGAATCGTCGTCCTCCGCCCCATCGGCTTCTCCGTCCGCCGCGAAGAAAACGAAACGCGCAGCCAGCCCCCGCCCGCGGGCACCGAAAGCGAAGGCGAAAGCCAAGCCGGCGGCTGCCGAATCGGCTTCGGTTGCCCCGGCCCCGGCCCGGCCGACGCCGGCGCCCGCACCCGTTTTTGTGCCGGCGCCGGTCCAGAGCGCGCCGCCACCACCACCGCCGGTTGCGCCGCAGATTTTCGTGCCGACTTCCTCTCCGCAAGCCGCGCCCACGGGTGATGGCGCCGGCAATGCCGACGATGGTCAGGGCGGTGAGGACCAAGGCGGGGGCCCCGCGACAGGGGGATGGAACCAGAGCGAAGCCGGCGCCGGTGCCCAAGGCGGGCCTCAGGGCGGGAACGGTGGCGGCCGCGGCGAATGGCAGGGTCGCGACGCTTGGAAGCGCAACAAACGTAAGCGCGGTCGTCATGGCGGCGCCCCTTGGCAACCAAACGGTCCCGGTTTTGGCGGCGGCGGCCAAGGTGGCGGCGGCCAAGGTGGGGGTGGACAGGGTGGAGGCGGCCAAGGTGGGGGTGGACAAGGCGGAGGCGGAGGCCCGGCTTATCCACCGCAGCCACGGCCGCCGAGCGCGCCGCAGGTTTTCGGCGATTTGCCCAATCCGGCACGGTTTGCCGATCTTGCGGCCGTCGATACCCTGGCGGTGGAGATCTCCTCGGGCGGGGGAGAACCCCTCGTGCTCGACGATCTCTACGCGTTGACGCTTTCCGAGCTGACGGTGTTTGCGCGCCGGGAGGGAATCGCGTTCGACGGCGCGCCGAACCGACGCACGCTGCAGGACAAGATTTTTGCGGCCGCAGCGACGGCCAAGCGTCCGATTCTGGACCGTGGCTACATCGACATCAATGAACGCGGGGCCTTCGTCGTTCACCGCCAGGGCAACTACCGTCTCTATCCCGACGACGCCTATCTGCCCGAGAGTCTGATCGCCCGCTATGGCCTGAAACGGGGCCATCAAGTCGAAGTCCTCGTGCAGGCGCCCCAGTCCGGCGACCGCTGCCCCGCCGTGGTGCGGATCGACAAAGTGATGGGCCTGCCGCCCGAGGCCATCGCCAACATCATTCCCTTCGAGGAGCTGACGCCCTACTACCCGCTGAAGCGCATCTTGCTCGAGTCCGACGAAGTGGCGAAAGACGTGTCGATGCGCGCGGTCGACATCCTCACGCCGATCGGTTTCGGGCAGCGCGGGCTGATCGTCGCGCCGCCGCGCACCGGCAAAACGGTGCTGATGCAGAACATCGCCAACTCGATTTCGGCGAACAGCCCCGAGGTGAAGTTGATCCTGTTGCTCATCGACGAGCGGCCGGAGGAGGTCACGGATTTCAAGCGCCACACGAAGGGCGAGGTCGTGTCGTCGACGTTCGACGAGACGCCCGAGAACCACGTGCATTGCGCGGAAATGGTCGGCGAAAAGGCCCGCCGTCTCGTCGAACAGGGCGAGCACGTCGTGATCTTGCTCGATTCGATCACCCGGCTCGCCCGCGCCTACAACGCGCTCACGGGCAACGGGGGCAAGACGATGTCCGGCGGCCTCGAGTCCAACGCGCTGCAGAAGCCGAAACGCTTCTTCGGCGCCGCACGCAACATCGAGGGCGCGGGCAGCCTGACGATCATCGCCACGGCGCTCGTCGATACCGGCAGCCGGATGGACGAAATCATTTTCGAAGAATTCAAGGGGACCGGCAATTCCGAGATCCACCTCGACCGCGGTCTTGTCGAGCGGCGGATTTTCCCGGCGATCAACATCGACCGCTCCGGCACCCGCAAAGAGGAGCTCATCTACCACCCGGAGGAGCTGCAGCGCATCTACGGCCTGCGCCGCGCGATGCAAGGGCTCGGCCCGATCGAATCGATGGAGATGCTGATCACCCGCCTGAAGAAGACGAAATCCAACGCGGAGTTTCTGCTTAGCCTCAGCCGCCAGTAGCCGACGCCATGTCCGCCCCCTCCGCCCCAAGTCCTCCGTCCGGGACCGCTTCGCCGGCGGCGGACGAGTTCATGGTGGAATTGGCCTTGGGCAGGGGCTTGGTGAGCGGGGACCAAGTCGAGCGCGCGCGTGCGCGGGTGGCCGCGCATACCGACCCCGCCACAAGTCCCCCGCGCCTGCTGGCGGAGTTGGTGACGGAGACGGGCATCGATCCGCGGAAATTGACGGAGATGTTGGCTTTCGAGTTTGGCCTCCAAACCGCTCCCGACCTGGGCGGATTGCGCGTAGCAGGCGACGTCCTCGGCTTGGTCCCCCGCGAGTTTGCGGCCCGTTACCTCCTGCTGCCTCTGGCCCACGAAGGTCGGGTTCTCCGGGTCGCGATCGCCGATCCCATCGACACCGAGGGCGTCGACAACCTCGGGCATCTGCTCAAGCTCACGATCGAGCCGCAGGTCGCACCCGCGGCCGAGATCGCCGCCGCGATCGACCGTTTCTACGGCAAGGACGCCGGCTCGATCGACGATCTGTTGAGCAATCTTTCGGCGCCGGGCAACGGCGACTCGGCCGTGGCGACCACCGAGGCGAGCGGACTCGGCGACGTGAGCGATACGGATGCCGATGCTCCGGTCGTAAAGCTCGTCCACAGCATCATCCTCGAGGCCATTCAACGCCGGGCTTCCGACATCCATCTCGAGCCGCTGGAGAAACGCTTCCGCGTGCGTTACCGGATCGACGGGGTTTTGCTCGAAGTCGAAAACCCTCCGAAGCGGCTGCAACTCTCGATTGTCTCGCGGCTGAAGATCATGGCGAACATCAGCATCGCCGAGAAACGCATCCCGCAGGACGGCCGGATCCAGATCATGATCAACGGGCGTCAACTCGACCTCCGCGTCTCCGCGCTGCCCACCGTGCACGGCGAGAGCATCGTGATGCGGATTCTCGACAAGGAGGGGCTGCAACTCGGTCTCCCCGAACTCGGTTTCTTCGGCGACGACCAGAAGGAAATGGAACGGCTCATCTCGTTGCCCGACGGCATCGTGCTCGTCACCGGTCCCACCGGCTCCGGCAAGACGACCACGCTCTACTCCTGCCTGCACCACATCAACAAGCCGGACCGCAAGATCATCACGGTCGAGGACCCCGTCGAATACCAACTCAACGGCATCAACCAGGTTCCCGTCCGGGCCGACATCGGCATGACCTTCGCCACGGCGCTCCGCGCGATGCTCCGCCAGGCGCCGAATATCGTGATGATCGGAGAGATTCGCGACTTGGAAACGGCCGAGATCGCGATCAACGCCTCGCTGACCGGCCACATGGTTTTCTCGACCCTGCACACCAACGACGCGCCGAGCGCGATCACGCGGTTGATCGATATCGGGGTAAAGCCGTTCCTCGTCTCGACCTCGCTGCGGGCGGTGCTGGCCCAGCGGCTCGTGCGGAAAATCTGCGCCAAGTGCCGCCAGCCTTACACGCCCTCTTCGGCCGAACTACGGTCCCTCAACATCAGCGCGGCCCAAGCCGCCGCCGCGACCTTTGCGAAGGGCGCCGGCTGCGCCAATTGCAACGGCACGGGCTTCCGCGGTCGGCTCAGCATCGTCGAGCTCTTCCTCATCACCGAGGAGGTCCAGCGCCTGATCTACGAGAACACCGGCTCCGCCCGCCTGCGCGAAAAAGCGCGCAGCCTCGGGATGCGCTCCATGCGCGAAGACGGATTGCGTAAAGTCACCGCCGGCCTCACCACCATCGAGGAGGTCGTCTCGATCACCGTCGGCGACGCCAACTAAGTTCCCCTCCCGGTTTCAGCGAATTCTTTTACCATGAGCTACGAAATGAACGACCTCCTCGACCTCGTGGTCGACCAAAACGCCTCTGATCTCCATCTTCAGGTCGGGCAGCCGCCGACGCTGCGGCTGAGCGGCAGCATGATGCCCATCGACGGTCCCGCGCTCACGCCCTCCGACACCGAGAAACTGATGCAGTCGATCACCCCGGACAGCCACATCAGCAATGTGAAGCTCAACGGTGGTTCCGACTTCGGCTTCGCGTTCGGCGAGAAGGCGCGGTTTCGCGTCTCGGTTTTGCGGTCCAAGGGCAACTTCGGCATGGTCCTGCGCCAGATTCCCTACAAGATGTTCGGCCTGCGCGATATCGGGCTGCCGGACAAAATCCGCGAGCTGCTTTACCGTCCGCGCGGGTTGATTCTCGTCACGGGCCCGACCGGTTCGGGCAAGTCCACCACGCTCGCCTCGATGGTGAATTACATCAACGAGAACCGCGACGGCCACATCATCACCATCGAGGATCCGATCGAATATTATCATTCCCACAAGCGGTGCGTCGTCACCCAGCGCGAGGTCCATGTCGACGTGCCGAGTTTTTCCGAGGCGATCCGCCGCGCGCTCCGGCAAGACCCCGACATCATCCTCGTCGGTGAAATGCGCGACCTCGAGACCATCGAGGCCGCCATCAGCGCCGCCGAGACCGGCCACTTGGTCTTCGGCACGCTGCACACGAACAGCGCCGCCAAGACCGTCGACCGCATCGTCGACGCCTTTCCCGCGAACATGAAGGACATGATCCGCACCCAGCTCGCGTCCTCGCTGGTCGCGGTCATTTCCCAGGTTTTGTGCAAGAAGATCGGCGGCGGCCGCATCGCCGGCTACGAGATCATGGTCAACACCACCTCGATCGCCTCGTTGATCCGCGAGAACAAAACCTTCCGCATTTCCTCGGACATCCAGACCGGGGCGAACCTGGGGATGATCACCATGGACACGCACCTGATGAGCCTCGTGAACCGCGAACTCGTTTCTCCGGACGAAGCCTTGGACAAGGCGCAGGATCCGCTCGTGATGCGCGAAAAACTCCTGCAGAGCGGCGCCCAGCTCCGCGCGACCTAGCCGAGGGTCAGAGTCCCGCGCGATGTTTCCGACCCACAGTCCCGCCCTCTATGAGTTCCTGCGCGAGCAACGTCTCGTCGCCCCCGCGCAGCTCGACGAGCTCAACGAGGAGCACAAGGCCACGGGCAAGCCCCTCGCCGACGTGGTCGTCGACGCCGGGTTGATCGAGAAAAGCGCCCTGCTCGAGCGGATCGCCCTGCACTTCGGCCACGAATACCTGCCCGACATGCCGGCGCAGTTTCCCGGCGAAGCCATCGCGGCCCTCACCGGCAAGCTCGCCCGGGACTATGCCGTGATGCCCCTGCGCGTCGACGCGACCAGCATCGACCTGCTCGCGGCCGATCCGTTTAACGGCCAGATCGTCGACGACCTCACCTTCGCGCTCGGTCGCAGCGTCCGCCTTTTCCTGGCGGACCCGGAGAAGATCGACGTCCAGATCCGGCAGCACTACGGCGAGGACGACGCCAGCATTGACGACCTGCTTCAGGAGATCAGCACCGGCGAGTTCATCCAGGACGAGAGCAAGCTCTCCGCCCACGACATCGAGACGATGGCCGAGCAGACGCCCATCATCCGCTTCGTCAATCTCGTGATCGGTCAGGCGATCCGCGACAAGGCCTCCGACATCCATTTCGAGCCCTTCGAGCACGAGTTCAAGATCCGCTACCGCATCGACGGCGCGCTTTACGAGATGGCGCCGCCGCCCAAGCAACTCGCGCTGCCGATCACCTCGCGCCTGAAAGTCCTGGCCAACCTCAACATCGCCGAACGCCGCCTGCCGCAGGACGGACGCATCAAGATCACGCTGGGCGGACGCCAGGTCGATCTGCGCGTCTCCACGTTGCCCACGCAGTTCGGCGAGAGCATCGTGCTGCGCGTGCTCGACCAGTCGGCCGTGCAACTCGACCTGACGCAGCTGGGCATGCCCCCCGATGTGTTCGAGGGCATCAACGAAATCGTGCGCCGGCCCAACGGCATCTTCATCGTCACCGGCCCGACCGGATCCGGGAAGACGACCACCCTCTACAGCGGCCTGCGCGTGGTGAACACGCCCGATCTCAAGATTCTCACGGCCGAGGACCCGGTCGAATACGAGATCGAGGGCCTGATGCAGGTCCCCGTGAACCCGCTGGTCGGACTCACCTTCGCCTCGGCGCTGCGTTCGTTTCTGCGGCAGGACCCCGACGTGATCATGGTCGGCGAAATTCGCGACTTGGAAACGGCGCAGATCGCCATCCAGGCCTCGCTCACCGGCCACCTTGTGCTCTCGACCCTGCACACCAACGACGCCGCCGGTGCGGTGACCCGGTTGATCGACATGGGCGTGGAGCCGTTCCTGATCGCCTCGTCCGTCGAGGCCGTGCTCGCGCAGCGGCTCGTGCGCCGCATCTGCCCGCACTGCAAGGCCGCCTACGAACCGCCGGATTCGCTGCTCGAGCCGCTCGGGATCGCGCGGGCCAGCGTCGGCGACCGGCACTTTTACTTCGGCCGGGGCTGCGGCGTCTGCAACCAGACGGGCTACAAGGGCCGGCTGGGAATCTACGAGTGGCTGCGGATGAGCGAGGCCGTGCGCGACCTGGTGGTGAAGCGCGCGCCGACGCTGCAGATCCGCCAGAAGGCGCTGGAGCAGGGCATGCGCACCCTGCGCGACGACGGCTTGCGCGCGATCTTCGACGGCCTCACCACGATCGAGGAAGTGGTCAAATACACGTGAGCACCGCCCCGAAACTCGCCCTGCGCCCCGCGACCCCGCCGCCCCGCGACAAGCCCGTGC
>ENA-ORBV01014627-ORBV01014627.1-microbial-mat-metagenome-genome-assembly--contig:-NODE-14627-length-11691-cov-4.229551_pt1 | contig 11691 bp, 8 predicted proteins | sample MGYA00237777_ERZ505514 | MGnify/ENA primary metagenome ERZ505514 (study PRJEB26160, sample SAMN06269048) | microbial mat metagenome | isolation source: Oligotrophic lake microbial mat | place... | reverse complement strand
GTCTGCGATGGCGCTGAGCGCTATATCGCTGTCCCCCGGCGCGATGGAAGTCGTAAAAGACTTCGCACAGATTGAGCGCGTGGGCGTAGCATTTGGAATCGGGATCTAAAAGCGCGTCGGCGACTATTTCGGCTCCGGGCTAATCGCGGAGAAAAGCGATCATTGAGCTGGCGTCCAGCACCAGAATCATGGACGGGATTCCGAGGGTGTTTCCGCCGCCTTACGTTGTATGAAATCCTCGCTCGATGTTTGTAGATGTTTGTACTTGCCGCGGATCGCATGAACCAGCGCCGCTCGATTTCGCGGGCTTGCTTGAGCCGAGTCGATTCACTCCAGGGCCTCGGCCAACTGATGGCGTTGCTCCTGGCGAGAGATGGGCGCGGGATGAGGGCGGTAGCGATCCGGGGAGCGGGTTGGCCTGGCTGCGGGCGATGGCACAGTTTGCACTCTTGTCAGCCCATCTATGTCTTGTGGCCCAAATCGTTATTCTCGCCAACTACTCTGCCAGGGTTGGGCTCTATGAACTTAGATGGAGGCGAAGGAGCAAAAAACCCACACCATGAGTGACATTTTCGGTTGAGAGAAGCAGCCGTCGCGTGGGGGGCTGTCTACCAATCACGGAATGCTGGATTTGCTGCGCAAACAGGGAGATCTGGGAGCGGGTTACGCCCAGGTCTTTACGATTCCGGCAGTGCTGGCACTGGCCGGTGACGGCTTGTCCTTGCTGTTGCGGCCTAAAAACTAATCCGCAAAGCGACCTGGACTTGGCGTGGGCCGACAGCAGTTCCACCGATAACACCTGTGGAACCGGAACCAAGCTGGGCATTTGGCGAACCAAGTTGGAGGGTATTGGTTAAATTAAAGGCTTCGGCACGGAATTGAAGCGTGGTGCGCTCGCGGATCTTAAAGTTTTTGAAGAGCGAGAAGTCGAGAGTGCGCAGACCGGGGTTACGGATGTCGGGCGAAGTGCGGGAGACGTTGCCGAAGCGGAATGCGGGAGCGAAGCTGAAGACGCTGGTGTTGAAGTATTGAGCAATCTTCCGGTCAGTAGTTTGGCTGTCCAGCTTGCCGGTGGTGCCGTTGTTGTTGGGGCGTTGACCGGAGGAGCCGAGAGAGGTGTTGTTGACGTTCTGCGTGATCAACACGGGAGTGCCGCCAGAGAGCGTCAGGATACCGTTAATTTGCCAACCGCCGAGGAGGATTTCACCGGCTGTATTCATGCCGGTGAATAGCTTACGGCCTTTACCAAAGGGGAGGTCATAATTGCCGCTCATGACCAGGCGGCGGGAGATGTCCTGGGTGGAGATCGATCGCTCGGCACGGCGATTATAAAAGTCCTGCTTGTTACCGGCCTGACCGAGGAAGGTGACGGTTTGGGACGCATCATCAATCAGCTTGCCGCCAGTGAAGCTGGCCAGGAAGCCAAGGCCACTCGTGAAACGTTTTTCAACACGGAGCGTGAAGGCGTGGTAGATCGAGTTGGCCTGGGGCTTGCGGAAGGCGTTGACGCCTGTGTATTGAGGAAAGGGGCGCAGGAGCTGAGAGCGCGCGACATTCGGCTGGCTGAGGGCCGATGTTGGGTTCACGATAATGCCGAAGAATGGATTGGGAACCTGATCGTTAAGGGCATTACCGAGATCGCCGAAGCTGGCGGGGAGTTGGTTGTAGGTCATGCTCCCTTCTCCGTCAATCAAATGGTTCCCCTTGGAGGCAAGGTAGCCGGCTTCGATGACCATATTGCCGGGGAGCTCGCGTTGGAGATTGAAGTTCCACTGCTGAATGACAGGGTTGCGGGAATCGTTAAAGAAGCTCTCACCGACGCCGAGGCCAATGTTGGTGGAAGCTCCACTGTTGGGGCCATCGGGCGAGCCGAGCGGGAGATTAAAGCCACCAGGGAAGGGGTTGCGAAGGAAGGCATTGACAGTGCGGCCACCGTCGAGGGTAGTCAGCATGCCGGTGTTACTGCGGTAGCCCTCCATGCCAGCACTCCCGGAGGAGCCTGCGGCCTGCATCATAGAACCGGCATACATGAGGGCGTAGGCTCCGCGCATGACGGTTTTGTTGTTGAGCTTATAGGCGAAGCCAAAGCGAGGACTGATGTTATTGCGATCCACGGGAACCTGGTAGCGGTTGTCGCCGTCGACAAAACGCATGGCACCTTTGAGATTAGGAAAAGCGGCTACGCGGCCCGCAATGGGAGAGTTGGCACCAATGTCGAAGAAGCTATAGCGGTTGTAGCGCTCTGTGCGGGGAAGATCAACGTCGTAGCGAATACCGAGATTGAGGGTGAGGCGAGAGTTGAATTTGAAATCATCCTGGATGTAGCCGCCCCAATAGACACTGGAGCTGGAAGGGATGGGATCGTGAGAGATGTTGCCGCTGGCGGCGGTGCCAAGCAAGAAGCTGGCCATACCGAAGCCTTGGGTACCTGCGGCCTGAACCGGGTTGCGCTGGGTGAAGCCCTGGTTGAAGCCGTATTGGCCGGAGGGCTGACCCAGTTGTAAGAAGTTCAGGAAAAGCTTGCGCCATTCGCCGCCCATCTTGATCGTGTGGCGAGTAAGAACCTTGGTAGCGGATCCGGCTAAAACATGGGAATAAGGGATGAAGCGGAGCGTGGTGAAAGTGTTTTGGCCAAGAGAACTGACACCCGCAATGTCAAAACGCGGAAACTCAAGATTCTGCGTGGCAGCCTGATCGCGAATGGCAGGAGAGAAGCCCAGTTGGGTTGTGTCGAAGCCAGAAGAAAACGCGTTACGTTGGTTGTTAAATCGCCCAAAGCCGTAATTGAAGTTGATAATCATCGTGGGGCTGGCGGTGTAGTTCGCGTTAAAGGTGCTGTTGTAGTTGGTGGTGCGGCTGGGGCCATCGCCGCTGGGCGTGCCAAGGTTGCCGAAGAAGTTCACCGGGCTGCTCTGAGAGATATTACGGGAGAACCGACCGAAAACCGTGAACTTCTGGCTGAAGCTGTGATCGATCCGGACATCAAACTGGTGCTGGCTGGAAGGGGCTTTACTGGCGGCAAAGTAGTTATTGGCGTTAGTGTTGACGTTGGTTGGGGCTTGATTTGCGCCCGGGTAGAAGGCGCGCGTGCGCAGAGCCACAGGGTCCATGCGGTTGGCTGGGATGATGTTCCCCGGAAAAGCTTGACGAATGAAGTTGCCGGTGCCGTCGTTGGCGGCAGTGAGCGGATCGAAGATGGTGATGTCGGCGCCGCCGGCGTTCTTGAGCGTAGAGAAATCTCCGTTGAGCCATTGGGCTGTTGGAACAGTAGTTGTGAAGAGGCTGGCGCTACGTTGAACGGTAGATTGTTCTGAGAGGAAGAAGAACGTTTTGTCTTTGCCTTTGTAAACGCCAGGGATGTTGACGGGGCCACCGAAAGTGCCACCGAATTGGTTTCGCTGGAAGGCGGCAAGGGGAGCGCGGGCGCGGTTAGAGAAAAAATTATTCGAGTCGAGCTTGGAGTTTCGGAGGAATTCGAAGGCGGAGCCGTGCCATTGATTGCCGCCCGAGCGTGTCGAGACGTTGATCGTGCCGCCACCGGTGCGGCCATATTCGGCAGCAAGGCCATTGGTGACAATTGAGAATTCTTGCACGCTATCGACAGGGGGGGGTGTAGGCGATGGTGTTGATGCCGACATTGTTCTCTGGAAGGATGATCGAGGTGCCGTCAATAGTGATTTCGCTCGACGCATTACGACCGCCGCTGATCCAAGGGGTAGAGCCGCCGCCAGGAACGACGCCCGGGACGAGCGAGGCAAGGGCGAACGGATTACGGCCATTTAGCGGGAGGTCCATGATGGCCTTGTTGCCGATTACGGTGGAGACGGTGGAAGAAGAGATAGCCAGTTGGGCGCTGTTGGCACTCACTTCGATGGTCGAGGCAGTATCGCCTACCGGCAGGACAACATCAAGCGAGACGGTTTGCTGAACGGTGATGCGGACATTGGATTCTGAATAGCGACGAAAGCCCTGTTTTTCAATGTTGACCTGATAGGTGCCAGGAGCGAGAAAGGGGCGGACGAAGGAACCAAGAGCGTTCGTTGTCAGCTCTTGTTTGAAGTTGGTTTGCGATGAAATGATACTGACCCTGGCACCCTGTATGACGGCTCCAGAAGCGTCGGTGACGCGGCCGTCGAGGGTGCCTGTGGCCGTCTGGGCCAATAGGGCGGATGGGGTGGATATCGCAAGCAGGGCGATACAAAGCAAGATGCAGTTACGAGGCTGAAGCATGCGTTGAGGATATTTGAATGTGGATTGAAAGGCAAGGAAGATTCATTTAGAATTCACCGGTAAAACAGCAAACTAATATTCTCCAACTATGCATATTTTCGGCGTTGTGCAATTTTGCGGTGTTTCCGGTTTCATTTGACTCAACACTCGATGCAGCATACTGGCCGTCCCCCAATCTCCCAATCAGAGGCAATCACCTTAATCTTCGCCGGTTAGAGCAACGATGGTTCGTCTTGCGCGGATATGGCTGATGAATAGCATCGGCTTGTCCAGGTGGCATCAATAATGTTAAGAGACGGCGCGGGGGCCGGCTTGAAGTTGACCCGCTCCTTTACGTTTTTCAGAACTTCTGAGCTGTTCCCGTGTGCTTTCGCTGAGGCCGGGAGAGTAGCGGGAAACATTTGAAACGGCTGAACTCAAGAAGATATTGCCGGGCGATATCGAGTTGCAAACTGGCAATACTTTGGAGGTGGATGCAATCTTGCAGGTGAGGGATGTTCCCTCTTTGTTGAGAATTGCCCCTAGCGTAGTGATCGGTTCAGCGGGTTGAGTTAGGACCGATTCAGCTGGCGCTGGAGCATTTCGCGGTAGGCGCTGAGTTGGGGGCCAGTCCAGGCGGGGTCTTTGGCCATCTCGTCCCAGGAGCGGAGACGGAGCATGTCGCGGAGTTCGGGTTGGTTTGCGTAGACGGCCAGGTCTTGTTTGGACATGGGGCCGCCCTGGAGCTTTAGAGTTTCCATACTGGCTGGAGAGAGCCGGGCCATGTAGGATTCGTTGGTGGCGGTGAGATAGCGCTTGGCGTCGACGTGGCCCCCGACCAGGGTTGCGAGGCGCTTTGAGAAACCACGATCAAGGAGCCAGCGTTCGCCCATTTCGTCGTGGTTGACTACGCCGACTCGCTCGTCGCGGATCGTGTCGGCATCGTCGAAGAGGTGGCCGATGTCGTGGAGGAGGGCGGCGAGGATCAGTTCTTCGTCCGCACCAGCTTGCTCGGCGTGCCAAGCACACTGGAGGGCATGCTCGAGCTTTGAGACCGGTTCGCCGAAGTACTCGTCGCCGCCAGAGCGCTCAAGTAGTGCAATGACTTCTTCCACTATAGCTTCGCTGTTTTTGTCGCTCATACTCTCTCCTATGGTCTCTCGCCGCGAATGATGCGCTCAGAGATTTCGTCAATGACCGGGAGCAGATCGGCTACCGAATCGATGACGTAATGTGCGCCCCAGGCGCGGAAGCGTTGTTCGGCGGCTTTGAAGCGAGCTTCGCGTTCATCTGCGGGCAGGGCCTCGAGTTGTTGTTGGGAGAGGCCGATTTCGTTGCCGGTTCGCACGACGGAAACGGCCCAGGTGCCGGCGTTCAAAGCTTCGCCGATGTCGGCTTGGGTGTCGCCGACTTTGACGAAGGTGTGCAGCGGATAGAGGCCGAGTTGGCGGGCAGCGTAGTAGATCATCCAAGGGGCTGGGCGGCCGCCTCCGGTGAGGTCCGGGGTGACCCAGAATTCGGGCTCGTAACCTTGGGCTGCCGCTGCGGCTTTCACATCGGTCATCATGCTGGATTCGAAGCCGGTGGTTGAGGCGAAGCGGATGCCACGGCTGCGCAACTGGGCTGTGATCCCGGGCACTGCGGGGAGGAGGTCGAGGTAACCCTTGAGCACTTCGATCTGGAGTGCACCGAAGCCCGAGTAAATGCTGTGGAGGGTTTGTTCGTCCGGGATCTGGCCGTGAGTCTGACGCCAGCGCTCGGCGACATCGGGGTTAGTAAGAATGGCCCAGACATGATCGAGTTTGTGCTTGCCCATAGGCTCGCGGGCCTCGGCTTCAGTGATGGTAATGCCATGGCGGGAGAAGAGCTCAACGAAGGCGGCGACGGGACCACGGCTGCCGAAGTCCATTACGGTGCCTGAGATGTCGAAGATTACGGCGCGGATTGCGGAGTTGGTGTTTTGCATTGGAGTTAAGAAAATGTGATGGCTACCCGTGGGGGACGTTCGCGTTCGGCGAAGGCGATGGCAGTATTGATCTCTGCGAGTGTGAAGCGTTGTCCGACTAGCGAGGCGAAGGGGAAACGGTGTTGGGATTGAGCCAGGAAATGCAAGGCGGTGGCTAGATCTTCGGGTTTGTAGTTGTAGACGCCGGTGATTCGCAACATGCGTCGGACGATGAATTCGGGTGAGATTTGAATCGGTGCGGAGGGGGAGACGGAGCCGGCCAGGATAAGATGGCCGCCGGGTCGTAGAGAGTTGAGAGCTTGTTCGCAGGCTTGGGGTGTTCCTGCAAATTCCAGGGCGAGGTCGAAGCCTGGATTGGGTTTGTTTTCGAGGGTTGCACCGAATTGAGGGGCGAGGGCAAGGCGATGGTGGTTGGGGTCGATGACGACTACCGAGGCTGCGCCTGCCCAACTGGCCATGGCGCAGGCGGTTAACCCCAACATGCCTGCGCCCATTACGACTACGTTTAGCCCCGAGACGAGGCCAGCGTGGCGGAGGACGGCGGCTACGGTCGAGGTGGCGCAATTGGCGCAAGCGGCGACTTCATCGGGGATGTTGTCAGGGACCAGGAAGATGGCGGTGCCTGAAGGAAGGTGGCAATGTTCGGCGAAGGCTCCGCTTAAAGGGTGGTGGGAGGCGAGTTGCTGGTGACCGAATTTGAAGATTTGCTCGCACTTGGATGGGAGGCCGAGTTTGCAGAAGAAGCAGTGGTTGCAGCTTAAGAGCATGGACCAGGTGATGCGGGTGCCGAGCGGGATCGGGTTGCCGTAGTAATCGGTCACTTGATTAGCTTCGATCAGGTTGGCGACCATTTCGTGACCGAGGATGCACGGGGTGGGTTCCGCACGGCGGCCAAAGATGGTGTGCAAGTCGCTCCCACAGATGGTTGCGCAACGGATGCGAACCAAGGCTTCGCCTTGAGCCAGGGTAGGCAGCTGAAAGTGTTCGAGCGTGAGCGGCTGATGCGAGGAGTGAAATACCGCTGCGGTGGAATGAGAACTCACGAGTTCACAGTATCCCAGAGGGAGATGAAACTTCGATGACGACGGCGGAGAGAATTGACTGGATTTTCATTGATCTGACACATCTCGACGGTACGCTTGGTAATTTCGTGTTTCCCCGAATCTTTGGACTGACCTGGCTGATGTATTGCGCATTCTATCTATGCCGCAAGAACTTCAGTGTGCTCATGCCCTTTCTTAAGACGGAGCAAGGATACACTTCGGACTCGCTGGCGACGGTGCTTTTTTTGTATAGTGCGGGATATTCAATTGGGCAGTTCTTGATGGGATTTCTAGCCGACCGATTCGGGGCACGAATCGTCGTGACCCTTGGGGCGATCGGGTCGGCAATTGCTTCTGCGGCGACTGGTTCGGGGTTTCCATTGGCGATCTCGCAGGGAGCGAATGGCGTGTTGCAGGCGGCAGGCTGGCCTGGAGTGCTGAAGATGTCGCGGGAGTGGTTTCCCGATGCAAACCGTGGCGTGATTATGGCGTGGTGGGGGACGCATCTGGTGGCGGGCGGTTTTATCGCGACGAATGTAGCTGCGGCGGCGGCGAGCGGGGGCTGGATGCGGGCGGCATGGATCCCTTCGCTGGGTTTGACGGCAGTGGCGATTGTATTTGCGATTTTTTCCAAGGACCGGTATACAGGGCAGTTTCGAGCGTCCGGGGCGGTTCGGATCCCGCTTGTTCTGAATCCGAAGTTGGTGGCGATTGCAACAATGTATTTCTTCGTGAAAATGACGCGCTATTCGTTTCTGTTCTGGCTGCCGCTGTACATGACCGAGCGGCTTGGATATTCACCGATCGATGCAGGATATGCGTCATCGATTTATGAGGTGCTGGGTTTTGCGGGAGTGCTATTGGCTGGATATGTCTCTGAACATGCGACGCGAGGGCACCGATTTCCGGTGGGGGCGGTGATGATGTTTGGATTGGCGGTGCTGTGTGCGCTTTATCCATGGATGAGCCGGCTTGGGTTGATGGGGAACCTGACGGCGATTGCGTTGATCGGGGCGTTCACGTTTGGGCCGGATACTTTGATGGCCGGGTCGGGGACGCAGGAAGCGGTGCCGGTGGAAGCCGTGGCGCGGGCGGGAGGATTTGTGAATGGCGTGGGTTCGGTGGGGCAGGTGTTGTCGCCGTTTTTTGTTTCGTTCATCTCAAGCCATTTTGGTTGGGATGCCTTATTCTTTACTCTGAGTGGCGCCTCGGTGATGGGTGGCCTTGCTTTGAGTAGTCAATGGAGGAAGCGTTGAAGTCAGTCTCGATTGTCGGAGCGGGTGTGATTGGTTTGGCTCACGCGTATGCGTATGCCAAGCGTGGGTATCGGGTTCGTGTGTTTGAGCGTTCGCCCAAGGCTAGGGGGGCTTCGGTGCGCAATTTTGGAATGCTTTGGCCGATTGGGCAACCTTCGGGGCGGATGACGGAGATGGCGATGCTGAGCCGGAGGTTGTGGCTGGAGGTGCTTAAGGCGGCAAGGTTGCCTTACTTTCCGGATGGGTCATTGCACTTGGCTTATCACGCCGATGAGGAGGCTTTGGGGCGGGAGTTTGCCGAGCTTGAGCCGGGAAGGGCGACTTGGGTGGATGCGGAGGTTGCGCTGGCTAAAAGCCCGGCGGTGCGCGCGGAAGGACTGCGCGGGGCGCTGTTCAGTTCGCACGAAGTGGTGGTCGACCCGCCTCTTACGATCGCTTCGCTGCCTGGTTATCTCGAGGAAGCGTATGGGGTGGAGTTTCGTTTTTCGACTGCGGTGACGGATCTTCGGCAAGTGGCGGCGGACCGCGTTGTAATCTGCGGTGGTGAAGATTTTGAGACTTTGTATCCTCGTGTTTTTGAGACAAGCGAGTTGACGCGATGCAAGTTGCAGATGATGAGGACGGGGGCGCAACCTGAGGGGTGGCGGATGGGGCCTTCACTGGCAGGCGGATTGACGATGCGGTTTTATTCGTCGTTTCAGATTTGCAGCAGTCTTGTGGGTTTGAAGGCGCGGATTGCGGCGGAGTTTCCGGAATATGAGCGGTGGGGGATTCACGTGATGGCGTCGCCGACGGCCGGGAATGCCGTGACGCTTGGAGATTCGCATGAGTATGGGTTGGCGGTGGATATTTTTAATCGGGATGAGATTGATGATCTGATTCTGAAGTATCTGGATGGGTTTGCCCATTTCCCTAACCGGAAGATCGAACAGCGCTGGTATGGGGTGTATCCGAAGCATCCTCGGGACCCTTATTTCACAGCGGTGCCGGAGCCGGGCGTGAGGGTGGTTACGGGCGTTGGGGGATCAGGGATGACGCTCTCGTTTGGGTTGGCCGAGACGTTGACGGCACAAGACATTTCTGATTAAAATCCGCTCAGCATTGTTATTGCAACGTCACGCCTTAGTAATTTGTTCGTGATATCGCGTCTCTAGGATAGGGCTATGCGTTTTTATGCTCTCATTCTGGCGATGTTTCAACTTTCGATCACAATCCTGTCCGGCCAATCCACCCTTGGTGAGATTCGTGGGGTTATAAAAGATCCGAGCGGTGCGGCAGTTGGCGTTGCCGAAGTGAAGGCGACTCGGCCTGCGACAGGAGAAGTTCGGAAGGTAACAACGAGCGAGTCTGGCACGTATGTGCTTGCTAACCTCGAAGCCGGGACCTGGGAAGTTTTGATTGAGAAGGCCGGATTCCGAACTGCACAGTCGAAGGGTATTGCGCTGCGTGCACGCGAAGTAGCTCGTGTCGACATCAATCTTGAAGTGGGACAAGTTTCAACGGAAGTGCAGATCGTGGCGCAAAGTCAGGTGATTCAAACCGACATGGCGACGCTGATGGATTCAAAGTCTGGAGATGCGTTGACCAGATTGCCCGTCAATTACAGAGCGGGAACCACGAACACTTTCTATGCCATCATCTCGACGGCACCCGGGGTTCAGCCGGACGCCAGCGGAAACTATTCAGTGGGCGGGGGGATGCCATTTCAAACGACAGCTTCGGTTGACGGGATTTCAAACATCAATGTACGCTCTAACGGAGTATTGCGAGAGATGTTCCCTTCCGCAGATTCGGTGGATGAAGTGCGTGTGTCGTCGACAAACAACAACGCTGAATTTGCTCAGGCAGGCGACGTCACAGTCACCTCAAAGTCAGGCACGAATGACTTGCACGGCAACGTTTACTGGTATCACCAGAATGGTGCATTTGACGCGCGAGATTTCTTTGCCGCGAGGACACCATTCAAAGTTTCGAATGATTTTTGGTTTACCGCCGGCGGCCCGGTGATCAGGAACAAAACCTTCTTTTTCGGCGCCTTCGAGGCGCTGAGAAACCGTTCGCAGCGAGTGATTAACGCGACGGTGCCTACCGCGAATTTTCGGGCTGGCAACTTCTCAAGTCTGAGCACGGCGCTGCGTGACCCCTTTAACGGCAATGCTCCATTTGCGGGAAACATCATTCCTTCTTCGAGAATCAACAGCGTTTCTAAAGGGTTGACGGATGCACTATTCCCTAACCAAACCCGCGCCGGTGACAATGTAGGTTCTCCTAACTATAGTTTGCAAAAAGGCGTTTTAAACGACAACGACCAGTTTGATATCCGGGGTGATCATAACTTCTCCAGTTCACACCGTATTTTTGGACATTACTCACAAAAAGAACTTTCCGGTATTTCACCCAAAACATTTTTTGACACGACCGGCAACAATGTAGGGTCGTCGAATCCGAAGAACATTGTTGGCGCCTGAAACTGGATTGTGAATGCGAACCTGTTGAATGAGTTTCGCGGAGGATACGCCTACCAAAACTCTTTAAACACTTTTGGTATCGACGGGCAACCGTTTGACGGCCCCGGCTTGTTGAAGCGGCTCGGAATGCAAGGGATTCGAAGTGACCCACCGGCCGGATCGCAGATTCCCGATATTTCGATTAATGCATTTACGAGCACGGGTGAGGGTCGCGAATCTATTGTGCGCTCAAGGAATTTACAGTTCTCCGATAACTTGACCTGGATCAAGGGTCGGCACACTTACAAGTTTGGCGCGGACATTCGCAGGCTCCGTACGACGGTTATTACAAGCTTTACAACTGGCGACGACATGGGCTCTTATGGTTTTAACGGGCAATATACAGGCTACGGGGTGGCCGATTTTCTGTTGGGTGTACCGAACCAGACCACACTCGCGAATACAGGCAAAGACGTGAATGGGGTAACGATCCATTACGGCTTTTATGCACAGGATGATTTCAAAGTCTCAAACAAATTGACAGTGAACTTTGGCGTGCGCTACGAGGTACATCCTATGTTCTTTGACAAGGCTTTGACGACGACCCAGTTTGACCGCGCGTTTCCTGGCGGGCGGGTGGTGCTGCCGAATGAGGAGTCAAAAAAGTTTACCGCCCCGACGTTTCTGGCATCAATCGGAAACACGCCGGTGGTGCTAGCTAAGGATGTGGGTTTGCCAGAGCGTTTGCGCTTCACCGACTTCAATAACGT
>ENA-ORBV01014626-ORBV01014626.1-microbial-mat-metagenome-genome-assembly--contig:-NODE-14626-length-11693-cov-3.560950_pt1 | contig 11693 bp, 8 predicted proteins | sample MGYA00237777_ERZ505514 | MGnify/ENA primary metagenome ERZ505514 (study PRJEB26160, sample SAMN06269048) | microbial mat metagenome | isolation source: Oligotrophic lake microbial mat | place... | reverse complement strand
TCCATGTTGCAGTCGGCGACGATTTTCTTCCTCGGGACCGGCGGAAGCTTCGCGAAGTAGCGCGAGCCTTGCAGGCCCTTTTCTTCGCCGGTAACCAGGACGAAAATGACGCCGCGTTCCAGCGGCCCAGCCGCCTTCAACTGGCGAGCGACTTCGATGACCGCGCCGACACCGGAGGCGTTGTCTATGGCCCCGTTGAAGATGCCGTCTCCGGCAAAGGTCTGGAGCTTCCCGGTGTGGTCGATGTGAGCGCTGACGACAACGTATTCCTTCTTTTTGCCCGGCAGAAGCGCGACGACATTCTGCGACTCGATCGATCCCTTCGTGACCTTAGTCGTGGCGGCCAGGTCCTTGTTGAGCGGGAAATGCGGCATCGGTGACTGGCCGTCACTGAGCTTGAGGATCTCGGCGAACGTGTGGCCGGAACCGGAGAAGAAAAGCTCAGCATGTTCGGGATTGATCGTGACCTGAATCTGCTGGCCGCTCTCCTCCTCCAGGCCGGGCATGCGGGCCGACATTTGGGTTTGAACGCGGGCGGCGGAGGTCCGTATCCACGGCGTCGTCTGGACCTTCGGAATCGTCGCGATGCCAATCGCGCCGGCTTTGCGGAGAGCGGCCCAGCGAACGTCGGCGGACTGGACATGAGCGCTAAGCGGTCCGGGCCAGCCCTTCGGTGCGCCAGAGATGATCACGGCGATCTTTCCCTTGAGGTCAACGCCGCGCAGGTCGTCGTAGTCGAGTTCAGGGACACGCAGACCATAGCCGGCAAAGACCATCGGCGCGCGGACGGCCGCGACCGGTTCAGAACGGAGGCTGATGAAGGCTTCCCTGCCGAGGGTTAACTTAGTCTCCTGGCCATTGGCGACGATCGTGAGTGACGAACCGGACTCATCGATCTGGCGCGTATCGAACGGGACTGGCTGAAACCAGCCGTCTTTGCCGAAGGGCTGAAGCCCAATCGCCTTAAACTGATCGGCGGCGTATTGCGCCGCGATGCGATGGCCTTCGGAGCCTGTATTGCGGCCCTCCAAACGGTCATCGGCCAGGAACTTGACATGCTCCCACCAGCGGTCGGCGGTGGATTGCGCGGGTGCCGTCAGAGCCACGCAGATGAGGTAAACAGTAACTCTGACCATAGGGGTGTTTTCCCTTATTATAATTAGGCAGGCCCCATGAAACGAAACCTTGCTTTAACAGTAGGAGCCCTTTTACTGGGCTGGTGGGTGATGGATGCGCAGATGGCGCGGCGAGCTTTAGAGCGGCCGATACGCTTTCCCGCGCGAGGGATGAAAGGCGCGGTAACGGCCGGGACGGACACGGCGGCGGACGCGGGAATGCGCCTGTTCTACCTCGGTGGGAACGCCGTGGACGCGGGCGTCTCGACGATGTTCGCGGCGAGCATGGTGGAGTACTCGCACTTCGGATTCGGCGGCGAAGCGCCGATCCTGATCAGGACCAAGGAAGGGCGCGTGATCACGCTGGCCGGTGTGGGGACGATGCCGAAAGCGGCGACGGCGGAGTTCTTCCGTAACCGGAAGATGCAGCCCGGCGAGGTGCAGAACCTGGAGCCGAATGGCTTGAAGGGCATGGTGCCGGTGGCGGGCCTGATGCCGGCGCTGGTCCCGGGGATGGTGGAAGCCGGTCTGGTGGCGTTGCGCGAATATGGCGTGAAGTCCTTCGGCGAAGTGATCCAGCCGGCGATCGAATTGGCGGATGGCACGCCCTTGGACGAGCAGCGGGCGGGGTCGATCATGCGGAGCCGGCAGTTCTTCGAGTTATGGCCGACCGCCCAAAAGATGTATATGCCGGGGAAGCGCCCGGTGGCGCCGGGCATGGTGTTTTCGCAGCCGGATATGGCGCGAACTCTGCGCGCGATGGCAGCGGAAGAGGCGAGGGCGCTAAAGGGCGGGGCGAGCCGTCAGGCGGCGATTGACGCTGTACGCGACTACTTCTACCGCGGAGCGATCGCGCGGAAGATCGACGAATTTTCTAAAGTCAACGGGGGGCTGCTGCGATATGAGGACATGGCCGCGTTCCGCCTTGCGCCCGAGGAAGCGGTGTCGACGACATATCACGGCTACACCGTCTACAAGCCGGGGTTCTGGAGCCAGGGCCCGACGATGATCGAGACGCTGAATGTGCTGGAAGGCTATGACCTGACTGGCATGCAGCATAACTCCGCAAAGTATGTACACACGGTGGTGGAGGCTATGAAGCTGGGTTACGCCGACCGGGACACGTATTATGGCGACCCCAAGTTCGCGACGATTCCGATGGAACGGTTGCTCTCGAAGGCGTACGGGGAGGAGCGGCGTAAGGAGATGAAGGACTATGCGTCGATGCAGTTCCTGCCGGGTGAGATCGGCGGGAAGCGGGGCAAGCATCCGGCGGAGAGTGAAATTGTGCGGACGAAGATCGATGACGCGTTGATGGCGCGGGATACGACCTGCGTGAACGCGGCGGACGCGGACGGGCTGGTGTTCAGCGCGACGCCATCGGGGGCGTGGCTGCCATCGGTGATCGCGGGCGATACCGGAATTCCGTTGACGCAGCGGGCGCAGAGCTTCCTGCTGGTTGAGGGACATCCGAACGAACTCGCCGGCGGAAAGCGACCGCGGGTTACGCTGAGCCCGACGCTGGTAACGCGGGAAGGGAAGCCGTATCTGGCGCTTTCGACACCGGGCGGAGATAACCAGGATCAGGCGCTGTTGCAGTTAATTCTGAATGTTGTCGAATTTGGAATGAACGCGCAAATGGCGCTAGAGGCGCCGCGATTCCAGACGCGGCATCTGGTGTCGAGCTTCGATAATCACGCAATGAGTCCGGGCGACCTGTTGCTGGACGACCGGATTGGCGGCGAAGTTGCGGGGAATCTGACGAATCGCGGCCATAAGACGGAGACGCGGTCGCGATGGGCGAGCGGTTCGGCGCCCACAATGATTCGCTTCACACCGGGGGGAGTGCTGGAGTCGGCCGCCGATCCGTATGGGTACCGGGTGTCGAGGGCCTGGTGATCGGGTCGTTATTTGAGCGGGAACGGCCGCTCGCGCGGCGTCTGATGGCGTTGGCGGGGCGAGGGGTTTTCATCGGAACGAGCTCGTGGAAGTACGAAGGGTGGCTGGGGTCTATCTATTCGCCGGAACGATATGTGACGCGGGGAAAGTTCTCGCAGAAGAAGTTCGACGACACCTGTTTAGCGGAGTACGCCGAGACGTTTCCGATTGTGTGCGCGGACTTCAGCTTCTATCAGTTTCCGTCGGAGGAGTATTGGCGGAAGTTGTTTGCGAGCACGCCGGGTTCGCTGCGGTTTGCGTTTAAGGTGCCGGAGGAGATTACCGTAAAGGTATTTCCGGCGCATCCGCGGTATGGGCGGCGGGCGGGTCTGGAGAATCCGAACTTCCTCGACTTCAATCTGTTCCGGCAGATGTTTCTGGAGATGCTGCGGCCGCATAGCAAGCGGGCGATTGTGCTGCTATTCGAGTTCGGGCAGATGTCAAAGAAGACGATGCCGGATGTGGACGCGTTTCTCGAACGGCTGGTGCCGTTTTTGGATCAATTGCCGGAGGGGCCGCGCTATGCGATTGAGCTGCGGAACGCGGAGTTTCTGAGCCGGGACTACTTTGAGGCGTTGCAGGAACGCGGGGTGGCGCATATCTTTAACGCCTGGACGCGGATGCCGGACTTGCCGGCGCAGAGCGCGATGCCGCAAGCTTATACGGCCGATTTCACGGTGGTGCGGGCGCTGCTGCGGCAGGGACGGGCTTACGAGGATGCGGTGAAGAGCTTCTCGCCGTACGAGCGGATTCAGGATCCGAATGTGGAGTCGCGGGACGCGCTGCGGGCGACCCGTCGGGCCGAGCATGGCCAACAGGAACAGCAGCGCTGCGATGTACCAGCGCAGGTGGGGAATTCGCACGCTGTTTGTCCTTCTATTCCGGAGCTGTGAGGGTGCGAAGGAACGCCAGTTCTTCGACGCTTTCGGGCCGCAAGGCAGCCGTAGGGTGGCGCACTCGGGACGATTCGATTATGCCGGCCGCGACCAGATTGTGCTTCATGGCGGAGACGCCGAGCCCCGGCTGTAGTTCAAAGCGAAGCAGCGGGAGGATGCGGGTAAACGGCCCGACCTGGCCTCGCTCGGACCCTTTCTGTGGACTCCGGTGTCAGCTCGGGAGTTTTCGCTGCCGACCGCGGACGGGAAGAGGATCTCCCTTCAGGACTATCGGGGACGCCCGGTTCTGTTGGTTTTTTATCTGGGGCACGGTTGCCTCCATTGCCTGGACCAGCTCAATGCCATTTCTCCGGCCGTGGCAGATTTCAAGTCCGCTGGGATTGAGGTGTTGGCCATCAGCGCCGATTCGGCGGAAGCGTTGGAAAAGACCCAAGCGAAGTCGCGGGCGACGGGTGGCTTTTCCTTCCCGTTGGTGGCGGATGCCTCCCGGGAGGTGTTCAAGGCGTATCGGGCGTATGACGGGTTTGAGAATACGCCGTTGCATGGGGTGTTCCTGCTCGATGGCGCAGGTCTGGTTCGGTGGCAGGACATTAGCTTCGAACCCTTCACCGATGTAAAATTCGTGTTGGCCGAGGCCCGGCGGCAATTGCAGCAGGTCGGCGACAAGGCCCGCCTGCCGAAAACCCTGACGGCTGCGGTGGAGAAATAATCAGCCGTGGGATCCCTGGGCAACCGCTCCGCTCAGAGCGGTCTGGCGTCGCTGGTATTGCCCGAGTTGGTTTGTTCGTTCTCTCAAGACGTCCGCTTGAGCCCATTAGGAGGGCCGGTCATGATTAGGACGTTGTGCCAACGAAACGGATGTCGCCGCGAGGCTCGAACCTAGCTGAGAAGGAAGCGGCTTGATCCTTTTTCTTAGCGCGGCCGGAGACGACGCGGGATTACTGGCCGAGCTGGGTCGGGGTGAACCCGCGTGGCTGGGTCGGGTTGAGCGACCTGGACTGGTTGCTCTCGATCTGCCTCCTGCCGCTGAAGTCCTGCCGGCATTGGCCCTGGCACGACAGACCTTCCTGAACGCGGAGCGGGTGGCGGCTCCGTCGGTAAATTCCTGGGCGCGGGCAATCGTTGAGCGGTTGCTGTCCCAGCTTTCGGACGATCAGCCCTGGCGCCTTCATGTGTTGCCGCATTACGGGGTTTACCGTCCGGAGCGCATGGGGGCGAGGGCTTGGCATTCAGTCAAACGCCGCGGTGACCTGAAGCGAGAGGAAATGGTCGTGCCGGAGGGGCAGGCAGCCTCGGGGGCGGGCGACAACCGGTGTCAGTGGGTGGCTGCCGCTGTTCGGGACCTGTTGAAGGAACGCCGGCGTCATTTGTTGAAATCCCTGAGGGACGAATCATCTCTCTTCACCGCCAACGACTCACTCGTCCAAGTGCTCTTGACCTCGCCCGAGCAGGGTTGGCTGTCCGTGGCCTTGGCCCCGCGTCCTCAGGTCTGGCGTCAGCTCGTCTCGCCTTTTCGCGCGGGTGAGCTGGCGGTTGCAGTCGACAAGGCAGCTCCGAGCCGCGCATTTGCCAAGCTCGTCGAGGCCGAGCAGCTCGCCCGGCGCTTCCGCTACAAGCCGGCGATCCAGAATGGGAAGGCGGTCGCCGTGTGGTGGATCGAAGAGATCCCGTTCCGGATCACCGACTGACCCGCACCGGGGACAGGATCGGCCTCCACCATCAGATTTCAGGCCCCATCACCCGCCCGGTGTTTTCGCCCTCTGCAACGGCCTTTCCGCCCAACCATACACGACACTGTAGAATCTTTTTGCCATGTCTGACACCATCTTTAAAGCATCGAATCATGCAAAATAGTGCTTCGGGAAATGAGACGGATTTGATAGACTATCGCCATCAACAACCTGACAGAGCAAAGCCATCAACCTGGAGGTAACCCTTACAGTTCAAGAATCCATCCATTGTTCCCCTCGAGGTGACGATAGCGCTCAAATCCGCCATGAAGCTGGAAGGCGTCCAGAACAATGGGTATGCTGACCTTCTGTGGTTGATTGCCCAGGAGAGCGAAGGAAAAGTGGACGTCCGGAATCAGAAGGGATCATCCGCACGCGGGCTCTTCCAGCTTTTGGAGATGAACTGGCACTGGAATCCTAACGGAGAGAAGTCCTTCGGAAACGCAACAGAGGAATGCCAGGGTGGCATCCGGTACATCAAACATTCACGGCACCGGACTGCTGCCCGGGCGGTGGAGTACTGGAAGCGCCGACCGGCAATGCAGTAGCATCAACAGCCGTCGTCGCTGGCGGCACGGCGTCTGTTCGCCGCGCGCTAGGCGCATTTCCCCCGACGCGAAAGCGTCTTACGGCTGAAAACCGCTCCAGGCGGCGGCGACCGCCATGGCAACCGCCATCGACAGCATTGGCATCCGGAGAAGCATCATGGCGAGCGCCCCGGCGGCAAGGGCCGCCGCTTCACGCAGCGTTCCCCGGGCGAGATATCCGGCAACGATCGCCACGATCACCGACGTCGAGAGACTGTCGAGGAACTGCTGAACGCGCTTTGTCTCAGGCACCCGCGCCATGATGACAGGCGCCAGCGTTCCGAAGGTCACGGCCCCCGCGACAGCAATCGCAATCCAGGGCGCGAGATCAGCGTTCACGGCCATCTCGGGAGATGACGCCGCCCGCGATCCCGCCCGCCAGCGCGCCGGCGATGATGTTCCAGCCATGCGGCAGCAGCGACAGCGTCGCGACGGAAACGAGCGCGGCAACGCCCATGGGGAGAAGGTTGCTCACGCGCCGGGCAGGTGCTGCGATCACGGTGACGAAGAAGGCCGCCATCGCCACGTCTATGCCGAAACGGGCCATGTCCTTTTCCGTGCCGCCGATGAAGGCGCCGAGCGCGGTGGTGGCATTCCACGACAGCCACATGACGAACCCGCCGCCCACGAGGATGCCGAGATCTTTCGAGCCGGACTGCCGCGCCGCCTGCATGTCGGCGAAGTTCGCGTCGCTCAGCAGGTACGCGCTCAGGAGGCGCTGGCGCCGCGGCAGCGCATTGAGCAGCCGCGCCAGGGCGGCGCCGAAGATGAGATGGCGGGCGTTCACGGCCAGCACCACGAAGGCGATGGAGAGCAGCGGCAGCGGCGTGTGCCAGAGCTGCAGCATCGCGAATTGGGCAGCGCCCGCGTAGACGAGCGCGCTCATCGCCACGATCCCCGCCATCGACATGCCCGCCTCGACGGCGGCCGCGCCGAAGGCGATGCCGAAGGGCACGCCGAAGAGCGCCACCCCGGCCATGCGTCTCATGCCGGCCTTGAATCCATCGAACGTGAGCATCGAAACGTGTCCCCTTGCTCTTGTAACCCCAGCTCAGGTTAGGCCTCAAAGCCGATTGCGAGTCAACCCCAGGAGTGGTTAGAAGAACCATGGGTTACGCTGATGGATATCCGGTCAGGCTTCTGGGCGGCCGGCTCGCCCTGAATTTCGTGAACACGGCCGACTGGACGACGGCGGGAAAGGTCGTCCACGAAAAGCTAGGATCGCTGGACGATCTTCGGGTCTGGGCGGTCGAAGCGGGACTGAAGACGCTGGCGCTTCCGGGTGCGCTGGACGACGTTCTTCGGCTTCGCGCCGGCTTGCGGCAAGATCTTTTGCGACTGATGGAATCGGCTGCCACCGGCCGGTTCAGGCCGGTTGTCCGGCGGTCGTCTGCGCGTGCGCCGTTGCTTGCTGCGATCGAGGCCTCTGCTTCCGGGCTCTTTGTCGACCGGGGCGATGCCGTCCGGCTGAAATGCTGTCCCAGCGACCATTGCGGATGGCTGTTCGTCGATGAAACCGGAAACTCCCGCCGTCGCTGGTGCTCGATGGCCTCGTGCGGAAACCGGACGAAGGCGCGGCGGCACTACCTCAGGGCCACCGCGGGCGAGGGCAGATAGATTTGCAAGTTCAGCAGGTTTATGCTTATATTTTTGATAGGCTGGCGCTTGGATTGCGCCGGCTTTTTTCATGTCCGGCAGGGCGTTTGCGACGGGCGCGGATCGTCAGGAGTCGGCCACGGCAACGCCGGCGCCAGCGGCACAGCGCCGCGATTCGGACCTCTTCCCGAGGCATGTCGGCGTTGTCTCCGGGGTGTGGCGCAACCTGTTGCGGCATCACCTGAATCCTGGTGCTGCGGCACACGCTCCGGCACAGCTGGCGTTCTTTTGCGGCACGCTTCGTGTACCCCGGACTGGTCTCACCGGCCCGGCGATGAAGCTCGCGAGATCGAGCACGCTGAGGCCTTTCAGCGGCAATTGCCCGCTCATTGATGTTTTCCTTTCGAACACGTACATCGCACCCTACTCCGGGGGGACACGTTGAGGTCAATGGCCGGCAGTCGTCGGAACTACGGGATCGTGGCGGGCCTGCTGGTCGTGCTGGCGATCGGTGCGCTGGTGCTGCCGTCGGCGCTGTGGGCCTGCGGCCTGGCGGCGCTGCTTGGCCTGGCGGGCGTCGTCCTGCTGCGCGGCAATCGCTGGCGGACGGGTGCGCTGCTCGCCGCCGCCGTCGCCGTCAGCCTGGGGTTGCTCGATGCCGTTGCCGGTCTCCTGTCGCCCACGCCGCAGGGACAAGGCCTCGTCAAGATGACCGATCCGAAATGGTGGCCGCCGCCGGATCCGGTCCTGGGGTTTCGCCCCGTGCCGAACAGCGAGGTCATCGCCACGGCAACCTTCGGGGCGGAGCTGATCTATCGCCACACCTATCGTTTCGACCGCAGCGCCGCGCGCGTGACGCCGGCCGGACCGGACGGCGCCGATACATACTTGTTCCTGGGCGATTCCTTCATCTTCGGCCAGGGGCTTGTCGACGATCAGAGCCTCGCTGCGCAGTTCGCCAAGGCGAACGACTACAAGGTGCGCACCGTCAATCTCGGCGTGCCGGGCTATGGGCCCAACCATCTGGTGCGCGCCTTCGAGGCAGGCCTGCTCGACCGCTACGCCGACCAGCCGGTCAAGGCGGTGGTGAGCTGGATCATCCCGGCGCAGCTCGCCCGCGTCACCGGCGATGGATCGTGGCTGGGGTCCTCGCCGCGCTACGCGCTCGAGAACGGCGTGCTGCTGCACACGGGGTCGTTCGACGATTATCGCTGGGCCCATCCGATCGCCGGGCTTAAGCACCTGCTGGGCGAGCAGTTCCTGTTCGTCGACGCGATCGGCATGCGCCAGCGCCAGGACGAGCAGGCCGACCTGTTCGTGGCCCTGTTGGCCCGCCTGCAGGTGCTGGCGCGCGAAAAGTTCGGCGCGCCGCTGATCGTCGTCTATTCGTGGCCGGATGAAACCTCCCAGGACGGCTACGGTGCCTCGTCTGGCTTTCTGGTCACCGTGCTGAACAGGCTGCGCAAGCTCGGGATACCGTTGGTCTCGGTCGACAGCCTGACGAACAATATCAATGTGTCGCTGCTTCTCATTCCCCACGACGGGCACCCGACCGCCTATACCTACGAGCTGATCGCGGGCGAGCTGACACGCCGCCTGAAGGCGCCCTGAATTCGCGGTGCGGTCGATACCTCTGGACAGGCGATTGGGCAGGCCCAACTCTGGCGTCTGACCACTGTTTCCACCGAGGAGTATCCCGAATGGCACGGCTAGGATTTGGCGCCTTTCTCGCCCCTCACCATCCCATCGGCGAGAATCCGATGCTGCAGTTCCGGCGCGATATCGCCTTCGTGAAGCATCTCGACGAGCTGGGCTACGACGAGTTCTGGTGCGGCGAGCATCATTCCAGCGGCTGGGAAATGATCGCCTCGCCCGAGATGTTCCTGGCAGCGGCCGGCGAGCACACCAAGCGCATCAAGCTAGCGACAGGCGTGATCTCGCTGCCCTATCACAACCCCTTCAACGTGGCGCAGCGCATGGTGCAGCTCGATCATATGACGGGCGGCCGCGCCATCTTCGGTTCGGGCCCCGGTGCGCTCCCGTCCGACGCCTATGCCCTCGGCATCGATCCGATGACCCAGCGCGACCGTCAGGACGAGGGCATCGACATCATCCGTCGCCTGTTCCGTGGCGAGCGCGTGACGCAGAAGGGCGAGTGGTACGACCTGCACGACGCCGGCCTGCAGCTCCTGCCGCTGCAGGAAGAGATGCCCTTCGCCGTGGCCTCGCAGATCAGCCCGTCGGGCATGACGCTGGCCGGCAAGTACGGCATCGGCATCATCTCGCTGGGCTCGATGTCGACCGAGGGCCTGACCGCGCTGCCGACGCAATGGGGCTTCGCCGAGTCGGCCGCCAAGAAATACGGCACGACCGTCGACCGCAAGAACTGGCGCGTGCTGCTCAACTGGCACATCGCCGAGACCCGCGAGAAGGCGCGCGAAGAGGCCAAGCACGGGCTGATGCGCTGGCACAACGAATACATCTACGGCACTCTGCAGCGCCCCGGTTCGCAGCCCTACAAGAGCCCTGATGCCGCCGTCGACGAGATGTCGGGACCGGGTTCGGCCGCCGTCATCGGCACGCCGGACGATCTGGTGAAGATGATCAAGGCGGTGGTCGACCAGAGCGGTGGCTTCGGCACCTGCGTCGGCTTCGTGCACGATTGGGCCAATCCGGAAAACACTTTCCGCAGCTGGGACATGGTCGCGCGCTACGTCATCCCCGAAATCAACGGCTACGTGACCAAACTGCGCGAGTCGGAGAAGTACCTCCAGACCAACCGCGCCGTCTTCGACCGCGCCGGCCAGGCCATCATGGCCAAGATCATGGAGAACAAGGACGCCGCCGAGGCGCTCAAGGTCACGACCAACCCACGTGTCAGTGCCGCCGCGGCGCAGGTGCCGAAGGGTCTGGGCAAGGCGGCGGAATAGAACGATGAAGTCCGTCTTGTGCAGGAAGCTCGGGATCGAGTTTCCCCTGTTCGCCTTCAGCCATTGCCGCGACGTCGTGGCCGCGGTGTCGAACGCCGGCGGCTTCGGCGTGCTGGGCGCCGTCGCCCACACCGCGGAGAGCCTGGAGATCGATCTCAAGTGGATCGACGAGCATGTGAACGGCAAGCCCTACGGCATCGACCTGCTGATCCCCAACAAGATGGAAGACAAGGAGGGCGGGCTGACAGCGGCCGACCTCGAGGCGCGCGTGCCGCCCGAGCATCGCCTGCATGTCGCCGGCCTGCTGGCCCAGCACGGCATCGATACCGCCGATCTGTGGTCCGCCGGGCAGGGCGTCCACGATTATACCGACAACATGCGGGAAGGCGGCGCGGCGCGGCTCCTCGATGTCGCCTTCAGCCACCCTATCAAATTGTTCGTGAATGCCTTGGGCGTGCCGCCGCCTTCGATCATGGCCCGCGCACGCGACAAGGGCATCCTGGTGGGCGCCCTCACCGGCGCCAAGGAACATGCGATCAAGCACGCCAAGGCCGGGGTCGACATTCTCGTGGTCGCCGGCACCGAAGCGGGCGGGCACTGCGGCGAGGTCTCGACCATGGTGCTGGTGCCCGAGGTGCTGCAGGCGGTCGAAAGCTACAAGGACATCGACGTGCTGGCGGCCGGCGGCATCGCGACCGGGCGGCAGATGGCGGCCTGCATGGCGATGGGCGCCGCCGGTGCCTGGACCGCCTCGGTCTGGTTGACGACGGCGGAGGCCGAGACCACCCCGACGGTGAAGAAGAAAATGCTGGCCGCGACCTCGCGCGACACCGTGCGGTCGCGCAGCCGGACGGGCAAGCCGACGCGGCAGCTCAAGTCGGCTTGGACCGACGGCTGGCAC
>ENA-ORBV01014625-ORBV01014625.1-microbial-mat-metagenome-genome-assembly--contig:-NODE-14625-length-11693-cov-4.961260_pt1 | contig 11693 bp, 7 predicted proteins | sample MGYA00237777_ERZ505514 | MGnify/ENA primary metagenome ERZ505514 (study PRJEB26160, sample SAMN06269048) | microbial mat metagenome | isolation source: Oligotrophic lake microbial mat | place... | reverse complement strand
GGACCGACCCACGAAGAAAGCCACTTCTCCGCTGGCTCTTCCAGCGCCTACGAAAACATTCCATGCATGCTGGCGACCTCCATTAGCGGAACCCTTGACAACTTCAATTCTGCTCTCTGTTTCATGGTCTTCCAATGTTTTGGTAGCTTACCCCCATTCGTTTGGCGCAGCTCTCCGAGATTGGTAACGAATTTGGACAGCCAACGCTTGGCCTCGTCTACAGCACCAACATCAGAAGCACTATATCCCAATTCAAACTGCAGCGAAAGCCATCGATCGGGGTCCAATAAGTCTTTCGCGGCACAAATCAGGGTGGAGGCATGGAGCAACGCCTCTTTGTTTACTTCATTTTGGGCGTCAGCCGGGGGCCTAACAACCAACCTTATACTTAAGCGCCGAGCCATGAGTATCTTGCACATGGCAATTCCAAAAGTTCGTCTGTTCACTTGTTCAAGTGACTCCGCATCACATGGCTGATAGAAGTGATCTTCGCCATTTTCCATTTCCATGGCAATAATTTCTCTTGATAAAACGTGGAAATCTATAGGCTCGACCACCAGTTCAAGGGCCCTTCTAACTGGGTCCTTTGCGTTGCATGCCGAGGCCGCCTTTAGCATCGGCTCTGTATTGTTCACATCCAAGCTATTATCCATAAACAAAGCGACAAGAAACTTGAACGCAGCATCCTGAAGATGGCCTTCCTGTTTGGCGAGCTGGACAGCTTGCGCCCAGACTTTATGGGGATCAAGGTTTCGGTCTAAGGGGGGCAACTTCTTGATTCGTTCCCGCTTTTCATGCTCTTCTTTGGCGTGCATGCGATTTGCTTTCTTCTCCTCGTTCAAATCCACCTTTGCCTGTTGACATTGTTTTTTGTGGCACAGCTTCCAATGTGCAACTTGGCACTCTCTACCACAGTACGTAGCAGCCTTGCACCTATCACAGTTCTTTGGTCGGTCGGACACTGTCCCACAGTAGTGACACTCACCGTGGGAAGCAGTTGAGGGGTCCAGGTCGGTGACCATCATTAGTGCTAACATGCGGTTGTCCCAATTGACCTCTTTTGCAGCATCTGGACTCAGCGACTTGCGCTTGCTTTCTGCTTCACTGAAGTGTTTCTTCGCTTTTCCCCTCTGGTTGTCGTGGGCGTAGTGTTGGCAAACCATGTACTGCCCTACCGCAAGCTTCCCAAGCACGTCTTCCGTCATCTCGGGGTGAGCTTTGAACTCATCATGCTTAGAGAGGACATCTTCCATCAAATCAATTCCTTCTCTAGTATGGCTCAACAACAAAAGAACCTTAGCTTTTCGAGAAGAAACGTCCCATTTAGTAAACGCATCCGGGGCTACATCCACCGCCACAGTGATTTGTGTCAGCGCTAAATTAAAGTTGTCAATGGTCATGTAAAGCGCCCCCAGATGTTGACGGAGTCTCCAGTCTTTTGGACGGACACTGATAGCTTTTTGCAAGTGATGGATAGCAGTGTGCACGTCGGACGCTTTGGTCAAAAGAAACAGCATTACATGCGCATCTGCCCAGAGCTCCTTTGCTTCCGCAGTTGTGGTAGGGCCAGCAAGAATAGCCTTGGCTGCTGCTACAGTTCTTGGATAAACCGGGCGTGAATCCACAATGCCATTTCCCTTCACCGCGCGGAGTTTTATCTTTTTGTCATCCACGAGGTAAGCTCGTGCGCCAGCCGAGACAACTTCCTCTTTCGATAAAGCTGCTTTTTGATGCTCAAACAATTCTACTTTGCGCCAATCCAGAAGCTGTGCATAGGTTTCACTACCGACAGGATATTGATTCGGGTGCATAACACTCCACAAATCCGACTGCCATTCAACGCTACCAAGAGGTCTCCCAGCGCCAATTTTGTCGTGGAGGATGGACAATGCGACATCTTTCTCTTGTTGAGTGGTTTGTGGATTCTTCAGTATCTCTCCCGCCACAGCATTCCAATCCATTTTCAGGCTTGCCGTTAAGCCTACACAATATAATTCACTGTCTATTCTAGGTGTGGGGATTGTAAAAAACCGAGCTTGTAAATATCCGGTCACGGTACTATATTGCTGCTTCTGTTGATGATTTCTACAAGTCTTCTCGTTTGAGGAAAGAACTCGTCAACTAATTGTCAGCCCCTATGAAAATGCACTCCAACGTGTTGATCCGCTCACTGGGTAACTAAGAATGCGTGGATTTTGCTGTTTAGTCGACTCGAAGGCTACGGGTTTTTGGATCTCAGCCATTCGGCTTATCGTCAATCCAAATCGATATTACACCTTCCAAGCTATATTTTTTCTTTCCGGGACATGCATCTAAAATTCCACAACACAGGTGCTGGACTAATGGTGCTGATGAACATATTATCGCCATGCAGTCAGTACTACGATGTACTGGTGAGTAATTGTATAGCTATCATACGCACTCCTATTATTAGCTAGCTAGCCATTACGTAAACTCATAATACGGTACATTATTGTGCGACATCGTCAGCGTCTCAATATCATTGATGACTGAATCATTCATTGATTCAAAAGATCCTCTCATTTTTTCAATTCATTTCCCACCCACCCGGGCAGAGTAACTTTAAAAATCATTTCCCCCCTCGCCTTGGCAAGCGCACACAGAAGCACCAAATGGTCACTAGTTACTGGCTAGTGCTGAAGTGTTAGTAGGCTTTATAATATTCTACATGTGATTATTGCCTTCACTTATTCAGGCTGTCAATCTGCTCCAGAGGAGTGGTGCAGATGTTCTTGCGGGAGTGGATGCAGCCTCCGCTGACACGGGTTAGTGCGTGAACTCCCCCTTAGGAGTTGAAGCTGATCATCATTTCCAAATGCCTACAGAGGAAAGTGTCTACAGAAGGAAGTACATACTCTAGTAAGTTAGCTAGCTACAGTAAACTAGCACATAATCCCCGTATAATCCATCTGACAGTAGTGTCACACGCGACACGCCACACTTACTCCATTAGTACTACGGCGAAGGTACTTGGGCCAGGGTTCGTAATACACGAATCTAGGCGTTCAAGACGCCTTCGTATCATGCAGTAGAGGCGTTTACTCGTTGCCAGGAGCGGCTTGATGTGGCGCGACACGAGGTGGTCGATGTTTGTGCGTCCTTGGCGGCGCCAAGGGTATTATATATATACTGTGTATCGCATTCAGCGTGTTCGAATATAGTAATGGCGAAACTGCACCCATACACTATTTCTAAAATGCTTCTACTAGTTCGCAGAATCGGCATGCATTACTTCTACTGTGGCCAGTCATAACCAGAAATGCGAGAAGCGACCAACGTCAAAGAAAATCTTTGTCCCATGGGCAGCCCATTTCGTGGGCCCATTGAGCAATTTCGATGTGGCCATTTTCATGAGCTGCCAAACAAGTGCGTGCGCCCCATGGGCAGCCTTGTGCATACAAATACTCTAAAATGTCCAAATGCCCATTGCCTGCAGCAAGCTCACAAGCAAGTTCATCCCATGGACATCCGTTGTCATGGGCCCACTTCAAGGTGTCCAGATGCCCATTCTCAGCAGCAAATGAACAAGTTTTAGTATCCCAGGGACATCCCTTGGCACGGGCCCATTTCAAGATTTCCAAGTGCCCCTTCTTGGCAGCCCCGGAACAGGTCCACTTATCCATGGGGCATCCATGCTGGTGGCAATACTCCAAGAGCTCAAGATCCCCAGACTGTGCCGCACGAGAACAAGTGCCTTCATCCCATGGACATTCGTTTTCATGAGCATATATGACAATTTCGAAATGCCCTCTTTTTGCAGCTTCTGTGCATGTATCTACGTCCCACGGACAGCCGTGTTCATGTGCCCATCGCAACATTTTCAAGTCTCCTAATCTTGCCAAATTTGAGCAGGTCCAATTACCCCATGGGCATCCGTTGTTGTGGCAATACTTCAGGATTTCGAAATGACCGTTGATTGAAGCCTCATCACATGCCACTGACGACCAGGGGCACCCCTGAGTATGGACATATTGCACAAGTTCCAAATTTCCCGATCCAGCAGCAGCAGCAGATGTTTGTTCGTGCCACGGACATCCAATTTCACGGACATATAAAAGAAGTTCCATATTCCCACCGCTGGCGGCATAACATGTCATCCTGTCGACATCCATGGGACATCCATGGCTGTGGGCAAATTGGACGACTTCCAGGTGTCCCCCAGTGGCAGCGAACAAAAAGAGGTCTGCATCCCATGGACAATTGTTGTTGTGAAGATATTCCAGCATTTCCAAATCTCCAAGTTCTGCAGCTCGCAAAGAGGTCCACTTATCCCAGGGACAGCCATTTTCATGAGCATATTTCAGCGCCTCCATCTGTCCCCCTTTCACGGCCTCAGTGCATGTCGACGCATCCCAGGAGAAACCGTTCTCGTGGGCATATTCCAATGCATCCAATGCGCCCCGCCCAGCTGCAAGATGGCATATCTTATCATTCGCACGTGGATCGCACAGGAAGCCTTTCTCGTGGGCATACTGGAGTAGCCGTAAGTTTCCAGCGACGTCCTCAATGTAAGTGTAGGAGGCACGCACCTCTTCCTTTCGGCGATTCCAGTATCTAGTGATCACTCTGGGAAGTCGCTTCTTGTTCTTACTTCTCCTGAAAAATTCTTGGTACAGATCCTTCATGAGAGGGCAGACTCCAGAGACCGAGAGAGATTGCCCGTGTCCAACAAAAGGAAGAATTCCATCGGCCCAAATGTCCGTGTTGTTCCACAAAAGGCGATCATTCTGATCCGTAGTAGCGGGCTTCTTGGAATGGTCGGAGGTGGTCTTTGCTGACATGATGATCGATACGGTGCAGTATGTCGCGCTGGGCGTGCACTGGAAACGAGGGAGTAGAGGGACTCAGCTTGGACAAGGACGAGAGTAACTGATGAAGACAGACAAATGAAATCAACACTTCTAAGAAAGCGTTTCAGCCCTCTCTGCACTAGCCTCATCTACTATAGCTAGCAGATAGACAGCTATTATGATGATATTTTTCCTCCTCCAGACAAATGCTATCAGCGTGACTAAGTATAGTGTTGCGTGTGCAGCTTTCTTCATGATCAAGCAAAGCGCAGCGTGATGAACCAACGGCGGCCAAGTCACGTTCACCCAGGACTCACGCTGGTCAAATTGTGCATGCTTGACACCGCAAACCGACCACTACCTAGCTACTAGTAGTCTAGCTAGCTAGCTAGTAGTTAGCTAGAGCTAACTATGTGCTATCACTCTAGCTACTATGCTACCAGGTAGACATAGCTACTGTAGACCTACAGCACTCCCATCAACAACATTCCTCTTTCCGGTGCACTTAGGTAGCAAATGTTGTGTTGGAGTGCCATGATGTCTTGGGAATGGCTCGATGACAGCTCCTGAAAATGTTGCAACCAACCTAGTGCAAGAGAGGACAAACCTAAAGATTTTTGAAAGAACCCCACTCTCAAATTCCATCCACACTTAGATCAGTGCGAAGAGCATGAAGTTCATTTTCCAACTGCTCAAAAGATCGCAAACTGACAATCATCATTTGCAAAAATTATCAACTGAATGTCTTAAATTGATTCACCATGAGAATGGCTCATTTCACCAAAAATGCAATAACAAAAGTCATTCTTCTTCAAGTTCTATCCATGGATGATTACAAATTTCATATGACGCTGCAGAACATCATGATTTTCAAGTTCAAGGGTGCTCCAATGCGGACAAGTCTGACATGCACAAGTGCAACTCAAAGAAACAAGACATGCATCCTTGTTGAACAGGCGGAGGACATTGGCTGTGTGATTTATGGATTCAGAGCTCTGCTAGAAGCCTTTTGCTATCAGCTACACCAACAGGTGCGAGGCCAAAGGTTGCTGCCAGTTGGAGCACACACTTCCAGATCCTTAAGAAGTTCCTCTCGAGCATGCAATGTTTGTCAACAAATTGTAAGCATTCATGTGCCCCTGCAACAACAAAAATCAAAGATGCTCAATGTTGCTAGCAACTCTCCCCTCATGTCAAACACCTATCAGTGTGCTACAACCATGTTGAAGAAATCAATTTGTTTGTTGAAACAGATCAGTTTCATGTTCATTTTTGCTGCTGTTGTTCTGTTGTTTCTCATTGTGGACTCTTTCCAGAGCAAAATGTTGAGCATCAGGGACCCTTGCCCATGTGGTACTCCATGCTTAAAAACTGTTAAACAACAGCAGTTCCAAAGCCCTCTTTTAAAATGGAGGGTTTTAGAAACTTTCCTAAGGTTTTGTGCTAAAACCCTCATCATTATTTTTTTAACCCTCTTTTCGTGTGGAAGGACGCTTTGTGCTTTTAGACTTCGTTGCCCAAGTAGAAAGGTCGCACAGGCGCTCTCAAGCAACCCGAATCTTCATGTTTTTTTACGAGAAGGATCGAATCAATCCTCTCTTCCCTTCCACGAAACATCACCAACAACAATGACACAACAGGCGGTTACGCGCACGACCCAACTCCACACCAACCATCACCAATAAACAAGACACCCAACCATCGCCAATCCACCATCCATCCATCACAACCATTGCATGTACTACAGTACGGTAGTACATAAACTGATCGTATAAAAGCATAACATGTTGGGCTTCCGAATCGGGTTTGCAGCAACATCTTCCACCACCACCACAACAACAAGTACTACTAGTACTACTAGAAGTCTTTGCAGACTTGGTATCACTGCACTTCTCCTCTTTACCATCATCATGGCACAACAAACATCTCCTGCGGTTGCGTCTTCGGAAAACGAAACCTATTATGCAGTCTTGCAACTATCCCAAACGGCCACTTTGCAAGAAATTAAAAAGGCCTATCGCAAACTCGCCTTGCAGCACCATCCCGATCGCAATCCTCCCGAGAAAAAGGACCAAGCGACCATTCAATTTCGACGCGTCAATGAAGCCTACGAAGTACTGAGCGATGAAGATCAGCGACGACAATACGATGCCGATTTGAAGTATGGCCGAGCGGGTGGCGATGGTGGTAGTAGCACAGGCTTTGGTGGCACGAGTGGCAATCGACCCTTTTATCATCCCTCACGACGTCATTATCGAGATCCCTTTGCGCAATTCAATGATTTGTTTCAAAATGATCCCTTCTTTAGTGAAGCCTTTAAAGATATGGACGATTTGTTTGCCAAGACCTTTCAACAACAACACGGCAGTCAAAGTAATCAGAGACAAATGCAAGCCCAACCACCTGCCCAAAAATCATGGGGTCGTTGGATTGCCGATTGTTTGGGCATAGATTTTCAAGTTTCTACTTCTACCACCACGATTGGCTTTGACGGAAAACCCGTCACCTCCAAGACACATACTGCATATGGTGGAAGCAATCCTCGACGACGCGCCTCCAGCACCTACACGTCCAAATCCACACGAACAGTCATTGAAAATGGACAACGCGTCACCATTCAATCCTTGGAAAAAGATGGCAATAAAATTGAAGAAAAATATGTCAACAATGAGCTTATACAACGACTCATTAATGGTATTCCCGAACAACAATATCGTTTGGATGGTGGGGATTTGTAATGATTATTATGAAATGCAAAAGTGTCGGGCCAGACTGTATTACGATGGCCAGCTTGGTGCTCTTCCTTCTCTCCGTGATTCCACCCCAAAAGTACTGCAGTATGCATGAATGAATGAATCCATAAAGGAAGATGCAGTCCACGTTCAAGTGACAAACAAAATTCTGTAAGGAGACTTCAATATAAGTAATAAACACTGGGAATAGGCAACTACAAAAATAGGCATGCAAAGTTAGAAATATAATCGGCCTTCCTTTCATTTTAAAATTGGGTGCTATAGTACTGATTGCATGTTTATGCTATCGATGGGCTTGGAACTATACCCAACTACACATGAACCTAGACGGGCGTGACGAACATACGCCTGTGAAACAGCAGCTACGCAGTCCACAATTCTAAGCAGCACTCAAACGACGGATACAGTAAACTCCATCGTAACAAGCGATATATTCTACACACATGATGTACAATACTGACTGACTACGAGCTGCCCCAAATAAGTTCACTACTAGTACTGGAGAAAATTCTTAAACACTCCAACTGCCACTATTGCTTTTCTTTCCCATAATGATCATCATTTCACAACGTGTAAATTGTGGGTTGTTGTTATGAGTTTGTGGCGGCGTCTGATGATGCACTGGCGATACCACCTCTGCCGCCAATCCGTACGGGTTCAAATTGGGGTGGATCCAGCAACCATCCTCCCTTCCATCCGGTCATGGCGGGTCCAAAATAGTCCATCTTGAGGCATTTCGAGGGCGGAATCAAATCCATCATTCGATAAAACCACGGCAACAATCCACATTGTTCAATCAAGGTTCGTGTATTGCCGACATTGGTGACAAATCGTAATATATTGACACCATAAAAGGATACATAGGTCGCATTGGGAAATTCGCCCCCCATGAAATCTTGTTTGCCCATGTGTTGTCCCATTTCCGTTTTGAATTGGACGTAAATGTCACGACGGGTGGTCCCGAGCGCAGGAGCATACTCTTGTCCGATGTAATTTTTGAGGACGCGCATTTCCCGATGGTGGAGACGCTTGACGACACAGACGGGTTGTCGCATAATGGGACTCATCCGACTTTTAAAGGAGGCTGGATAGTTGGGACAGGTCCGTTGAAAGGCCGTACAGTAATCGGCTCCATCATATTCTCTCCACATGGCGGGTATGAATTCATACCCAATTTTTCGTTCCCATCGTAAAATATCGGGTGTCATTTTTTGTGGATACAACAAGGGAATGATCAAATAATTAATCATGACACCATCCGCAATCACCAAACCACTGGGTGGTGGTGAGGATGTGACAGATGCTACCGATTCGTCCATCATTTGTTGTTGTGGTGGATTGAGTTCCAACATGGGAACGGCATTGGACACAATTTTATCGGGAGCTTGTGCCACACCCCATCCCGCCTTGGCCCCCGAAGCACTGGCACGAACGTCCATGCCTTTGTGATCCTTGACTTTGGGAAAGGGCGGTACGGGTGATTTGACCAACATTTGCCCCACTCGAAAGGCTTTGTCTTGAAATAAAAAATGACATGCCACCCACGTGGTCATGGGTTCCGCTGCATCTCCCCACAGGATGCATCCTTCCAAATCGGCCGGTCTTAGCTCTTCATCGCCCAGACCTTCGGGCAACATTCCAAAATGATTGGTTCCACAAGGATGGGTTCGGGGAAAGGGTCGTTCGCCCGTCAAAATGGCGTCGCTTCCAATGGTAATGTTGACCGTCACACCCATGACTTGGACTTCTTTTTGAGACACATTTTTCAAATCTACTTTGAGTTCTCCAATAATGGCTATGGTGTGTAGTATTTGTGTATGTTTGTTTTGTGTGTGAGAATGTGAATTGTGAAAATGATTGTGTGAACACGTGAATAAGAGATCCAGAAAAAGAGGGAGAAGAAAAAAAAGAGTGAGCGGAGTTTTCGAAAATAAAAAATATCGGAAAAGTGGGAATTAAAGTGTGTACACCAACTTCAATGAGTGCCACTATACTACTATACTAGTAGTACTACTGTATACAACATACCTTTCCCAACCATCCGATGATTTCTGGACATGACTCGAATGACCACTTCCAGCTGAGCTTCGGGTCGTAAAAAGGTATTGTAGACCAACCAACCCAAGGCCACACTGCCTTCATCGGGCTCTTCCAAATTGTGCGAGACACACCCATCATTGGCACCCCGATCTTCCCAAGTCCAATCTTTGGGTCCCACACGGGCTTCCAAGTGTCCGCCCAGTTCAATCCCTTGTGCCTTGATCAAGACGGCCTTGATGGGTTTGCCATTTAATAACGACATACTTATTAATAATTATGAGTCAAGTAGTAGGAGCTATCAAACTAGCTAGGTAATATGATGTTGGCTTCGTAGGTTCAATTGAGATCTCCACTTTTGCTAGCTACTAGACTCTATTAGACTATTAGTAATAGTGCTCTGGTGTCGGCATGCGAAGACGGTGGTTAATTGTGGTGGTGGTCATCCGATGACCATGGTTGAAATTTAAACAGGCTTCGTACGTGTAACTCTTCGAATCCATTTCCGGGAATGAATGAGTCCGGAGACATCTAGCCTACTATCTCTAGCGTTACCGATCCATCACTAAGGACGCACACGAGCCAAAAGACAACTGTTTTGATCATCAACTTGGCGTCGATCGGGTTGTGGCACCATGGTCAATCAAACAACAATAATCTTTGTCGATCAACTACTAGGGATCGATGGCAACATCTATCTTCCTCGACAAGTACCAGTACTGTACATATCGCCCTCATCTTTAGTTTTATAGTTCGCATACAACCATAGAATCATGTCGGCAATACCCAGAAAGACAGCGAGCAATGCCTTATCGGCTGCCGCTCAAAAACGGTCGGCCCCTCTTCCCAGTCCGCAATATTTGGATGCCATCAACTATCTGAGTGAGGCCACCATGGCAGAAGCATGTGCTCTGGCACTTTCGTTGAGTGACTATGAAGGCAACCACACTACTACTAAAAACAACAACAACAGCAATGGCAATAGTAGTAGTAGCAGCGGTGGCGACGATTTGTCCAAGTTGTTGCAAATGGAAAAAAAGACAAAAGACGCCGTCAAGGTGGTACACAAGGAAGACATTCCCTCTCCCAACGCCTGGATGCTGCCCCCCACCATGCCCTCCATTCCTGCCGCACGCGTCAATCTGGCCTCCGTCGTGGGTGCCGCTGGCAAGGCCGCCTTATCCGGCTCCATGGTCCCTCCAAAGGCAACTATGGTGGCGGCACCCAAAACCTTGTTGGGAGTCGGTGGGGGTGGGAAGCCCATCATGGCCGCACCGGGGGGTGTTAATAGTGGAGGAGGAGTCGGAAAAGCCGGTGTCGTGCCCACCATTCGACGAGGGAGTTTGGTGGGGAGTCGGGGTCCTCCGGGAGGAGGAGGTCTGGGCGGGAGCAACAAACGTCTCATGCCGCAGCAATTGCAACGAGTGGAGAGCGACGACTCTTCGATTGGGAGTGGGGGGAACAGCAACAAAAAGGCGCGTCTTGCAGCAGCCGCATCATCTGCTGACGCCACAAATGCCCCGCCTCCATCGGCGATGAAATTTTTGGAAAAACTCAACAAGGAGAAAGGACCTGCCGCAACCATTACCAAGACGGAAAGCAAGAATAATGATAGCAATAAGGAAAAAGACAAGGACAAGGAGAAACCCAAGGAAAAGGACAAGGAAAAACCTGTTGCCGCCGCCGCTGCTACTGGTAATGACAGTGATGGAGACAGCGCCGCTTCCGCGGAGAGTGCCGACAAACGCAGTCCTTCCACGCAACGGAGAGAAGGAACCCGAAAAAATCCGGCACGAGGGGCTCGTCCAACATGATATATTTTAATCTAGAAGGTAGCTACATGTTTTCATGTGAAGTCAGATTAGGAATGGCTAGATTTTTATGGCTCACGGAACTGTCGCTAGTCTTTTCCCGAGATTGGACTGTTTTCATGAGAAGGTGAAGGTCACTGCAAAGCATAAAATGAATGGATGACCTGATGCTGCAGTACGCAATGAGAAAGTTAATAGAAAAACTAGTGACTGTCTCTTATACACATCTGACGCTGCCGACGAATAGAGAGGTGTAGATCTCGGTGGTCGCCGTATCATTA
>ENA-ORBV01014624-ORBV01014624.1-microbial-mat-metagenome-genome-assembly--contig:-NODE-14624-length-11693-cov-8.172004_pt1 | contig 11693 bp, 26 predicted proteins | sample MGYA00237777_ERZ505514 | MGnify/ENA primary metagenome ERZ505514 (study PRJEB26160, sample SAMN06269048) | microbial mat metagenome | isolation source: Oligotrophic lake microbial mat | place... | reverse complement strand
GCTGACGGAACTTTGTCTAGCACAGTTGATACTGACTTCTATATCTACTACGGAAACGCTGGAGCAAGTGAACCTGCGGTTACTGCTACGTATGGGAGGAATAATGTGTGGGATAGTAGCTACAAAGCTGTCTATCACATGCAGGAAGACCCAAGTGGTAATGGAAGTGGGGCAGTAAAAGATAGTACGAGTAGTGGTTTTAACATGACCCCCGCTGGTTCACCAGTAAGCGGGACGGGTAAAATGGGTAACGGCATTCAGTTTGATAATACGAATGATATTCTTACTGGTTCAGGAGCAAACCTTACAGGAAGCGTCTCATCTCAGATTTGGGTTAGCACAGGAACAACTGCAGACTATGATAGTTTGATTGACTCGCAAACATCACTTGGTGTAGCGAATGACCAGTACAATATATTTTTCCAGACAGGTCGCGTTATTGCTAGTTATGGAACTAATTTTTCTAATGCAACTAATTTAATAACACTATCAACACTCACAAAGTTAGACCTTACTTATAATGGTTCAACTCTTACTCATTATAAAGATGGTGTAAGTAATGGAACTCCTGGGTATTCTAAACCAAGTGTTACAACATCTTTTCTAGCCATAGGTGCTCGCACAACTTCCTCTAATGTTTCAAATGCTCTTATTGATGAAGTTCGTATATCTAATGTTGCCCGTGCTTCCACATGGATTTCTACCGAATACAACAACCAAAACAGCTCAAGTACTTTCTATACAGATGGAGCACAGGAGACTGATGGTGGTTCATCTTCAGTAAGTCCTTCGGTTTCACCGTCTGCTTCAACTTCTCCTTCTGCTTCCCTATCACCTTCAAGCTCTGTTTCTCCTTCCATATCTCCAAGTGCTTCCCTATCACCCTCATCTTCTGCAAGTCCGTCAGTTTCTCCTTCCAGTTCAGCCTCACCTTCCAGTTCAGTAAGTCCGTCAGTTAGTCCGAGTGCTTCTGCTTCACCTTCAAGTTCTGTCAGTCCTTCGGTTTCTCCTTCACTTAGTCCAAGTGCTTCTGCCTCTCCAAGTTCTTCCGTATCTCCGTCAATATCACCTTCAGCTTCGGCTTCACCTTCTTCATCAGTAAGTCCTTCTGTAAGCCCTTCAGCCTCAGCTTCACCTTCATCTTCTGTAAGCTCGTCAATCTCTCCTTCTGCCTCAATAAGTCCGTCTTCAAGTACAAGTCCTTCTGTATCACCTTCAATCAGTCCGTCTGCTTCAACTTCTCCGTCTGTAAGTCCAAGTGCTTCATTCAGCCCTTCCAGTTCTGTTTCTCCGTCTGTAAGTCCTTCGGTTAGTCCTTCTATATCTCCGTCAGCTTCTGCCTCTCCAAGTTCAAGTGCTTCACCTTCTATTAGTCCTTCAGCTTCTGCCTCACCAAGTAGCTCTATCTCACCTTCAATATCTCCTTCAAGTTCAAATAGTCCTTCAGTTAGTCCTTCTAGTTCAGCTTCTCCGTCAGTTAGTCCGAGTAGTAGTATCTCTCCTTCTGTTTCTCCGAGTAGTTCATCATCTGCTTCAGTTTCACCTTCTTCAAGTATTTCGTCTTCCCCTTCACCTTCAGATGCTCCAAGCACACGTCTTAAGTATTGGAATGGTTCAAGTTGGGTTCTTAAAGATATTAAATACTGGACTGGAAGTGCATGGGTAGTGAAGCCTATTAAATATTATGACGGTAATACATTCCAAAATTAACATGAAAGAACTACACGAAAAACCAGCATGGTTTAAAGCTCACGAAGAAACAGACCTGATTGCTTTTAGTGTTGCTCAAATGGAGCGTGCTGAAATAAAAAACACACTTATAAAACAGGTAGCGGTTGATGCAGAATTTTCAAAAACGCTTGCTGAGATTAAAGGGTTCATGGCAAATCTTCAATGGCTTGCAGACTCTTCAAAAGGAGTGAGTCTGTTACGCAAACCAGCATTGTGGGTTGTTGCTTTGATTATAGGAATCGTAGCGTTCACAGGAGGTTTAAAAGCATTATTATTAGGAATAGCAAGCTGGCTTAAATTTTAAATACTATGACTTTATTCAAAGATTTTTCACCTACATATTATCCAAAGGGTTCTATGACGCAGGATTTTGGAGAGAACTTTCCATTGTATAGAGAAGCGTTTGGTATGGACGGACATAATGGAAAAGATTTTGTAGCTCCATGGGGAACACCTTTGTTTCCATTTAAAGCAGGAAAGGTTGTTGAAGTAAAAAACTCTGAAACAGGATATGGAAAGTATATCCGTATTCTCACTGATGAAGTTAACGGAGTGTGTGAAGAGTGGACATACGGACACATGTCTAAAATAATTGTTGTATTAGGTCAAAGAATTGAAACTAACGAATGTTTTGGTGAAATGGGAAACACAGGTTTTGTGGTTTCTGGACCAACACCTTTTTGGAAATATAATCCATACGCAGGGACTCATGTTCACGTTGGAAAACGTCTTGTGAAAATGTTTAAGAAAGAACATAAGACTTGGACTATCTCTTATGGAACAGGAGAAAAAGGAACTATCTTAGATTATGGAAATGGATTCAAAGGTTCAATAGATTACACACTTGATGAGGGAGAAGATATAAGACAAAAACAACTTACTGTTATTTCTTTAGCTAACCAAGTGATTGTCCTTTATAGACAACTTATCAATATTCTTAGCCTTAAAGAATAAAGGACAGTTATCCACACCTTCGCTTGTGGACTTCATAATGTCCTTGATATAATTAGAGTATTACCTTTCCGCTTTCCACATTTCTGCCCACGGATTTTTGGTAAAAACTGGGAATCACGTGTATACATAAAACATTCTAGGAGTGCCACAAATTATAAAGAGCACCTACCTAGAATGTTGTGGAAATCGGGTAGATAATAGTTCTTTAACACAAGGAGTTTGCCATGCTTTCTACATTGTCAGGAGAAACAACTCAGAAGTTAGTTAGTTCTGTTCTTCAAAGGGAGAAGATAACTATCGAACAGTTATTTCTCACAGCAACTCGCACCGAAGGGTATACGGAACATAACGTGAAGGAGCACATCGCTGACGCACGTTTGAAACTCTTTTACCACGAAGGAGCGATTGACGAAGGAATCGAAAGTTTCTGTTTAGACGTTCTGAACGGAAAGATTGTTTTCAAGAAACAAGCAAAGAAACGAGGTGGTCTTGACTCTTCAACAGATTGAAGAAGCGTTGGGTGATGAAAATATGTTTTACGCATCACACTTTTATGGCAGAGAGCCAACTCCTATGGAGGCAATCCACTACTGGATTTCCCACCAACCGAAAGTGAGGACATTTGATGTTGTGCCAAACCTTTTCACACAAACCGGAATGGGTAACGAGGATTGACACGTAGCAAGGGACAGACACCTTGCTATTTTTATCCCCAATTTACTCTTCACACAAAACTCATAGGTGATATAATTAGAGGTGATGGAAATAATAAAATCATCAAGATTTCAAGCACTTGTTTTGTTAGCTATCTTTAGTGCTTTACATTCCGCAGGATTGTTAAGCTCTACAATTTTAGAAGCAAGTATTATAATCCTAGGTGGACACATAGGAATTAGAACACTTGACAGAGCTTCTGAAAAGATTGGTAATACAGAATAAGTTTTCAGAAATGCAGTCTTTTCTTACCTCTTAGTCGGAGGTAATAGCTTTGTGCTTAAAGAAAAGTGAGAACCGAGACGTAGGAACTAATCATCGGCTTATTTTTAAATTAAATGTTTTATTCATATTATTTAGCACAGCACTAATACCGAACGCAGTTACTTATGTCTCTCCACCCTTAGAAGTTATCGAAACTAAGGTTGAACAGCCCTTAAACGTAAGAATAGAGGCTCTAGCGACCAAGTATAGGGTTGATGTATCAGTAGCAAATAGGATTATAAAGTGTGAATCTTCTTTTAAAGAAAACGCATTCAATAAAAACATCAAAGACGGAGTTCATTGGAGTACTGATTTTGGTTACTTCCAAGTCAATGATTTCTTTCATGAGAAGGAAATGATAAAAATAGGATTAGACATTCATACACCAAATGATAATCTTGAGTACGGGTTCTATTTATTACAAAGAGATGGAACCAGACATTGGAAAGCAAGTTCTAAATGTTGGAATCTGTAGTATCGATTTTTTCACAAAAGACTTGTCGAAAGGCAGGTCTTTTGTTATAGTAACCATAGCTCTTTCTCCTTCTCTACGACTGCCCTCATTAATTTGAGGGCGGTTTTTTTATGCTACAATAAAGAAGCACGATAGACTGTGCCGAGCTATATTGTTTCATATAGTAATTTAAGTAAAAGCCACACTTACCCTGTGGCTTTTTGCTTGTCCCCAGTTTGTTCCTTTTTTCTTGAAACACATGTAGTAAAATTAAGACATGAAAACATACGAGAAAAAATTACAAAGTTTTAAAGAGTTGCATGACAAATTTCACTCACTTGAAAAGCAAGCAGAAAAAACCAAATCTTGGATGGAAGATATGGTTATGAGCATGATTAAACTATATGACTTATATGATGAACGCGTGAAGGATTTAAAACTAAAAACTTCTTTGGTTGATGAACTAATTAACAGTGAGTTAATACCAAGACATGAAGCAATTAAATCTTACAAACTACCTAGATAAATTTAAACTAGAACCGAAGGACAAAATAACAAGTGAACGACAAGAGATTATTAAACAGTTTCTTGACACACTGAACGCTGATAGAAAAGGTTACAAGCCTTTGACTGCAGGATTTGTTTCTTCAAAGATGCCTAAGATTCTATTTCCAACGAATCACGACTTATATTTATTTCTTACTAAGTGTAGAAATTCTAAATGTTTTGGAGCGTGTTGGTGGTCTTGTTTAAAGACTACAAAGTTATCCACACCATGAGGTTTACATTAAGAAGCAGGTTTGATATAATTTAAGGGTGCTTATTTTAAATCATCATTTGAATATTGAGTTACAAATCGCAAACTTCAAAGTGGGCACACATACTGTGCGGTTTGTAACTCAGTATTTAAAAGGAACACGCTAACAAGCGTGCTTTTTTATATTGTATTCCCCTCACTATGCACCAGTGCCTCGCCAAAAGGGATGAAAGGGCAGGATAAGGACAACCTGATGCTCTCTAGACAGCACTCTAGAGTTGTAAACGCATAAGGAGAAAGGTTAAACGCTTCAAAGTTATTCAGACCGAAACCATTAGATTACCTCCGAAGATAGTAATACCCTAGCAAAGGGCAACATGCTTAGGAGGGTTGCTAGTGAGAGTGAATAACAGAGTAGTCCGAGAGACAACGGGTTAAACTATTCAGAGAGAAGAAGGGATAAACACCTTTCTTTACCCTCTTGTTGTTCCGCAATAAATTTTATAAGTAACTTAAGCATATGAAATACTATACAGATGGTTGGATGATGGGTAGTAAGAACCCTTCTCCTTATGGTGGTGGGTATACTGTTGTTAGAGAAGATGGTGTTTTAATAGAAAGAAAAGAAATTAAAAGGACAGGATTTACAAATAACGAGGCGGAAATAAGAGGAATTGAGTTTGCTCTTGAGTACGCAGAAAAAGGAGATATTATTTCAACAGATTCAATGTGTTGTTTATCATGGGTGAATAGGGGTAGAAGTAAAGTAAGAAAAGACCTATTTGAACTTCTTCAAAGTTGTAAAAAAACCAAAGAAGAAAAACATATAAATTTATGTTGGGAATCAAGAGATTTTAACTTAGCTGGTCTTTATAACGAGGATGTAAGACCCGAAGAAACAAAGAAAAGAATTGAGGAACAAGAGAATTTCTACACTATCACTAAAAATTTATAGATTTCGTTGTATAATATAGGTATGAAGAAAACTAAACTAAAGAAAGTAAGCAAGATGTCTATCTCTAAGATACAGAGAGATTTATGGCAAGAATGTCGCAGAATAAAAAACAAAGATAGAGTAAATTGTTACACGTGTGATGCAAAAGATTTAAAGGGTTCTAATAGACAATTAGGGCACATGTGGGCGAAAGCAAGTCTAGGTGCCAATCTAAAATATGAGTTAGATATATTAGAGTGGCAATGTAGCAGATGTAATATTTGGCAAGGGGGTAGAGGAGCCGATTTTTATAAAAAGAAACTGCAAGAACTCGGTAAGGAAAGAATGACAGAGCTTGAAAAAATAAGAAACGAAAGTGTTAAGGCTTATGATTTTTATGTAGAATTATTAGATAAATATAAACAAAAAAGCCCTTTATAAGGTTTTAAACAGAAAGAAAACAGCTTTTTATACGAATGAAATATCTTAAAGTTTTATTATTTATAGTTCTATTTCCAATATACGCACCGACAACTCTTTTGCTGTATTTAACGTATGAATGGTGGGTAGGTTTACTTGATTAGTTATCCACAGGTAGAGGTTTGACACATGTACTACATAGTATATACTATTAAGTATAGTTTATTAGTTAGTATATGAAATATGAGCATAATATATTGCGACAAATGTGATAAATTCGTAGATACAGATTTTAACGCAGAGCATTTTGACGAAGAAGTAAATGGGTGTGAAGCTACTTTTGAAGAAAAGACTTTCACTGTCAACGCACATCAAAGGGAGGGTGAGATAGTAGAAGAGGAGGAGGTCGAACTCGGAGCTTTACAAGAAAAACGCGATAACGAAGTACAAAACGAACAATGATAAACAGAGACTTAAAAATACACCTACAACACTTACAGCTTTCAGGGTATGAGGACGGAAGGCTTCAGTGGTTAGGTTCAAAAGATGATTTCAAAAAGGTTGAAGCAGAAATAAACGAACTAGATTAATTGACTTACATACTTATGAAATCAACAATAGATAAAGAATAAAAATTATGAGCAAAAAATATAGTGGATTACACAAAATAAGAGAAAGTGGAAGTAAGCCATATTGCCCCAAGTGTGGCAATTATCTAGAAGTTGTAGCAAATGGTTGGTTCCACGGAGAATTATTTTATTGCCCTAAAGAAAAGAAAGTATTTTGCGTATTATTAAAAGAAATTACAAAGACTGCTGGAGATAAATACATAGCACAATGTGAAAAAGATATTCACTTAAAAGAAATTCGGCAGAAAATAACACAAAACAATTTAGCAGAAATAGAGAAGATTTTACTAACAAATAAATAAATATGAAAACACTTACTTGGTGGGGGTAGATTTACAAGAACCACCTGCAAAAAGTGTAGAGATGGAATTGACCAATATCACGGAAGTCACCTTACTGAAAAAGAAATACAGCAAGATAAAGTTGCCGACTTATTTCTTGATAAATTAGCCCTCCCATTAACAAATAAAGATATATGAAAAAACCATTTTACAGATTTCCAATCGCATATTTTTTAGTAAAGAGAAAAAAGTATAATCCTATGAGATTCTTTCTTGGCGATTTTTACTACTCTAGCGACCCAATGAAAATGGATATAGACACAAAAGACATTCAATTCAAACAATTAACAAATAAATAAATATGAAAACACTTTACGCTAAATTATTAGAAGTTCAACAAGAGATAGATGGAATAAAAATAACAGACGCTCGTATTGGGGTACAGGAAACATTACAAACTAACGAAGTCTATTAACATGAATATCTTTGAAAAGTTGAACAAAGCTCGTGAACTTGTACGAACAACAAAACACCAAAAAGGAGGTACAAATACATACAGCAACTATGAGTACTTTACACCTGAACAAGTGGAGATGATTGTGGCAGAGGTGTGTAAGGAAACAAAAATGTTGCCACTGTGCAACCTGAAACGCAACGAACATGGATTGTACCAAGAGCTAGTACTGGTAAACTTAGAAGACACAAAAGATTCATTGACATTTGAACTCGCAACAGTGAAAGGTGAAATGAAAGCAACCAACGACACACAACAAATGGGAGGCACAGACACCTACTCAGAGCGATACATCAAGATGAAAGTCTTTCAAATAAAAGACAACAACCTTGACCCCGACTCTAAAGACAACAGTACAAAAACACTTTACGCTAACGTAGCAAGCCAAGGTCTTAACACAAAACAGTTTGCACAGATACGAAATGACTTTGAGAAAGGAACACAATACACAATAGAACAATGGGAAAAGATGAGTTATGAGCAAAAGAAGATATTACATCAAATGAAGTTATCAAAGAAAGCTAATCAATAATAATATGCAAAACAAAATCAATGTAAACTTTGACGCAAGTAAACTAAACAAGACTCTTATGACAGGTGGAAAGTTTGTAAGTATCGACATTATTCCTTTGAAGGAAGCTAAAGCAAAAACAAAACAAGACGGAACTACAATCCAAGGAGAAGGTTGGGTTCTTATGAAAACTCACTTTGTAGTTCAGAATAACAAAGACAGAGAAGTAAAGATGCCTATTATCGGAGAAGGTGTTGTATTCCAAAAGACTGAAACTCCAATAGTAGACGCCCCGAAGGAAGAAATACCAGAAGAAGAAATAAACGAAGAATCTATTCCTTTTTAATATGAAGGCATGGTTACTAGAACAATCAGAAGGTAGACCACAATTCACTGACTGGCAAAGGGCAGACTTTAAAGAGTTTTCACTACGAAACCCAAAGGTAAAGTACAAACTTTCTCCCTTAGAATTAAAACGAACAACCCTTCAAAACAATTTCTATCGTGTTTTCCTTATGAAGATAGAACGAGAAACAGGAAACCTAGCAGATGATGTACATGAATGGGCTAAACGTAAGTTCTTAGAGCCAAGGTGGATAAAGATAAAAGAAGACGAATACAAAATACCAGGGTCTACAACAAAATTATCAAAATTAGACTTCGGGGAATACATGGACAAGATATCAGCAGAGACAGAAATATCCATTCCAAACCCCGAAGAAGCAGGATTTTATACAAAATAACATGACACAAAGAGAAATAGTATTAAAGAAACTAAAAAATGAAGGAACGATAACCAATATGTGGGCTATTCAAAACGGAATATGGAGACTTGGAGCAAGAATCGCAGAACTCCGTACAGAGGGATTGAATATAGAAACAGAATTTAACACAAGAAAAGTAGGTAAAAATACTCATTATCATTTAAAGAAATAATATGAAAAAAGAAAACAAAATCATCATCGCAATCATCATCGGAGCACTTATCATTTCAGGAGGGTTTATAGCAAAAGCAAAAGTAACAAAAGACTTAGCTGACAAGAAATCAATAAACTTGTATTTAAGCAAATCAAAAGCAAAAAATTCTTACAACAAATGTATGAATGTAGCCTTTCAAGATTATTCTAATACTTGGGACAACCAATGTAAGGTAGTAGGTAAAAAAGAAGATTGTGGTCTAAGTGCGTCAATGTCTTCTGTTTTAGATAATCAAAAAAACATCAACGAAAAAACTTGTTTAGATATTTACAAGATAGAGTTAAATTAAAACAACATGAAACATAATCAAAAAGTAACTTGTGAGATAAACGGAACAAAAATAACTGACGCTCGTATCTCAATAAACAAAGACGGAACACCTTATATCTGTCAAAATGAACAGTTTGGTGCTCGTGCAGACGATAAACTTGGATACAGGTATTCTTGGGGACTAAACAAGGACTTCACAGATACAGATGTAACAAACCTTTGTCCTTTAGAAAAAGACTGGGACACTCTCCAAATAGGTGATGAGGTAGAACTCCGACATGAAAAAAGAACAGTTCTAGGTGTATGTGGAAGGGTTATCTTTATTTCTTTGGTAGATGATAAAGACCGATACTATGGTTGCTACACAAAAGAGGCGCTCATTGAAAATGGGTTCACAATCGTTCGAGATACACCACCTATCATTAAACTCACCCTCCAAGACATTGCAGACCTCAAAGGAGTCGATGTAAAATCAATCAAGATAATATGACCCACGAAGAAACAATAAAACGAATCCAAGAGTTATTTCCAAGCGTTATGGAGTTGGGATTAAAATGCTCTGAATGTGAAGGGGATGGTTTTACTAATGGACACGATATTTCAGAAAGTCACGGCAGAGATGGAGAATGTTTAAGTTGCCCAGTACAAGTTGAGTGTGATATTTGTAGAGGAACTGGAGAGTTAATTAAATAACTAGATATTATGTCAGCCAATCAATACAAAGGAATCTGTTTTATTTGTCACAAAGAAGTTCCTGCTGGAAAAGGAGATTTTCAATCCAGAGGAAGTCTCAATGAGAAGACAAAAAAACTTGTTCCCTACACAGGTCGGTGGTTAGTTAGGTGTCGTGGAAAGCACACAGGAAACATACCACTATTAACTAATGAAATAATATGACCCACGAAGAAACAAAGGCATTTATAGAACGACTTAGGTTTATATTCAGGAGATGTGAAATCCATTCTAGACCTCCTCTCCGCCCTAGACAAACCATTAACAGATAAAGAAGATATATGAAATTAAAAAAACACGAAGCCAAAATGAATGAATGTGATAACTGTAAACATAGGTGGAAACATATTGATATGTACAACGAAGAATTTTGTTATGAGTGTATTGATATTGAAACAGGGAAATTAAAAGAGAAAAACAATAAAGAATAAGATAGATGAAAATACTTAATCTATATTGTGGTATAGGAGGAAACAGAAAGTTGTGGGGTGATGAACACGAAGTTACTGCTGTTGAGAATGTGCAAGACATAGCTGATGTTTACCAAAAACTATTTCCAAAGGATAAAGTAATTGTCGGAGATGCTCACGAATATCTAATAAAACACCACCAAGAGTTTGACTTCATCTGGAGTAGCCCACCCTGCCCAACACATTCTGTTACAAATCACTTCTTAAAAGGTCAAGGGATATTCCGATACCCTGATATGAAACTTTGGCAAGAGATTATATTTCTCAAACATTTCTTTAAGGGAAAATATGTAATAGAGAATGTAAAAAGTTACTACAAGCCAATTTATGAACCGCAGGTAGTTGGGCGACATTATTTTTGGGCGAACTTTGAAATACCAGACAAAAAGATTGACTATGTGCAGATTGGAACAATGAATAGGCAGGCATCAAAATCAGCACAGAGAAAAGCCATAATAAGAGAAGCACAAATACCCGAACTAATTGACCTGCACGGCTTAAACAATCTTGATATAAAACTAAAAAACAAACGGCAAGTATTAAGAAACTGCGTATACCCAGAACTTGGCTTACATATCCTCGCCTCTCTAGACAAAGAAAATAATAAGTTTATGGGAATAGACGCCGCTTCACAAGGATTAGACTTCGATGAACAATTAGCTGAAAACGAACGAATGAGGGCGGTTGGTATTTTACTAGACAAACCATTAACAGATAACGAATAAAGATATATGACCTACACAGAAAAAGTATTAGAGGCCTATTGCAAGAAGTTCGGGCTATGCAAAGAAAAAGGAACTTGCCAGTGTAAAAAAGAACTAAAGTTTATTGCTGAATCAATCGCACAAGCAGTAGCAGAAGAAAGGGAGAGGGTACGAGGGATTGTTAAGAGAACAATCGGAATAAACACCACTACGAGGTTTGACGAAGTTGTATATAAAAACGGAATAGATGTTAAGGAATACATAAATAAGTACGACTTCCTCTCCTCTCTAGACATAACTAAGGAAGATATATGATAATTGAAGGAATGCACTACAACGAAAATTGCGAATGTGAGGGTTGTAAGAGAGTGAGTGG
>ENA-ORBV01014622-ORBV01014622.1-microbial-mat-metagenome-genome-assembly--contig:-NODE-14622-length-11694-cov-6.178101_pt1 | contig 11694 bp, 9 predicted proteins | sample MGYA00237777_ERZ505514 | MGnify/ENA primary metagenome ERZ505514 (study PRJEB26160, sample SAMN06269048) | microbial mat metagenome | isolation source: Oligotrophic lake microbial mat | place... | reverse complement strand
AGCGGGGCCATGCCGCCACCCTGCCCGCCGGGGTTCAGCCGCGCCAGGATCGCGGGCAACCGCGCCGCCACCTCGCCCCGGCGCATGCCGTTGGCCAGATCGGGGCTGTAATAAGTGCGCAGCACCAGCATGTCGAACCCGGTCAGCACGGCATGGATGTTGTCGTCGTTGAACACGCTGTCAGCCAGCCGGTACAGGTCGTTCAGCGGGCCCAGCGCCTGGGCCAGCTCCTCGTGCAGGCAATCGCGGATTTCCTGCGGGGCCACGTCGGAGGGAACAAAGATCGCCGCCCGGTCGCGGCGGGTCAGGGTCGTCCAATCCACCATCGGGGTGCGGCGCACCTGCTTGAATTCATCCCAGGACGCGATCCGGGGCACCACGAAACAGGCCGCGCGCGGCACGGCGCGCGACAGTTCGGCGCGCGGGATCGCCTGGATGGTGATGGCCGCATCGGGCGCGCCGGTCAGAAAGATGTCGATCCCCGCCTCGTCCTGCAGCCGGGTCAGCAGGGCGCGCAGATCGGCGATCAGGCTGGGCGGCGGGTTGCCGGTGACGCGGACCGATATCGGCCCTTCGAACCTGGTCAGCAGCGGCACAGCCCGCCCGCTTTCCATCTGGAAGGCCAGATCAAGGAAATCGCGCGCCATTTCGGCATTGCTGCGGGCGGCCGGTTCATCCGTGGCCCCGACGAAAGAGCGCATCGGAGGCAACGTCTCGGCCATCACCATCAGGCGCGACGGCGGGTCATCCTGCGGCATCGGGGTACAGGCCGTCAGGGCCAGAACCACCAGCGACAACAGCCGCTTCACAGGTTTTGCTCATAGACGCGGAACGGGGTCAGCGTGGCAAGCCGGTCATAGACCCGGCGCGCCGTGGCGTTATCCTCGGCCGTCAGCCAATAGACCCCCGACGCGCCCGCATCCCGCGCCGCCAGACCGACTGCGGCGATCAGGTCGACCAGGGTGCCGCTGATGTTGACTGTAGCCCCGCGCTGGTCCGGCTCGCGATTGTTGATCAACAGGCGCACCGTGGGCGGCAAGTTCACCGCGCCGGTGGACTTGATCTCCATCTGCCTGGAAACCGTGCCCCGCGTGTTGGCGTAGGTATTGGGATCGATCGAGACGCGAATCACGGCCGGCGTCGTGCCGGTAGCCGGGCTGACGACCACGCCCGGAATCGAAGTGATAGTAAAGTCGGTGGCGCCGCCACTGGGATCGGAGAGCGTAAACTCTTGCGTGGAAATGCGGCGGTCGCAGAAGTTGCCCAGGAACATCAGGTCCTGCACCGAAGCGTTCAACTTACGCGCCTGCGCCAACTGGCCTACCGGAAAAATACTGACGCCGCTATCGGAAATGATATAGGCCGTGTTGTTGTCCGAGCTCAACACGCCCTTTCCGGCCAGGTTCTCCTGGATCTGAATGCGTTCCCGCACGGCGAGATTGTCTATATCGACCACTTGCAGCACCTGCTCGATCACCGGACCCGCGGCCGTCCCAGCGCCGCTCGCCGGAGTCGTCGGCGTGGTGGGGGTCGTCGGCGTTGTCGGTGTGGTGGGGGTCGTCGGCGTCGTCGGAGCGGTGAGAGCGGCTGGCGGCACCTGCGTATAAATCACGCCACGCGCGCTATCGACCACGTGCCCGCCCACATTCAGGAGGCCGAGGGCATTCCCATGCTGCGCAATCAGCAGGCCGCGCCGGTCATGCAGGGCCCAGCCCATCGCGATGCGCGTGCCGTCGCGGTTCACGCTGACCACGCGAGGCGCCTGCGCGGGCGTCGAAGTGTAACCCTGCGAGACGATGCCCTTGGTGTTGACATCGTAGCGGAAGCGAATGGTGTCGGTAAGACCAAAGATCGAAAGCCCGTCTCCCGAAGCGGCCACCGATGCGGTGGTAATCTGGCTGGGGAACGAGGCCGCCGGTTGCGGAATCGTTTTGGCCGTTACACCCTGCACGGTTTCGAGCTGCCGGGTGGTACCCAGCAGCGGATCGAAGAGCAAGAAGTCCGAAGTGGTGACGACCAGCGCCAGGTTGTCGAGCCCGAAGGCCACGCCCAGCGGCGGGGCACTCAAAACAAAGTTCTGCCGGCTGTTGGTCGTCAAATCTATCAAGGTGAGCGAGTTGCGCGGCGCGGTGCCGCCCGGCGTGGCGCCGTAGTGCGCAATCAGCAGCCAGCGGCCGTCCGGCGATAACGATAGCGACCCCGGTTGGGGCGCCACGTTGATCGACGTCTGAATCGCCCCGTCCGCCAGGGACATCACTTCAATCCGGTTGGCGGTGAAGTTGGCGATATACAGCACGCCCCGTGATTCGTCAATCGCCAGATCCGAGGCTTGGCCTCCAATCGGGATCACCCGCCCAAAAGGCGCCGCCATCAAGCCCTCCACGAGCATGATCCAGCACGCAAACAGAAATATTCTTGTCGTCAGCATGGTACGTCGCTCCGCAATCATCGTTCTTCTCTCGTTCTTCCGACTGGCGCCCAATCAGGCGCTGCAGGATCTCCGCCCGGCGCGGGCTTTCGGACCCGTCCGGCGGCTATTCCCGCTCTCCACTCACAACCCAACTGAATTTGCCCGCCTACGCGGCCCAGAGCGCACCCGGCGCTCTCGCCGCTCCCCCCGGCTGCCCACGCTCCAAAGAGCCGTAGGCACCGGGAAGCGGAGGCGCGTTTCTAGTCTTCCGCGCTGCCTTTGCGGCGGAGGACGATCACCCCCAGAAACGCAATCGCCAGCACGGCGCAAATAATACGAACCATCGATGAATCCATGTGCTTGTCTCCTTACCTGATATTCGGCTTACCTGAAATTCGTCCGGGTCCAACCCCGCACCCAACGGATACTGGTCTATCGGCGGGTCCCCGCCGGAACTATATGTTGTTCATCATCGGGATCAGCTCACGAATAATCTTCATGACCACCGGTCCCACCGAGACGACGAACAGCGAAGGCAGAATACAGAAGAAGATCGGGAAGATGAGCTTCACCCCCAACTTGGCCGCCTTTTCCTCGGCGATCTGCCGCGCTTGCACGCGCATGTAATCGGCGTGCGCCCGCAGCGATTGGGCAACACCCGTGCCGAAACGATCGGCCTGGATGAGCACCGCCACCAGCTTCTTCAAATCCTCCACCGACGTGCGGTCGGCCAGATTGCGCAGGGCTTCAACGCGCCGCTTACCGGCTTTTAGCTCGTAGTTCACCGTGGCGAACTCCTCGGTAATCTCCTTGTGCGCGTGCTCGAGTTCCTTGGCCACCTGCACAATCGCTTGATCGAGGCCCAAACCGGACTCGACGCAAACCACCATCAGATCGAGCGCATTGGCCAAGCCGCGCTGGATTTCTTTCTGCCGCTTCTTCCCGCGGATTTTCACATATTCATTGGGCCCAAAGAAGCCCATCAAGGCCGCGGCCACCACGAAGATGCCCTTCATGGAGCCGTCGGTACTGGCACCGGCCACCGCCACCGCGGCGATCACCGGCAGCAACACGCCGAAGGCGACCTTAGCGCCGTAGAGCATCTTGAGGGCGTTTGGACCGCGGAAGCCGCTGCGGATGAGCCGCTTTTGCATGGCCGTAACGTCTTTGGGCGACGCCGGCATCACATCGCTCAGCCGGGTCATCAGGTCCCGGAAGACCAAGCTCGGGTGCAAGGGCGTCTCTTCCTGTTGGTAGCCCGAGCCCGTAACGCGCTCAATTGCTTCCTTAGGCTGCACCCACAGCTTCATTCCAATAAAGGAGATCGCCACGGCCACCGCCGCAAAGACCACGAATGTAATGAGCAGCATCATAAAGTTAGCCCTCGACCCTTAAACTTCGATGTCGACAATCTTGCGAATCGCGCCGTAACCAAGCAACTGCAGCACCACCGCGCCGCCCAGCATATAATTGCCGACTTCATCGACGAAAAAGAATCTGATGTAGTCGGGGTTGGTGATGAACATCATCACCGCCACGCCCAGCGGAATACAGGTGAGCGCCGTGCCCGTCATCTTGCCGTGGGCCGAAATGGCGCGAATCTTGCCGCGCAGCTTGAAGCGTTCCCGGATCACGACGGCGAGCTTGTCGAGAATCTCCGCCAGGTTACCGCCGGTGCGCTTTTGCAGCATGACGGCGGAAACGAAAAAGTGCACGTCGAGCGAAGGAATTCGTTTACCCAGCTTCTGGAGCGCCACGTCGAGCGGCAAGCCCAGGTTGTGCTCCTCAAAGGCGCGGCGGAACTCGCTCGAAAGCGGCTCCTGAAACTCGCGGTGGATCATTTCGAGCGAGACCGAGAAGGCATGGCCGGCGCGCATCGAGCGGGCCACAAACTCAAGGCTATCCGGAAAGAGCTCCTCAAAGCGTTTGAGGCGCGCGTTGCGCTTCCGCCGCAGATGGAGAAACGGCAAGGCCGCCGCCACCAAAGCGATCAGCGGCGCCACGGAGCGGTAGGGGCCCAGGAAGTTCCAGCCGACAAAGAAGCTCACCAAGCCCAAGCCCAGCGAAGTGTGTACCAGCCGGGCGGGTTTCCACTTGACGCCCGCCTGCTCAATCATCTCGTCGAGCTTGCTCGTCCAGTCGTAGCGCTGCAACAGCCGCTTGGCGAAGCGACCCTGATTGGGATCTTCCACCGAGAATAGGGCCGGGCCGGCCTTGGCCGCCTTACCCTTGCCCGTGCGATCCTTGCCGCTCAGCCGGCTCCGGATCTGCTTCAAGTCGGAGCTTTTGAAAGCCTTGGTCACCACGAACCAAACGCCCATCGAAAGCGCCCAGACCACCACCGCAATCAGGACAAAACTCATACCTCTACCACCTCGTCAAACATGCTCGAGCTCAGCTTGATGCCGGCCGAGAGCAGTTTTTCGTAGAACTTGGGACGGATACCGGTGGCCGCAAAACGGCCGATCACCTTACCTTCAGGGGTGAGCCCGCGCTTCTCGAAGACGAAAATGTCCTGTAAGGTGATCATGTCGCCTTCCATGCCCGTCACTTCGGTGATGTTCACCACCCGGCGCGAGCCATCGCTCAGGCGCGAGGCCTGCACCAGCACGTGCACCGCACTCGCAATCTGCTGCCGCACCGAGTTGATCTGCATGTTCGAGTTCGCAATCGAGACCATCACCTCCAGGCGCGAAACCCCGTCGCGGGGGCTGTTGGCGTGAATGGTCGTTAAGCTGCCGTCGTGACCCGTATTCATCGCCTGCAACATGTCGAGTGCTTCCTCACCGCGAACTTCGCCCACTACGATGCGGTCCGGCCGCATACGCAGGCTGTTGACGAGCAGTTCGCGCTGCCGCACGGCGCCGTTGCCTTCGAGGTTGGCCGGGCGCGTTTCAAGGCGCGCCACGTGCGGCTGCTTCAGTTGCAATTCGGCTGCGTCTTCGATCGTGACAATGCGTTCCTTGGGCGAAATGAAGAACGAAAGCGCGTTCAACAGCGTCGTCTTGCCGGCGCCCGTGCCGCCGATGATGATGATGTTCAGGTGCGCTTTGACGCAGCCTTCAAGCAGCTCCATCATGCCCTTGGTGAGCGCCTTTTTCTCCACCAGATCGCCCGGCATGAGCTTGTCCTGCGAGAACCGGCGAATCGAGAGCAGCGGCCCGTCAAGCGCGAGCGGGGGAATGATGGCGTTGACGCGCGAGCCGTCCAGCAGACGGGCGTCGCACATCGGCGTCGATTCGTCGATACGGCGGCCCACTTGGCTCACAATCTTGTCGATAATGCGCAACAAGTGGGCGTCGTCGCGGAAGGTGACCGAAGTGATCTCGAGCTGCCCCTTGCGCTCGACGTAAACCTGCTTGTGGCCGTTGACGAGGATGTCGGAGATGGTGGAATCGGAGAGCAGCGTTTCGAGCGGACCCAATCCGAAGACTTCGTCGAGTACCTCTTCGGAGATCTGCTGCTTTTCGAGCGAAGACAACAGCGTGGGTTCGGAATCGATCAGCGTGATCAACGCTTGCCGTACTTCGCTGCGCACGCGTTGGTTGTCAATCGTCGCCAGCGCTTCCAAGTTAATCTTGTCGAGTAACTTCCGATGCAGGGTGAACTTGAGTTCCTGATACTCGGGTTTGAGCATCGCCTTCGGCTTGCCTGCATTCTTGAGCAGCCGCTGCTCCCAGCTCATCTGTTGCTTGTTTCCCGCTTCTGCAATCGGTACCATCGCGCTTATCGTTCTCCTTCGTTCATCGCCAAATCAATTCGCCCGGGCTTAGCCGCCTAGGCCTGGGAATAGGCCGTTTTCGGTTCGAGCAGACCGCCCAACCTGGTTTTTTTTGCCGTCGCGGGGCCGGCTAACTTGCCGGCGAGGCTCTCAATCGATCTCCCCAACTCCGAATCGCCGCCCAGGGGTTGCCCCAGGGTCACGACCCGGTGCAGGGAAAAATAATCGTTCGGAAAGGTCGCCAGCACCGAACAGTTGAAAATCTTTTCCATATCCGACCGGTTAATGTTGTCGCGCTTGTTGATCCGGTTGATCACCACCTGATACCGGTCCTTGGCGAGGCCGATCTGGTTAAGCAACGCCACCGCTTTCCGGGCCAGATGCAGGCTCGGTAGCTCGGAAGTGGACACCAGGTAGGAAGAGTCACTTTCAGCCACCGCCAGCAGGCTGAATTTTTGGAAAACGGCGGGCAAATCGAGAATCACCCAGTCGTACTGCATGCGGGCGTACTGCAGGACGTCGTGCAGCGCCGCCAGATTTAACATACCGGCAAAGGGGGCCTCGGGCGCCGGCAGAATATCCACGCCGCCCGAACTTACGGTCAAATTGCTCCAACTGGCGGCTGTCAGTTCGTGGGCTTGGTTGAGCGCGTCAACCAGCGAGTAGGGGTGGTTGAGCTTGAGATAGAAGCCGATCGTTCCGCCCATCAAGTCGCAGTCGATCAGGAGGACCCGCTTGCCGCTGATTTTCTTGATCGCAAAGGCGGTTTGCGTGGCTAAAGTGGAGGCGCCGGATCCCGGCTTGGCGCTCGAAAAAGCGGCGATCTTGCCCAATTCGGGTTCCGCTTCCTCGCCCGGAGCCCGCAGGCGGCGGATACGGCCCGTGGCCTCGCGCTGCTGCGCCGCGGTCAGCGGCCGGTAGAGAAATTCGCAGGCCCCGGCGCGCAGCGATTGGATCAGGGAATGCGAGTCATTGGTTTCCTGCAAACCAATAATCTGGAGTTGTGGCCGGGCGATGAGGGCGATGAGCTGGCAGGCCTGGTCGAGGTCGGTGGCCAAGTCGATCAGCACCACCTCCGGCTGCAGTTGCCGCAGTCGCAGTTCGAGCGTTTGCTGGGTGGGATAGCTCTTGAGGTCGCCGATAATCTGGAAGGCGCGCGCTTCGCCTTGCGTCGCCGCGAGCTCGAGGGCGATTTCGCGATTCGGGCTGATGATGAGAGCTGTGAGTGGTGCGTCCCGCATGGGTTTCTGCTTTCCGGAAGATGTCTACTGTTGTGCTCCCGAGGAGGGTGGCGCGCCCGCGGAAGCGGGAGAGACGGCCGAGGCACCCAGCACCTGCGGTGGCAACGAGGTAATGCCGGCCGAAAGCGGGCGTCGGCTGGGATTGAGGGCGCGTGCCGGTTGCGGCTCGGCCGGTTTGGCTTCGGCTGGCTTTGCTTCGCCCGCGGGTTGACTCTCCTCCTTACCCTCGGCGGCGACCGGCGGCGGAACGGTAGTCTCGGGAGCCGTTGCCGCGGACCCTGTCGGCACGGGGACCGCCGCTGCCTGCACCGGAATCACCGGACTAGCAGGGAAGGGGTCCGCATTTTCAGGAGTCGGCGCGGGCCCTGTCGTCTCGGCCGGCTTCGCTCCCGGCGCGGCCGGGGACGGTTGGCCCGACGAGGGCGTGAACTGGAAGGCCGCGGGCTTTTCGGCCTTCGCTTTTGGTTTGGCGCCCTTTCGGCCAAAGATCCTGAGCGGGCTGTGTTTGTCCGCTTCGGCCTCGGCTTTGGCCCCATCATTGGACTTGCTCGCCTTGGACTTGCCCATCTTGGGCGCAGCCTCGGGCTTCAGCGGAATCATGTCGGACATGGGCGTCGCCGGATGCGCCTTCGCGCCATTGCCGACCGCCTCCCGGTCGATCTGCGTCTGGCCGGAACGCATGGGTGGCACGACACCGCCGGAGACCCCGGGAACCAGGTCCGAACCGACCTTGTCACCCGGATGCTGTTGCATCAGAAAGGGCTTGAGCCAAGCCGGTTCCGGTTTTGGGTCACCGGCGTTGAGAGGTGTCGCAACTTCGGGCGTCACAATGATCACTAGCTCCGTCTTCGAGCGGTTCGTAGTTCGGGAACGGAAGAGCGCACCCAGGATAGGAATACTCGAGAGGCCCGGCAGCTTGTTGAACTGCTCGGTGACGCGATCGTCGATCAGGCCGGCGATGACAAAGCTCTGGCCAAAGCCTAGTTCGATGTTGGTCTCCATGCGGCGGGTGGCTAAAGCGGGGATGGTGAAGCCGCTTAAGGTGACCGCGTTCGCCAAATCGATGGTGGAGACTTCGGGCTTCACGTAGAGCTTAATGGTGTTGTTCTCCGTGATCACCGGGTTGAACAGCAGCCGGATACCGAACTCGCGGAACTGAATGGTCACCGCACCCGCGTTCGAGCCGCCTTGGAGCACCGGGACGGGGAATTCACCGCCCACCAGGAAGCTGGCTTCCTTGCCATTGGTCGTCACCAAGTTCGGTTCCGCCAGGATCTGGAGCATACCTTGGGATTGGAGCGCCCTCACCAGCGCGGTCAAGTTGAGATCCTTGCGGAAGGCGAAGATGTTGAGCGCGTCGGTGATGGTGACCTTGTTGTCGGTGCCCACCGTCGGGGAGGCAAATTGCTGCGTGGTAAAGCCGCCGGTGGTGTTGCCGGCACCGTTAGTAACCAGGTTGATGCCGAACTGCTGGGCCGCCGTGCGGTCGAGCTCGGCGAAGCGCACCTTGAGGACGATCTGCCGCGAAACCGGCGCCGTCATGAGCGACAAATTGCTCACCACGGTCTTAGCCAGCGGCGAGGCGATGGCCACCGCCCGGTCGACCACGTCCTTGCCGCTCACCGTGCCGATCAGCGTGATCGAGTCCCGGCCGGCCATCACGCCGATGTTCTCGGTGGGGAAAGTATCCTTTAACAGCCGCTTGATCGGATCGAGGTTGTGCTCGACCGTCACGTTATACATCGTCCGCAGGCCGTTTTTGGCCCAGACCACCACCGTCGCCGAACCGTGTCCTTTGCCGTGCAAAAGAAACTCGCGCGAGGTGGCCGGCACCGCGTCGACGATTTCCGGGTTCGACGTCGATATCCGGCTGATATCGGCCGGATAGTCGATGACGAGGCTTTTGCTTACCGTCACGCGCAGGTCTTCCACCGTCATGCCACCCACGTTCGCCGCCACTACCTGCGGGTCTTGCGCCACGGCCGGCATGGCCATCAGCAGCGCCAAAATCAACGCCAACAGTTCTCGAACCCTCATGAGATCAACCCTCTCTAAAATCGTTTCTTGTTCTGCTTGTTTTTCGTTTCGTGCGGCCGCTCAGTGCGTTACGGAATCGGTACGGGCGGCGTCGCGGCGGGACTCGGGTCACCCGGCGCCGCGCCGCTCTTGATGGTTTCAAGCGTCCGCGTATTGCCACGAATCACCACGATCTGCTCGGGCGGCGGGGGCGGCGCCGGAGCGCGCACCACGGGGGTGGCAACCACCACCGGAGCCGGTCGCCAAACCGGTCTCTGACGTTCCCCGCCTTCGCCGTTATGGCGCGGGGCTGCGCTGGTGACAATCCGGCGGCCCATGCCATACAGTTCACTCATGGACTTGCCGTTCGTCGCCTTCTGATCCTGGTCGTTCCCATTTCGTAGCACCAGTTGAATCCGCCCCTCGTTGCCCGCCAAGGTCAGGATCTCGGCCTGCTCGGGCGTGGCCAGCAAAGTGACGTTCGGCGCCTGCATCGCCTGGCCGCGCGCATCGGGCTGGATGGTCGTTCCGGCCGAGAGCACTATCACGTTCTGCAAGACCGTGGTGGTGATCGTATCGGTGCCCGAAGGCGGCCGGCCGGTCACCAGGACGTCCACGCGCATCCCGGGCATCACGAAACCGGCCACCGCGCTCACGTCGGTTACCCGCACCGTGACCGCGCGCATCCCCACCGGGATAATCGGCGCCAAACCCGCGCCGCTATTGCGGGCCGCCAAGCGGCCGTCCATCACCGGCTCGTCCTGCAGGATATTGCTCACAATCGGACGGTCCAGCACTTCTTCCACCTTCGCGTAGGCTCCCTTCGGGAACTGCTCCACGGGTACGCGAATCGTCTTCACGTCGCCGGGCTTGATGGTGGTGCCGACGGCCAAAGGCTTCGTCGTCACCACGAGATCTTTCGTGTCGCTGGCTTGCGCCTGCTTGGCGGGAGCCGAACCCCGGTTGGTGATCGTGTAAAAGACAGTGGAAACCACCAGGGCGAACAGCAAGCTGACTCCCAGGACGGTCATAAATCTACGATCCATAACTTAACTCCCTCTTACCGGCGAATTTCCGCCGGTTGAACAACGAACCCGCTTCGACGAAACTAACGTGACAACAAAGCCAGCCAAGCGCCCACCGTGATGGCGGGAGCGTAAGGAATCGAATCCTCGCCGGCCAACGCCGGGCGCTTCAGCCACCAGCGACGCAAGCGATAAAATCCCAGCGCCGCCAAGGCGAAGATGCCGCCGGCGGCCGCGGTCCACAACGCCGCCCACAACAAAAGCGAAGGGCCCAGAATGGCGCCGAAGCCGGCCATCAGCTTCACATCGCCGCCGCCCATTCCGCCCAGGACATAAAAGACCAGAAAGACCAGTAAACCGCCGACAGCTCCGGCGAGCGCCATCAGCGCGCCCCACCAACCTTGGTCGGCAAATTGGAGCGCCATGCCACCGGCCAGGGCCGCGGCGGGAATCCAGTTCGAAATCTGTCGCCGCCAGAGGTCCTCGGCCGTTGCCGCCAAACCCAGCGCCAAACAAAGCGAAACTTGAGGTGAAACCGTCATAAGAAAAGGAGGTCGCGGACTAGTTCTCCACTCTTTCCTCTATACCTTCGGCGGTACGGAAATCTTTCATTAGGCGCCGGGGCAAAATCAGTCCTCCCGCCCCTTTCGGGGGATAGCGGCCGCAGCCACTTGCGGCGCCACCGGCACCTTGCGCACAAACAGAAACGCTTCGTTCTCTTTCACTTTCCGGTCTTCGCCGATCAACTGCCAACCGGGATGCAGCTTGAGCAGCGCCACCAGCGGCCACTGCCGCGGCGCCAGCACCACGTCAAACCGATACCGGTTCAGGATCGTCTCCCAGTCGAGGTCGCCGCTTAACAAATGCAGGTACTCGCGGCCCAATTCGGCGCCGTAAAAATCGCTGCGGCCATCGATGAAAACCCGCTGCCGGGGGTAGGACTGGTAGATGAGATAGTCGCCCCATTGATCGGTGGTCAGCACGCGCCGCGCCGTGAGCAGCTCCTTGTGCCGATGAAGCAGCGCCAACGGGAACTTATTCGGGGGAAAATCGGCCGGCCACTTCATGCGCTCGCTATCGATCAGTGGTAGCACCGCCAGAAACAGCACCACCCACACACTCACATGGCGGAACTTGGGCGCCAGGTCGTTGCCCAGCTTCGTCAGGATCGCCGCGCTCGACTTGCGCGGCTGGCCGGCCACCCAACCGTTGATCGCCCCGCTCAGCACCGTTGCCACAAAGGGAGCCGCCACCAGCACGTAAATCGTCGCGTGCCGCACC
>ENA-ORBV01014618-ORBV01014618.1-microbial-mat-metagenome-genome-assembly--contig:-NODE-14618-length-11696-cov-4.072812_pt1 | contig 11696 bp, 11 predicted proteins | sample MGYA00237777_ERZ505514 | MGnify/ENA primary metagenome ERZ505514 (study PRJEB26160, sample SAMN06269048) | microbial mat metagenome | isolation source: Oligotrophic lake microbial mat | place... | reverse complement strand
TCAGCGCACTCGTGGTGAACCGCAGCTCGTCGCCCGTTGACACCGCCGAGGTGATGGCAGGCTGCGTGGTGTTCTGCATCGCACCGCCGCGCACCTGTGCCGCGCGAGTAGTGCGGGCGCGCACCTGCTGCGTCTGCACCTGCACGGTTCCCGATCCGATCCAGTTGCGGAGCATCTCGCGCAGCGCCGACGCGCGCTCGAGTTCGGCGGTGGACTCCACGATCACGCGACGATTGTCGACAATCGTCCCGAACGCTGCCGCACCCGCGGCGGCCATGAGCCCGGTGATGACGACCCCGACCACCAGCTCGATCAAGGTCATGCCGGCACGTGCGCGCGTGATCATCGGCCGCGCTGGGTCGCGAGTGGTGGACGGCGATACACGGCCGACGTCACCTGATGCGAACCACCCGGCCATTCAAGCGCGATTTCGATATCGTACAGGCCGGGATAGCGCGTGCTCGGCGACGACGACGTCGACCAGGCGTACTCTTCAAACGGCACCTCGAATCGGCCGTTCGCCACCGTGTCGGGGAGACTCTGCAATTCCCGGTCGGTCATGATGCTCAGATAGTCCACGCGTTCCGTGATCAGCGCTTCGACCTCAATGGCCCGACGCGCTTTCTCGGCTGTGCGCATCTCTGCGCCAACGGCGGCCAACGCGCTGACGCTGGTCACCGCGACGATGGCGAGCGCCGCGATGGCCTCAAAGAGGGAAATGCCCCGTCTAGCGCGCATATGACGTCGCCACCCCGCTCCACGGATCCACCGCGATCAGCACGGAGCCGTTGGCACTGCGCACGATCACCGTATCCCCGTACGTGGCGCCGGTCGGGCGGAAGATGTATTGCACGCGCGGCCGATCGCTCTCCATCGATTCAAGTGCGCCGAGTTCCAGGCTCCCTTCGACGTAGAGGCCGGTGCCCGAAACGCCGGAGGTATCCACGCGATATCGCCCCGACGCCGGATCAATGCGTAGTGCCACCACCTGGTGCGCCGTGATCGCCAGTCGCCGCGCATCACGAAGCGCGTCGAGAATCGGCTGCCCGGTGGCGGCCGCTGGCGCATCACCGAGTCGCATCCACTGCGGCGCCACGATCAGCGCCGTCACGGCCATGATCGCGAAGACGATGGTCATTTCCCAGAGCGTAAACCCGCGGCGCGCGCGCATCATCACGTGAACGACGAGGCGTTGATGCCGTAGATCGCCTGCAAGAGCGACAGCGCAATGAGTGCCACGATGGCGCCGAAGATCACGATCATCGCCGGCTCCGCGAGCGTGGCCAGCCGCTGCGTGGCGCGCTCGGTGCGCTCCTCAAAAATATCGGCCGCTTTCATGAGAAACTCACGTAAACGCCCCGCCTCTTCTCCCACGCCGATCAACTGCGAGAGCAGCGGCGGAAAAATCGTACACTCGGCGACGGCCGCGCGCAGTGAACTTCCTTCACGCACTTTGCTGCGAATGCGTTCCGCGTTCTCGCGCGCGAGCGGATCGCCCAACGACTCAACGGTATCATCGAGCGCGGTGAGCAGTGGCGCACCACCACCGATCAGCACGCCCACAAGGCGCGCAAACCGCGCGGCCAGCGCGTACTGCCGTAGTGTTCGAACGAGCGGGAGCGACAGCAGAATTTGCGCGCCGGCACGGCGACCTTCGTTGCTCTGCTGCATCCAGACACCCGCCGCCATCGCCGCGACCGGCAGCACGATCAGCACCGGCCAGAACCGATGCAGCAGCGCCGATGCGCCGAGCAGCACGCGTGTGGACGTGGGAAGTTTCGCGCCTGTGCCCTCGAGCAGTTCCACAAACTGCGGCAGCACGAAGAACAGCAACACGATCACCGCTATGCCGCCGGCCGTGGCGAGCAGCAACGGATAGATCGCCGCGGAAAGCACGCGACCACGCAACTGTTCATCGCGCTCGAGCTGCATGGCCAGTCGACTGAACGCGCTGTCGAGATCCCCACTGCGCTCACCGGCGCGCACCACGCCGACATACATCGGGGAGAACAAGCGTGGGAATGCGCCCATCGCCGCCGACACCGTTTCGCCGCGCTCCACCCGCGAGCGCACTTCCTGTAGCGCGTTGCGCACATCACCGGACGTCACACCGATCGCGGCCCCGAGGGCGTGCGCGAGCGGCATGCCAGCCGGCAGCAGCGCCGCCATCGCCCGGGTGACTTCGAGGACTTCGCGCCGGTTGCCCACCCGCATCCGCCCACTACCGGCCGCCGCATCCGGCGCGTCGGTAATGTCGAGCACCAGCAGTCCGCGGTCCTCGAGCGCGCGCGTCAGCGCACCCGCGCTCGCGGCGTGTTCGGTCCCGCGGAGGCTGGCGCCGGCCGTATTGACGGCCTTGAAGGCGAACGTTGGCATCGGAGAGAAGATCGGTGGCCGAGGCTACATCCAACTCAGGATATCGGCGTTCTCGCCTTCGCCACCGGGCTGGCCGTCGGCGCCGAGTGAAATCAGGTCGAAGCCATTGGGATTCGACTGGCCCGGAAACAGGTAGAGGTAGGCGTTGCCCCATGGATCGAGCGGCACTGCCTTCCGCAGGTACGGCCCGCGCCAGTTGGCGGGTGGTTGAATGGACGGTAGCTCCCACAGCGCGTTCAATCCCTGCTCAGTGGAGGGGTATGCGCCATTGTCCAGCCGGTAGGCGTCGAGCGTGGTGGACATCATCTCCATCTGCGATTTCGCCGTGGCCGACTTCGCCGCGCCGACGTGTTGAAACACATTCGGGGCGACCAGAGCCGCAAGAATCGCGATCACGACGATCACCACCAGGATCTCGATGAGCGTAAATCCGCTGCGCCGGCCGCGCACGAGATGAACAGACATGGGCAAGTGTCCTGCGGAGAGGGATCGGGGAGGGCATGTGGATGGACACGCGCCGCCTCACAAAGGTTGGCGCCCTGACGTCTGTGCGGGGAGACGCTGCACGCCTCCCAACGTTACCGCCTCCGGGTCGGATTCACTACCTCGGCACCGAACGGGCGGAACCATGCCCGTCACGTGACACTCCGCCTTGGTCGGGAGGATGGCGCTTTCCCACTTGGCGCGTCATATTCCAGACACGCGGCGCACACTCACCGAGTTGTCGCCCGTCCCCACCGATTTCCCTTCCGGCAGCAGAGGAGTACCGCGTGCAAGCACAAACCGAAGTCGGACGGTCGGACGCCGGCGCCGCGACTCGTCGCGACTTTCTCAAACGCGTGGTCGGCAAAGCCGAAACAGAATCGGTCCCGGAGGTCTCGTACTCCGGCGCCAAGGTTTCGCCGCCGGTGAGCTGGCGTGATCCGCAACTGCGTTTGCTGCGTCGTGCCACCATGGGACTGCATGCAGCCGACGTGCTCGAAATCAAACGTCAGGGCTACCAGCAGTGGCTGAATGCGCAGGTCAACTACACGCGCCTTGATGATAACGCCGTGGAGAGCGCGGTGGCGGCCAGATACCCGCTGCTTGCACAGGCGCCGGCGGAACTCGCGACGGCCAATATCGGTACCCTCACGGCCCAGCTGCAGGATGCGACGCTCTACCGCGCGGCGTTTTCGCCGCGTCAGCTGTACGAGCGCATGGTCGAGTTCTGGAGTGATCACTTCAACATCTCGATCGACAAGGTGGGCTACCTCAAGGCAGTCGACGATCGTGAGGTGATTCGCAAGCACGCCATGGGCAAGTTTTCCGACCTGCTCAAGGCGAGTGCGCACAGCCCGGCGATGCTGGCGTATCTCGATCAGAATCTCAGCCGCAACGGTTCGCCGAATCAAAACTACGTGCGCGAGCTGATGGAGCTGCACACGCTCGGTGTCGACGGTGGCTACACACAAGCCGATGTCGAACAGCTCGCACGCGTCTTCACCGGCTGGACGTTTACCGGTGCGGGACAGTTTTCCTTCAACGCCACGCGCCATGACTTTGGCGCCAAGACGGTGCTCGGCGTGCAGATCCCTGCGACGTCGTCCACGATCGGCGCCGCCGGTGTCAACGAAGGCGAGATGATGCTCGATGTCCTGATCAATCATCCGAGCACAGGGCGGTTCCTGGCGACGAAGATGCTCAAATGGCTGCTCACACCGGAGCCCACGGAAACGCAGATCAGCGCCATCGCCGGTGCCTATCGTGCCACGGGTGGCGACATCAAGCGCATGGTGCGTGCGATCCTGAATGAAGGGTGGGTGAACACCGCGCCGGCGAAGATCAAACGTCCGTTTCATCTCGTCGCCTCCGGGTTGCGCGCCACGAATGCGAGTGTGAACTCGGCCGCCGGCATGACCTCACAGGTGCGTGTGCTCGGGCAACCGCTCTTTCGGTATGAAACGCCCGATGGATACCCGGATCTCGTTGAGTATTGGGTGGGTAACGTGACCCCTCGGTGGGCGTTTGGCACGACACTCGCCAACTCCAACTCAGCCGCCAATACGCTCGTGGATGTGGCGCCCTACCTCACGGGCACGCCCGATGCCGCGATCGACAGAATCCAGAACGATTATTTCGGCGGCGAGCTGTCGCTTTCTGCGCGTGAGCGCCTGCTCACTTTCTTGCGCGGCGGCACGTTCAACACCACACGCGTTCGCGAGACCATTGCGCTGGCTCTGAGCAGCTACGAATTCCACTGGTACTGAACCGGGAGCATGACGATGCATCGTGACGAGCACGCCGACGAACCGGTCGGTGACAGCGGCTGTACCGAATACCGGCAACTCTCGCGGCGCCGATTCCTGTCGACTACGGCCCGTGTGTCGGCCGCGGCGGCCATTTTCCCTGCGTGGCTGCCCAAAATCACGCTCGCCAAACACTACTCCGCGTCGCGCGATGTGATGGTGTCGGTGTTCATGCGTGGCGGGGTCGACGGACTGGCGATGGTCATTCCGTTCACCGATCCGCTCTACTATTCGCTGCGTCCCACGATTCGAACGCCGGCGCCCGACTCACTGGCGGCGAACAAGGCCATCGCGCTCGATAACTTCTTTGCGTTCCCCCCCGCGATGCAGGGATTGCTGCCGGCGTATCTCGAGCAGGACCTGCTCGTGATGCACGCGGTTGGACAGCTCACCAACACGTCCCGCTCGCACTTCGATGCGCAGCGTTACATGGAAGTGGGCAAGCCGCTGGATCCCGATCTGACGTCGGGCTGGCTCGGCCGTCATCTGGCCAGTGTACCGCCGATCAATCCGCAGGCCCAGCTTCGCGGTGTCGGGATTGGCTCGGGGCTCGCCAAAACGCTGGTGGGCGGTCCCAAGACGCTGCCCATCGCCGACCCCGCCAACTACACCATCGGGGGGGCCGCGTCCACGCGCCCCGCACGTTCGGCGTTTCTGGCGGCGGACTACGCCGAAGCGAACGACCCGCTCAAGTCGTCGGCGCTCGATGCGCTCAACACGATCGATCTGTTGACGTCGCTCAACTTCAACGGATATGTGCCGTCGAACGGCGTCACGTATCCGAATACCTCGTTCGGTCGGGCGCTGCGCGCCGTAGCGGTGCTCATCAAGGCCGACGTGGGCATTGAAGCGGCCTCGGTCGATATCGGCGGATGGGACACCCATGCCACGCAGGATCCGAACGCCGGTCAGATGTTCACGTCCATGCTCGGCTTTTCTACCGCACTCGGCGCCTTCTGGGCCGATGTCATCGCGACCGACTACCCGGTGACCGCCGTGGCACTCTCGGAGTTCGGGCGGAATGCGAAAGAAAACGGCAGTGCCGGTACTGATCATGGGCGCGCGACGGCCATGTTCGCGATGGGTCGACAGATTGCCGGCGGTCGTGTGCTCACCAACGGATGGCCGGGGCTCGCGCCCGAGCAACTCGAGTCACGTCAGGATCTGCGCGTGACGCTGGATTACCGCGACGTCCTCGCCGAGATCGTGGCGCGTCGACTCGAAAACTCCAACCTCGGATTCGTGTTTCCCAGCTGGACGCCGACGTTCAGAGGCGTCACGCGGTAACCGGTGGAGCGTTCAGTGCACGATCACTTCGCCGGCCATTCCCGGATGGACAGTGCAGAAATATGAAAACTCGCCGCGCGTGGTGAAGGTGCGGGATACGGTACTGTCCACCACAATGGGTACGTCGATTGGCGCACCCGCCCCCGTCCGATTGAAGATCGCGTTATGCCCGTCGCCGTCGGGGGATTGCGTCATTCGAAATCGAATCGTGCCACCAACGGCAATCTCGGCGATCGGCGGGCTGAAGATGTTGCCCGGCGTGAACACATCGAGCGTGCTCGGATATTCCGGACCGGGTTGCACCGAATCCCCACTGCAGGCTGCGAGACCGGCGACGGCCACGATGACCAACAGGAATCTTCGATGATCCGAAGTGCGCAAGAAGTTTTGCATAGTGGCAGTATGACGCGTGGCTGGGTGCAATCGTTACGGCGGACAACACGAAAGCTACTGGCCACGGCGTCGCTCGTCACGTTCGCCGCGTGCAGCAGCGACTCGCCGGCCGGCCCGGTCACGCCCGTGCCAAGCGCGAACGACCCCGTGGCCGGTGCCTTCACGCTCACCACGGTGAATGTGATGGCGTTGCCGTTCACGCTCTTCAACGACAGCGGGTTCGTTCTCGAGATCACCGCGAGCACCATGGCCATGCAGGCCGGCGGGCAGTTTGTCATGGCCATGACCACCCGGGAGACGGTGGCCGGTTTCCCCTCCACGTTCGCCGATACGACGCGCGGCACGTGGACACAAAACGCCGGTGCCGTCACGCTCACCGCGACGGGTGGCGCAACGGCGGCTGCCACCTGGGACGGCGTACGGCTCGCGTTTCCGATGGAAAGCGACGCGCGCGTGCTCGCACTGGTGTATCGCAAGGACTGACCACCGCGCATGCTTCGCTGATGACGCAGCCGCTCTTCATTCTCGCGGTCCTCTCACTGGTGGTTGTGCTGTCTGAGTGGCTCGTGCGACACACCGTACTGCGGCACGCGGGCACGGCGCTGCTCGGCATTATCATGACCGCCGTGCTCGCGAACATCGGGGTGCTTCCCGCCGGCTCGACCGAGGCCGCTCCAGTGCCGGTGTATGACGGCATCTTCGAGTACGTGGCGCCGCTCGCGATCTTCTGGCTCATTCTGGGCGTCAACCTTCGTCACGTGCTGCGCGCCGGCGCGCCGATGGTGTTGCTGTTTCTTGCCGGCGCGGTGGGCACGGCGCTCGGAGCACTCGCGGCCGTGCAACTGGTAGGTGGCGCGGATGTGTTTGGAGAAAAGCACTACGCGCTCGCCGGTATGTTTACCGGCACGTACATCGGCGGCAGCATCAACTTCAATGCCGTGGCGCTGGAATACAACGTGGTGCGCGACGGCGCGCTCTACGCCGGCAGCATCGTCGCCGACAACATCATCACCGCGCTCTGGATGGTGGCCACCCTGTTGATGCCGCGCGCGCTCGCCCCGCTCTTTCGCGGCATCGCGCCGACACAGCGCGCACACGGCGGTCCGCTGCTTGGCATCGAGGAGGATACGGAGTCGGTCCATCCGATCGATCTCGCGATTGTGCTCGCGCTCGGGTTCGGCGCCGTGTTCGTCGCGACGGAGCTGGCGGCGCAGCTCAATGCCCGCGGTGTCCCGATTCCGTTCATGCTCGTGTTGACAGGCATCGCGCTTGTCCTCGCGCAACTACCGGCGGTTGGCCGATTGCGTGGCCCTCGCCTGGTCGGAATGTTCGCCGTGTACCTGTTCCTGAACGTGATTGGCGCATTCTGCGATTTGCGGGCATTGGCCGGACTCGGCGAACTCGGCGTCGCGCTGCTCGCCTTCGCCGGCATTGTCGTTCTGGTGCACGGCACGGTCACCGTTGTCGCCGCGCGCCTGTTCAAGCTGGATCCCGACTTCGCAGCCGTTGCGTCGCAAGCCAACGTGGGCGGAGGAACGTCGGCGCTGGCGCTGGCCCGCAGTCTCGGGCGTGCTGATCTCGTACTGCCGGCGGTACTGATCGGTTCACTCGGCAACGCCGTGGGCAACTTCTTTGCTTTCTGGGTAGCCGCGACCGCTCGCTGACTGCAGTTCCGCGGGTATTGCGGTGCGGCCGGCGATCAGTCCCCGCCGCCCCCACACCCCGACGAACAACTGGAGCCACCTCCGTCTGAGCCACCGCCCGTTGATCCACTGTCCGACGATTCGCCGCTCCAGTCACTGCCACCACCACCACCGGCGTATCCGTCTCCGCCACCGAACTCCGCCATGTCATATCGTGATGGCGTATCGTTGCGACCGTCGAAGTAGAGATAGAGCGGCGTGTCCAAGTCCGCCGCGGCGGACGATACGGCATCACGTGGCGGCGGGTTTGACGAGCGACGTCGCGCCGGATCGGTGTTGAACTTGGGAACGTTCCAGAACGCCGCTGGCGGCGCGACGTGAAACTCGCGGTGATACAGATCGAGTGTCGCCTGGTACTGTGCCTCGTACACCGCAATCTGCTCGCCACTTGGGACGAGTTCGGGGTTGTGATCGAAATCCCGCTGCAACACATCGCGACAGAACTCCCGGTACGCGCGGGTGAAGAGCAAGTGCTCGTGCCAGACCTGATCGATCACCTTGGACGGTGTGACACTGAAATCGCTCACCACGCCGAGGTAGACGAACTTCCGGTATTCCTCGATCGCGCGCCGTGCAAACGCGCTGGACCACCCCAGTTTGCGCGCCAGCTTATTGGCGAACGCGAGCGTTGATGCGTCTGTGGACCCGAAGGCGGCAACTACATGGTCCCACAAGTGCGGGGGGACCAGGTTGTCGAAGCAATAGGTACGGAGTCGAAGCCAGAGGGCGCGTTTCTCGGACATACGATTAGTTTATCTGAGTCCCGCGTGTGGAGCAACGAACGTGAGTACCGACGCCGCTATCCCGATGTCCCTACACCCGACGCATCAGTCCAGCGCCGATCGTGATGCAGCCGATCCGCTGCGCGCGTTTCGCGACCAGTTTACGCTGCCGCCGGATGTGATCTACCTCGATGGCAACTCGCTCGGCGCGCTGCCCAGCGCCACCGCCGCCCGAGTGGCGGATGTGATCTCGCGCGAGTGGGGCACTGATCTCATTCGCAGCTGGACCTCGAATCACTGGATCGAGGCGCCGCAGCGCGTGGGTGCCAAGATCGCCCGGCTCGTGGGCGCGAGCGCGCAGGAAGTGATCGTCGCCGATTCCACCTCAGTGAACCTGTACAAGCTGATTGTGGCGGCGTTGCAGGCGCGACCGGGTCGCTCGGTCGTGTTGTCGGAGCCCGGCAACTTCCCAACCGATCTGTACATGATCGAATCGGCGCTGCGCACGATGAACGCGGGGCACACGCTCAGGCTCGCCTCGCGCGACGAACTCGCCGCTGCGATGACCGATGACACGGCGCTGGTGGTGCTCACGCACGTGCATTATAAAACCGCTGAGGTGTTTGACATGGCGGCGATGACAGCGGCCGCACACGCCCGTGGTGCGATGGTGCTGTGGGATCTCAGTCACAGCGTCGGCGCGCTGCCCATTGATCTCAATGCGGCCAACGCCGATCTGGCCGTTGGCTGTGGCTACAAGTTTCTCAACGGTGGTCCCGGTGCGCCGGCGTTTCTGTTCGTGGCGGACCGTCATCACAGCGTGCTCGCATCACCGCTTGCTGGCTGGATGGGGCACGCCCGTCCGTTCGCTTTTGTCGATGGCTACGAGCCGGCGACCGGCGTGGACAAGTTTCTCTGTGGTACGCCCTCGATTCTGAGCGTCGCCGCACTCGAAGTCGGCGTGGATCTGCACCTGCAGGCGGATATGCGGCGCATTGCGCAGAAGTCGCGCGAGCTCGCGGAGCTGCTGATCGACGGCGTGTCGGACCGATGCGCAAAATACGGCGTCGAACTGGTCGGCCCGCCACGCGGCGCGCCTCGCGGTAGCCACGTCGCCTTCCGTCATGCACACGCGTATCCCGTTGTGCAGGCGCTCATCGCGCGTGGGGTGATCGGCGATTTTCGCGATCCCGATGTGATGCGCTTCGGGCTCACGCCACTGTACCTGCGCTTCTGCGACATTGATCGAGCGATCGAGATTCTTGAGGATGTCCTGGACACCGAGTCATGGCGCGAGCCGCGCTACCAGGTGCGCGCAGCGGTGACCTGAGACGGCGGTCCTGCGCCAGCCGACAGCGGTTCGTTAACTTTCGGGTTCACCTCCTGCACACCCGACTCTCGTGTCTGATACGCACTCCCCCGATTCAACGCCGCGCCGCGATTTCATTCGCGAGCTGGTCATCGACGATATCGCGACGGGTCGCTTTGGCCGTGCGCCGGCCACGCGCTTTCCCCCCGAGCCCAACGGCTTTCTGCACATGGGGCACGCCAAGTCGATCTGCCTGAACTTCGGCATCGCGCGCGAGTTTGGCGGCACATGCAATCTGCGCTTCGACGACACGAACCCGTTCACCGAAGACGTCAAGTACGTCGAGTCGATCAAACAGGACGTGAAATGGCTCGGCTTCGACTGGGACGGAGAGTATTACGCCTCCGACTATTTCGAGCAACTCTACGCGATCGCCGAGCGGTTGGTGGAGCAGGGCCGGGCGTACGTCGACTCGCAGTCGGAAGAAGAGATCCGTACGAACCGCGGCACGGTGACTACGCCGGGTGTGCCGGGACCCTATCGTGATCGCGCGCCCGCCGAGAATCTCGAGCTGCTGCGTCGCATGAAGGCGGGTGAGTTCGCGGATGGGGCGCATGTGCTGCGCGCCAGGATCGATCTGGCGCATCCGAACATGATCATGCGCGATCCCCTGTTGCTGCGCATTCGTCGGGACGCACACCACTATCGCCGCGGCAGCGAATGGAAGATCTACCCGCTCTACGATTTTGCGCATGGACTCAGCGATGCCCTTGAAGGCATCACCCGCTCATTGTGTACGCTGGAGTTCAAGGACAATCGCGATATCTACGAGTGGTTGGTCGCGGCGGCAGGCTTCCCGAGTCCGCCCACACAGATCGAGTTCGCGCGTCTTGAGCTGGACTACACGGTGCTGAGCAAGCGCAAACTGTTGCGTCTCGTGAACGATGGGCACGTGAAGGGGTGGGACGATCCGCGCATGCCCACGATCGCCGGATTGCGTCGCCGCGGCGTGCGCTCGGACGCGATTCGTGCATTTGCCGACACGATCGGTGTCGCACGAAAAGACGCCCGCGTTGAAATCGCCACGTTCGAGCACGCGGTGCGCAACGATCTCAACATGGAAGTGCCGCGCGTCTTGTGCGTGCTCAATCCGCTCAAGGTGGTGATCACGAACTACCCGGAAGGGCAGGTCGACCTGCTCGAGGGACAGAACTATCCGCACGACGTGCCGAAAACCGGCACCCGTGACGTACCGTTCTCGCGCGAGCTCTGGGTCGACCGCGATGACTTCATGGAGGATCCACCGAAGAAGTTCTATCGCCTCGCGCCGGGTCGCGAAGTGCGTCTGCGTTTTGGCTACCTGATCACGTGCAACGATGTCATCAAGGATGCCAACGGCAGCGTGACCGAACTGCATTGCACCTATGATCCGGAAACGCGCAGCGGCAATGCACCCGACGGTCGCAAGGTGCAGGGCACGATTCATTGGGTGTCGGCGCCACATGCGCTCAACTGCGAAGTGCGGTTGTACGATCGCCTCTTCACGCAGCCCGATCCCGACGATGTGCCCGAGGGCGAAGATTTTCTCTCGACGCTCAACCCCGTGTCACTGGTGGTG
>ENA-ORBV01014617-ORBV01014617.1-microbial-mat-metagenome-genome-assembly--contig:-NODE-14617-length-11696-cov-7.068939_pt1 | contig 11696 bp, 13 predicted proteins | sample MGYA00237777_ERZ505514 | MGnify/ENA primary metagenome ERZ505514 (study PRJEB26160, sample SAMN06269048) | microbial mat metagenome | isolation source: Oligotrophic lake microbial mat | place... | reverse complement strand
AGCAGAAGACGGCATACGATATTCGCCTTAGTCTCGTGGGCTCGGAGATGTGTATAAGAGACAGGTTTTGGTTAGTGGGAGTCGGGATGGTACGGCGAAGTTGTGGCGGGTGGATGCAGGGGGGCGAGGTACGCTGCTGCGGAGTATGAGGGATAATTCTGGGGATGTTTTGTGTGTGGCGTTTAGCCCGGATGGTGGGGTTTTGGCGACGGGGAGTCGGGATGGTTCGATTTATCTGTGGGATGCGGCGACGGGGGGTTTGCTGGAACTTCTGACTGGGCACGAGGGGGAGGTTTTGTCGGTGGGTTTTAGTGCTGATGGGGGGTGTTTGGCTAGCGGTTCGGGCGATCGAACTGTGAAGATTTGGCGGGTTGGGAATTAGGGCGGTGGCTGTGGGTGGCTTGAAAAATTTTATTTTTGTGCTTGACAGGCGATCGAAGGTTGTGCTACATTACTAATTCGTGAGGACACATAGCTCAGTTGGTTAGAGCACTACGTTGACATCGTAGGGGTCACTGGTTCGAGTCCAGTTGCGTCCATCTTATAAAGCCCGCTCTGGTAGCGGGTTTTGTTGTTTTACGGCGATCGATCGAACTGGTATAGTTGAGATGGTAAGGGCGATCGACTCCCTAGATAAATGTCAGCATGTAATTCAGATGTGGTTAAATGTGATTCATTCATCAGCAGTTACATGACAGACTAAATGAGCGGAACGGAACGAATATACTTAATCTGTATGGGAGATAATGCTTGATGACCAAGAGAAATACAAAGCCTGATGAGGGGATATTCGATTCTGCGCTCACCAATCAACGCCCAGTCTCAGAAACCTTCTTCCTTGATTTTTCGGCAGACCAAACAATTGCCCAGAATCTTCACCAATCAGATGAAGCAGTGCAGCGTCGGATACGCCAATTCATGGAAAAGGCTAACAGTCAAACTAGCTTTTTATTTGACTTCCAGACATACGGTAATAATTTAGATGAAGAAGTAGCAGCAGATTTAAGTAATGGAGCAATTGCAGCAATTGACTCTACAGATGTTTTGCCTATTACCGATTTAATGAATACTTCCTTTTATGCCGTTGGAGTTGGATGTATTACAAGTCGTAATCGCCATAGTCCAGAAGTAGTTTTGACTACTACAAATACCCGCTATGCAAGACCTGATGAAATTGCAAGGAATGACGATAACTTATGGAGTCTATGCGATGATTTAGATGATGCTAGGCAGACTAAGGGATCATGGGCTACTACATTTCGTGAATATCAAGAACGAGAAATTGCGATTGATTGTGAGCAAGAAACTGTTTTGCTTGATGGACCTGTTTTTACTCAAAACTTGATTACTCAGCATTCGGGACGAGAACTTTATTCTAAGATGATGCAAACAGGGAAGCGTTTTATTGGTGTTATCAAAGATTTGGGGAGTTCATGGGCAATTAGTAAGTGGACAGCAATGAGTTTAGAGCGAGGAGAGGGATTTGTCCTGTGTCCAATCCAAGAACAATATCAACGACGGTTTGGAGATAACAGAAGCATTAATAACTGGATTGGCTCATTGTCTGGGCAGTATGTTCGGGTCGTTTATCGTCCCGCAGAGAAAGCCTTTGCCTTTGAATGCGCTCTAGCTGATTTATCATACGCAGTCAGCCTATTGCGACAAGATGCTAGTCCAACAATTAACCACGAAATCCCGCTTTTGCTGGAAACGGTTGATTGGCATCTCAGAGGAAGCAACAACTCCCAGGCAATTCAACACTCCTTTATTAGCGAGATTCAGCGCAATAACTATCGTATGGGAGTAGATATTACAAATGAAGGTAACTACCGATGACACTAATTCAAATTCCTGACACAATCAATTCCGACTTAAGTTTGATCTGTGGCTACACTTTTAATCAGCCAGAGTTATCAGCCAACGATTTCGTAATCGTTGAAGATCTCGCAAGCCACAGGAACTATTTTGGACAAGTAGTTGGGCCACAAGCAAATTTGAATCGCTCGGCACTTGGCCCACAAGATAACGCGACAATCAATGCTTTTGAGCAGCTAGAGCAGAAGAAATACACTCGTGAAGTTGTAGTTAGAGAGGTTTATTTTTATCAGGTAAACCTGATTAAAGATATTACTCAAGAACCACCAAGTAGCGTTCGTCGGCGACCTCAAATTGGCTCTATTGCAAGACAAGCCACTGAAGAGGAGATCATCAGATACTTAAACTTGCCCCCTGCGGATGAAAGATATCGAATTGGACAGATTATCGATACAAACATTGGCATTTATATCAATCCCCGAACTCTTTTCTATCAAAGCTTGATTGCTGGTGCAACTGGGAGCGGAAAAACTAATTCTTGTGCCAATTACATCCGCGCAGCATTACAAATGGGTTTTGCAGTTATTATTTACGATCACAAGCCGGATTATCAGCATATTGATAGACCCAATCAAGGTGCTATAGATATTTTAAATGGGAATGGTCAAACAGACCAAAATACAACCTGGATTCAAGGAATCAACGCTGATTATTACTACTTAGGAGAGGACTCAACTGCCTTCCAAGGTACTCCAATTGCTATTCCAGCTTCAGAGTTTGATCCAGCAGTTCTGGCAGCAGTAATGTACTATCCTCCTAATGAAACTAACTCTCGTGAAGAATTTGAGACTTTATTAGAAGAATTTGACGACGAGCAACACGCCAATCAGAATGGTAACGAGCCAGTAATTTGGACACTAAGGGACTTTTTCCAATGGGTCACTAGCAACCAAAATCCTTGGCAGCCACCTGAATCTGCCAGAGAGCGACTGGGAGGAAGACAAGCATCAACTTACAAAGCTATGGTGAGCAAAATGCTCCGTCGTAATCGTCGTCCTGCTTGGGTTGACGGTGGACTAGCAATCCGTCCAACAGCGAATCCTAACGGTACTAGACCCACAAGATCCAGTCCGAGTGCGGCTGTATTTGGTCAAGATCAAACTCCTCAGCAACCACAATGGTTTGATCCTGCTAATCTATTACAACCTGGAAGAGCATTAGTTATCCGTGTGGGACAGGCGGGTGGAGGACGTGACTATGGATTGTTCCTAAACTATATGCTTAAACGAGTTTACGAGCTCAAAGAGCAACGTCAGATTACTTTCCCAGTGCTACATCATATTGATGAAGCTCAAGACCTTTTCAATGGTAGTAAACAGTTTGCCTCTGCAATGGGCAATGTACTTAGTGAAGGAGTCCGTAAAGGCAGAAGCCGACAAATTGCTTTTACTATTGCTGTTCAGAGTGCTGCTCAAATACCTGATGATATTTTGAACAATTTAAACACTCGCATTATTCATCGCCATAACCGAGCCAGTGAAGCGCAAAGAGCATTAGAGAAAGCCTCGGATGCCCAAATTTCAATGACCAAGAATTTTGGGCCTGGTGAAGCACTTGTCGATCTATTTGGTGCTTCAGCAGTAGTTAATGCTAGAATGCGTTTATCGCCTTTTCAACTTACTACTGAGGAGTTATTGCAGCAGCAAGAACAAGCCCAGGAAGAAATACAATTCTAGTTCCAAAGAAAACTCATAAATTTGCTGAATAAAATTTAGCCCATGTCTAAAATATCGAAACAACAGCCAGAGATACTGGCTCCATCTTCTATCGTCCTAACTATTGTTGTAGGTGGTCAGGAGGAAAACAATCAATGAAAGATAATTTCTCTGAACAGCAATTTGCTATTATCCCCACCGTTGTTAGTGGCAATCAAGAAACGGTTATTGTCGATTTCTTGAAAACGGCTAAAGAATTACTGAGGCAAGCTAGAACACTAGAAGACACTCAGGATGCTTGGCAAAAAGTAAATGCGCTGGAAGCTCTCTCTAAAAAATTCCGATTAAGTAAGGATGTGCAGCTTGACGCTACTGAATTGCGAATTCGGATTGAACGTCGATTAGGAGAAATGTTAAATAAAAAAAATAAAAACGGAGAAGGAGATATAAAAAACCACAATCAAAACTCAGTTAAGGTTGATTTGGATTCGGAGGATTCTAAAAGCATCCCATTAAATCTTAATTTAACCAAAAATGATTTGTCAAAATTCCAGGAACTTGCAAGCAGTCCACAAAAAGTATTTGAGGCTGTTATAACGGATTTGAGGACTGAAGCAGCCATTAAAAAGCAGACAGCTTTATCCACAACCGGAATACTACGGGCTATTCGGAATGAGCATAAAAAAGATAGCGAACCACTATTTAGCCCTATTATCAAGCCTTCTGACAACTGGAACTTTAGCACGGTTCAATATGGTCGGATCGATGAACAATTGGGGGAATACAGAGGTTACATTCCTGGAGAAATTTATGCTAACTGCTTCTGGTACTACGTCAAGCCAGGGGATTTAGTAATTTCACCGATGGCAGGATCTGGTCAGGTTTTGCGAGTGTATGAAGCTCGTCAAGAATGGATGGGTCAGCACGTTTATGATTTTAAATTAAAAATGTTTGATCTGACTCCACGCGGGAAGTACAAAGATTTAATTACTCAACATGATTTGACAAAAAGCTTCCCGGTTGAAAATCCTGATTACATTGTTATGGACATTCCTTATTATGGGATGGTGGCCCAACAGTATTCTAACAAGCCTGAAGATTTAGCTAACATGGCTTTAGAAGATTGGCAGGTAGCAATGGGGGCGATAGCAAAAAATTGCGCTGTCGCGCAACGTTCAGGAACCCTTTGCACCGTTATATCTTCCAACTATCGAGATGTAGCAAAAGAATTAATTGTGATGGTTACAGACATAATTCGAGCATTGTGGGAATCTGCTGGCTATACGCTTTACGATAAAGCTTATTCAAGTCGAAGAATCCAGCAAAATCAAACCCCACAGATGGCGCGAATGAACAATCATGCTAAAGCTAATCGAATTATGCTGACTGATATCACAGAGGTTTTGACATTTCGGAGGGTATAAAGAAAATGGATTTAGAAACATTACTCGATCGCATAAACATTGGAGAAGACCAAGACATTGAATTTAAGTCTGCTGACGGTGGTTTCCCCAAAAGTAGTTGGGAAACTATATCAGCATTTGCCAATACAGATGGCGGTCATATTGTTCTTGGAGTTAAAGAAACTCCCACAGGGTTTGAAGTTTCAGGTGTCCGCAATCCTAATGTTTTAATTAAAGATTTTTGGAATAATCATAATAATTTGCAAAAACTGAGCTTTTCAATTTGCGGCAAGTCGGACGTGCAAACTTTGACAATAGAAGCTCATAATTTAGTCATCATTAAAGTTCCCAGAGCAACGAGAACGCAGCGCCCAGTTTATATTAACAATAATCCCTTAACAGGAACATATAAGCGCAATTATGAGGGTGATTACCGTTGCACTGATGCTGAAGTTCGCCAAATGTTGCGAGATGCAAGTAATGACCCTCAAGATATCCAAATTTTAGAAGGTTTCGATCTTAGTGATATCGACGCGGAAACATTCAAATCCTTTCGTCAACGGTTTAGTTCGAGAGAACCAGATCATCCTTGGCTGGCATTAGACGATTCTGGCTTGCTGCGTCAGTTAGGGGGATGGAGTCGCGATCGTAGCACGGGTAAAGAAGGGTTAACTATTGCTGGTTTGCTGATGTTTGGTCGCGAACGTAGTATTTTAGATGCACTGTCTCACTATCAACTTGATTATCAGGAGCAACTTTCTGACGATCCAGAAACACGATGGACTTATAGACTAACACTTGATGGCAAGTGGGAACCTAACTTGTTTAATTTTTACTATCGCGTTTATACTCGTGTAGTTAATGATTTAGAAGTTCCTTTTCAACTAGACAAAGATGCCGTGCGTCGTGGGGAAACTCATGTCCATGAAGCATTGCGAGAAGCTTTAGTCAATACTCTTATTCATGCCGATTATCAATCTACTCGCCCTTTAACAATTACTAAGTATAAAAATGGTTTTTCGTTTGCTAATCCTGGTCGTCTGAGAATTTCCCTTCAGCAGCTTTACGAAGGTGGCGTTAGCGATCCCCGCAATCCTAATTTGCAAAAAATGTTTCAAATGCTTGGCTTAGGAGAAAAAGCTGGCTCTGGCTTTAGAAAAATGATCCGCGCATGGATAGAGCAGCAATGGTTTCCTTTGGTATCAGAGAAATTAGAGTTAGAGATGACTTTGGTTGCTTTACCAATGGTCAGCATGATTCCCGAAAATATCGAAACAGAGTTAAGGGAAATTGTGGGAGATGACTATTGCGAATTGACAGAGTTAGAGCGGATTATTTTGATACTGGCACATCAATCAGGAGAAATTAGCAATGCTGACATTCAGTGTTATAGTCGAGAACATCCCAGAGATATAGGGGAATGTCTCAAGCAATTCGTAAATAATGGTTGGTTAGAACGCTCTGGTCGTGGTCGTGGAACTCAGTATGCCCTACCAAGTAAAGGTCAACCTGATTTACTCTCCTTGATTCCAAGCTCCGTGCATAACGAGTCAAGCTCCGTGCATAACGAGTCAAGCTCCGTGCATAACGAGTCAAGCTCCGTGCATAATGAGTCAAGCTCCGTGCATAATGATGAAAATTTATTTTTACTGGAAATAGCTGCTCCGGTTAGAGAAAAGCAACGGGTAAGTCCAGAGTTGATGAGAAATACTATTTTAAAACTTTGCTCCGAAAGATATTTAACCGTTAAAAGATTAGCTGAACTATTGAATCGGAGATCCGAAACCATTAGGACTCATTTCATTAATCCAATGTGGTCTGACAAATTTCTAGAACTCAAATACCCTAACGAACCAACTCATCCTCAGCAAGCATACAGAACTTTATTGTCTCCAGGAATCAGCAATATTTCTGATAGCCCATCATCTCCTCAAACCGCAAAAAAAATCCTTGACACCAGCCCTCTACCTAAAACGTGGGAACTTTAAATCTCGCCCCACACTTGGGGCATTCCGATCGCACTTTTAACCAATCCCGATACTAATGCCGTAAGCGAAGCAGACCGAAGGTATCGCACCCCAGCATCTCCAAATCATGTCAAATCCGATCGCCCAGTAGGGACACGACACAGCGCCGTGTCCTTAGTCGTAGCTTATCGACGACAGCCTTCGGCGATCGCCCTTAACACCGCTAGCCGCACTTCAGGATGAGCTTTCTCCAGCCCGTTAGCCCGAAAAATCCAGTGTCCGCCGCCCGCGTGCTCGATCGCAATCTTCTGTCCATCAGGCAAAACGATTTGCCACCAATTCAACACAGTGGCTTTAATCAATTGGCACTGAATCTCGCTCAATTGAGCCTCCATCAGTTTCAGTTGACGCATGATTGGATTTTGGGCTGATGACTTCATGATTTTTCTCCTTAAATGAATTTGACAGTTTTTCTGCTGGGATTTCAGTTTGCTTATTTTTCAACTTAATTTGACTTTCTGAGCTTTTAGCCTTAACTTTACCTTCCGAACTTTTCGCCTTCACTTCCCTTGTACCACCTTTAGGCTCAATTTTCACTCCAAAACCTTTAGATTTAACTTTGTTTGGAACAGAAATTGAACTCTGTTCCGCTGCCGGCTTCTTAAACTCCGCGTCTAATTGGTCTAAAATCTCCTCTTGTTCGGGAGTGTGTTCCGTCGGCTGCTCCAAATTTTTGGGGTTGTATTCGTCAACCAACCTCCCCAGAAATTCCGAAATTGACATTCCCGCAGCGGCTGCTTTTTTGGTTAAAAGGGCGTAGGTGTCGGTTTTGATGCGAATTTGTTTAAGCCGAAGGTTGGGATTATTGTCAACAGTTTCGGCAATAGTGACTGCCGTAATCCTTTCTTTTGGTATGACATCCACAACTTCTTGCCACTTTTCCTGTAAAGCACAGTCGCCGTACTGGTCGGTTACTGCGTGTTTAAACAAAGGGACAACTTGAGCAACGCAGCTTGGCAAAATCTCAAATCCGGCTTTAATTAAGCGCAGGCAAATGGCAGCAGATTTGATAATTTGGGTGCAGTAAAAATACTGCCTGCCTAATGCTTGTTCGCAGTAACTTTTAAAGGTTTTGAACTTGTCTTTGTACAATCGCAGTTTTCGGATCGCGTCCAGCATGATTCCTTGCCGCACGTAGTCGAGGAATCCCCTTTTAATTTCGCCTGTTAGGTAGTCTAAATCGTGAAAGGGAGATTGATTCTGGATTTCTTCTTCAAAGTCTAGCAGCGGGCCTGCAAAGTGAAAGTTGGAGGCGACATCGCCTAGGTAGAAGTTGTCGGTAGATGTGGTCATGATCGGGAAGGGGTCGAGAAAGGGAACGATAGCACGGAAGTTGTGCGATCGCAAAGTAGAAGTTTTGGTCGGGATCTTTGGTACAATTTTGAGTTGGGTTGTGCTGTGGGTCGATCGACCTTTTACATCGCATCACCTCAATGCGGTTATTCAAAACTGCAGGTTTTGGCTGTTCGGCCTGACCGACCAGCTTTTGTTCTGTCACTTGTGTCTCATTATGAGATGTCGATTTAATTTGTCAAATATGACATCTCAATTTGAGATTTATGTTACAATGTCATCAAGAAAAGAACGAAGACAGGAGGGCAATTCACCATTGGAAGCCCTAAGAATCAACAAAACAGACTTATCACAAGATGAGTTCGCTTTTAGATGCGGGATTCCCCGGGCCACGTATCATAGATGGATATCTGGAGCAACAGAACCAAAATTTTCTCTCTTCCAGTTGAAAGCAATTTGCCGAGAACTACAAATAGAAAAAATAGATGAACTTCCAGAGAGCTTTGGCCCGAATTAGCAATTAAATTAAACCAACAGTTAAAAAATTATTACTGCTGATACAATCTTGAGTTGGGCTGTGGTTTAAGGTCGATCGACCTTTTAAATAACACCACCTCCTCGGCGTTGAGGGAAAGGAGCTTGAGGTATGCGCCCAAGCCCCAAAAATACTAAGGGTATGCAGGTGCACAATTGATAGACACTACAAATAAGGCGGTTCTTCAAACCTGCATTTTGACTGTTTGGCTCGTCGAGTCGCATTTGTTGTGCCTACCTACATGAAGTTTACGTCTTATCAAAGTCTTTGTCAAGACGTTTACATCATGAATATTTCGTCCTATGATAGAAGAAGATTTACAAGAAAAGGAGAAGTCTCCATTGAGACTACTCAGAGAAAAAGCTGGACTAACACGCCCTCAAGTTAAAGAAAAAATCGGAATTTCCGAGCGGAGACAAGCTGACTGGGAATTAGGCAAGGCTCTGCCTAACGCTGAAAACATACTTGCTATGGCTAACCTGTACCAAGTTTCTCTAAAAACTATGTTTGAGCTTTTAGGATTAGACGTAACCAAAATTCCCGATGACTTACCAAGTCGATCGGCCTCACCCAAGGACAACTAACCCGCAGGGGTTCGGAAAAGTCTAGGGAAAAGGGTTTGAGTCATGCACCCAAGCCCGGAAAATAGGCTTGGCTATGCAGGCATAATGGGTAGAAACTAAAAATAGGGCAGCTTGCTAAACCAAAGCGTTTCCACCGTCCGGCTAAAGCAGCGGCCTTTCTGTTGTCTCTATCTTTAACAAGGATACTTGTAACCTTCCGAGTTTTCAACAAGTTTGCTTGTAAATTTCCTATGATATGCCCCGAAAGAAACAAACTCAAGATTCCAAAGATATACCAGCACTGCAAATCTTGCGGGAGGCTGTTGGTTTATCGCAATCGGCCTTAGCAAAACAAATTCCCGACAAAACGGGCGCAAAAACCCTAAGTCAACAAGCAATCAGTAACTGGGAACGAGGACTAGACGAACCCGAACTGACAATTGCTCAAATGAAAGCTCTTTGCAAAGCTCTGGGAAAAACGCTTAACGATTTACCTAACGACTTAGGCCCACCAAATCCTGACTGACAACATTTGTTGCTTGGTTCTAATTAGACCAACCTAAAAAAGCAGATTAGATGCCCGACTTCTTGAAGAAGTCGGGCATCTAACAGGCAAGTTATAAAGAGGATATTAAAGTAGGATTTGGTATTACTTACGGAGAACTGAAGTGATAATCACCGTGATAGTCGCACTGGCAATCAAAGTGAAAGCAAGTTGCACAAACCATTGGGTAGCTTTCTGGTAGTTATCGAACTTGTCATTGAATCTGTCGGTTTTGTCATTAGTTTTCTCAACATCAGTTGATAATTTCTCAACTTCTGCCGATAGCTTGTCTAGCTTTTCAATAACATCGGCTAGCGTCGGCTCCTTACTTGCAGTAGTTGTCATTGCCGCTTCCTAAAACTAACAATCATCACCTACAATTATATCCTAATTTTAATAGGAATTGAGATTATCGATCAATCGGTAATTTTCCCTCTCAGAGCTTTAATCTGCCCTCGCTTGGTTTTGCTGTCGAGACGCTTGCGGTGGGAACTACGAGTTGCTTTGCTGGGTTTGCGCCTTTTCGGTATGACGATCGCACTTTTAATCAGTTCTTGCAGCCGTCTCAAAGCCTCCTCCCGGTTTTGTTCCTGGCTGCGGTGTTCCTGGGCTTTAATGACAATCACACCTTCGGAGGTGATGCGCTGGTCGTTGATTTGTAACAAACGCTCCTTGTAGCGATCGGGCAATGAGGAAGCTGGGATATCAAAGCGCAAGTGAATCGCACTCGCCACCTTATTTACATTTTGCCCCCCCGCGCCTTGAGAGCGAATCGCACTAATCTCGATTTCGCGATCGTCCAGGAACACGGTATTAGAAATTTGTAGCATAATTCATCAGTGAGATTAAAGATACCGGGAAAGCAGTGCATCTTTTATATATAACTTACTTTGGTAGATCAATTATTTACACTTCTTAGCTGTCAGGATGAATTCGATGAGTTTTTTTCTATCCCATAACTCTATGTCGTTAGATTTAGCAAGGTTGTAAGCGTTTTCTGTAAATCTGTTGTTGGTGATGACTCTTCCTTTATTTCCATTGTAATGTCTGACGGCTCCTGCTACTTCTTGAACTGCTTTAATCTCAACTGGATTTTTGCTTCTTTTGGCTTGAACCACAGTTTTTAAGCCATCTTTGTATAAAATTAAATCCGCCCCATAATCTTGACTATCTTGAGTTAAAGTAACAGTATAACCAAAGTTTATAAAATGAACCTCTAAAAAAATTTCAAACTCTTTTCCCGTCATTTCATCCACTTCCAGAATACCACTGTCTAATAAACGCTTTTTTTCCTCTTCTTCTGTCAATGTATCCAATACCGATGTCGCAATCACACCCAAAACGGCAGCGGCTCTTACAATAAAAGATTTCATAAAATTACATTTTTTTAAAAGGAGTAGTTATGATGGTAGCAGATTTGCTCAGTATAGTTATCTACTAAGATCGCAAGTAAGATCACAAGCACATTGTGATCTTACTTACTGATTTTTTTAGATTCCCGATCTTGGACTGGGGCTTTTTGTCTGCACTCAAGTTCAAGTATGGTTCAAAGAGTCAGGCGAAAGTCAAGGGATGTTATAGTTTAGAACTGTAACAAAACTTTAATCACACCCAAACCGTAGGTTTAGCAAAAATTAATGCGGATACCGTGACAATGGGCAAGGCTGTAGCCTAAGATCGCCTTAAATTGTCAGTATCATCTCTAAGGCAAGGGTGCAAAATGGGGGTCTTCTGGGTTTGAGGTGTAAACTGTATAATGTATGAACTTTCTGCTAGAGGCTAAGCTCATGGATTTTCATCT
>ENA-ORBV01014616-ORBV01014616.1-microbial-mat-metagenome-genome-assembly--contig:-NODE-14616-length-11697-cov-4.013339_pt1 | contig 11697 bp, 12 predicted proteins | sample MGYA00237777_ERZ505514 | MGnify/ENA primary metagenome ERZ505514 (study PRJEB26160, sample SAMN06269048) | microbial mat metagenome | isolation source: Oligotrophic lake microbial mat | place... | reverse complement strand
AGCAGAAGACGGCATACGAGATTCGCCTTAGTCTCGTGGGCTCGGAGATGTGTATAAGAGACAGGTTTAATATCATCCACCATATCATGAATCATTTAACAGAGGTCTGCCCGTGATCGGGGTCACAATCCAAAGCAACGAGTCTATTGACCGTGCGCTGCGCCGCTTCAAGAAGAAATACGAACGCTCTGGCGTTCTACGCGAGTTCAAAAAACGTGCATTCTATGTCAAGCCTTCTGTCGAACGCCGCATGGCCCGCCTAAAGGCTGCACGCCGCCAGCACCGTCAGCAAGTCGAAGCAGAGTAAGACCCTCTCCGAGACCCACTACAATCCGCAAGTCTATCAAAGCCCCTCACAAAGGGGCTTTTTCGTTTTGGGTTTTTATGGTCTACTCGATTTCTTCTTCGGCTTGTTGCGCAAATCGGCGTTCCACATTGCGACTTCTGTTACGTCGCTAAAGGACATCTTGTCGGTGCCGATGATTTGGTATGTCTCGTGGCCTTTGCCGGCGATAAGTACGATGTCGCCTGGTTTCGAAGCGTCGAGCGCTTTGCGGATTGCGGCGCGGCGGTCAGCGATGGCCGTAATGGTGGCGGCGCCGCGGCGGCCTGGACCCTTCTTTGAGACCCCTTCCGTGCCGGACTGAATTTGGTCGATGATTGCTTGTGGGTCTTCGGTGCGTGGATTGTCCGATGTGAGGACTACGCGGTCTGCATGTTCAGCGGCGATGCGGCCCATGTCTTTACGCTTCGTGTTATCACGTGCGCCGCCGCAACCAAAGGCCACGTGCAGCTTAGCGCCCTTCGGTAGAATCTCGCGCAACACGCTCAAGGCATTTTGCAAGGCGTCGGGAGTGTGTGCGTAGTCCACAACAGCAACGGCACCGTTTACGAGAGGGTAGCGCTCCATGCGTCCAGACGGACCCTGCGCGGTGCGAAGGCACTCGATGATAGCGTCATGAGGGATTCCGTCATGCACAGCCATAGCAACGCACAACGCAGTGTTCATTACGTTAAAGCGACCGATGAGGGGCGAACGTATGTGAAGCGTAACAGGGGCTCCACCTCGCTTCGCTGGCGGGAAGCAGAGCGAATAAGAAACACCATGCGTGTTGCTTACAATGTCTTCGATCTGCACGACATTCTCTTCGCTCTCGCCCACAGTAATAACTCTACGAGCCTTGGAGTCCTTCGTCATGTACGACGCCCACTTGTCTTCGCCATTCAGTACGGCAATGGCATCCATCGATAGGCCATCAAACAATTTCTTTTTCACCGCAGCATACTCTTCTATCGTGCCGTGATAGTCGAGATGGTCGTGCGTTAGGTTTGTGAATATTGCACCATGAAACGCGATCCCTTCAACGCGATGCTGATGCAATGCGTGAGAGCTCACCTCCATATACACACTATCAATGCGGTTTTTCTTGAGCTCAAAGAAGAGTTCGTTTAGCGTGCGCAATTCGGGAGTGGTGAAGCCCGTATCGATGGCAACGTCGTGATAGCGCACACCAGTTGTACCAATGAATGCCGTCTCACTTCCGGCGCACGCATAAATCTGCTCGAGAAGCGTGGCAACGGTTGTCTTGCCATTCGTGCCCGTTACGCCAAAGAAGCGAAGTCCGCGCGAAGGGTCGCCCATGTACGCATTCACCATGCGTGCGAACGCCTGGCGAGCGTTGGGTACGTTCACGAAGACAACGCCAGCTTTCGCTTCTTGAACTCCCTCGGCAACAACTACAACAGCGCCACGCTCGATTGCCTCGGGAATAGCATCGTTACCGTCGAAACCTTCGCCCTTGATTGCCACATACGCCCAGCCGGGCTGCACTTGACGAGAATCGGTGGTGACATCGACGATCATTGCATCGGGGTCGCCAACCGGTTCTGCACCGGGGATAAGGCGCAGGAAAGCCATGAGATTGCGCATGCGGTAAAAATACATGATATGTGTGCTAACACCAGTCGGTTCGGTCCAGACAAACAGTAATTTGCGTTTGCATGTCGTTCACCTCCTTCCTTACCGCCCGCCTTTCCGCACGTTTGCCCGGCATCGACGCTCATCGCGAGTTTCTGCCGGCAATGCCAGATGCAGAGTCGCGCTTAAAAGGGGCTCCGCAGGGAGCGCGCCAGAGCGCAGTTCTGGTTGCACTCGTCGACATGCCCGACACAGAGTTACCGCACGTTTTGCTGCAGGTGCGCAGCGAGGGGATGCGGCACCATCGCGGACAGATTAGTTTTCCGGGCGGACGTATCGAGGATGGCGAAGATGCGATGACAGCTGCGCTGCGAGAGATGCATGAGGAGATGGGCATACGATCGGATGATGTAACCGTGCTCGGACATCTTACGCCACTCTACATTCCACCGTCGAACTCTGCTGTAACGCCCATCGTTGGCATCGTGCGCAGCCTAGACGATCTGCAGCTCGCGTTGTCGGAAGTTCAGGAAACGTTTACATTGCCACTTGCAAACATTGTATCACCCGTGCACGTGCAGCGCGCAGCAAGGGATTTGTACGGACAGACTGTTGATGTGCCCCATTGGGCAGTACACGAACGCATTCCGCTCTGGGGTGCAACCGCAATGATTCTCAACGAACTTGTTTGGCTAACGCGTGAATACCTCTATGTACCTGAAGCGACTTAGTATCCTCTGCCTCGTGCTCACTGCATGCTCAAGCGAGTCTTCGATGGATAACCGACTCATCAATACGTATGCATCGGTGCTGATTGTGCGCGAATCGACGGTGGACAGTGCACAAAGTAAAAAGCGTTACGATAGCGTTCTGAAAGTGAACGGATACACGAAGGAAAGCTTCGAGAATGCACTGCGTGAACAATCCGCAGACCGCGATCGCTTTAAAACGTTCTACGACAGCGTAGTTGCTCGTGTGCGCGCGAAGCGCTGATACACTGCATGTCCGTACTCGGCAAACGCACTGTAATAGCCAGTGTACCACTGGTTTAGCATAATGTCGTGCCGCTGACTTTGCCTGATGTCATCGAGTGACTCAATGCCACCACATCGAATAATGTGAAACTCATGCGGTGGATTAATCTGACGCAACACCTCGCGTGCAGTCGCCGCGAGAAACAAAGAGCGATACTTTAAGGTGCGGCCACTAACGCCCCCACCAAACTCTTTTGTAAAGTAATCGAATAACTGTAGGTCTGCGGGCTCCATGTCATGCCGCACATCGTCGTACGCAGTACTTGTATTTCCTAACACCACGCCATCGAAGCCCAGAGCAACGAGGGTCGTTAGAAGATCGTCGAGTTGGTTACGATCTACGTCGACCGAGAATTTTACAACTACAGGCAGAGGTCGGCGACGCGAACGAAGAAAGTGTTCCTTCACATACTCCAAGCGTCGAACAAGTCCGGCTTCGAGCGACGTGTGGTCGTAATCATCGGTACTTGCTTCGGTATTCGGACAGCTTTCGTTTAGCTCGATGTAATCGACACGTGCTTCTTCATACAAACGCATGCCGGCCACCAGTGCCGGTAATGCGATGTCGTCTGCAACGCCAGGGTCCACGGCCACGCTAGCCCCTACGGGACAGCCCCTTACGCGTGTGAGCTTTGCGAGTCGCGACGCAACAACGGCATGACCGTCGTTTGGTAGTCCCATCCAGTTCGATGCACTGCCCGATGTTGCGTATGATGCGGCAGGCCAGCGAATGCTGTGACGACTATTTCCCTCGCGTGGAATCGACGTCGTTGTACCTGCGACATATGCGCCCGCGCCTTGTGCAGCAACCACATCGTAGGCTTCGCCGTGTTTGAACATGCCGGCGGCGTTCCATAACGGACGTGCAAATTCTAGTCCCCAAGCGGTGACGGGTGCGAAGAGTTCTGAGCCATCAACGACAGGTTGAGTAGCTGGGCGTTCGTGAGCAAGTTTTTTCGCGAACCATGAACGTCCTTTCGAAAACACACTGACGGCCATGTGTGGTGACAGACGGGCAATGGTTGGACGTAGACTGTGTTCGACGCGCGCAAGAGTTTCAAGTAAAGACATCGCTACAAAGCTACGGACGTGGTATCAATTACACGTCGGTGTGCGATATTCGTTCTGATGAACACTAAAGAAGAAATAGCGCGCGACTGGTTGCCTCGGTATACTGGTACACCGTTGACAGATTTTGGCGACTACGTCCTTATCACGAATTGGAAGGGGTACGTGAAACGTTTCGCAGAAATGTTCGACGTACCCATGCGCGGTGAAGATCACGTAATGCAGACTGCGACGAACAAAGACGGCCTGACCATTGTCAACTTCGGCATCGGCTCTCCGAATGCAGCGTTGATTATGGACCTCCTCGTTGCGCGCATGCCCAAGGGTGTGTTGTTTCTGGGCAAAGTAGGGGGCTTGAAGCGCTCGGCGGAGATTGGCCACTTTATTCTACCAATTGCGGCAATCCGCGGCGAGGGAACGAGCAACGATTACTTTCCGCCCGAGGTGCCCGCACTCCCATCCTTCAAGATTCACAAGTTCGTTTCTGATAAAGTACTTTCACACGGACAGGAATATCGCAGCGGCGTAGTGTACACCACAAACCGTAGGCTTTGGGAGTGGGACCTTACGTTCAAAGATCGACTAGCCGCACTGTCCGCAATTGCAATCGACATGGAAACAGCCACGGTGTTCATCGTAGGACATAAAAACCGCATTCCACGTGGCGCACTGCTGCTCGTTAGTGACAGTCCACTCGTCGCCGAAGGCGTCAAGACCGAAGAGAGCGATCGCGCAGTCAGCGAAAAATATCTCGACCTGCATTTACGTATCGGCGTGGAGGCAATGTCCGAGATCGGCTCACAAGGCGAAGAGATCAAACACCTGCGCTTCTAATAGCGCATGAGCCCCAACCCCTGTGCTTCTAGTAGCCTGTGGTCTGTCCGTTTTTCTTGCGCCATTCCATGATGGGCTTGAACGGACCGAATTTGTGAGCACTGGTAGAGAACGGGTCTGAGTAAGGGCCTTTCCAGTAGTCGACCGGTTTTTCCTCGCCGGCTGGATAGTCTTCGACCAGAACCTGGAAAGGACGAATGTGCTGCGCATCGTCGTTAACAAACGCCGCTACGTCCATTGCCTCCTCATCGGTTAACACAGGGTTGTTCCAGCGCGCCGAATCGAAAGGCATGTTGTACTTAATGAATTGCGCTGCTTTGATAACTCGGTGCATACTCGACCCAGGCTGATAAGACAGCTTACCCCATAGCGGCGGATACTCGTAGGCAATGCCATCCGATTTCAACTTGCCCTGACCATCATCGCCGTGGCAGCGGACACAATACATTTTATAAATTATTTTACCTTTATGCGGATCGGCGGGCCGATCCAGTAGCGTAATTTCTTTTAGCCTATCCCCGGGCACATTGCCATTTACCGGAACGCCTGCACCGAGCCATTTTATGTATGTGACAATGGCAATCATTTCCTTGCTATCAAGAGGCAGTGGACGTCCGTTGAGAGGGCGCTCTACACAATTATTTACGCGGTCTGCAAGGGTCAGTATGCGTCCCTCGCGAGCACGATACTGCGGATATCGCGCGTGAGCCGAGAAGTAGCTAAGGCCGTACGGACGCGTTCCCGCTTCGAGGTGGCAGCTCTGACATCCAAGTCCATTGCGGCTGAACTTGCCGACCGTGCCGTTCGGACCGAGGTAGTATGGGAAGTTCACAAGCAGTTTGCGGCCATACCGAATCATTGCGCCGGTTTTGTCGTGTGGAATTGTGGACGTGTCTGGGGCGACGTGCACGCGAGCGGAATCGACCACCACGTCACCTTTTGCCGATGTTTTCCGATTGCGGTTGGAACGCTCCTCGATTTCACTCGCCGGATTTGGCGGCTGGCATGCCATTGCAAGAATTATAAATGCGGCAACGAATAGTATAGCGACTCCGCTCATCTGGTAACGTCTCATTATTTATCTCGATACCCGCATTGAGTATTTATTGTGACTTCCGCGAACGGAAGGGTTCTATCATCTGTTTTCCGAAACTCTTCGGATAGTGTTCGCTGTTCTCAAATCCGAGGACGATGTCGCGCCCGCTGGTAGGCACATGTGCCGTTCCAAAAATGTAATCCCAAATAGAGAGAGACAATCCGTAATTCACGCCTTTTACGCCATCGGGAAGATGTTTCGCATGGTGCCAGATGTGCATGTCTGGCGAATTGAAAATGTACTTGAAGGGTCCAAGAGGCAGCGAGATGTTCGCGTGATTAAGATGACCAATCGAAAGCGCTACGATGTGCACCGCAAAGAAATCCTTCAGTCCAAAGCCAATTAGCGCCAGTGGCAGGTACTCAATCACACGATAGATAACTGTCTCCATCCAGTGAAATCGCAGGTGTGCGGCAAAGCCCATCTGCTCGACACTGTGGTGCAGCTTGTGAAAATTCCAAAGTGCAGGGCTCGCATGCAGCAGCCGATGAATATTCCACTGAATAAAGTCGCGCAGCACAAACAATAACAACAGTTGAGACCACCATGGCATCGAACGCACGTCAACAATGTCAAACTCGCGGATGCCGAGCAGATTCGCAGCGCCCGATCGCACAACGTGTACCACCACATCCGACACGGCAGCGTATCCAATCAGAGAGAACACGAAGAAATTGAAAAACATATACCAGCCGTCAAGCCAGAAATCCTGACGAATAATGTTCTGATTCTTCCGCCAAGGTCTAATGTACTCTAGTAACCAGACCGTGGCAGAAATTCCAATCAACCAGTAGAAGTAGTTGTGCCACGATGGATTCGTAATCTCATGCCATAGATACCGAGCGTAACCGGTGTAGGCGTTCTGTATGATGACAAAGATTTCAGACACTATGATAGTATTAGTCCGGTACGCAGTTATGGAACCGACGGCAACAATTCGGCCGACCAGCGTTCAAAGCCGCCCACCACATTGTACACTTTTTTAAAACCGTTGTTTACCATCATGTCCATTGCCTCCGCACTACGGCGTCCACGCGCGCAATACACGATAATCGGCTTGTCTTTGTCGAGCTTCATGAGGTTCGCTAGAAACTCTTTCTCATAGTAGTCCACAAGCACTGCGTTCACGAGATGTCCCGATCGGTACTCTTTTGGTGTCCGCACGTCCAGCACAAGGTAGCCGCCCATAACAATCATCTTCTGCGCCTGTGCAGGTGTAATGTCCTTGGCATTTTCGCCCGCCAGCAAGCTCACCGACATCGCAAGCAGTGCGATAATCATTGCGGCGTGATTGCGAACTCTACGTCTGCGCATAATCTCTCCTTGTGTGATCTCTCCTTGTGTGGAACAGGGGCTGCAATATAAGGGGCTCCTCTGCCGTATCTTTCGGGCCATGGTATACGTGCATACAATACGATTCGTGCTTCTTCTCGCACTCGCGTGCATCGCTCCACTCTCGGCGTTGGCGCAAAGCGATCTGGCGCCGTTAAAGGTAACCACGAACATCGCCCCCTCGCCCGGCTTCCTGTATCTCGCGCCGAACTCACGCGTGCAGCCGCGTCCGTATCAGCCTTACATGGCCATCTACAATGCCAATGGCGGACTCGTTAAATCGGGCGGTACGGCGAATTTTCCGTTCGAGTTCAAGGTATTGCCCGATGGACGTCTTGCGTATTCAGAGCTCATTGTTTTTGCAGGCACCTCTGCAGCAGCAGGCATTTTCATCGTCGACACCACGTTAAAGATTGTTGAGGCCCTCGAGCAAAAACGTGGGTATCTCGCAACACAGCACGATTTTCATGTATTGCCAAACGGAAATCGTGTGATTCTGGGCGCGGAAGATGTGACTCTCAACCTTCGCGATGTTGTACCGAACGGACATCCTGCTGCAAACGTCGTGCAAGCGGTTGTTCAGGAGATCGACGTGAACGGTAACGTGCTTGTGCAGTGGAAGAGTCTCGACCACTTGCCTATCACACTCTCGTACGAAGATTTAACCGCACCCGCTATTCGTTACGTACACAACAACTCGCTGTGGATAGACAAAGACGGCAATTGGCTCCTCTCCATGCGTCACCACTCGTCCATCGTAAAAGTCAATCGGCTCACGGGCGAGGTAATGTGGATCCTCGGTGGCAAAGCAAACCAGTTCACATTCATTGGCGATCACGAAGAGCATGCGCCAACGTATTTCAGTTATCAGCACGACATTCGTCGATTGCCGAACGGAAACATCTCGATGTTTGATAACGGCACGCAGCATAGTCCACAATACTCGCGTGCTGTCGAATACGAAATCGACGAAGTAAACAAGACTTGTAAACTTGTTTGGGAATACCGTCACGCACCCGACATCTATGTTGGTTTGCAGGGGGGCGTGCAGACACTTCCCGACGGACATCGTCTGATTGGATGGGGAAGCGCGGCGAATGAGGGTGCGCCGGGCGTCACCGAAGTAGATTCCACCGGAGCAGTTGTTTTCGAAGCGTATTATCCAAAACAGATGTTTGTCTACCGAGCAACGAAGCACCCTTTCTGGCCCCCTGGCAGACCAAGCGCTACGATAACGGTAAACGACGTTGCCGAGGGTGGCACGTATCGGTATGCAAATGCCACAAAGGATGCCGGCCTTCGCATTCGCTTTACCAAACTGAATTCATTCTTCTACAACAGCACAACAGCGCGCCGTTTTATGTGGTCGCCGGTGAGGCCAGAGTGGAATATGGAAGCGCCTGACCTCAAGCAAGTGCGCGTAGATGTGTCAGTCGATGGCATTCGCGAACATGAAATGGAATTGCGATTCAATGTCGACACACTAGGTATTGCAGATGGCGCAGAGCGTATCGTAGTCTATCGTCGCGAACTACAAGACACCACACACAACGAACCTGGCAGTCGTGTTTTCTATCCACAGAACACGACGTACGACGCTTCGACGAGAGAGCTGGTTGTTCACTATGTGACTGCTGGTGAGTTCGCTTTTGGTTTTCCTTCGACGATGCCGAGTATGCCGGTGAAGCCGGTGCTAATCTCGCCTATACACGGTGATCGCGTTCTTGAGAATGCGGAGAATCTTCTGCGCGTTTCGATTCCTGGCCGTGCTGACGATCTAAGGATTCAGGTATCAACCGATCTTGTTTTTACAAACATTGTTTACGATAGTATCACCACGAGTGATCGTGCGGCATTTATGGCTCCCGATGCAGTGCGCATGCTGTACTGGAGGGCGCAAGTACGGGCGAACGCATCTTCGAGTGCATGGTCAGAGGTCGATAGCTTCCTCGTGTCTGCTCCGTTCGTCGAAGTGGAACGTCCGAGTGCCAATGCCACGTGGACGATTGACAGCAGCTACGTAATCACGTGGCAGACGAACATCACCGGACTCGTCCGTCTCGAGCTGGTGCGTCCCGGAGCGCAGCCGCCAATCCTCATTCGCGATTCGGTAAAGGTCAGCGCAAGGGGCTATCTGTGGCGCCTGCCGCTCGATGTGCCGTCGGGTGATGACTATCGCGTACGCATCACCTCTATCGACGGACAATTCTCAACGATCGAGAACACAGGCTCTGCGATTATTACTGTGAATGGTGTGTCGTCCGTTGCTGGTCTTTCCAACGACCCAGTCGTGGCACTGTCTCCACAACCGGCAAATGAGTCGTTCAAGGTAGAAATGGCAAAGTCGATACACACTGTCCGCGTCTTCGATATACGCGGAGAGCAACAGCTAAACTTTGTTAGCACTGCCGACAACACATTCGATGTAGGCAGTTTGCCTCCCGGCACGTACGTCGTGGTAATCGAAGACACATTCAAGCGCATCTACATTCGTACGCTCGTGGTACAGCGTTGAGGGCGCTCTATCTCTCCGCATTGCTGATTGCGGCTTACGGTGCGTCGAGTGCGCAGGAGCTCCGCTGGAACCTGAACGCCGACTCGACGCGCTTTGTGAAGCTGCAGTTGATTGCGCAGTTCTGGATGCGCTACAACGAGAGCAATCCCGGAACGTTAATGCAAGGCGAAGAGGCAAAAGAGACATTTGACATTGGCATTCGCAGAGCACGCATACAATGTTATGCGCAGGTCACTGAACGTGCGTCGTTGTTTCTGCACTACGGTTTCAATAACTACAACACAAACTTTGCAATTGGAAGCAACCGACGCATTCAGGCGTTCTTTCATGATGTGTTTGGTGAGTATCGGATAACACCTGCGAATGAGTTGAAGCTCGGCGTTGGGCTTGCGTTTGTGAATGGACTCAGCCGTTTTTCGCAGCCAGCGGTAATCGCGTTACCTACGACCGACGTTCCGGTGTTCGGACAGGCAACGGTTGAGCAGATTGATGTATTCGGACGTAAGCTGAGCATGTCGGCACGCGGACAGATAGGTCCAATCGATTATCGTGTTGCACTATCAGATGCCTTCCCCATTACCTCGAACGGAACAGCTCTTCCTGCGCTTGGATCGGCGTCGACGTTCGCCCAGGTTGGACATCACCTCCAGCGTCAGGCGTATGTGTTGTATCAGTTTCGAGACCACGAACCGCACCAAGTGCCGAACATGGCGGGTTCGTACTTCGGTTCGCGCAAGATCTTCAACATTGGCGCTGGCATCATGCACCAACCACGCGCCATGTGGCGGTCGGCAGGTGCGGACACTGTCTACGAAGACCTGCTGCTCATGGCTGTCGAATCGATGTTCGATGCACCAATCGCGGACAACGGAACCACACTCAGTGCTTTTGCTGGTTTCTTCATGAACGACTACGGCAAGAATTATCTGCGCTATAACGGCATCATGAATCCGGGCACTTCAACACAGGCCCCTTCCAACAGCACCTTACCGATTGCGCTAAAACAATTTGGTCCGACATTTGGCAATGCTTTCCCCATGTTCGGCACCGGCAAAGTGGTGTACTCGCATGTTGCAGTGCTCTTTCCAAACACAATCGGCACTGCCGGCGTCATGCCTTATGTGAGCACGACGCTTGCGTGGTACGAACGTCTCGAGTCGCAGCTCACCGATGTGTACAATGTTGGGTGTTCGCTGTTGCTCGACGGAATTCGCAATCGGGTCTCTGTTGATGTGCAGATCCGGCCGACGTACGGCATTTCCACGATTAATTCGCCATTTGGGGAACTCGTGAAGGGTCAGCGCCGCGCTCAGGTGCTACTTCAGTACCAAGTCGTGATGTAGTCATAGCCCGATGGCTTTACAATGCCGTCATCTTCATTTGATAGTTTTGAAGATGCCATACCTCCTCTCTCTACTTCTGCTTCTTGCAATTGCTTCCCCATTATGCGCACAGCAAGCGTTGCTGCGTAGCGGGCCCATGGTGGGGCACGTCGACATGCGCGAAGCAACGATATGGCTTCAAACAACTGGCGACGCTAAAGTTCGCATTGCTTACAAAGACAGTGCATCGTCTAATGCATACAGCACACCGACAATGACTGTCGATGCTTCGATGCATCACATTGCGAAGATTGTGTGCGACAGCGTCGAGCCCGGACGCACCTACATCTATGAAGTGTTTATAAACGACAAGAAATTATCGTTTGCATATCCGACGCAGTTTCGATCGCAACCCGTTTGGAAGTACAGGAAGAATGACCCGCCTGTGATGACAATGGCGCTAGGATCGTGCTTGTACATTAATGAGGAGGAGTTCGATCGTCCCGGCACCTGTCTCTTATACACATCTGACGCTGCCGACGAATAGAGAGGTGTAGATCTCGGTGGTCGCCGTATCA
>ENA-ORBV01014612-ORBV01014612.1-microbial-mat-metagenome-genome-assembly--contig:-NODE-14612-length-11699-cov-3.826880_pt1 | contig 11699 bp, 9 predicted proteins | sample MGYA00237777_ERZ505514 | MGnify/ENA primary metagenome ERZ505514 (study PRJEB26160, sample SAMN06269048) | microbial mat metagenome | isolation source: Oligotrophic lake microbial mat | place... | reverse complement strand
ATGTGTATAAGAGACAGCAGAAATCCCGCTCATTTTGAGGCGCTGGACCAGCGTTGCGGACGCGGTCCGCACGCAGGTGCGAAACCAGCCGCCTTTGGCCAGGTTTCTGCCAGGTTCAGTCGACGAATTCAACCCCTTGCCACCCCTTAGAACCCGTTGATGCTCAACAATCGTTGACTTCCAGCGGCTGCACGTTAGGCTGGGCCAAATACGATGCGTCCCGGTTCAGTGACCGGGAATTGCTGGACCATCACGGCGACCTGGCCAAGCGCTTGCCGTCTAAATGCGCGGACATCGATCGGCCCATCGCCGCCCTGATTACCGACCTCCGCCGGCGCGGGCTGCTCGACGAGACGTTGATTGTGTGGGGCGGCGAATTTGGTAGAACTCCGTTCCGTGAAGGTCGAACAGCGAAGAGCGACATTCTCGGTCGCATCAAAGCGTTGCCGGGGCATGTCACGCCTGCGCCGAAGGCGGAATAGCTCGATCGTCGCCTGGCGATCCATCCGCGCATCTGAGTCGCCGCAAACGCCAACTTGGCAGACTACTCGGGTTGGGCGTAACGACTCTACGCCTGCTTTGCACGGCGTCATTGAGAATGACTTGACGGCGTTAAACATAGAATTGGGCATGACTTCGCTCTACGACGCGGAGGCAAGGTCCAATCGCCATGTGCCGATTGGCGCACTAGTTGCATTCGGTCATTGCGGAACCTTGAAGTGGCCGTATTCGGAGTCTAAATCGCGTGAAGGGAAAACTGCATCCCATTCAAATCGCCCGCCGCGTGGTGGAAGCCTCGGGCTATCTCGAACTCGGGTTGACGGCGCGAGCGTTGGAAGTGCTGGAACCATTGCCCACTGAAGGCCCGTTGGCTGCGCCGGTCTTGTACCTGCGCGGGCAGGCATTTCGCTTCGAACAGCGCTTTGATGAAGCGGTAGCGCCGCTCACCGCGGCCGCGGAGCAATTTCCCACGCCAGCCGATCGCCACGTCTGGATGGTGCTCAGCCACTGCCAATTCAAGTCGGGGCACTTGAACGAAGCGGTGGATGCCTTGGCTCACGCCCGCGGCGCGTTTGTGAAACCGAGGCCGGCGCCCGAGAACTAAAGGCCGTTATTCCCAGCGCATCGTTTCCAGATACGACCGCAATTGGCCGGCGGTGCGGAATTTTTTCAGGATGATCGATCGCTTCAGGCCGCAGCAGATCGCTTTGACCTCGGCCGGTTGCCGCGCGTAATGCTTTTGGCCGCCTAAGGCGTCGTAAAAGAGGCGTATTAAATCGCACACGTCGTCGTGCATGTTCTCTGGCTTGGGCGAGCCCCAATGGAACATGTCCAACAACTTCAAGTCGAACGAAATGCCTACCCGGCGGATGATCACGTTCTTGGAGTGCAGGTCGCCGTGGTATTCGTGCAAATGGTGGATCCGCTCCATGCCGGCCGCCAGGGCGTGTAGCAGGTGCAAGCCCTGGAACGCCCCGATCCGCTCCCCCGGCTGGCGCTCCAAAAACTGGCTGAGCAGCTCGCCTTCCACGTACTCGCTGACCAGGCAGGTAATCGCCTGCCCCTCAAAGGGAATCCGCTCCTGGGTGTGGTATTGGATCAGGATCGGGCAGTGCCGGAGCTTATGCAGTTTTTTGGCGTAAAACCGGGCGGCGCGGTCCTGGAGATTGCGATGCGGGAAGAAAAACTTGGCCGCGTGCTCGATGCCGGTTCGCGATTCGCGCAGCTTGTACACCTCCCCCTCCCAACCGCGGCCGAGCAACGAGACGATCTCGTATTTCTCGGCCAATTGGGCGCCGGGGGCGAAGGCGAAGGTCTTGATGTGTCCGTTGCGCGGACTACTGCGGCGCATCAGAAAAAGGCTCGAATTTGGCCGGAAATGAGGCAAAAACCGCGGCCGCCTGCCGCTTTCGACCGTCGCCGTGGCGCTAGCGATGAGGTCCTACCAATTCAGTGTAATCCGCGCGCGCCGGTCCGAAAAGTGAATGCCGGAGGAATCATGGAATTCAGTGGCCGTTGAAAAGTTTATTGCCATCTACAATCACTGTTTTCCTGAAGCAATGCGCGCATTTTCACGGAATTGGCGCAGGTTTTCCGTCTGCGATCGCGCCGCGCCTCGGTACGCAATTGGGTCGCTGGGAACTATGATTTCCTGCCGGATGCAGTTTCTTCCGCCTCGCTGATTTCTGGTTTTTGAGTGACTGTCGACCGCTACGAAACGAACGTCGCCTGCCCCGGTTGCGGGTGCGTTTGTGACGATTTGACGCTGCATTTCGCGGGAGACGAGCTACAAGCTATTTTCCCGCAGTGTTCACTGGCCGAAGCTTGGTTCCACGATCGCGGCCGTACGGATCGGCCGGCCGTGGCGTTGATTGGCCAGCCGGCCGGCTTCGCGGCAGGCGTCGCTCGGGCCGCCGAGATTCTCCGCCGCGCCGACTACCCGCTTATTTACGGACTTTCCCGGAGCGCCACGGCCGGACAGCGGGCCGCGGTCGAATTGGCCGAACGTGCCGGCGCGGTGATCGATACCACGGCCTCGATGTGCCACGGGCCGTCGATCATGGCGATCCAGGAATTCGGCGAATCGACCTGCACGCTCGGCGAAGTGCGCAATCGGGCCGATCTGGTGATCTTCTGGGGATGCCATCCGGGCGCGTCGCACCCGCGTCACGCGGAACGCTATTCGGTCTTCCCGCCGGGACGCTATCGCGAAGGCGGACGAAGCGATCGAACGATCGTGCTCGTCGGCCCGGCGGACCAGGTACACGAGTGGCGTTTAGATCCCCAGGGCGCTGCCGCCGACCTGGTCATTCCGCTCGAACGAGGCCGCGACTTCGAGGCCATCGCGATGTTGCGCGAAGCGTTGCGCACCGGGTCCGGCAGCGACCTGCCGCCGGAACTGCAACAACTTTCCGTATTAATGCGCGGCTGCCGGACCGGTGTTGTCTTTTTCGGTCTCGGTTTGGTGGAAACGCGGATGTGGAGCGACGATGCGCTGCCCACGGCGGGCAACGTCAACGTCGGGGCGCTGCTGCAACTGGTCGCGGAGATGAACGCGCACGCCCGGTTCTTCGCGCGGCGGATGCGGTTGCAAGGTGATGTCTCCGGCGCGGACAACGTCCTCACCTGGCAAACCGGGTATCCGTTCGCCGTCGATTTGTCGCGCGGCTCGCCACGTTACAACCCAGGTGAATTCAGCGCTGGCGATTTGTTGGATCGCGGGGAAGTCGACGCCTGCCTGTTGATCGGCGCGGAAACCTTGCGCTATTTTTCGCGCGCGGCGCTGGAGCATTTGCAAAGCATCCCGACGATCCTGCTGGACTACCCCGGCGCGGATCAGGTCGTATCGCCCGAGGTCTGCTTCACGACCGCAGTCTACGGCCTGCATGCGGCCGGAACGATTTATCGCATGGACAATGTCCCTGTCCCGCTACGGGCGCTGGCCGACACGGATTACCCGAGCGACGAAGCGGTGCTGCGGGCGATTTGCGAACGGCTGTAACATTGCACCAGCATGAGCAGCTCGAACGACTGTGGGAGGCGTCTCCGACGCCGATGGAGCTGGCGCTTTTCGCGAGAAGCACCCCGAACCTCAATGCTCGCGTCGTTCGCATCGGCGTCGGAGACGCCTCCCACAGTCGAGAATGGTTCCGGACTGTCTAGGTATTCCCACCGGTTGCTCGCCCGTCGGCGGCGATCTACAATCCAGGCCGATTCTGCGAGTCCTACCGAATTTGCCGCCTTCCCCATGCTAGCCCGCCACTTCGCGTTCCGCGCGCGGCGTTCGTTCCGAGCCACCGTCGGGTGGTTTGCGGCGATGTGGTATGTGACGATTGCCATCGGGTTGCCATTGCCGCTGGCCGGCGGGAAGGATCTATCGCGGCCGTTTCTCTGCATGTACAGCCGTTGCGGCTGCCAGAATGCTGAGCAGTGCTATCGCCGTTGCTGCTGCCACACCGCGGCCGAGCGTCTGGCGTTCGCGCGATCCCACGGCGACGTGCCGCCGCCGGAACTCCTGGCGATGGTCGAGGCGGAGACGTCGCAGATCGCAGTCACGAAGCGCTCCTGCTGCAGCGACAAAGGTTGCACAGCCCCAGCAACAGAGCCTTCGCCAGGTGATTTGGAACGCAATTCCTACTCAGAAGTCGTGATCCAGGACTCGCTCGCTTGCCGTGGCGTGGGACATCTTTGGCAGCACACGGTTGGTGCGCTACCGCCGCCGGTCATTGAGTTAACCATCTCGATCGTCGAGATTGCCGTCTGCCCGTTGAGCTCGCATTCCGCCGACACTCTCTTGCCGGCGCCGCCTTCGCCCCCTCCTCGCGTCGGCTAATCGTCACGTTTCGTGTACTGCTGGTTGTCGATCGCGCCGGTTTTCTGCGCACGCACAACATTCACGGTTCGTCGTACGGCGTCAACGTTCGCCATGCGCGATGAACCATTTCCCATGACGATTCATCTTTGACGAGGTTCAATTCACAATGCGTATTGCTTTCTGTTCTTGCTTGTTCGTGCTGGTCGCTTGCGTTGTGCAAACGGCGGCCGCGCATGGTATTCCGATGGCGGTGGATGTTAACCCCGCCAACCAGTTGTTCGCGTCGGAGTTGGTCCACTTCAACGCGCCAGAAGGGACCTTTGCGCCCTCGCCAGCCGCCGCGCCCGTCGCGCTGGCCGCTGTGGCCGCGTTTCATCCTGTGTTCGGCGGTAATATCCCCGCGGGTACGGTGCTCTCGGTGAACGCAGCGGGCTCCGCCGCGCATCCATCGGCTTTGGCGTACTGGGATGGCGGCGACGTGCTGCCATCGCCGAAGGACATCGCGATCTCCCGTTCCGGATTCAACATCGTCGTGCAGTCGGACGATGAGCTCGTCGCCGGTGGCGCGCTCTCGGCGTACTCAGGGCTGGAAGGGGGACACAGCTCCGTCACGTTGGCGCTGCCGCTCGACGCGCCGGTTGGGCTCTATGCAGTTGGGTTTCAACTTTCCGGGCCGAGTTACGAAACGTCGGAGACGTTTTGGGCGATCGCCAACAACGGCGTCGATCCCTCGAAGTTCGACGCGGGCGTAGCAGCGATCGCCGCGGCGGTGCCGGAGCCGAGCGCGATGGCGTTGGGCCTCGCAGGTTGCGTCGCCCTTGTCACGCTGCGTCGGCGCGTGCGAGTGCGGCAATAGTGGACGGTTACTTATTCGAGGCGTCGCGGTGCAATTTTGCGCCGCGACGCGTTCGCCGAAAGGCGGTTCCTATGCAAAAGCGCGGATTCACGCTCGTCGAGTTACTGGTGGTGATCGCGGTCATCGGCATCCTGATCGCGCTGTTGCTGCCGGCGTTGCAGATCAGCCGCGCCGCCGCGCGCGCCGCGGCCTGCAAATCGAACTTGAAGCAAGTCGGCCTGGCGATGCAGATGTACGCCAACAACCATGGCGGCCGCGCGCCGCTCACGGCCCATGCCGATCCGCCGACGGCCTCGTGGGTCTATTCCCTCGGACCGTACATGGAAAACGTCGACGAGATGCGAATCTGTCCAGAAGATCCCATCGGCCCCCGGCGCGTCGCGAACAAGTCCACCAGCTATGTGCTGAATGACTACATCTGCCTGAAGCAGGTGCCTGAAGCGGTATTGAACCTCTGGAAGCTCAAAGCCTCGTCGCGCACCATCGTCGTCTTCGAAGGCTCCGATCAGCGCGACTTGAAATTCATCAACGACCATATCCACGCCGGCGACTGGTTCTCGGAACACAGCATTCACCGCAACCTTTCGCGCGACAAGGTCTACGGCGACATCCAGCTCGACCGGCATCAACACACGTCGGCGAACTACCTCTACGCCGACGGCCACGTGGAACTCATTCCGGCCGCCACGGTGGAAGCCTGGATCGACGAAGGCATCCGGGGCGAACGGCACTTCGCGAAGCCGCAACGGTAGGTGGGGAATTTCGAAGGTCGAAATCTGAATGTCGAATCAAATCTGAATGACGAAGGTCGAACGACGAATGGACGAACGTCGAACCGTAGGGCGGGCCGTGCGCGAATGAGGCGTTGTGATGCTCTCAACGCGCCGCATGCTTTGGATTCCCCGTAAATAGAACCGGTAAGGCCCGCCACTTCGTCGCGCGGCGGGCCTTACGCTAGGAAACAAAACGATTCGCCTTCAGCACGCTCTAATCAAGAATTGACACCCGACGCGCGCACGGCCCGCCCTACAAGCTTTCGCGTTATTTCGCGTATTTCGCGGTTAAATCCTCTGCGTCTCAGCGTCTCCGCGGTTCAATTTGGAAAAGCGTTACCAGCGCAGCGGCGCTTTCCAGGCTTCTTCCAGGTCGGCGATCGTCGTGTCAATGGCGAGCTCGTCTTCCGCGACGTGGACTTGGAAGATCGGCTCACGCAGTACTTCGGCGATGCAGGCGAAGGCGATGTTCGCCTCGCCTTCGATCGACTTGGCGAGTTCGGCTTCGAACGCGGCCTGCTTGGCGGGCGATACTTCGCAGAGGAAGCGGCTGTTCGATTCGCTGAACAGCTTGGCCATGTCGTCGAGTTGTCCCTCGCAGGGGACGGGGCTCAAATCGATTTCCAACCCCAAGCCGCCAGCGAAGGCCATTTCGGCGGCCGCGACGGCCAGTCCGCCTTCGCTCAAGTCGTGACACGACGCGATCAGGCCGGCTTTCATTGCGCGATGCACCGCTTGGAATGTTGCGCGCGCTTGGGCTGGTTCCACTGCGGGGACGCTGCCGCCGGTCCATTCGCGGACGAGTGCCAAATGCGAGCCGCCAAGCTCGTCCCGCGTCACGCCCACGATGTAGAGCCGGTTGCCAGCGCGCTTCAGATCCATCGTTACCGCCTGACGCACGTCATCAAGTTGTCCGATCGCGCTAATCAAGAGCGACGGCGGAATCGCAATCGTGCGGCGTTCGCCGTCGGCGCCTTGATAGCTGAACTCGTTGTTGAGGCTGTCCTTGCCGGAGATGAATGGCGTGCCGAGCACGACCGCCAGGTCGTAGCAAGCGAGCGCCGCGCGGACCAGCGAGCCAAGTGTTTCGGGGCGGTTCGTGTCGCCCCAGCAGAAGTTATCGAGGATGGCGATCCGCGACGGATCGGCGCCGACGGCCACGCAATTGCGCATCGCTTCATCGATCGCGCTGGCCGCCATGTGATAGGTGTCGAAGTCGCCGTAGCGCGGATTCATCCCGCAGGAGATCGCGATGCCGCGCTGCGACCCCAGCACCGGCCGCACCACGGCCGCGTCGCCGGGTCCGGAATTCGTGACGCCCACCAGCGGTTTGACGACGCTGCCGCCTTGCACTTCATGATCGTACTGGCGAATCACCCACTCTTTGCTGGCGACATTAAGCGAGGAGAGAATGTTCAGCAAGTCGTTCGTGTATTCGCGGGTCCACATCGCGGTTCCGGCCAACTTTTCGACCGGCGCCGGAACGTACGTCGCCTCGCGAATGACTTTCGGCCTCCCGCCGTGCAGGAACTCCATCGAGAGATCGGCCACGGTCTCGCCATGATACTTCAGCACCAACCGCCCCGTGGGAACAAACGTGCCGATCGCCGTGGCTTCGACCGATTCCGCCGCGCACAGTTGATGGAATTCCTCCCACTTCGACGACGGCACCGCCAGGATCATCCGCTCTTGCGCCTCGCTGATCCACATCTCGGTGTAGCTTAGTCCCTCGTACTTGAGCGGGATGCGATCGAGCTGCACTTCCGCGCCGATCTCTTCTCCCATCTCGCCGACGGCGCTCGAAAACCCGCCGGCGCCGCAATCGGTGATGGCGTTGTAGAGGCCGCGATCCCGGGCTTGCAGAATCGCGTCGACGACCATCTTTTCAGTGATCGCGTTGCCGATCTGCACCGCGCCGCCGGAAAGGCTTTCGCTGTCGCTGGTGAGCTCGATGGAACTGAACGTCGCGCCGTGGATACCGTCGCGCCCCGTGCGACCGCCGACAGCGACGATCAAGTCTCCCGGCAGGGTCGCTTTGTCGGACTTGTCGCGCGGAATCAATCCCACGTTGCCGCAATACACAAGCGGATTGCCGAGATAGCGCGGATCGAAATAGATCGCGCCGTTCACGGTCGGAATGCCCATCCGGTTGCCGTAATCCCGCACGCCGGAGACGACGCCCTTCATCACCCGCTTGGGATGCAACACGCCGGCGGGCAAAGTATTGGCAGGCGTATCGGGCGGCGCGAAACAGAAGACGTCGGTGTTGCAGATTGGCTTGGCGCCGAGCCCGGTGCCGAGCGGGTCGCGAATCACGCCGCCGATGCCGGTGTTCGCTCCGCCGTACGGTTCCAGCGCCGAGGGATGGTTGTGCGTTTCGACCTTGAAGCAGACGTTATTCAGTTCGTCGAAGCGGATCACCCCAGCATTGTCCTTGAACACGCTCACGCACCAATCATCCGCACCGAGCGATTTGCGAATTTCCTGCGTGGCCGCGAAGATCGTTTCCTTGAGCATGTTCTCGAACAGCCGCTCGCCCTCCGGCCCGCGATAGCGCACGCGGCCGGCCAGCGTCTTGTGGCTGCAATGCTCGCTCCAGGTCTGCGCGATGGTTTCCAATTCTGCGTCCGTCGGTTCGCGATGTTGCTCGCGAAAATGTTCCTGAATGGTGCGCATTTCCGCCAGCGACAAGGAGAGTTGTCCTTCGCGGCTCAGCTTGACGAGCGCGTCGTCGTTCAATTCGCGGATCGGTACGACGACGCGTTGCATCACGTACTTTGTGCCGACGTCGAGTTTATCCAGCAACAAGGGTCCGCGCACAACTTGCTCGATGGCATCGTTGGCCAGCAACTTGGCGCACAGCCGATCGAGTTGAGCGTCGTCCGCGCCGCCGATCCAATACTTGCGCAACGTCCGCACAGCCGACGCTTGCCAGCCGCCGTCGAGCATCGCGCCGAGCGCGCTTTGCGCCACGGGGTCCATTACGCCCGGCTTGGGCAGCACATGGATCAAATGTTGACCATCGCTGGGCGGCCTTGAAAGGCTCGCGTCGCCGACGCGCGCGACATGCGTGCGCTCCACGACGGGATCGGCGAGTAGTTCGCGGCCGAGGCGTTCGACTTCCGCCTGATCGATCGAGCCCTCGACTAGATAGCCGCTGATGGCGTGGACCGAGAGCTCGTCGCCAAGGCCCAAATCGCGGGCGTCGTGGCGCACGCGTTCGGCGTTGCGATCGATGTGCCCCGCGGCGGCATGGATGTCAATTTCCCAAAGCATCGCGTACGGCCTTTCCTTGGGCCAGGAGTTTTGCCAATCGTGCGCCGTCGCCGCGTTCGAGCGCGCGGCGCGCCGAGGTCAGTTGTTTTTCAAATTGCGCGAGCGCTGCCAGCACTTGCTGATTGTTCGTTTGCAGAATCTGCCGCCAGAGTTCGGGATCGCCCCCGGCCACGCGCGTCGTGTCGAGCCAGCCGCCGGCAATCAGCGGCGCGTCTTCGCTGCGCGTCACGGCAGCGAGCATGGCCGAAATCAGATGCGGCAAGTGACTCGTGCCGGCCACGGCGCGATCATGCGCCTCGGGCGTCATCATGAAGACCCGCGCGCCGAGCGCCGCCCAGAATTCGCCGACCGCTTCCGTATCGGCGGCTGGCGTTTTTTTCGTCGGCGTGACGATCACCGCGCGGCCGACGAAGAGATCCTCACGGGCTTCGCCGGGGCCGCTCTTCTCGCTACCGGCCATGGGATGGCTGCCGACGAAGCGTCCGCCAGTCGGGAGTTTCTTCTCTACCTCAGCGACAATTTGCTGCTTGGTGCTGCCCGCGTCGGTAATCAAGGCCCCGGCCGGTGCATGATTCATTGCAACCAAGGCTTGTGCGGCGATCTGCTCGACGGGCGTGCAGATCACGACCAGATTCGCTCGCGAGACGCCGCGCGCCAGGTCCATGGTCGTGGCGGTGACGGCGCCGACTTTCTTGGCGGCCCGCAGGCTGGTGGTTCGGCGGCCGACGCCCACCACATGGTTTGCGAGTCCGCGTTCCAGCAGGGCTCGGCCGACCGAGCCGCCGATCAAGCCGACGCCGACGATCGCGACGGTGTCCCAGGCGGGTGGCGCCGTCGGCAGCGGGACTGCGCTGGCCAAGTGGGGGTGCTCCAAATGCGGGAAACACGCATTTTAGCAATCTTGCTAGCGGTGGGGAGCCAGTGTTTTCCATCGCGCGCCTGGAACCGTCCGCCACGCGTTGACGAATGCCGCCGAGGCTTTTACCATGCGTTCTGTAGGGAGCATCCGCTCGTCTCTGTGCTTCGTCCCGTGAGCACTCAGGCAGCTTGCCCGAGGATGACTAGTCTGAAAACCAATTTGGGGGGGACCGTAGCGATGCCGCTCTTCGAGGTTGAAACCGAGTCGCACATTATCATTACCTGGGCCCAGGATCAGGACGCCGCCGCCGCCGTCGTGACCGACGCCTACCCCACCGAAAAGGTGCTCCGGCTGATTCGCAGGCCGCGCGACACCTGGGTCATTTCCAAGAGCGCCCTGGGCATCAGCGGCCCGGTGGACGTCTGTCACACGGCCCGCGATTGCCTGTCGAAGGCGCACGGCGACAAGGTCCACGCCATCCGCCTCTACATGCACGAAACCGGCACCGACCTGGAACGCGCCCGCAAGGTGATCGAGTCCAACATGGTGATGGGCTGGTAACTCGCGTTGCCGTCGCGACGTTGGTCTCGCGTGCGGACGTCACGCGGCCAGCTGTGGTCGCGAATGACGAATCTCGAAATCCGAATGTCGAATCAATGGCGAATGCTGGAATGACTGAATGATCTCGGGCGCAGTTTGACTTCTGTGCCGCGGCAGTTCATTTAGACATTCGCCATTCGAGCTTGATTCGTCATTCGGATTTCGTCATTCGACATTCCCCCGTCCGCCTACTGATGCAGTCCAGTAGCGGGATTCCCGCATTGCGCAAAAAAAATCGGCGTCGCCCGAACCTTGCGGTCTGGGCGACGCCGTTGAGGAGTAACGTCTTTGTTGCTGGTTATCGTTCAGCTTAGTACTGGACGATCACGTCGCTCGTCCAGATGAACTGGCTTCCATCCGAAAGATCGTCGTACGGTTGCAGCGTTGTGGGCGAACCGGTTCCGGCCGAGGGCGGCAGGCGGCCGTCCGACCAGTCCCAGCGAGCTTCCGTGCGGAACGTGACGTTCTTGTTGGGGAAGTAGTTCAGGCCGGCCGCGACTTCGTACCAGTTGGCTTCGTTGTCAGCCAGGTTGTCGAAGAAGCGAACGCGAGCCCCGTCGTCATCCCGGAACCATTCGCCACGGAAGCCGACTTTCCAGCAGTCGTTCACCGTGTAGAACAGGTACTGGTTGACGCCATACCACTCAGCGTCCTCAACCGGACCGCCGAACGGATTCTGCGCGGCGTCGTCTTGCCAGCCGATGTCGTTCTGGAAGACGTATTGCCACTTGTCGGTCAGGTTGCGGGTGACCACCAAGGAAGACAAGGAGCGATTGCCGGTGATGCCGGTGATCGCGTTCTCATCGCCCGACGTGCCAGCCCACGCGATGGCGGTCTTGCCGTTCTCGCTCGTCCAGAAGAACCCTGCCAGTCCGCTCAAGTTGTCGTTGTCGTCTTCCCACTTGTCCCAGCCACGATCAATACCGCCGATCACGCTCACCCGGTCGTTGAGCTTGTAGGTCGCCAACGCGCCGGTCTGAGTGAACGGTTCGCCGTATTGGAAGGTGTAAGGCTGAGTGA
>ENA-ORBV01014609-ORBV01014609.1-microbial-mat-metagenome-genome-assembly--contig:-NODE-14609-length-11701-cov-12.150809_pt1 | contig 11701 bp, 11 predicted proteins | sample MGYA00237777_ERZ505514 | MGnify/ENA primary metagenome ERZ505514 (study PRJEB26160, sample SAMN06269048) | microbial mat metagenome | isolation source: Oligotrophic lake microbial mat | place... | reverse complement strand
GTGCAGCGTGGGCACGCCGCGGCGAGGGGTGGTGGGGATTCGTCGGCGAGGAAGGTGGTGAGCAAGTGGCCGGGGCTTGCGCCGGATCAACTCCACGAGCGTCGCGACCTGCAGCACACGACCGACTTCCGGGATGTGCTGGGCGAGGTGGTGGGGAACTTCCTCGGGAACCAGAACATCAAGGCGGTGCTGCCGCAGCACGAGTTCCGGAGTGTGGGGCTGGTGGGGTGAGGCGGAAAGCACCAAGCTGATCCTATGTACTTTTAACGCGAAGCAGTTGCCTTCCATCTTTGGAATCGATAGCCGCGCCGCGGCGGAGCTCATGGGCCGTGGTCGCTGGTAAAGAGGACTTTACCAGCCATGCCTCGCCAGACCGGTACCTATCGCGTGGGCACGTTCGTAGGCGAGCAAGTCCGGGCCTTCGTCCCTGCGCCCGAAGAGAGATATTGAGGGCGAACGGCGTTCCACTGAGCGCTCGCTTGTTGTGCGCGGCACACAAGCGGCTGATGACGGGCGCTCGCGGGAAGGGCAAGCGGCCCGGCGAGATCCGGATGTCGCAGAACTGGATTGGCGGTACCCGTCCGGGAAACGCGAGGTTCGTTCCACCGCCTGCCGATGCCGTGGCCGGGTGCCTTGCGGATCTGGAGCACTGGATCCACGCTCCCGATTCACTACCGCCGCTCGTGCGAGCGGGGCTTGCGCATGTGCAGTTCGAGACGATCCACCCGTTTCTTGATGGAAACGGACGCATCGGGCGATTGCTGATCACGCTGTTGATCGAGCACTGGGGAGTCATGCGCTCCCCGCTCCTGTATCTGAGCGTGGCGATCAAGCGGCAACAGCAGGAGTATTACGCGCGGCTCGCGGCGGTGCGGACCGAGGGTGACTGGGAAGGCTGGACTGCGTTCTTTCTGGAGTGTGTCCGGATCGCGGCGGATGACGGCGTTGCCGCGGCGACGCGGATCTTTGCGTTGATCTGCGAGGATCGAAAGCGGCTCCTTGCCCATCGGTCCGCGACCGTGTCAACGGTCCAGCTCTTTGAGATCCTTCCCGTCTATCCAATCGTGACGGTCGCCAGAGTGACAAAGCTCCTGAAGATCAGCAAGCCGACGGCCACCAAGGCGATTGCGCTGCTTCACTCGCTCAAAGTTCTGGAAGAGACCACAGGCCTTGAGCGGGACAGGGTTTATCGCTACCGGCGTTACCTCGAAGTTCTGGCGACAGAGTGACGCAGTTGCGCCTCGGGCGTTCGCGCAGAAGTTCTGGCCTCGCGCCATTTCACGATCATCCCCATCCCCCGCGCCTAAACTGTCGCCCGATTCACCCCGTGCCCACAATGACCACCTCACCAGCCCAAGCCAGCCCCGCCGCGATCCGCCTGTTTGAGGCGGTTGGTACTGTCGCAAGCCGGTCGGGTGTGTTCGGGCCGGTCGAGGTCAAGAAGAACCCCCCGATGCTGGCGTGCGCGGCCAAGAACTCGGCGGAAGCTGCCGAGTATCGCCTGTTTGAGGAAGGCGGCAAGGTCTGGGTTTCGCTGGTCACCGACAATCGCTGGCTGAGCCAGTCGATCGAGGCGCACCTGATGAACACCGGGGACAAGCTCGAAGAGCTGCTTGATGAAGAGCTCTATGACGTCGGGTATGAGGGAAGCACGCTCACGTTTGAGCACTTCCGAAGCCCGGACAAGCTGTACACATTCCGCTCGCCGCTGCCGATCGGCGCGGATGCACCGGATGCTGCGGGGATCTCGGCGAAGTGCCTGCTGGCGTACGAGGCGTGCTTCCGCCGGCTCGGGGACATGGACGCCGCGGATGAGGACGAGTAAACGATGCGGATCCTCATGCTCGGGTGGGAGTTTCCGCCGTTCATCGCGGGTGGTCTGGGGACCGCCTGCTATGGCCTGACCAAGGCGCTCGATCGTCTGGGCCACGAGGTGGTGTTCATCCTGCCCAAGCCGGTGGAGAGCTCCGAGTCATCGCACATCCGACTGCTGAGCCCCGAGGCGATCCGCGCGTTGCCGCCGGATGCCCCGGTGCTGCATTCGCTCGGGGGCGTCGGCACGAGCGTCACCGCGACGCCGGGCTCGACCGCCGCGGCGGGGCAGTTTGTCGGCGCCGATTCGTACACGATGGCTGAGTTTGCGCGAACGACGTTCCACGCGCTCCCGGCGTCGTTTTCCAGCCCATACCCGGAGTTTGCCGCAAAGGGTTGCGCAAGCGGAGGCGGGCCGGTGGCGGCGAAGGCAGGAATGCCGGCGATCGGGCCTGATGGATTGCCGCTGCTGGGACCCGATGGCGCGCCCCTGGTGTGGCCGGAGGGTGTTGATCCGCAGCTGATCCACGGTGCGATGGGGAGTGCTGCAGGCGTTGGCGGCGGGGCGGGCGCGGGATATGAAGGCGACATGGTCGACAACGCCGAGCGGTACGCGCGGCTTGTCGTTGCGCTCGGCCGGCACGAGCGGTTCGATGTCATCCACGCGCACGACTGGATGACCTTCCCGGCGGGGCTGTCGATGGCTCGCATCAGCGGCAAGCCGCTGGTGGTGCACGTGCACTCGACCGAGTTCGACCGGGCGGGGGATCATCCAAACCAGCGGGTGTATGACATCGAGCGGCGGGGCATGCACGGGGCGATGCGCGTGGTTGCGGTGAGCGAACTGACCAAGAGCATCTGTACGAAGCGGTACGGGATGGATGCGGCGAAGGTCGGCGTGGTGTACAACGGGATCGAGAACGAGTCCGCGATTTCGCAGAGCGCAGCGCGGATCGAGGCCCGCGACAAGATCGTGCTCTTCCTCGGCCGGATCACGATGCAGAAGGGGCCGGAGTACTTTGTCCGCGCGGCCAAGCGCGTGCTGGAAAAGGTCCCCAACACCAAGTTCATCATGGCTGGCAGCGGGGATATGTATACACGGTCGATCGAAGAGGCCGCAGCGCTGGGCATCGGTCACCGCTTCTCGTTCACCGGCTTCCTTCGCGGCAAGCAGGTGGATGAAGTCTTCCGCATGGCCGATTGCTATGTGATGCCCAGCGTGTCGGAGCCGTTCGGCATCGCCCCGCTTGAGGCGATGCGGAACGACACCCCGGTGATCATCAGCAAGCAGTCGGGCGTATCGGAAGTGCTGACGCACGCGCTCAAAGTCGATTTCTGGGACATCGACGACATGGCGAACAAGATCGTCGCCGTGCTGCGGCACCCGCCGTTGAGCCAGACGCTGCGGGAACACGGGTCGTTTGAGCTGCGCAAACTGACCTGGGACGGGGCCGCGGCCAAGTGCGTGCAGGCATACGGGGCGGCGATTGCGGGGCTGGCGACAGCCGCGCGGTGAGTGGGAAGTGGGAAACAGCAGCCATGCTGGCTGCGAGTCCTCTATCGGCATTTGATGTCAATCCACCGGTGGTGCCCGCCGCGGCGGGTGCGACAATACGGGCATGTCGCTGACTCTCCAACCACGCCCAACTGAAGATGAGATGTTTGGCGCGCTGGTGAACCGCGACACATCGCTCGACGGCGTGTTCGTCGCCGGGATCCGCACCACGGGGATCTTCTGCCGGCCGGGGTGCGGGGCGAAGAAGCCGCTGCGCAAGAACGTCGAGTTCTTTGCCTCGCCGCGGGAAGCGATGCTTGCGGGCTATCGCGCGTGCAAGCGGTGCAGGCCGCTGGACCCCCCCGGCGGTCAATCGCGGCCGGTATGGGTTGAGCGAGTAATCGCGTCTCTGGAAAAGAGCGACGACCGGCGCGTGAGCGCGGATGATCTGCGCTCGATGGGCATCGCGCCCGAGCGGGCTTCGCGGTGGTTCAAGGCGAACTACGGGATGACGTTCCAGGCATTCTGCCGGGCGCTACGGATGGGAGAGGCGATGAAGATGATCCGCGAGGGGACGAGTGTGGGCCGGGCCGCGACAAAGAGCGGGTATGAGTCCGAGAGTGGCTTCCGGGAGGCGTTTGAGGAAGTGTTCGGCGTGGCGCCCACCAAGGCGCGGGCGGGTGCAAAGCGGGCAAGGGGCGACAGGAGCCAGAGCGAACTGCCGCGCGAGTTGGTGGCCTGCTGGATCGAGACGCCGCTAGGCCCGATGCTCGCCGCGGCGAGCGAAGCAGGCGTCTCACTGCTGGAGTTCGTCGACCGCCGCGCGCTCGCGACACAGATCGCGACTCTGCGGCGACGGGTCGCTGGGGTCGTCCGCCCGGGGACGAACGAGCATCTTGAGAAACTCAAGCGAGAGCTTGAGCGGTACTTTGCCGGGCGGAGCGCGACGTTCACGGCGAAGCTTGAAGCGCCGGGAACGGAGTTTCAGGCACAGGTGTGGGAGGCTCTCAAAGCGATTCCGAGCGGGGAGACGCGGTCATACCTGGAGATCGCCAAGCAGATCGGCCGACCGACCGCGACGCGCGCGGTGGCGAGGGCGAACGGGGACAACCGGCTGGCGATCCTGATCCCGTGTCACCGGGTGATCGGCGCAGATGGGAGCGCGACGGGGTATGGCGGCGGGATCTGGCGGAAGGAGTGGCTGCTGGAGAACGAGCGGGCGATGGCGGGGAAGGTGAGCGTCGGGCTGTTTGCGGAAGTAACGAAGTGAGGCTTAGATCACCCCGAGCAACTTGAGCACGATGAACGTCTGAACGATTGCCTTCACCAAGTAGGTAAGCAGCCCCACGATAATCGTGTCCTGCAGGTCCATCTCCAAGAGATCCATCAGCAATCCGACATAGAAAAACAGGGCGATCGTCCATCCGATGACGCCGCCCAAAATGGGCACAAAGCCGATGACCGTACCGATCAGGTCAACGAGCGCATAGATCCCAGCCAACCGCAGGATGGTAAGGTGAACCGGCGCATCGAATCCGATCCAGATCAAGCAACACACCCAGTAGACCGCAAGGCCGATAGGTACTTGAATCGCATACCCGATCGCGTAGCCGACCACATGGGAGGCTCCACCCCCCTGCTCCAACGCTCTGATGAGGAACATGCCGATCAGGCCTATGACAAGGTAGGCCAAAGGCTTCCGATACGTTTCTCGTGCGACTTCGACTGACGTTTCCTTATCTCGCTCGCGCCGCGTAGGCCGCGTGTTGACGGTCCCGCACTCGGGGCACTTGGGTACCTTCAACCCTCGGAGGTCGTAGCCGCACTTCTTGCACTGCTGACGCACGCCGCGGGGCGGGTCGGCAGACTTGGGAACATCGCTTTCCGTCAGGATGCGCCCGTGGGCCTTGCTGTATCCGCATGAAACGCAGACCGCGGCGTTCTCGTTTACCGGGCGGCCGCAGTTGGGGCACGGGGCCACTTTGGGCTCGTTGGCAGAGGGCGCAAGATCAAAGACATCGAAGCCATCGGGCTCAGCGTCCCCTGCCACGGCCGGAGCCGGGCCGCTGGGTGCGGGTCTGGTGGTGGGCTTGGGCGCGGGGTTGGGTGAGGGTTTGGGGGTAGCCTGCTGCACTTGCAGCTTGTCCACGCAAGGCTGGCAGGTGTATCGACCCTGCAGGTCCTTGCTCCGCGGCTTGCCGTTGCAATCGGTGCCGCAGCGGGTGCAGGTCTTGGCGCTTGGGGAGGGCGATGCGGGCGTGGTCATGTGGGCAGCCTCTGACGCGGTACGAGTGCCAACAGATGGAAGAACGCGGAAAGGAATGCGTAGGGTGGTGAGCCGCAGCGTACCAGATCTGCCGCGACCGTCAACTGTTACAATGCCGGAATGGACATGAGAAAGGCGAAGTCACACCGGAGCGCTGCTCTGCTGCTGGGGGTCGGGGCGGTGGTTGTCTCGCTGGCCATGCTGTATGCCTGCAACGGCAGCATGATGGGGTCTCGGCGGCTGGTGGAGGTGTTTGACAACGGCCCTGCGAGCGGGCCGCGGGGGCCGAGCGAGGGGTACATGTGGGTGGGCAAGAACGCCGACCCGCCGCCGGGGAAGACGTGGGCGCCGACCGATCCGGATACGCTGACGCCAGAGCAGCGAAAGAGGATCCGGTGATGGAGGATGGCAAGGTTGAGAATGCTGCGGAAGCTGGCGACGCTGCGGAGACGCTGCCTGTTGTACTGAGGATCCTCGGCCCGCTGCCGTGCGTGAAGTGTCTCTACGACCTCAACGGGCTGGGGCAGGATCAGAAGTGTCCGGAATGCGGGACGGAGGCCGCGCGGACGCTCGGCTCCCTCGCAACGGCGAGTGTTGACGACCTCGAACGCATCCGCACTGCGCTGCTGTACATCGGGCTGGCCATGACGGCAGGCCCTGCGGCTGTCGTGGTAGCGATCTGGGGAGCCGGAATGGTCGCAAGTTCGTTCATGGTCGCGAACTCACTCACTGGGCGGATCGGCGAGTTCGCGCCATTCCTGGTGTTGATGTTCGCCGCGACCGGACCGGTGCTCTCTTCGATTGGCTGGCGTCGGCTCGAAGTGGTGCGATTGGCAACCGCTCCTGATCCGTTCGCAGCACCAGCGCCCAAGTCCATCTATCAGTCAAACCTGCTCCGTCGGTTGGCAGTGATCTTTGCGTTGATGTTCCTGACGGCACCGATCGTGGCTTTCATCATGCTGAATTCGGGCGAGGCTTTGGGAAGCTCTCTCGGAGTTGGATCAATCGGCGGGATGTACATCTGCTGGGCGCTCAGGATGTATCTCGGTCTGGGAGCGCTCGGCGAACTGCGCCGACGCCTGACAACGGATGCCGGCCTGAGAGTACTCGGTACGTTTCGGCTTCTGATCTTGATTGTGACATGCGTGGTTGTCTCGGCGATTGCGACATTCGCCGTACAGCCTTCGGTGGGTCTCAGGTTTGTCATGGCTATCCACCTGTGCTTGCTGAGCGCAGCGGCCCTCGCCATGACATGCGGAGTCTGGGCCCTGCTGCTACGGAGGCGTGCGACGACATTCCTGATTCCCGCAGTTGCTCGCTCGCAGCAAGCAGCAGGATCCGCATAGCGCCCCCGAACGTCTGCACTCCCCCTACCGTTCCCGCATGGAGATCGCCGTCATCATTCCGGCCGCGGGAAGCTCGCGCAGATATCAGGAGGGCCACGCCTTCGGCTCGCCGCGGAGCAAGCTCGATGAGGACCTTGGCGGTCGCCCGGTGCTGCACCGCACCGTCGAGCTCTTCACCAAGCACGACGGCGTGACGCACGTCATCGTCGCGGGTCCGGCGGATGCCGCGGCGTTTGAGCAGTTCCAGTCGCGACACGCCGACAAGCTGGGCTTGTTTGGCGTGAAGATGTGCCGCGGCGGGGAGACGCACCGGTACGAGAGTGTCCGCAACGCGCTGGCGCTGGTGCCCGAATCGGCGACGCACATTGCGGTGCACGATGCGGCGCGGCCGTGCGCATCGCTGGAACTCATCGACCGGATCTTTGAAGCCGCGGCGGCGGGGCACAAGGCAGTCGTGCCCGGTGTGCCGGTGGCGGACACGCTCAAGCGCGTCGGAGGGGAGGTCGCGGCGAGGGCCGAGGACCCTGTCGCGGCGATCCTTGGTGCGGATACCTCGGCCGCGGCGAGGGCGCACGTGGTGATCGAGACCGTGAGCCGCGAGGGGATGATGGCGATCCAGACCCCGCAGATGTTCGAGGCAGGCTTGTTCCGCCGGGCGTATGCGCAGAAGAACCTCGAATCGACGGATGATGCGCAGCTGGTGGAGCGAATGGGCGAGCGTGTGGTGGTGGTGCAGGGAGAATCGGGCAACATCAAGATCACGCGGGCGGCGGACCTCACGATCGCACGGGCGATTCTGGGTGTGCGGCCGCCGGTAGAGCGGGATGTGCTGAAGCGGTTTTAGGAGTTTCACCACGGAGCACACGGACAGCACCCTGATTCTCAACTTCAACGTCCGCATCCTGAAGGACGGCGTCACCCGCCGAGTGCTCTAGCCCCGATCCCTCCGTGGGCTCCGTGGGCTCCGTGGTACAACTCTGAATCCCGCGGCGGGTTTCATGCGACTACCGTTGCGGGCAGACTGCGGGTGGGCGAAGGGGGATAGCGGAGCGAATGCGTTGGGTGGGATGTACAAGATCGCGCTACGAATGCTCCTGCGGGACCGCGGGAAGTACCTCGCGCTGGTCTGCGGGTTGTCGTTTGCAACGCTGCTCATCGCCCAGCAGGGATCGATCTTCCTCGGACTGGTGCTGCGCTCGACGGGCGTGCTGCAGAATGTCGGCCAGCCCGACTTGTGGGTCGTCGATCCGAGCACGCGGTACATCCTTGAGACGCGGCCCGTGGGCGAGCAGTTTGTGGGCCGCGTGCGGAGTGTTCCGGGCGTTGCGTGGGCGGAGCCGATGTTCAGCAACTACGCGAACGTCGAGTTTGCGGATGGAACATTCAAGCGGGTGCAGCTCATCGGGATCGACCGGACGACGCTGATCGGTCAGCCGCCGGAAATGGTCGAGGGCTCGCTCGAGGATCTCCGTGCGCCCGACACGGTGCTGGTGGAAGAGTCATCCCGGCCGAAGCTGAACAATGCGAAGATCGGCGATGTGCTGCGGCTCAACGACAAGCGGGCGGTGATCGTGGGCTTCTGCCGCGCGAAGCTGGGGTTTGAATCCAACGCGATTGTCTATACCACGTTTGATAACGCGGTGCGGTTCACGCCCGTCGGGCGTGAGCGGGTGACGTTCATTCTCGTGGGCGTCAAGCCGGATGCGGATCGCACGGCTGTCGCGGCGGACATCGGGAAGTTCACTGGGCTGGGGGCGTTCACGCCGGAGGAGATGTCGCGCCGGACGATCGGTTTCATTCTGTATGAGACGGGCATCGGCATCAACTTCGGGATCACGGTGCTGCTGGGGTTTGTGGTGGGGCTGGCGGTGACGGCGGCGATCTTCTATCAGTTCACGCTGGAGAACCTGCGGCACTTTGCGGTGCTCAAGGCGATGGGGACTCGCAACAGCGTGCTGGTGCGGATGGTGCTGCTGCAGGCGGGGGTGGTGGGCATGATCGGGTTTGGGATCGGGTGCGGTCCCGCGGGGATCTTCACGATTCTGGGGCGCAAACCGGGCGCGGAACTGGCCCCCTACTTCCCCTGGCAACTGCTGGCGCTGACGCTGGTGGGGATGATGATCTGCATCGGGCTGGGGAGCCTGCTGAGCCTGCGCAGGGTGATCACGCTCGAGCCCGCGGTGGTGTTCAAATGAGCGCACTCTCGGCGGAGAGCACGGTGCGCGTCGCGAACACCGGCGAATCGCTCGCGGTGGAGCTTCGCGGCGTCACAAAGACGTACGGATCAGGTTCGACTTCCGTGCACGCGCTTCGCGGCGTGGATCTGGAGGTCAAGAAGAGCGAGCTGGTAATGCTGGTCGGGCCATCGGGCTGCGGTAAGACGACGCTGGTTTCGATCATCTCGGGGGTGCTGGGTGCGGATAGCGGGGTCGCCAAGCTGTTCGGGATCGACTGGAGCACGCTCGGCAACGAGCAGCAGACGCTCCGCCGCGGCGAGCTGGTGGGGTTTGTGTTCCAGCAGTTCAACCTGATCCCGACGCTGAGCATCATCGAGAATGTGTCGGTGCCGCTGCTGATCCGTGGGGTTCGGGAGCGGGAAGCGCTCGAGCGTGCCGCGGCGGCGCTGACGAGTGTCGAGCTTGGCGACCGGACGAAGTCGCTGCCGTCGCAGCTCTCCGGCGGGCAGCAGCAGCGCGTGGCGATCGCGCGGGCGCTGGTGGGTGAGCCTCGGCTGATCGTGTGCGATGAGCCGACGGCGAGCCTTGATGGGCACACGGGGCAGGTGGTGATGGACCTGATCAAGGACACGGCGAGGAGCCGGACGGATGAGAACCATCGGCGGTGCGTGATTGTGGTGACGCACGACACGCGTATCTTCCACTACGCGGACCGGATCGTGGAGATGGAGGATGGCCGGCTGAAGAAGACGCTCAGCCAGCACACTCTGGAAGAGGCGGCGCATGTTCCCAGGTTTGCCGAGGAGTCACCGTCGCCCGCTGAAGCGTCGAAACCGTAGCTCATTAAAGGGTCGTTTGGATTGTTGGTTTCACTGCCAGTGGCGTTCAATCAGAGTACAGAAGCACCATGTTCAAGCGATTCTCCATCCTGCTCTCGATCATCGGACTGGTCATTATCGTGTATGTGGTTGCGACGTCGAATCGCGAGATTCCGTCGCCCCCGCCCGCTGCGCCTCCGAGCGTGAACCCGTTCCCGCGGGGGATCGCCGGTCTGGGGATGGTCGAGACGGCGGGGCGCGAGGTGAATGTCGCGGCGACAGAATCCGGGCGAGTGATCGAGGTTTTCGTCGAGGTGGGGGATGTGGTGAAGGCGGCGGACCAGCTTTTTCGTCTTGACGACACGATGATGCGGTCGGAGTTGATGCGCGCGGAGGGCGCGCGGGCGGCGGCGGCGGCGGAGCTTTCGCGGATCGAGTCGTGGCCACGCGATGAGGACATCCCGGCGCTTCGAGCTTCGGCGGATGAGGCGAGGTCGCGGCTTGCCGATGCGCAGGACCGGTACACGAAGCTCACCGCGGCATCAGAACGCAACGCCGCGACACCCGATGAGGTTGACCGGCAGCGGTTTCTGGTGGAAACGTCGCGGGCGACCGCGGCGGTTGCGCAGGCGAATCTGGATCGACTGCTCGCAGGTCCGTGGAAGGCGGATGTGGATGTCGCGAAGGCGACACTCGCGCAGCGGGAGTCCGAGATGCAGGCGATCGGGCTGCGGCTCGAGAACCTGACGGTGCGGGCGACGCGGGACGGCTCGATCCTGAAGCGGAACATTGACCCGGGTGAATATGCGGCGACAGGGATGGGCGGGGGCATGCCGGCGCTGGTGCTGGGAGATCTGTCCCGACTTCAGGTGCGTGCTCAGGTGGATGAAGAGGATGCGACGCTGCTGAGGATGGGTGCTGAGGGCCGCGGCAGGGTGCGCGGGCAGGATCCGCGGGAAGTATCGCTGAAGATGATCCGCATTGAACCGCTGGCGTTGCCCAAGTCGCAGATCACCAACTCCAACACCGAACTGATTGATACCCGGGTGATCGAGGTGATCTTTGAGGTGCTGCCGGGAGACCGCCCGCCGCTGTATCCGGGGCAGGTTCTGGATGTGTTCATCTCAACGGCTGAAATTGGCGGTGAGTAAGCCCTTACACGGCTCGCCGGGGTGCATCCTGGGGGGGGTTCGACGTTAAACCTTGAAGTAAGGGGACGGCAACTTGCGCGTCCCCTCCGCGCGTGCCCGAAGTTTGGCACGCGGCTCGTCTGCTCATGAGGAGGCGGCGTGTGGCAAATCTGAAGATCAAGAACAATCGCTGGTGTGTCGCGGCGGCCCTTGTGGCCATTGCGGGTGTCGTTGGTTCGGTGGAGGCGCAACAGGGCGTCCGCCGGAGCGGGGGCGGCGACCCGGGAGGGAACCGCGGGCCCACGGCACAACCCCGGCAGCAGCAGGCTCCGCCTCAACAGCAGCCCGCGGCACAGCCCCGGCGGCAAGAAGCTGCGCAGCCCCGACCCGCTGCGGCCCCGCGCCAGACGGCCCCACGTCCGGCCGCGACCGCTCCTGCGCCGAGAGCGCCAACGCCACGTCCGGCCGCGACCGCTCCCGCGCCGAGAGCGCCAACACCGCGCCCGGCTGCTCCGGCTCCTGCGCCGAAGGTCACCGCGCCGGCACCGCGTCCGGCTGCTCCGGCTCCTGCGCCGAAGGCCACCGCGCCGGCACCGCGTCCGGCTGCTCCGGCTCCTGCGCCGAAGGCCACCGCGCCGGCACCGCGTCCGGCTGCTC
>ENA-ORBV01014608-ORBV01014608.1-microbial-mat-metagenome-genome-assembly--contig:-NODE-14608-length-11702-cov-3.370753_pt1 | contig 11702 bp, 13 predicted proteins | sample MGYA00237777_ERZ505514 | MGnify/ENA primary metagenome ERZ505514 (study PRJEB26160, sample SAMN06269048) | microbial mat metagenome | isolation source: Oligotrophic lake microbial mat | place... | reverse complement strand
TCTACACCTCTCTATTCGTCGGCAGCGTCAGATGTGTATAAGAGACAGCGTCTGTGCCATCTGCGGCAAGCGGTGCTCCCGCAAGGGATCTCTGGTCACGCACATGCGCACGCACACCGGCGAGAAGCCGTACGCTTGTGACCGCTGCAATCGGCGCTTTTCCATTCGCAGCTCGCTGACCATCCACCACCGCATTCACACTGGCGAGAAGGCCTTCGTCTGCGGTGTTGAGGACTGCGGTCGCTCGTTTGCTCGACGCACCGAGCTGATACGTCATCGCAATGACACCTCTGCCCACGGTGGAGCCGGAGCCTCTGCGACCGCTCCGGTGACTCCGAAGTCCGCGGCCTCCGCCTCGAGTGCTCCCAGCCTCGTGACCAGCGTATCGTCCAAGATGGAGCTGTCCTCTCCTTCCTCCACGGGCAGCATTGAGCTTAAAGTGGCATGACAGACCAACCACCCTATTCCAAAGACGGGGTATCGCCCCGTACCTTTGCTGGTCTTTGAGCGCTTTGAGGCTCCCGTAAATGCAATGTCGCGTGCCGTTTTGTACTTTTGTGTGTCACGATGGCAGCCAGCCCAACGTGCCAAATGTGAACACACTCTTCTCGTGTTTCTCTTTTGTAGTGGTCTATGTTTGCGTGCGGTCTTTTTCGTTTGCTAATTTCTATCTCTACCCATTTGCTTTTCGATTTTGAGCTTTTGCTCTTCTGACCTCCCTTGCGCCCTGCTCCTCTGTGACGTGTTATCGTTGTACCAACGATGTTTGTCTACTACTGCTCTGTTGTCGTCGCTGTCGTGTCCCTTGATTCACGCACCTTTCCAACTGGATTTGGCGTGTCTTCGTTTGATCGGACAAGGGAGGGCGGTCGTTCTGTTGACCGTGTTTCGTGCTAGCTTTGTGGAGTCCGCAGCTGATCGAATCGGTGAAGCAAGGTTGCGGGTCGTCTCCGACACGCTGTTTGCTTGATTGATTTGAATCGAAGCTGGTTACATCGCGCTTGATTCGGTTTGATGTTTTACTGGGCCGCACTGGCTTAAGAATACATAAACCGCTTTACTCATCTCATATCAAACGCAATGTGTTCACAAGGGCCAAGCTCATCGTCAATGCTGAGGCACCAGCCTGACATCAAGTTAACTTGCTCTTAACTCGCTGGACTCCAGCCCAAAGCTGTTTCTGTAAGCCCCGCTCGATCACTACCGCCACTGACAAGAGCACCAGCAGGCTGATCGTGTAGGCCCATAACTGCGGTACGGGGTACAATAAGGACAGCATATATAGTGCAGTGTACTGATTCTGCCACCATAGGGCGAATGCGCTGCCCAAAAGCGCCCCGACGAGAACCTGCAGCCAGGTGTGCAAACCAATCCGTACGCGTCTGGCAGAAGACACGGTCGCGAATAACGCCATGGAGCCGACGAGGGCGTATTGCACAGGCGGGGGGTACGATGAAGCTAGCACAATTCGCAGCGAAAGGTACACGAAGAAGTAGAATAGACTCTGCGCGTGAGAGCTGGGCATTCCATGGTCCTCCATCCCATGGGACAGCGCTGCCGCGGGTCGCGAATGACGAAACAGGCGCTTGAGCAACTTAGAGATGATCGCATTGATCAGGGCCCCCAGCACCAGCATTACCTTGATGTGATCATCCCATAACACCGTGGCAGCAGCATGATTTTTGCCGGTGCGAAGCGTGCACGTACAGTAAACGGCCGGAAACAGCATGAATTCAAGCCAATCGCAATGCATTTGATGACACAACGTACCGCTTCAAAGTCTCGCCGAAACACTAATCCCAAGAAGGCTGATCCAGCAACGATCCATCGTGTCGGCAGCATGATTCAGCACTCGTTGGTGACGCAGCGATGAGCACAAACTCTGACAGCAGACGCGTGTGTCGATCCCAGAATCTGCAACTGGTGATCACCTAAGCTCGAACACATCTGCCACCATTTGACTCTGAGCGCTCGGGACTGCCGTGACCGGGCCGAAGCGGCTCGCTGCGTGAGGTCGGATTTCAGACAGCGACGCTTCGGTGAAAGTCGAATGCTGACTCAATACATGGCAATATATCTACGGTATGTATTATCTGCACAATCAATAAACAGCAAAACGGTAACATGCAATGCCAAAAAAAAGAGCACATCAGATAGCAGACATCAACGCGTTCCGCAGGGATGCAGTGCTCATAACGACCTCTGCAGGTAACATGACCAGCAGAGCTCGCACCCGCTTGACGTGCAGGTCCAACGCATAGACCATGGGCTCAAACACCAGGAAAGAAAACACTGCCAGCACGGTCAGGAAGATCACAAGCATGGTTGTTCGCAGAGACACGAACACAGCCAAACTGTCGAGTTGCGCTTGCAAATACATGTGTGAATCCAGCCGAAACCCTTCAGGCAACCACCAAAGCAGCAAGTAGCCAAATTTTTGGAATTCCGGAGATTGCATCAGGCCAAACATAGCCATGAGATTGGGAGCTCCGTTTGAGGCTTCAGTTTTCTTTGCGACCGAATCAGCAATCTCTAAGAAGTGTTGCACAGCTGCGTTCAGCCCAGACTGGAACACCCCGCTGTCAACCAGGGAGCAGTTGCGGACAGGAAGCACCAATTCGTTTTGTGCCCGAGCACCTTCGGAGGTGATGAAGCTGCATGCATTGCCAAAGTTCAAGGCATCCAGACTTTTGCTTGTGCGAATGGAGCCCGGAAGTTTTAGCTCGGTGTCTCCAAAGAGCAGACCCTGCTGATACCGATTGAGCTCCGCTAAGCGAGCTTTCGTGCTCTCTGTGCAGATATTCGAATTGTCAGATGCAAGCGAAACGCCGATGCAAGAGATACACCTGTACCTGCCATAAGAGAAAACTGTGGTGCTCGAAACAACGTCGACCGAAAAGGGGAAAACATGAAGTCTCGCAGGCTAATGCCCGCGTCCCGAAACACCGTGTTTCTGCGTGCAGCATAGGCTTGTTCCCCCATGGACACATACTGCTTGTTGAATTCCTTGTACTCGAGCTGAAACGACACTGCAAAGTAAACCGATGCCCCGGCAAAGAGCAGCAGAACTTTTGCGGCCACCAGCAATGAGCGTCTTGGAGAGGTCACCATTCTGCGATTCTTTACGATGCGAGCATTGCTCTTGTTTGCATTTGCGCCGATAACCAAGCGGTCTGGATCGGCAGTAGCTTCCACTTCCGTTGTGGACCCGCCTGTGAGATTGCCAGCGGTTCCATCGGCTACCCACGTCGCATCATGAAACACAGGTGCACAGCAACGTAAGTGGCAAATTGGTACAAGATGCATAGAGCAAGGCACACACACACGGCACTCTTCAGAGTGTTACCTCCAAACTCAGTACCGACCCCTAACGCCACCAGCACTTCCTCCCGAGATCGGGCGATCTCCATGATCTGCAGTTGGTTGATGTCCAAGAATAATTCGAACACGCGGTGGGCTGTGCGATTGACATGTCGCATCACAGGAGGCAGGACTCCCAGAACGAACACGGCCATGATGCCGATAGCGACGGCCATCAGTACCGCTTGCGTGGTAATTACACTCTGCGTGTTGTTTTCAGCCTGATCTTGATATAGCTCAATAACCCGCATGAGCGCGGCAAACACGGGCGCATCAAACGCCGTGTTCTCTTGCAGCAAAAACACGTCAGCGTTGCGGTCGTTGACCTGGAGGAGTGGCGTCTCGATGATTCTTGAAGCAGCAGAGAGCACTCGATTCACGCCATCCCACAGATTGCTCCTGGTTTCCAGGACTGAGGACGACACCAGTGACTCCATCGACAGGATGGGCTCAGAGTACAGCTTCTCCAGCTCACCGCTGGGACTAGCCTTCTCCAGGTACAGGCTCTTGTGCAGTTCAAACGCCTGACGCACCGAGTTGCGCATGTTCTGTCTGTCCGCTGCTTCAAAGTCCGGTGGCATAAACGGTAGTAGGCCCTCCGACACAAGAAGAAACGAGCTGAGAGAAAGACGGAACTTGAGGATCTCTGTGCGCAATTCACCAGCATTGACAATGTTCTGTACGGACTGCTCCAACGACGCGCCGGACGAGTGCACCACAGCGAACCCAACTACACTCATCACCAATACCACAGCGAAGGTGAGCCGAATGAAGCGCTGCAGACACTTGATTGAGGGCTCCATTGGTGCATCCTCGGACAAGGCCAGCTGCCGCACCGATTGCAGTGCCGCGTTATAACCAATGGATGAGCCGGTGGTGTTGGAGCCCACCTGAGACTGGGCCTTCTCAACTTTCTCATGTGACACAGGTGCGGCTGCTGCTGAAGTGCTGGGGCTCCTGATGACACGCGGACCTGGCAGAGCATCTTCATTACCATCGTCATCATCTTCTGCGTAGCGTGCCACCTGCGCTGGTTCACGCTCATCTCTCGCATCTGCACCACCACTCGCTGCACTGCTCTCACATCGGGCCTGAACAGAGTTCTGGATGTGAACACGTTGATCGGAGGTGCTGCTTGACAATTGAACGCGCACTCGAGGCTTCTGGCCGCGCGATCGATGACGCATAGCACTGCCCGATACTCCAGTCACTGACTGCGTGGACATGACAGTCTCACCCAATCGATGCACGTGTACCGATGAAACTCCTTGGGTTTCTTCCTCGCTGCCGTTCTCGATGATCACGTCCAGCTTTGATTCGGAGCCGAAGTCGTTCAGATGATGATTCAACTCCAGGCTCCGGTTGGAGAGTTCGTCTGAGTGCATGGCTGCTTCATGTTTGGCGGTCAAGCTGGCCTGCTGGCTGCTGTTCGATCCGCTGCGAGGCTGTTCGACCATCTTGATTACACTAGCTTGACTGGTCCCAAACTTCAGCACGGATTGATAAACCTTGACCTTGACTTGGGACAAACCGTGCCCCACTTGAGTCTCGATGCCATCTGCAATACCCCAAGGAACACATGGGTTAGAAGCGACATGCATGCGAGCAGTACGATCCTGACCATACGATGACTGTTTACCAGTGCATCAGTGTTTACCTGTATCTGTAGCACGCCTGATTTCAACCACAGGAAGCACCTGCTTCAACGGGATGGCAGCACCGGAATCGGTTAGTTGCCGCGCGTCCAGACCCAGCAGAGCAGCGCAACCCGCTGATACTGCTTTCAAGTGATCAGTGCCTTGATCATACAAGCAATAGTGCTCTGTCGAAGGAACCTTGATCTCTGAAATGACCGCAATGAACGAGTTGCTCTGCAAGCCTCCGGTGACTTGACGCAGCTGCAGCGCTACGGGGAATATGGTGCCGTTACGACGACATGCGAACATATGCTGGTTGTGGTTGGCACAGGAAGCAGCGCGTTCAGCCTGCAAGTAGGCTTGCAACAAAGTATCGGGGACTGCATTGAATGGGGTGGGCACAATGCTGTTGATGGATGAGCCCACCAGATCACCGGTGGAGCAGCCGAACATACTGCAGGCTCCAGTATTGGCAGTGCTGATGACGGCTCCTTGCTTGTCACCCGCGCAGCTGATAACGAGCACAGCTGTGTCCTCGTCAAAGATGACGTCACTCGATATGTCGTTGCGATACGTCATTCCGGTCGAGGAAGATGAGGATTTGGGCTTGTGCTGCATCAGTCGAGCCAGCTGGTCCGCTTGATTGAGCACGGTTTGACCGGAGGCGTCGTTTAGCAGATTCATCACGAAGCTTCCGTACTGCCTCATCACCTAGAACCACACCAGATAACCAAATCGATATTCAAAATTGGATTTGCGGAGAGGTGTGCCGACACGGAATTCGTACCTGAGGGGACTTGAACAAATGCAATGCGTGGCCGAACTGTCTGTTGGCCACGGTCATGGCTTCATTCATCAGCTGTGATTGATTAATTCCAAGACAAAAAACAGATCAGCACTTGAGGCTCCATGCTCAGCCTGCATCTCTGATGGTTCAGCACTTCACGTACCAGCCCCTCCTTGATCAACTTCTCCATGTTGGGTTCGGGCGTGGCCAGTTCGTTGAAAAACGCCTTCTGACAGCGTGCCGCGACGATCACCTGCTCCGTGGCTGACGCAGATAGGGTACGGAAGCTCATGTAGCGCTGAACTGACAGCTCTTTCATATCATCGCTCAGAGACTCGTCCAGACACTCCTGTAAGCAGTATAGACCGAACTGCACGTCCAATGCAGGCTCTCTGTTTGCTGATAACTGCAGCAGCAGCGCCACTCGCTGTCGACCACCAGTTGCGGTGCTGCACATACGAGCCAGCTGCAGGTTGAAAAGGGGCGGAGTTGAAGTCGTTTCGCACAGATGTATAGCGTCTTCCATCAGCTTCACAAATTCATTGTGTGACCCACCGGACGCAGAAGTGGTTGATATACAACCTTTCTTCTCAGTATCGAAAGACAAATGTGTGACAATTTTTTCCGCCGACAACTCACACTCTGCGTCGTGTTCACTGTCTTGAACCAGCCTCAACTTCAGCTCCATGAGAAGCGGATCCTGAATGGCCGTCAGAGGCTGGTGCAGCAAGAACTCGCGTCTTCGAGATAGCACGAACTGCGAGAGTGCAATCAATAACGGCGTGCCCAGCAGCAGCAGCACACTGCCCACCACCTGGTCTGTGTCATTGTACAGCAGAGTGATGATCAAGCATACGCCACTCCACACCAGAACGGTGAAGCAGCCGATCGAAATGGCTTGGGCGAAACGATTCCTCAAGGCAAGATACCAGGTCTGCGCGATCAGCACTGCAGTGCTGAGTGTCAGGAAGCCGAGGGCCAGACCCCACTGGGTTAGCATACTGTGTCCGCCCGCCAGCTCGTAGGCAGCGTTCAGAGCCAATGCAGATGTTAGAGATAGCAGCGCCACACGGTTGTGTGACCGGTCGTTCGAGTCCGCGGAAGCACCTTTCTCTTGATTCGATGCACCGTGGCTGTATCCAGACTGAAGAGAATTCATGCTGATGGTGTCCACCTTAGCGGCAGAGGCAATTCTGATCGATCTCGGGAACTTGAATGCGACGTAGAGGAAGCAGAGCGGCAGCCACAGCGCTAGTGTGATCATTGCCATCACAAGCGAAGCCAGGTGGGACCCCTCGAAGCAGCTGGTTTGACCGGCAGGGCACCGGATGGTGCCGATCAGCAGTGCTGAGATGGGCAAGAAGAGAACGGTGGAGCTCCAGCTGAGAGCTGTGGTGAACAGCCGCAGCGGCACACTGCGGTTCGCCATGCTGCGAATTCCGCCCTCGTCTCCTACGTGACGAGGCTGGTGAGAGACAGATGAGGTGTCGTCAACAAAGGCAGATGTTGCGCCTAAAGTGTGTTGTCCATGCGTTGATGAGTTCGGTGCTGCGATGTTGAGCAATTGCACGCCAAGCAGAACTGCAGCAGCAACGATGCACAGCGTGGTAACCAACAAGCAGATGAAGATGCTCATCGGCGCAACCGACGTGTGATCATCTGTAATGAACAGATCGAATCGAGAAATCTTGATGATATTCCGGAGCCAAGAGATATAGGTGTTGGTCCACGGAAAGAGCTCGGCGGATGCAAGCGAGAATTGGAGCCATTGAAGCGTCTGGATGCTCAAGCAGCAAATGTAGGTCTTTGCGCCGATGTAAGACGCATGGTTCAAGTTCACTGCTGCGAACAGTGCGAATACTCCTGCACGAAAAGAAATCGCAGCTTGTTGGAGCTGGATCAATGTTCCTTGACTTTGCTTCGACATGGTGGCGTAGATCTTGGCGCAAACGCAAGACGGAGATTGGGATTCAAAGCTTTAGAACAATGCATTGAGCGTTTCCAAGAAGCGGCGTGCAAAAAGCAATTTGTTTGTGTCAGAGTAACGACGCCGCGGTCCATTTTGCCTTTCGTGCGGGGTTCACACGCAGCGTCAAGCAAAGATGTGTCTGGTTCAGGGTTCGAGTGGCTGGAGTCAACCGTTTCCTTTTGTAAAATTTCTACAGCAACTGTGTGAACAGATGCTTCAAACCACAAAGTCGACAGATGTTCCTAGATCACGCAACAATTGATGCAGTTCGTTAATCTGTTGATCTGCAGCTACAGTTACGTCAATTTCACACATGGCTTTGTGTGAGACCGTAACAATGAAGATCCTTTCACTTGATCCGACGCTGATCAAAGGCTGCAGTGAGGTCATGGCTGGCTTGTTTCGCAAGATCCTCGAATCCAACTCGTATGACGCAGCGATGTAAATTGCCGCCCTATAGCCCTTGGAGTCTGGGCTTGGCAAGCAGACCACGCGACGCTGGCACCAGCGATGCAAACGGAGCAAACGCTTCGTCGTTCCAGAGACTGCGACGCAAGACAATGACAGAAGCAATCAAAGATGGAGTTAAACGATATCTGCGAAGGCGCGATTCAGCAAAGACCTACCGGTGCGTGATGTCGACTGAGTGTGTTCGCTGCGGCAAAATATCACTCTGTGGGCTTGTCAGCAGAGGTGAGGACCGCGGTGAAGACGGCAGGGGCAGTAACGAGTCTCCAGTGCCGCGAGCATGCTTCATGGTTGGCCCGGCTGCAGATGCCGATGGCCGGCTACGAGATCGATAGGAAAATGCAGACAGATCCAGAAGAGGAGCGCAAAAGCCGGTACTGGAATCCGATTTCATCATTGAGTTTTGCAACACGGCGGCGTGACCACCCTGCCTATTTTCTGCAGCAGGTAGTGGCGGATCCAGCGTCAATGAAGTCCGGTCCGCGAAGGGTCGGTCCCGTAGCGATGGAGCCGCGTTTTCGGCACCGAGATCAGCGGGTTCGCTATTTGCACCGAACCGGAATGAATTTAGACTGCTGAGCAAACTGGAGTAGAGACACGTGTAAGCTGTCAATGCAGCTACTATATAGGTAGAGCTACGAATGCTACAATGTCGACGTACCGATCACGAGAAGGTAAGGGTGATGCTGTGCGTTCGGCTGCAGGATGATCTACGGTACCCACGTCACGACACTCAGCAAGAATCGAACGGAGTTACGTTGTTTCTAATCACGCAGCATTTACCTTGAAGTGCGTGAAGTTGGGTACTTTTCGCTCTTTTGAGCGAAGGCAGCAGCGTCTGCAGTGCAACCGTCCATGGAGCGAATAAAAATCTGGTTTAGAACGAACAGATTCAGCAGTTTACCTCGAGCTTTGTGGAGTGTTCCTGATCCATAGTTGTTTCACCGACAAAGTAATGACTGCTCGAGCGTACATACTGGCTCATCGACTGTAAATGCATCGACAGCCCCTGCCCTGTGAGCGCGCGCACAGGTCTGCTTTCGATGACATCGTCATCTGCGCTGACATTCGGAGCTCGAGAGAAGCGCTGCGCTGAAGCCTGATCGTCGTCTGCAGTTGGCATCGCGGTACGGGCGGGCTCTGATGGAATTCCTTGAGGGTCATCTACGAGACGAGCTCGCTTGCCGCTGATAACATGTCTCAGGGCAGCACCCGTACGGTGTAACCTTGCTGAAGTGTCCGTGATTGGAGAGGCTCCAGGCTCACGAACACTCTCCGCGTCTCGATCGGTGGTGATGGAAGTAGAGTTCTGAGCCGAGGTAGCAGGAGCAGCTGCAGGACGAAAGTACGACAAGATAGCAGCTTTTGTAGCTTGAGAGAAGCCCTTCGACTGTGCGGATCTCTTCGCAGCGCGTTTGCCGTGGCCAGCGCTGTGTGTGCTGCTTGCAGCATGCGCTGGAGTGTGCGCGACTGAGCGCGACCGCTTCAGGCGACCATCTGAGCGTATGGCACTAGCTGGGTTTGACTCAATGGGCCGCGCATCATCTTGTAGCGGCACCGCTTCGACAGGGATAATTGGAGCGCTAGACGTTCGTACGGCCGAAGCTGCGGTACCAAGCACATAACGTCAAGGATCACGAGGTCTGTGAACAACGCTACAGTAAGTGAAACTCGCCAGTGATTACGTACCGTAGCTCTTGGCTTCCGCTTTCAGATCGATGGCTGGAAACGGCTCATGAGTATCAGGATCGATCAGCCCGTCTGCAATCTTACACGCCACTTCAGCCGACACCAGAGGGCCCAAAAATTCAGCAGATCCAAACTCGGCAGCAAATCCTTCAGGCAGAGCATGCAGGTGCACCAAATCCCGAAGACGCCGGTCAAAGACTCGCTGATAGCGAATGGTCATTAACGCTCGCCGAAAGTCAGTTTCATAAGTCTTATCCACCATCGTGCGACCTTCGAAGCGTACTTGCCGAATAGCGCGTTCGCCATTGCGGTACTGGTGAATGAGAGCGTGCGCTCTCTTGATACCCAGGCCACCCAGCGAAGCAAGATAGTCACAGCCCGCCAAGATGCACATCTGTTGCACCATGCTGTGATCCCAGTTGACGAAGCGCACTTCCGAACAGGCGCCAAGATTCTTGAGTTGCAGCTCCTGTCCATTGCCCTGCTTGTCCATCTTGAACAACACTCGCGGACATCCGAAGGCAATCAGATCTGAGTCCTCTGAGATGACTGCGTGAACATCACCACTTATCGCCAGATGCGCCATCTGAGCATCGGCTTCGTATGGCGCCACCACGTACTCAACCCCGCGCTCTTTGAGGCGCGCGATCATTCGAGCGGCCATCTCAGGGGTGATATCTACAGCGCGCTGAAAGCATTTGTATGCCTCTGCACGATTGCCTTCTTTGAGGAACGCTGATCCTCTCGCGCGTTGCTCAGCCCTTGAGCTGCAACCATCACACTCATTTGAAACAGTGCACAACTCTGTGAGATCTAGGACTCGCAAGTACCTGTGACGATCGGTTTCGGTCGAACTTTTGGCGGGTAACTTGGCTCCATCGAAGACCATGATTGGCTTGACCCCTTTTTGAACCAGCATGTCCACCATGTTGAGACCGTAAGACAGATATCTGGTAACGCCACACATTGATCACGAGATATTCAGATGACGCCAACATGAATTTCGAAGAAAACGAACACGTGCCTTTCAGTTGGAACGCCGGTGCAAAGCTCGAGACTGCACGTGTAAGCTCCCCTATGCAGCCTGCGCACCAGATAAAACACGCGGCAGCATGGTGGGTAAACAAGTCAGCGGATTTGAAAATGCGTGCGCCAGCACGGCAAATGCAGGTCATTTACCACGCATAAGCATCAACGGCTACGTAATGGCCACTATAATCCGCGACATTGATGTCGGTCATGGCGCTTTTCAGCAAGGGAAGCAGTCCCGGGATACCCATGGCTCACGTTGGAAGGCGCAATCGTGAACGATTGCTCCCTGGCGAGCCCTTCGGGAGCTGGAAAAGACAGTCCTCGTTTTTGCTGTATGAGTCACTTGCACGGATTCCAGATCTGCATAGATATCTGCATTCAGATCTTTGAATGAAGTGCCACTTGGCAAAATGGCGGAAAACGAGGGCAAATCGATGAATACCACGGCTCTAGTTGTGCTTAGCAAACCGCTTGGGTCTCGCTAGATAACCCATCCGGTCGTTGACCGACATCGATAGCGTACTGATCAGAGAGCAATCGCGCAAAGACTCTACTCAGAAACGCCATGTGTGATCTATTCCCCATTACATTTACGCAGCACCAAGCACAGCCCCCGTATAGCCATTTGAAATGCAGCAGATACGAGAGCGTCTTCCCGTGAGCAAGGAAACCAGCTGTGCTTGTTGCAAGGGAGTTGCAGGCCGGTGTTGGTCCGGACTACTGCGGCATGCCGGGCCCGCTGCCTCGTCTACCTGGATAC
>ENA-ORBV01014607-ORBV01014607.1-microbial-mat-metagenome-genome-assembly--contig:-NODE-14607-length-11702-cov-4.878366_pt1 | contig 11702 bp, 13 predicted proteins | sample MGYA00237777_ERZ505514 | MGnify/ENA primary metagenome ERZ505514 (study PRJEB26160, sample SAMN06269048) | microbial mat metagenome | isolation source: Oligotrophic lake microbial mat | place... | reverse complement strand
TTTTTAATGATACGGCGACCACCGAGATCTACACCTCTCTATTCGTCGGCAGCGTCAGATGTGTACAAGAGACAGGTGCATACCCCAGCGGTGGACGCACCGGCAGTGCCTACAACGGCGACTTCCTGTTTTGCAAGAAGTCTTCGAGCCTCAACGCCGACCAATCCGCCTGTTCGCCTCGCAGTCGCCATTCCGGCGGCGTGGTATGCTCGATGGCCGATAGCTCGGTACGGTTCATCAACGACAGCGTCGACATCCTCGTCTTCCAAGCCATGGCCAGCCGCTCCGGCCGCGAACCTGGCGCCACCAGTGGCGAGTAATTCGTAGTCGATGAGAACTTGAAACAGCGGCCGGCGCAAACGCGCCGGCCGTTTTTTTTGTTGGAGGGGGGAGGAGTAAAGGAGCAGAAGTGTAAAGTAGAATCCCTTCCACGCGCCTCCTTTCCTCCTCCCGCTCCCCTTCTCAAGGGCACTCCGCAACATGGGTCGCCGCGCATTGCGAAAACTCGATCCGACGATCGATTTGTCGGAAACACTGCTCACTTTCGAGCGATTGCCCCAGCCTTGGGACGCGAAAGGGTTGTTCGGTCGCAGCGCGCCCCTGGAGGTCGAGGTCGGTTCCGGCAAAGGATTGTTCCTCGTGGCCGCTGCGGCCGCCAAGCCGGAAGTGAACTTTCTGGGCATCGAGCTGGCCAAGAAGTACGCCGAGCACGCGGCGGCACGCGTCTTGCGCCGCGGACACGGCGGCAACGTGCGGGTTGTTTCGGGCGACGCCTTGCGTGTGTTCCGAGAACTGCTGCCGCCCAGTTCACTCGACGCAGTGCATGTCTACTTCCCTGATCCCTGGTGGAAAGCTCGACATAAGAAACGCCGCGTGATGAACGAGGCCTTTGCGCGGGACATCGAACGCACGCTCAAGCCGGGCGGTACGCTGCATTTCTGGAGCGACGTCGAAGAATACTATCAATCGACGCTGGAACTGCTTGCGGCAGCCAGCGGGTTGCAAGGACCATTCGACGTCACGGAACGCGCGGCGGAGCACGATCTCGACTACCGCACCCATTTCGAGCGGCGTATGCGATTGCACGAAAAGCCGGTCTATCGGGCTGAGTACCGACGCCGTGAGGAGTGATCGGCAAATGCTGCCGAACTCCGGCGGACATTGCCGGCGAGTGGGCGCATTTTTCACCGCGGAGCCGCAGAGACGCGGAGCGGAAGCAGGGGGAGTCGAGCGGCGAGCGATGTGCTAACTCGTGGCAATGACTGGGCTTCGGCGACAGATAGTTGGTTGATCTGGTTGCCGTTTGAATGCGCTCGAGTCCTGGCATGTCGATTGCAATGCGGTGGGCGTTGGGACTTCTCCTTTCGCTCGCCTCAGGAATGCACGGATGCAGATTCCTTCGTTGTTCGCCGCGGTGCCGGCGATGGTCAATACCGGCCTGAAGTTGATCGGCGTCGATATCGAGGGCAAGATCGGCCAATCCGCGCCGCAGCAGCCGGAGACGGAATCGTCCGTCAACGCCCCCGAGGACGCGTTCGACCTATCCTCGATCACGCCGGACGATTTTTCCGAGTTGATTGATCAACTTCGAGCAAACGGCCAGCTCTCGGCGGAAGGCTACCGGGAACTACTGGGCGTGCGCTTAGAACTGGACCGCGCCCGAGCGCCGCACGATCAGCCCGTCGACGTGGTGTCGCTGCTCCAGGCCAAGCTCGCCGACCAGCAACAATTCCAAACGCCCGGCGGCGGCGCGCACGCGGATCTAACCAAGCGGCAACTGCAATGGCTGAATTCGATCGGAACTCCTCAGGGGATCAATGCGCTGGCCTAGATTGCTTCCAGAGGATTCACCACGGAGCACTGAGGACACGGCGAGCTGAAGCGGGATCCTCGATACCCGCGCTACAGGCTAGTGTGGCGTGGCTCGCGCAAAGCGAATTGCTTCTCTACATACTTGCCGATTAAATCGGTTTCGAGATTCACAACATCGCCCGGCACAAGACGGCCGAGCGTGGTGACGCCGAGCGTGTGCGGGATAAGCGCGACGCTGAAGCGTTCCGCTTCCACATTGACGACGGTGAGGCTGACGCCGTCGATGGTGATCGAGCCCTTGGAGACAAGTTGCCCGCTCAACGCCTCGGGGAAACGAAACCAGCAGGTGGACCAATCCCCTTCATCGCGACGCGATTCGAGCACACCGACGTCGTCGACGTGTCCGGTGACGAGATGCCCGCCAAGCCGGTCTCCCAAGCACAACGACCGCTCGACATTCACGAGCGATCCGGGCTGCAACCGACCAAGATTGGTCTTCGCGAGCGTCTCGGGCCCCGCTTCAAATGTGAGTTGAGCGTCCTCGCGCGCGACGACGGTCAAGCAACAACCGTTGATGGCGATGCTCTCGCCGATCGCCGCCTCCGCTGCCAATGCGCCGCAACGGAGCGTCAGGCGTTTGCCGGGCGGCGCGTCGATCACGTCCGCGACTTCGACCAGCGCTTCGACGAGTCCTGTGAACATGCGGCGCTACGTCCAGCGAAGGGTTGTGCCAACTACAGATTCAGTCCGCCGAAGCGACGGTCGCGCGCGGCGAAATCGCGAATTGCGAGATGCAGGTCTGGCTCGGCGAATTCGGGCCAACAGCGGGGCGTGACCCAGATTTCGGCGTAGCTGATCTGCCAGAGCAGGAAATTACTGATGCGCTGTTCGCCCGCGGTACGAATCACCAGGTCCGGGTCCGGCATGCCGGCGGTGTAGAGCGAATCGGCGATGCGTTGTTCGTCGACTTGCTCCGGATCGAGCCGCCCCGCCCGGGCTTCGGCGACGAGATGACGCACGCCGTCGACGATTTCGCCGCGGGCGCCGTAGTTGACCGCCAAGCAAAGCCGCAGCCCGGTGTTCGCGGCGCTTAACTCGATGGTCTTATCCATCTCGCGCTGGACGTCGTCTGGAATTCCCGCGCGGCGTCCGATTACCGCCAGGCGGATATTCTGACTGAGAATTGTCGTGCGCTCTTCGATCAAATACTGTTCCAGCAAGTGCATCAGGAAATCGAGTTCCTGTTGCGGGCGCTTCCAGTTTTCGCTGGAAAGGCAATAGAGTGTGAGTTGATCGAGCCCCAGCCGCGCGCTTTCTTCCGTCACGCGGCGCACGCTGGCGACGCCGCGGCGATGTCCTTCAATGCGAGGCAGACCTTGGCGCTGTGCCCAGCGGCCGTTCCCGTCCATGATGATCGCGATGTGCCGCGGACGTTGGGCGACGGGGACGTCGCTCAGGTCCAATTGCGTCGGCTCGGCGGAAACGGACATGGTGAAGTCGATGGGGCGAATATCATCTACAACTGTGATCCACGAATGACACGGGTACGATCCCTACGTCGACTCCGCGAGAATGGTTTGATCACGATCCGGCCCGACAGAAACAATTCCCACCGGGCGACCGATCAATTCGCTCAACCGCGTGATGTACCGCAACGCGTTGCCGGGCAACTCGCTGAGGTTCTTGGCGGTCACGATTTCCTCGCGCCAGCCGGGCATGGTCTCGTAGATCGGCTTGGCGATCCGCAGGTCGTCCACGTGGCTCGGGAATACCGTGACACGTTTGCCGCCGATGTCGTAAGCGGTGCAGATTTTCAGCTCGTCGAAGCCGGACAGGACGTCCAGCAACATCACGGCCAACGTGTCAACGCCGCTCAAGCGCGTCGTATAACGGACCGCCACGGCGTCGAACCAGCCGCAACGGCGCGGGCGTTTCGTGACTGTGCCGTACTCGTTGCCGCGGTCGCGAATGCGCTGACCGGTGGCGTCTTCCAGTTCCGTCGGGAACGGCCCGCCGCCGACGCGCGTGCTGTAGGCTTTGACGATGCCGATGATTTGGTTTTGATAGCGCCCCGGCACGCCGGAGCCAGCCGGAATGCCGACGCCGGAGCTGTTGCTGCTGGTGACGTACGGGTACGTGCCGTGGTCGACGTCGAGCAATGCGCCCTGCGCACCCTCGAACAACACCCGCTTGCCGGCTTCCAGCGCGTCGTGCAGGTAAGTTGTCGTATCGGACAGGTGCGGCCGCAGGCGCTCGGCGTAGCCCAAGTATTCTTCGCAGATCTGCTTGGGATCGAACGTCGGCGCGGCGCCCGTGGCGAAGACTTGCATCGCCAGACTCTTCTGGGCCGCGACTTGAGCAATCCGCTCGGCGAGACCAGGACGATAGAGATCGCCCAGCCGGATCGCATCACTGCGGCCATATTTGTCGCGATAGCACGGGCCGATGCCGCGCTGCGTGGTGCCAATTGCTTCGCGCCCTGACGTGGTGCGGCTCTCCGTGGCGCGGTCTTCCTCGACGTGCCAGGGAAAGATCACGTGCGCGCGATCGCTGACCAGCAAATTCTCAGCGACACGGATGCCGCGCGAGGTAAGGCCGTCGATCTCGCCCAGAAAGGAAGCCGGATTGAGCACGACGCCGCCGGTCACGACGCAGGTCACGCTCGACCGCAGGATACCGCTTGGAATCAGCGACAGCTTGTAGGTTTGGCCGCCTGTCACGACGGTATGCCCGGCGTTGCTGCCGCCCTGGTAGCGCACGACGATGTCATGGCGTTCGGTCAGCAGATCAACGATCTTTCCCTTCGCTTCGTCGCCCCACTGCAGTCCAATCACACAAGTCCCAGGCACGGCAACCACCTTCGCTGGCAAGCCCTAAAGTCCAAACCCATAAGGATAAGCAGCCGCAGGACAGTTGCAAGGGAGTCCGTCAACACCGCCGTCAAGAACGCTCCTTCTACTGCACCTCCAGTTCGAACACCTGCCCCTCGAAGCTGAACATCGGCGCCGCCGTCCCGTGCTTAAACACGCCGGGCTGCGCCTGTAACTTGAAGCGCAACCGTCCCTGGTCGTCCCCCGGGCCGGACATGCCCGTGCTGGCCGTCGCGAGGTCCGCTGAAAGGATGAGGTCGAGCTTGCTCGTTTGCTTCTGCTTGAAGAATTGATCGGCCAGAACGGTTAGTTGACCGCTATTCGTGCCTTCCTCACCGGGCTTCAAACCGACTGAGAGGGCTGGCTGACCATTCTTGAGCAGCACCAACTGCCCAGCGGTGAGCGACTGCACGCGGATCGATAGGAACTTGAAGCCTTCCCCGTCAACGTTTTGCTGGATCGTGACGCGGTATTCCTGTTCGGCGAGTTCGGGAAGATCCCATTTCAGACCATGCGCCGCCAGCACTTGCTCAGCATGATGCAGCCTGCCTCGCTGGTGCATGAAGCCAGCTATCAATGCCGCGAACAACGTCAGCAACAGCAAACCGCGCATTGAATATCGCGGCCTTTGCCATGAAGTTGAGTTCATTTTCATGGCCCTCCCTCGGCGGACGCACGAATTGGACGAAGGCGATGCAAACGCCCAATCGCCCAAAAGACGATGCCAGGGTCGCGGACCTTGCATCCGGTGCCCATAATCGCAACATCCTAACTAGCAACGACTTGCGATGCGACTGGGATACTTGGGCCAGTTTTGGACACATTCGGCAAAGAAACGATGTGTTCAGGGGCGGCCGCTTTTGCGAACGGCAGTGCGCTAATCGCCGCTCGCCGGGCATGAGCCGTACTCTTGGCGTAGGCGTTCATGGTCATTTCCAGGGACGAATGCCCTAGGATCGTTTGCACATCCTTCGGATTGGCACCACCGTCGATGGCCAGCGGGGTGAACGTGCCGCGAAAGGCATGGATGTCGACCGAGCCACCCGGCACCGCGTCCTCGATGCCCACACGCTTGCAGATCGCGTAAAAGCGACGAAGCAGCCGATGCCCCCAAGGTGTGCCTGCCTGAGTCACGAACACGTGACGTTTGCTGAACGCCCGCTCGATGGCCTCGGTGTCCTTTGCAGTGTTCCCGGTGCCAGGGCGGCGGAAGGGGGCTTCGTCGTGTAGCCGCTGGATCGTCGCTAGCATTTCTTCGTCGAGGGGAATTTCCCGTGGCCGGCCGGTCTTGGAGTTTTCCGCTCGGATGGAGACCACGGCCTTGTTGAAATCCACGTCGTCAAACGTCAACGACGCCAACTCCTGCCGGCGCATTCCCGTTGTGGCCAGCATTCGCCAGCATGGCTTGAGGTAGTCCGGGCTGGCCTCGAAAACCAACAGCAATTCCGACACGGTCATCACACGGTGCTGCTTCCGCTCTTTTCCCTTGGTCGGCAGCGGCTTGAGACTGGCCAGCGGATTCGAGCCGATGCGATTCGCTTGGACGCCCCAGGCCAGCATCGTGGTCAGCGTCCTGACCTCGATGTTGACTGTGCGCGGTGACACCTGAGCGAGCCGTTCCTCTCGGTAGTTGTTCACCACGGTCTCAGAGAGTTGGGATGCCTTCCGCACGGGCAGCGCCGTGAGAATCGCGTCGAGGGCCTGCTTGTAACGAGTGACGGTGGATGCGCGGACCGTCAGCCGACAATGGCGCTCATACGCCGGGCGCAGTTCGTCGAGCGTCACGTCATTGTCGACAATCCCAAAATCTTGGCGGTATGCCCGGGCTCGCAGGTCCGCGAGCATTCCGATGGCGTCGTCCACGTTCGAAGAAAGACGCTTCTGCATCATGTGCCCGCCGGCGCGGAACTTCGCGTAGTACGTTCGCCCTCGTTTCACCAAACCCGTAGGCAGTTTTCGTTGTCGTGCCATCGTTCAAGTCTCCTCTCGGAAAGGCTCGTGTTCACCAATGTCGCGCCAAGCGCCTCGATTCCAGTCATACCACTCAATAACCGTCCAATGCTCGCGACTAACGGACTTGAAGCTGCATCGGAAGTCGCGGTGGTAGTCTGATCCCTTGCGATTCGCCCAGGCTTCCATGCCTTTGATGTCCTGCAAGTTCTCATTGCTCGATGTGACGTAGTCGTCCCATGTGTGAGGAGCAACGTCCGGGGGAGCGCCAATGCGCCACAAGCCCCCATACGCTTCACTCGTTTGCCTGGCATTGAGAAAAACGACTTCACCAGTTTCCGGGTTTTGACCATTCGTGTTTGCGGTTTGTTCCCAAATTGGGGATGTTGTAAACCACGCTGCTGGTCGCACGTGATTGGGGACGCGAGCAGTTGCTTGCTTAATGATGCCTTCGTTTAGAATCGGCTTAATCCAAACTCCAACGGTGTAGTGCCATGCCATCGTTGGGATTGGTCGCTGCCGCTTCCGTGGCGCAGTTTTTTTCATACTTCACCTGTTGAAACGTGAATCTCAGAATCTTGCGGAACGAGGTACGCGAACGGCCGCAAATGACAACCACCGAACCAGCCCCCGCCGGACGCAGAATTGCCGGTGGTTTCCTCACGCATTGGTAGAAATTCGACCACACTTTTGGTAAATGCCCCTGCCGTCCGTGGCGATGGTAACGACGTGAGACGCAACTCTCACTATCTTCCAGGCGGGGATCGGACTTCTGATGCGGGGTCCGATCCTCCGTTTGGTTTCGTGCCTAAGGGACTGGGCAACGTCTACCTGAAATCGGGCTGAGCGTTCTTGCAGGCGGTCGGCCCGATTTCGTTTTCTGACCTATCTTTCCTAAACAGTTGGGCCGTCGGAATGTGGTGCGCGAATTCCGACGGCCTTTTTTTGCGATTCGTCCCGCCGTTTGCTGCGTCTTCAAGCGGGTGACGGAAGCCCAACTGCGGGCACTCCGCCTCGGCCGGGTTTTACCACTGGCCTGGTCGAGGTTTCCGAATCTCGGGACGCCGAAAGCTACGTTCATTTCTCTTCACTTGTTGACAGACGCGGCTCAAAAGGCACGCGCGGTCCCTGGGCGCTCAGTCCCTTACCGTTATCATGACGGTGACGGAACGGCACTTCGCCGCCACGCCAGGGTTGAGACACAAGCCAAAAAAACGAGACATGACATGGCCACAGGCACGATCAAGAAACTGACGGACAAGGGTTTTGGATTCATCAAGACCGATGGCGACAAGGATTTGTTTTTTCACTCCAAGAGCCTCGTGGGCGTGGAATTCGACGACTTGCAGGAAGGGCAAAAGGTCACCTACACGGCGGGGTCGGGACCGAAAGGTCCCTGCGCCGAAGACGTCAGGCCAGCCTAGACAAGATGAGTGCCGAGTCATTGTCATGAAGTCATGATCTTGGCCGGCTGTAGCTGAGCAATTGAATTCGGGCTGATCGCTCTTGCAGGCGGTCGGCCCGATTTCGTTTTGTGAGATACAGTTGACTGCTTCCTTTGGGGGCCGCCAGACAACTGGGGAGATGTCCGGCGGCCCTTTTTTTGCGCCCTATCGCCAAGCCATCTCCTAGTAATTTCGTTTGACCGAAGTTTTTGTCTCCCATGGTCCGATCTCAATACTGTGAGGACCGCCTCCTCGCACCTTCCTACAGGGACCGGCTTTCCGATGCGGGGAGTCGGTCCCTGGTTTGGTTTCCGGCCTAACACGATGCCCAAGGTTTAATCCTCAACCCACTCGGCGTCGTCCAGTTCGCAACACAGCTTGGGCGGCTCAACCTTTCAAACCCAGCGCGTGCGGCTGGTCGGCGTGCACGAACGCCAACGAAGCGATTGATGACGACTTCCTGGATCGTCCCGCGGCCCGAATTCACCAGCCGGCGCGGAAAGTACACGTCCCTAAAAAAGTCCGCCAATGTCTGGTCGGATAGCGCCATGGAAACCTCCAGGCGCAGGGCGAGCCAGCAAAGTTCGCCGATAGCCACAAGCCCAGTCAGAAAGGGCGGAATCGGCGGGCCAGAAAAGCCCAAGACGGAACGCACGCGCGTCGATAGAATCCCGCCAGCCAGACATTGCAGCAACCCGGCGATGTTGGAGCCGTGAGGCACTCTTGTGGTCAGGTATCAGGCCAGCGTGGGAGTTACTAGCTCCTGCGTCGGCCGTGTTGTGGAAACGTTCATCGGTCTAACCGGGCGGGCGTGGATTGCAAGGGAATATCGCGCCTCGTCCCATTGCATCCTGCACCTCTCAATTTAACCTTCGACGTCGAAGTGGAACCGTCGTCAATTCTCGGTAAAGGCGATGCCATGTGGGAATGTCAGAAGTGCCATGAACGACTGGAGGATCAATTTGGCGCGTGCTGGAACTGTGGCGCGCCCAGGAGTGATGGGGGGATAAACGCCGCTGCTGCGTCCGACGATGTAGAAACTGGCGGGGCGGCGCGGTCAATCGGACAGCTCATTTTTGTCGGGTTGAACGGTTATGCTTTGGCTCTGGACCGTGACTCCGGCGAAATCGTCTGGTCCAATGACAAGATGCGGTCGGGCTACGTGACGCTGCTGCTCGATGGCGACCGTTTGATTGTCTCGACCAACGGTTACATGTACTGCTTGGACCCTCTCACTGGGCAAATCCAGTGGCATAACCCTCTGACTGGCTATGGTGCGGGGACACCGACCGCTATCACTTCAGTGCGAGGGCAGAACTCGGCAAGTCTGATTCAACAGGCGGCGAACCAGATTAACCAGAGATCAAGTGAATAGGCGGCCGCGACGATTCGTTGCCCCAGGCCAACTCCACGCCCTCTCTCCCTCGACGTATCAAACCATGTCACGGGGCGTTTGAACGCACCCTGGCGGGATACGGCGTCGGATCTTTGTTGCTGCGACGCTGCGACTATGGTACTCCTACGCTTGAATAGTCGGACGATCCCGCGGGTTGGTGGAAAGCCTGCCCGGCCGTCATAACAGCCTGGATCGAGGTTGCCATGGATGGTCGCCGAGTCGCTTTATTCTGCATCACCTTGATTGCAGTTTCGGCTGCGAGATTACGAGCCGCCGAATTCTTTGGTCTGGGTGATTTGCCAGGAGGACTATTTGAGAGCCGAGCCAATCAAGTGTCCGGCAACGGCTCCACCGTGGTTGGTTACAGTCTGTCTGGCTCGAACCAAGGCCAGGAGGCGTTTCGCTGGACACGTGCGACGGGCATGGTGGCACTAGGCGATCTGCCAGGAGGGCCGTACTTTAGTGCCGCGACAGGCGTTTCCTACAATGGCTCCGTGGTGGCCGGCGCTGGTCACTCCGACAAGCCCAGCGGAGGCCAAGAAGCGTTTCTCTGGACCGCGGCAGCGGGCATGGTCGGCAAAGGTGATTTGCCGGGTGGTCCATTTAGCAGCCGGTTTCAGAGCATTTCCGCCGATGGCAGTGTGGCGGTTGGTGGGGCTGCTTCAGACCTCGGCTTCGAGGCGGTCCGCTGGACGTCAGAAACCGGGATGGTTGCTCTCGGTGATCTTCCGGGCGGTTTACACCAGAGCGAGGCGTTCGATATCTCGGCGGACGGTTCGGTGATCGTGGGGGCGGGATATGGCGCGCTTACCTATGGTGAAGCGTTTCGCTGGACAGAGGCAACTGGCATGGAGGGACTTGGCGATCTGCCTGGCGGCCATCTGGGAGGCAGTATTGCTTGGGGCTTATCTGCTGATGGGCGCGTGATCGTGGGGCAAGGGCAATCGCAATTACAGGGCGAGGCGTTTCGTTGGACGGAGCAGGAGGGGATGGTGGGACTTGGCTTCACGACCGATTGTACGCTGAGTTCCGCAACCTCTGCCTCGCGCGATGGCGCTGTCATTGTGGGCCAATCCTGCGGAGGCTTTGTTTGGAATGAAGCCGATGGCATGCGGAGGCTGACAGATGTACTGGCAAACTTGGGCGTAGACCTTGGCGGTTGGGATCCCTACTTCGCTAGCGACATTTCCTGGGATGGAAATGTGATCGTTGGTGTGGGCACCAATCCGCAGGGCAACACCGAAGCATGGATGGCAATCCTCCACGAGCCCGAACCTGTTCCCGGAGATACCGATACTGATGGCGATGTTGATATCATCGACTTCAATAACGTCCGCAACAACTTCGGGTCGACAGGGCTCGGTGATACCGATGCCAATGGCACCGTCGACATCCGTGACCTCAACAACGTGCGGAATAACTTCGGAGCCGGCCAGCTTGCCATCGTCCCCGAGCCGTGCACCTACGCCCTCGCAACTATCGGCCTGATCGGCATGGCTGGCGTCATTCGGCAGCGGAAGCGTCGCTAGTCGTTCGACAATTCAACAACCGTCGATGTGTCGCTGGGTGCTCGACGGTTTTATGTTGAAAAGCGGTCTCGGAATCCGACGCCAGCAAAATGGGCAACCTCGCCGCCCCAGTGTTGGGAATTCTCCCAACACTAAACCCAGCATTGCCCCGCTAACGCATCGCAGCGTCGGACGCATCAACAGTCGTCCCGGGCAGTTTGCTCGCGTCCTGGCGCAAATGGTGCGTCGCTTCAGGATTGAAAGTTGAAATATGACACGTCCAACACCCGAGAGCCCGAGTCAGCGATGAACAACGTTGTCGCCATTCCGTTCTCAGCGGGGATAGTCGTGCTTGCACTGGCAGCCCTTGCAAGCAATGGCATTTGTCGGCGTAAGCTGTTATTCGATGGTGGTATCACGGGCGAAAAGTGGTAGTAGTGGTAGTGGTTGAAGCCGTCTACAGCGACGTCAACATCCCAACTCAGTTCATCTCTTGAAGCCGCTTCCTTAAGCCTGAATATCTTTGACCAGCATCCGCGCGATGCACTGCCATTCCGAGCGCCTTCTTCGATCCCACCAGCACCACGAGCTTCCTGCCTCTGGTGACCGCGGTATACAGCAAGTTACGCCGCAACATCAAGTAATTGTAAACGGCGCTTGAATTGTGCAGCGCTTGGCGGTTGAAAAGTGTGGCGCTCGGGGGTGAACGGGGTTTAGTTTA
>ENA-ORBV01014606-ORBV01014606.1-microbial-mat-metagenome-genome-assembly--contig:-NODE-14606-length-11702-cov-11.757591_pt1 | contig 11702 bp, 15 predicted proteins | sample MGYA00237777_ERZ505514 | MGnify/ENA primary metagenome ERZ505514 (study PRJEB26160, sample SAMN06269048) | microbial mat metagenome | isolation source: Oligotrophic lake microbial mat | place... | reverse complement strand
GAAGACGGCATACGAGATTCGCCTTAGTCTCGTGGGCTCGGAGATGTGTATAAGAGACAGGTCATATGGATTATTTGAAAGCGCTCTATTATTCATAATTCAGATGCGATTCAGCCTTAAAGAACTTACCCAAGAGAGATAGTATGGGCATAATGTATTGATAAATAGCATAATATACCAATTGTGTAAAAATAAATTTCTTGAGTTTTTACAAAAATGATGAGATTATGGTAGTTCCTTTTAGTCCAATGCTTTGTCATTACAAAGCAAACCGAATATTATGGTTAGGCTGGTTTATTTAAACTTAAACTGGTCATTTAGACTTGAAAAGGTAGAATTTGATTGTTTTCAACAAGAACTTGGTGTAATTGGCGGATGATCGGAATTCTATTTAAAGTGGTTCGTTTGGTGAAGACAAACCGGAAAATTGTAGGGTTCATCTAGTTTATTGTCTTGATATTCAATGTCATGTTCCAATTTTGATTCAAAGTAATTCTCTACATTTCTTGGGGATGTTGAGCCTTCAAAAAGGTATGAGAAAATCAAAAAAGTAATTGGAAACAAAATTGCTGCTGCAAGTAGAGCTTTCATATTGTAGTAAGTTTATTAATTATTTATTAGTAATTAATTGATATTTAGTCCTTTATAGAGTGGATTTATAATTTGAGATAGAAATTATGGATCTTATGTTTCATGTCAATTAGCATGTGAACATCAAAAGAAGCAAACACGGCTCAAAGCAATCCTTTTGTTAATTCATTTCAATTTTAGCTTTAGACCAAATAGAGCATCAATCTGGCATTAATTCTTCACTGAAAAAGTCTGTTTTATTATCAAATCATATAATAGCTTATACACCTTGTTCGGACGGAATGAAGGATCAGGGCAACATATGCGAAATAGCTGAAAAGAGGTTCAATGTGAACAACGTTAACTTTTAAAAGCCATATAAGTCTTTAAAAATCATCCAGTTGCATTGTATATCAAAGATCAGGGTATCTTTTATTTACTAAAAGAGTAAAAGTGGAGTATGTTTACTCGTAAATAGTTAAAATATTTGACTATAAATGAATGCAATTATCAGAATATCAATTATATAACTTTTCAGATGCATGAAAACTTTATATGAACTTGCAAAGCTAACTGAGAGACAAAAAAGGATCATAGATGCTTTGGTTCCTCCAACAGAAGATAGTCCCTTAAAGAAGTTATGTGAAATAGTTTTTGCTGACCAAGAAATAGAAGAAAGTGATTGCATGTTAGAGATTTATGGACGAAAAAACATCTCGGCATTTTCAAGATTAAAAACAAGACTTAAAGATATCTTACTTCACGTTTTTCTTCTTCAACACAATAGCCTTGAGTCGATGGAATCAAGAAATAATGAATCGATTCTTGGATACAGGCAAGTTGTAATTGCAAGATTATTAATTTTTAAAAGATCAAATCTGGGTATTGATATGATGGAAAAGTCCATTGTGAAATCTATGAAATATCACTCCGCCGAAAGTGTTTTGTTCCAAGCTAGGTTGCTGGTGAGCTACTATGGTCAATCTGAGTTTAATAAATATAAATTTCAAAAGTACACATCAATTCAGGAGAAGTACTTTACTTATTATACTTGGGAAGTTAAAGCAGAAAGGTATTATGCAGACCTTCAAAGAGGACAGCTTCAGTCTCTTGCAAATCCAAGTGAAGAAACAATTTTAAAAGCGAAGGAATATGTTGAAGAACTTGAAAGTGTTGCAAATATTCCTACATTCAATTTTATTCTTTTTAGATATCGTGTTAAGGCAGCCTACCTTGAATATACTAAGAACTATACTGAATTACTTGAACTTTCCAATACAGCGTTTAAGGATTTTAACACACCGGAGAATAAGTCTAATACAATATTAGCAGGTATTAATTTAAGGAGAGTTTTTGCTCTGATTCAAGGAGGTAGATATAATGAAGTTATTTCAATTGGAACAAAGGATCTGAGCAAACTTATAAATGGTTCTTTAGGTTGGTACTTAATTGCTCATTACACGTTAAAGGCCCAACTCTATTCTGGAAATTACATAAAAGCTATAGAGCTTATTAGCCTTATGCTTGATAACCCAAAATTTCCAAAGGTTCAGGAGAATTTTAAAGAAATATTTTTTACGACATTAGGCTATATTCACATCCTTGTTGATTCCGGAATAGCAGGAGATCCCAAAGAGATTAGTAAAAAGCTCCCAGAATTCAAACTTGGTAAATTCCTGAATACCACGCCAGTCTTCAGCAAAGACAAACGCGGTATCAACGTCAGCATCCTCCTCATGCACATCGCCTTTCTGCTGCAACGTAAGGACTACAACGCCATCATCGACCGAACGGATTCCCTCAATCAATACGCCTACCGATATCTCCGTAAGGATGACTCCTTCCGTAGCAACTGCATGATCAAGATGGTGATCCAGATGACAAAGGCCGATTTTCATCCCGTCCGGACGACACGCTATACCGCAGACCTGCGCAAACAGCTCAGCCACGTCACCCTGGCCGGATCCGGAGAAAACATCGAGGTCGAAATCATCCCTTTCGAAGTCCTCTGGGATATCATGATCAAAGCCCTGTAATCCATTCATAGGAGGTCTAAATAGCCGGAAGTACACCTTTCTTTCGGGTTTTTTGATAATTTAGTGGTACTATCAGCCGGTTGGCCCCGGCGATAGCCTTCCAACCGAAAGCTAAGATGAGACCAAGAAGCCTCTTTAACTCCTCCATTTCATACTACCTTTCGTATCTGCATGCCCGCCTGCAATACAGGCAAAAGAAAATCCATACGCTGCAGGATTCGATGCTCAAATCCCTTATCCAGAAGGCTAAACGCACGGAGATCGGCAGGGAATACGGCTTTCGCACCATCCGCAATGCACAAGACTATGCCCGCCAAGTGCCGGTCCGCAATTATGACGCGATCCGCGACCACATTCAGCGCATGATGCAAGGCGAGACCAACGTACTATGGCCCGGCCTGGTGACCTGGTTTGCCAAATCGTCCGGTACAACCGCCGATAAAAGCAAATTTATCCCCGTCACTACCGAACACCTCAATCATACACATACCCGCTCGGGATGGTATACGCTGGCCTTGCTCTATCACCGCAACCCCGAGGTGCGTGTTTTTGCCGATAAAAATCTCGTAATGACCGGGAGCATCTCCCGTACACCACATCCTGATATCCGCTATGGCGACGTTTCGGCCATCATGCTCCATCACCTGCCATGGATAGGACGTCCGTTTTTTACGCCTGATTTCAATACCTCCCTGCTTCCGGAATGGGACAAGAAGATCGAAATTATGGCCGACGTCTGCAGCAGGCAGAATGTGGGCGTATTTGCCGGTGTCCCTACCTGGACATTGGTGCTGTTCCGCCGCATGCTCGAGCTCACCGGCAAAAGCAATATGCAGGAAGTCTGGCCCCACGCGTCCGTCTATATGCATGGCGGCGTAGGCTTCGGGCCTTACCAGGAGCAGTTCAATGCGATGTTCCCCAACGAGCGCTTTGCCTACCAGGAAATCTACAATGCCTCCGAAGGCTATTTCGCTTCCCAGGATACCAATGACCGGCAGGAAGGACTGCTGTTGTTTCCGGACACAGGCATTTATTATGAGTTTATCCCCGAAGGCCAGTGGCATCATCCCACGCCGGAAGCCATTCCGCTAAAAGATGTGGAGTTAGGTAAACCTTATGCCATGGTCATCACCACCAATGGAGGCCTGTGGCGCTATAAGATCGGTGACACCGTGATGTTTACTTCGACTGACCCTTACAGGCTCTGCATCACCGGGCGGACTAAACAATACATCAACACCTTTGGTGAAGAAGTAATGGTTGATAATACGGATAGAGCAATTGAGCTCACTTCCAGAGCACTTCGGGCGACGGTCAGCGACTATACGGTAGCTCCCGTGCACATGACACTCCATGGCAGAGGTGGTCACCACTGGCTGATTGAATTTGACCAGGCACCGGATGACATCAAGGCGTTTGCGGAGATGCTGGATACGAACCTTCAGCAACTCAATAGTGACTATGAAGCCAAGCGATTTCAGAGTATGGCTCTGGATAGCTTGCAACTCACGGTCCTTCCAAAAGGCACCTTTAGGAAATGGCTTCAGAAAAAAGGTAAATCCGGCAGCCAGGCCAAAGTACCCCGGTTATCCAACGAAAGGATCTATCTCGAAGAAGTCCTGGCCATGATCAGCCATCCGCACACGCAGCAAAAGACGGTTTAGACCACCGTATATCCGATGGAAGAAGAAAAATCACCCAGCTTGTTTGAAAAACTCCTTCCTGAAAGCGAGTCCATCCTTGACGAACCTGCCTTACTGGATTTATTCACTACCCGAGTTGAGGAGTTGATGCGCGACGATCTTGATTTATTATTGAGCTCCCTCTATCGTCTTGATGTGGAGGAATATAAAATTCAAGAGGCCCTCAGATCCGGGGATTTGTCTCCGGCGCGGGGAATTGCTAAATTGATTATTGACCGACAGAAGGAGAAGATCAGGACGCGGAAGGAGTATGGGACAGGGAAGAAGGGGGATTGGGAAGGACTTTGAAAGTGAAGATTGTGCTTCGACCGATCTTTACCCCTATTTAATTACAGCTAAAATTAAAGTCATAAAGTCTGGAAAATGGATAAAGCGTTATTAGTGCTTATCCCGACCCATACAGACTCTCATTTCTAACGCATGCTGTCACACTTCCGATTTTTAGACCTGTATGCCTTTGATTAGTCGAAAATAGCTCCATGCGGATAGAATAAGAGGAAGTGCCCGCTGAATTTTTAGTTAGATATTGCCTAGAGGTTTTCCCAGCACCAGATATCGAGGTGACACGCCAAGAAATACTCGATGGAGCCACCCCTACTTCTGCTCTAGGAGAAAATCACGGGCTTTATCTTTTTTTACCTACTGCGAATTTTCGTGCATCAGGACATTGTGATTATTATTATTGTTCCCCTAGTTTAGGGTATTATAAAACTGTTGCAGGAAATAACTGGCAATATATTAGCTCATTATATTTCTGGATATTAGAATGAAAAGATTAAAATTAATACCCGTAATTGCGCTCATGCTTATTCCTTACGGTGATTGTTTGGGACAAATCCCCCGAAATGATATGATATCTTATTATAAGAAGGTCTTCCTATATAGATGTATGCAACCATTTGAAATTGACTCAGGCTATAGAGATGAAGTTTGTACTTATAGTATAGATTGGATTGACAAAACCAGTTTATTGGAAATGGATCCATGAGCAGATTAATCGGGGATGAAATTAGATTGGATGTAGAAATTATTAATAAAGATTCAAGCGGAGACTTTTATCCTTCCAGACTATGCATTTTACATTTTTGTCTCAATAAATATGAATCTGGAGATTTGGAAAAAAAGGCAAAGGGATTTGCCAGAAGGATGAAGAAAGTAAATCCATTTAACTATTATAATTATTGAATGATAAATTTATCACTGGTTAATAAATTATTACCAAATCATCAAGCGTATTTATATTATACACCATTCATTTTTGTAAGCAAAATCCATACTAACCTATTGACCTTTTATGTCAAGAAAGTCTTTATACTGATAACTTGTAATAATCTCTCCCACAGACTTCACCCCTTTTGTCTTATTTAGTTTTGTATAGTTAGTTTTGTCATGTGCACTGATTGATAATATAACATTCTTAAAAATATAATAGCATAGATGCCCGCATCCATCTTCCGTTTCTCTTATTTTACCGATTTCAAATAGTATTAAGCTTAATTTAAGGGCTTTCTCATCTGGTAGATTTCCAAGTGTTTCCTGGACAATTTTATATATTGAAATATATGATTCATTTCCATTTTTATACATTTCTATTCGAGTTGTCATTCGTTGCAATAAGATGCTTTTTGCAAGCGTATCGCCGCTGTTTATTAGCTCCATACAACATGGAACCAAATGCCTATTTTCATAATCGCTAATGGAGGGTCGTCTTATATTTAAAAATGTATCTATTGAATTATAAAATTCATAGTAACAATCACTATTAGCTACGACAACATTTTCTTCCGCCTTAATTTTGTTGATATCGGTTAATGTACTAACCTTTTTTTTGGTAATACACCCATTGGTCAAGTTTTAAGCTTGGGACTTGGGCAAATGTTTTACAATTCAAAAACAATAGTTCCAGTTGTCAATCAGTATGAGAGTAGTAGTAACCAACCATATTTTTCATTAGATTTTACATTTATTGAAAAAGACAGAAGGCTGTTCGGAATTGAGATAGCTTCCTATAAAGGGTGGGTTGATTTCAATGCATCAGCGGAAAAGGACGCAGATAAGGAAGCACAAACCTATTGATTTCCTTTGTCAATTCCCTAATCTCGCATCCCCATTGACATCCCCGATCTTTAGGGCGCTACTAATAACTATCAAATCGTTAATTGCAATTTCCATAATTCATGGACAATCAATACAGATATTTAATCATCAAACGTTTATTAGCAGCGCCCTTAATGCCAATAAATTCCACTTCCCCATTACTCTTATCCAGGTATTCAAAAGTGCGGAGCTCTTTAAAGAGATTTATTTTTCCACCTTTCATCACTTGAGGCATGGGACCAAATCTCCAGCTTGTATTGGTAGGGAATGTGGAATAGATACCAAGCCAAACTTTGCGCATAAAAAGGGTGTGGCACACTGTCTTTACCTGTTGATGGTGAGGGGCTATGGAGGTTTTTTAACTAAATTTCAAATTTCATGGAAAATGGCCATCATCAGTTGGTTTAGACGTAGCCGAAAGTGGTATAATTTTTACTCACGATTCACGACTCACGACTCACGATTGATGCACCAATCAGCACTCAATACTCACATTTTTCGTTTTTCACTTTTCACTCGGTTGCTTAGCTGCGCCGCACTGAGCGGGCGGACGAGGAAGTGCGAAAGGTAGCCGAAGTGTCGCACTTGGATGAGCGTGAGCGTAGCCGAAGCATCATTTCTTTAGCCCGATCTCTTTAAGCCTCTCATTCAAATACTCCCCAGCTGTAATCGGCTCATAAGCCAAAGGCCTCTCCGCTGTAACTGTATCGGGCAGGCAAGTGAGATCCATCTCGCTCCTGGGATGCAGAAAAAACGGAATCGACAACCGGGGACGATGCCACTCCTCTCGTGGCGGATTGACTACACGATGCGTAGTGGATTTGAGATAGTTGTTGGTGAGACGTTGTAACATGTCTCCTACATTGACGACGATCTCATCTTCGCCGGGGAGTATGTCAAGCCACTGGTTTTGCATATCAAGGATCTGCAATCCGCCGGCAGAAGCACCTACCAATAAGGTGATCAGGTTGATGTCTTCATGCTGCTCAGCACGGATAGCGGTTTTGGGTTCAGAAGTGATCGGCGGATAATGGATCGCGCGAAGGATGCTGTTTCCTTCATGGATTTTTTCATCAAAATATCCTTCGTCGAGATCAAGATATACAGCTATCGCATGCAACAGATGACCACCAGATGCTTCAAAGGCTTTGTATAATTCTACCCCAGTTCTGGTAAAAGCAGGTACTTCAGCTACAGTGATGTTATCTGGATATTCAGGTTTGAGTGGATGTCCCTCAGGCACCACCTGCCCGAGTTGAAAGAACTCTTTGAGGTCACCGACATTACTCTGCTTCGCATGTTCTTTGCCAAAGGAAGTATATCCGCGCTGCCCGGCAAGACCCTTTACTTCATACTTGCTTTTGATGTCCGTCGGAAGGGAAAAAAAAGCCTTTGCTTCCGCATAATACCGACTCACCAGTTCTTTCGGAATACCGTGGTTGATCACCCCCACAAATCCAAACTCCTGGAAGGCATGGCCCAATTCTTCAACGAAACCTTTTTTTTCTGCATCCGAACCTTCGGTATATTTCTGGAGGTCGACTAAGGGTATGGCTCTTGACATGTCGTGTGCTTTGATTTAACTTGATGTAATTGACTTTGAAAATTACAATAATTGATCCAGTTTAAGGGCAAGGAGCAAAGGGCAAGGAGCAAGGAGCAAGGAGCATTATGCCAGGAGCCAGGAGGCTCCAGTGATTGACTTAACAATTGTAATTGATTTGTTTGCTCTTGCCATACGCAGCCGGAGTCTACGTAAAACATTTGTTTTTTTTCCAAAAAAAACAAATGAATGAATGCACTTTGAAGAAGCCAGGAATGGTGCCGGGAGCCAGGTGGCTCCAGTGAATGATTTAACAATAGTCGTTGAAATATTTGATCCTACAACACGCAGCCGGAGGCTACGTATAACGTTTGTTTTTTTTTTAAAAACAAACGTTATGATTGCTCCTTGCTCCTTGCTCCTTGCTCCTTGCTCCTTTCCCCTTGCTCCTTTCCCCTTGCTCCTTGCTCCTTTCCCCTTGCTCCTTTCCCCTTGCTCCTTGCCCCTTGCTCCTTGCTCCTTGCTATCTAGGAGGCCTGTATCCACCCTGATCCAAAATCATCTGCGCATCATTTAGTTCTAACAACTGAGGTAGCGTCGTTTCCGGATGGGTCTTCATATAGGATCTGACGATCTGCCAGCCAAGCCAGGAAGCTGTATTGCCAGGGGCTTCAGCAGGCATGCCGGGAGAGCTTGGACTCGGACCTATATACTTCTGGATTTTATTGAGTGAGGTTTCATAGATCATATTCTGATTGGTGAAATGGTACCAGATATTTTTTTCACCGGCCTTGACCCAATCCATCTTGACGGAAGAATAATCCATGATCACTGTATCATCAGCCATCGGCATGAAGGACTGAAGGATGTAAAGTTTCTTACCATTGTGGATCATAAGGTCCAGCAGCCGGTTGCCAGAAGGAGGGCCTGCGATGTCATCGATCCATACCTCAAGGGCGCGCTTGACAATATGGTCTTTGTTGTAGGAGCGCGTGAGGTAATCGGAGAAAGCATTGTTGAGTCCAGTGTAATTCCGATATGGGAACGTATCGCCCAGAAACATTTCAAGACTGATCCCGATACCATCTTGCAGACTATCTTCTGCATACACAAAAGGGAAATACCCGAAATCGGATATTGTCGTATAAACATGTGGTGTCGCTTTTTGAGGAAAATAGTATTTGGCATAGGTGAAAGCCGAAGTAAGGTCTTGCTTCACTTTTTCTATCTCAGGGAAAATGGTCTGCACGGTATCATACAGCCATCTGGTCCTCGGATGCCGGACCCACTCATGGATATACCTCATTCGCTCTTCAGGATCATCGTTCACCAAGATATCTTCAGCACCCGGCAGGACGTGGTTGAAGTAAACGGACGAAAAAGCAGGATGCTCCTCCATGATTTTTTGGACCCCGGCGGCATCTATCATCGTATCTGCAAGCAGGAGCTGTTCGAAGCGGGTCATGTCAAGTTCAATCTTTATATCCGACACATCCGGTATATTTGTTTCTTTATCGGACGAACATGCTGTAAAGAAGATGGTGAGCACCACCAGGGCCCCTAGTCCTCCTCTTACACTGATCTGATCAAACTTCATTTTAGTCTGGTGTATACTGGTTAAAATAAGCACAATGCGCTTTTAGAAATATGAAACGAACAGTTGCGAAGATATTGTGTATAATCCTAATGCAGGTTGGCCTCCATGCACAGCTTGCTGGACAGGACAGACCGTTCAGGATTGGGTTTCAGGCCAGTCCTGTTTTTTCTGGGATGAGAAACAAAGATGACCTCATCGTCAAAAACGGCGGCAATCTGGGCCTGAAGCTAGGCGCGATCAGCGATATTCACTTCAAAAACAACCTTTCTTTCACCCTGGGCCTCAACCTGGCATTCCATGAAGGCGGCGAGTTTCTCTATGAAATCGGGGGCAATTATCTGCCGGATTCAGAGCTCAGCGACCCATTACTCCAGACAGGTGACAAGCCACTGCCTAATGGAGTCAAGATCCGCTACCAACTCCAATACCTGGAATTCCCGGTGGGGCTGAAAATAAGAACTGAAGAAAAGGGCAACATCACGTATTTCTTCGAAGCCCCCATTTTAACCTTTTCATTCCTCACCAGGGGTAGAGGAGATATTGAATCAGAGGATTTCCTGTACGAACAGCAAAACATCTATAAGGACCTGGTCGTAGCCAACATCTTTTTTGGCCTCGGAGCAGGGATTGAATACGCTATCAGCAAAAACAACTCCCTGATTGGCGGCCTCTACTGGCAACGTGGTCTGTTTGATGTCACTAAAGACAAAGGATGGAGGGCTGTCGACAATCCTGACTTCTTTCCTACCTATCTGAAACAGAAGGATGATTCACGCGCCACAATTGGAAACCTCATTCTTTGCCTGGGCATATTGTTTTAGACCTTACCTTTCACCTTCCGTATTGAAATACACGACCCCTTTTTAGTTTTTTGAAATTTTATTTCTGAAGTTTTGTTTATGGACAGTTTTGATAAAATGCTTGATTCGTTTGTACGTATCGGTCTTGCCGAAGATGTCGGCGAAGGCGACCATACCTCTATGGCCTGTATCAGGTCCACTCGTGTCAGTAAAGCCAAATTACTTATTAAGGATGATGGGGTCATCAGCGGAGTGGACGTGGCCAGAAAAATCATTAAAGAAGTGGCTGCGGCCGCAGATTTTCAGAAGCTCATCGATGATGGCAGGGTCGTCAAACCCGGTGATATTGCATTCTACGTGACCTGCCCTACACGCGCCTTACTGATGGCCGAACGTCTTGTGCTCAATACGATGCAACGGATGAGCGGGATAGCTACTGTGGCTTCATTGTTTGCTCAGGAAGTAGAAGGATTGCCGGTGAAGATCCTGGATACCAGAAAGACAACGCCAGGTATGCGATTCCTCGAAAAGCAAGCCGTAGTGCATGGAGGATGTCAGAACTATCGCTCAGGGCTCTACGACTGGATCATGATCAAGGATAATCATGTCGATGCCTGCGGTGATATCGCTGTCGCGATTGATAGGGTGCATGAGTATCTTCAAAAAACCCAAAAGGATCTTTCGATCACCATCGAGGTGCGCAATCTTGTCGAACTTCAGAAGGTGCTTGATCATGGCGGAGTCACCCGCATCATGATGGATAATTTTGAAATCCCCATCCTCAAGGAAGCCGTAGCCATGGTGGATAAGCGTTTTGAAACCGAAGCTTCTGGTGGTATTGATTTGCACAATGTCAGGGCGTATGCGGAGACGGGAGTTGATTATGTTTCTTCCGGTGCATTGACACATAGTGCGGGGACGCTGGATATGAGTTTGAAGATTGTTTTTTCTGAGGGTTAGAGGGGCTTATGAGCTTATTGGCTTATAAGCTTATGTGTTTATAAGTTTAGGGAAATTAGCTGTAATCCCGGGGTTTCGGAAGTACAATGTTTCGCAGAAACGAGTGACTGGAGAACCCAGGGATCGTTTGTCGGCGCAGCCGAAACAAACGAGGGCAAAAATTAGGATTATAAGTTTATGGGTTTATAAGTTTATAAGTTTATGGCAGCTTTATAAACGGAAACAGTGTTTAGAGAGTTAAGGTTGATCACCTCTGGTGATTAAGTTGCGAGCGTTTAGTAAAACATATGAGAAATAAAAAAGTAGGGGTTCAAAAAAGGTAGGGGTTCAAAAAAGGTAGGGGTTCAAAAAAGGTAGGGGTTCAAAAAAGGTAGGGGTTCAAAAAAGGTAGGGGTT